>JGI994J12354_10000307_pt1 | contig 48393 bp, 36 predicted proteins | sample IntmicLarv3ML3BL_FD_12354 | JGI IMG/M metagenome (IMG submission 12354) | reverse complement strand
CCGCTGCCAGTGCAAAAAAGGTACTTGATGAAAATGATAAAACACAAGCCGCTATTGCCAGTGAGGTTGCCGCAGAGCTATATGGTCTTAAAATACTAAAAACATCAGTAAATAACGAATTGAACAATACTACTAGGTTTATAGTTGTGTCAGGTAAGAAGATTTATACAAAAAAAGCGAATAAAATAAGCATATGCTTTGAAATACCAGATGAAAGCGGTTCACTTTATAGAATATTATCCCATATTATGTATAATAGGTTAAGTATGACTAAAATTGAATCAAGACCTATTGCAGAGAAAAACTGGGAGTATAGATTTTTTGTGGATTTTGACGGAAACCTAAATAATGCAAATGTAAGAAATGCTCTTAAAGGTATATCAGAAGAAGCACTTTTTATGAAAATACTTGGAAACTATTAAAATATAGAGGAGCAGACAATGTATGTAGATGAATTACTATTATATAGAAAAAGTAAGTTTCAAGAAATAATTCGTAATATAAATTGGATTTATGACAATTATGATAATGAATATTATAATGATGAAGATAAGAAAAATCTTTTATTTGATACTGTTTCGGATATTTTTAAAATTTCAGCAGAATATGGATTATGGGGAAATCTTTGGCATGGAATGTTGACACTATTAATAGCAGATAATGAAAATGTGTATAGTTTAGCAGCAGAGTTTAGAACTTTATCTAAAGGAAGTATAAGAAATATAGCAGAGCATGATTTTACTTTAATTAAAAAAATGTTTGACTATGATTTTACAAAAGTAGAAGAAAAGTTTGATATAAATATTATATCCATTTTGGAAAATTATGATAGAAAAGATGAAACAGGCAATATATTTGATAAAGAGATTGAAGAAAAACTGCACAAAGTTAGCATTGCCTTATCAAAATCATTAGATGTCAAAAGTTTTGCTGATATAACAGAAACCTTTTATGCAGAATATGGAGTAGGCAAATTTGGACTTCATAAAGCATTTGCAATATCAAAAGAAACTGTTTCAAGCGAAATTTATATAGAACCTATAACTTATGTCGAAAGTAATAAATTATCAGATATAATCGGATATGATAGGCAAAAAGAAAAACTAATAGCAAATACAGAAGCATTTATACAAGGAAAAGCTGCTAATAATGTACTTCTTTTTGGTGATAGCGGAACTGGAAAATCTTCAAGTATTAAAGCAATTATGAATGAATATTATTCTAAAGGACTTCGTTTAATAGAAGTATACAAACATCAATTTAAAGAGTTGTCTGCGGTTATTAGACAAATAAAAGATAGAAATTATAAATTTATCATATACATGGATGATTTATCATTTGAGGATTTTGAACTTGAATATAAATATCTTAAAGCTATAATAGAAGGTGGATTAGGTGAAAGGCCTAAAAATGTTCTTATATATGCAACTTCTAACAGAAGGCATCTCATAAGAGAAAAATTCAGTGATAAACCTTCATTAGAGGATGATTTGCACATTAGAGATACTGTTCAGGAAAAATTATCACTAGCAGCAAGATTTGGTGTAACTATTTATTTTGCTTCACCAGATAAGAGGGAATTTGAAAAGATTGTAAGAGAACTTTCAATCAGATATAATATAGATATGCTAGAAAATGAACTTTTTGCAGAAGCGAATAAGTGGGAACTTATGCATGGTGGTTTATCTGGCCGTACAGCCGTACAATTTATTGCACACTTATTAGGAAATATATAAAATAGATATGAATAAATGTATAAACATAACATAACATAACATAACATAACATAAACTTGTAAATAGATATAAATAAAAATAAACCTTAAAAAAGATATTGAAAAATAAAAATATAGAAAATATACTATAGAAATCTATTAAACAGATATAAATAGAATTAACATCAAAAAGATGTATAGAAACTTGTAAAGCAGAAATTATAATACTGATATTTTATTGTAGAATAAAGTATATAAGATGTAAATGTAAAGAAGTACAGGAGGTATTTATGGATACAATCAATATTTTAGTAGTTGATGATGAAAAAGAAATTGCAGAACTTGTAGAAATATATTTGGTTAGCGATGGGTATAAGGTATTTAAAGCAGGCAGTGCATTAGAAGGGCTAGAAATACTTGCAACAGAAGATATTCAAATAATATTAATAGATATTATGATGCCAGATATGGATGGCCTTGAAATGTGTAAAAAAATAAGAGAAACTAATAATATTCCAATTATTATGTTAAGTGCTAAGTCAACTGATTTAGATAAAATAGTAGGTTTGCAGACAGGTGCGGATGATTATGTAGTAAAGCCGTTTAATCCATTAGAACTTACTGCCAGAGTTAAATCTCAGCTTAGAAGATATACACAGTTAAATCCTAATAATATAATTGAAGCTGATAAAAATGAGATATCTATTAAAGGTCTTAAAATAAATAAAGATAATCATAAAGTTGTAGTTTATGGTGAGGAAATTAAATTAACGCCCATAGAATTTGATATATTATATCTTCTTGCTTCTAATCCTGAGAAAGTATTTAATACAGATGAAATCTTTGAGAATGTATGGAATGAAAAGGTATATGAAGTTAATAATACTGTAATGGTTCATATTCGTAGATTAAGAGGCAAAATGAAAGAAGATATGCGTCAGAAAAAAATTATAACTACTGTTTGGGGGGTAGGATACAAAATTGAAAGATGATGTAAGCAAAAGTTTTAGATTAAAAAGTCTGATAAGGATAATTTATAGTGCCATAATAACAATAGTTATTATGGCTGTAATTGTTTTAAATTTAGGGCTGTTTAGTCAATATATTGCAAATTCAGGTGTAAATAGTATATTGCCGGTTATAGGACGAAAAATGATGCTTTTAATTATATTGTTAGTAGGACTTGGTATAACAATATTTACAGCGATTCTTTTTAAACTTCAAGATAAAGCACTAAAATATGTTTCTAGTATATCAGAAGCTGTTAAGAATATATCAGAGGGGGACCTTGAGATTAACCTTGAAATAAAAGGTGAAGATGAGTTTGCAGAAGTATCTTCTAATTTGAATAAAATGGCAGAAGAAATTAGAAAACTTATGGAGAAAGAAAGGGCAACAGAAAAAAGTAAAAATGAACTTATAACTAATGTTGCTCATGACCTTAGAACACCTTTAACATCTATACTTGGGTATTTGGAATTATTAGAGTCGACCCCTAATATAGATGCAAAGGTTAGAGAAAACTATATAGAAATTGCATTAATTAAATCTAAACGATTGAGAATGTTAATTGATGATTTATTTGGATTAACTAAGATGAGCCACGGGAAATTATCTATGGAAGTAGGGAAACTTGATATAGTTAAATTATTAGACCAAATGTTGGAAGAATTTTATCCGACATTTAGCAGTGCAGGACTTAGTTATGAACTAAGAAGCAATGTAAATTCTAAGATTATTACAGCCGACGGAAATTTGATAGCAAGATTGTTTGAAAATTTAATAAATAATGCAATTAAGTATGGTTCAGAAGGCAAAAAAGTCATAGTGGAAGTAGATGTAGAGGGGGATAGTGTGGAAGTAAATGTGATTAACTATGGCCATATTATTCCAGAAAAAGAATTAGATATGATATTTGATAGATTTTATAGGGTAGAGCAGTCAAGAGCCAGTACAACAGGAGGTACAGGACTTGGACTTGCAATAGTAAAAAATATTGTAGAGATACATGGCGGAAATATATCAGTTACCAGTGATTTTATATCAGGAACTATATTTAAAGTTAAACTTAAAGCAGATTTTGATATTAATAGAGAAAATTTTGGAGGAGTTTAATGAGTATAATAGGGAAAAAAATTATAGTTATTTTTAGCATTATGTTTATTATAAGTATAATGAGTATAACTACATATAGTCAGCCTTCAGATAATACCTTTAATGTAAACGTAAAATATGGTTTAAATGGAAATGTAAGAAGCGGCAGGTATGCTCCAATTACCTTAAATATAGAAAATAAAGCAGATGATGATATAAAAATTGAAATTGAAGTAAAAGTAAGGTATGGTAATAATTCGCATTATATCTATAGAAAAGAAATATTAGCAGAAAAAGGTGAAATAGAAACAAATATTTTAGTACCTCTTATAAACTCTACAGATAGATTAAAGATAAAAATAATTACTGAAAATAGAAAAGTTATACATGATGAACAGATAGAAGTAGGCGGTAATAACAGAGAAGATAATAGATTATTTATTGGGATTTTATCTAAACAAGTTGACTCTCTTTCTTATTTTAACAATGTAGAGCTTAGTGATGCGGGCATAAAAACTAGAAGCATTTTGATGAGAGCCTATGATATATCTAGTGATGCTAGAAATTTAGATATGCTAGATGTGCTTGTAATGGATTCTTTTAATAGTTCAATATATTCTGAAGAACAAATAACAGCAATTATTGAGTGGGTTAATAATGGAGGAACTTTAATTATAGGAACAGGTGAAATGTTAGAACCGTCGTTATTAGCATTTAAAAATCACATAAAATATAAATATAGTACACTTACAGAAATAGAAACAGATATGGGGTTAAGAGGCGGCAGTTCTTTAGCAGGTATAAATAATATTATAATACCATATAGAAGAATAACCTTGGAAAATGGAAAGGTATTATTTCACAGTGATAATAATCCGCTTATAACACAATTAGCTCATGGAGAAGGCAGTATATCGGTTGCAGGATTTTCTTATAGAGATATAGTTGAATATGTAAGATATAATGGTGAGTATGCTGAACTTTTATTAGAACGTACAGTAGGTGAAGAAAAACTTGCATTACTTTCTGCGGAATTAAATAACAATAATTATAAAGATTATGAGGGACCTATAGATTTGGTTAATATAGGAAATATAAGGAATATGCCAAATATTTCTGTTTATGCAATAATACTTGCTGTTTATGTGGTAATCACAGGACCTATTTTATATATTTTTTTAAAAAAGAAAAATTTAGGTGTATATTATCCAATGGGAGTTGTGACATTATCATTTTTGGCTACCTTTTTAATATATGTTATAAGCCAAACTACAGCATTTGATAATAAATTGGTTTCATATGTAGTTATTAATGAAGTTGATAGTGAAGTTAGTACAGAAATAGTTTTTTTAAATATTCGTTCACCTAAAAATACAGAATATAGCGTGGATATTAGCGGAGAATATAATATAGTTCCTGTAGTAGAAAGGGGATTTGCAATTAATGGAAATGTATTGAATACTCAACCAATTACAGATAAGGATTCGGTAGATATGGTAGTAGATTTATCAGATAATGCTAGAAATATCAGTATACAAAATTCGTTACCATTTTCTTCACATATATTTAAGTTAGAAAGAAAATTAGTAGGAGCACAGAATGTATTAAAGGCTGAAGTTAAATTATTTGAAGGGATACTTACAGGAGAAGTAAGTAATACTTTATCTTATGACTTAAAAGATGTAATACTAATTATTGATGGGAGAGTTATGAGAGTTGGAGATATAAAGTCAGGTGAAACTATTAATATAGAGGGCAAACCATTGATATATCAAGAAAGCTATCCTAACGATGTTGTTAATGAAATTATCAATAATATATCATATAGTCAGTTAGATGATAGAACGGAGTTGTATAATAATATAAATTTAGAGGGAAATGCAGATAGAAGCAATATATTACTATACTATATGAAGTTATTGGCTTTAAGGAATGAGAAAAATATAAGGCTTACAGCTTTTGCGGATATGAACACTGTCAATGAAGTTTTGACAGATGAAGAAAGTGAGATTGTTGGAAGTTCTTTTGTATCGTTTCCGCTTGAGGTAAATTTTATTAATGAGAATTTAAGATATTATACTAAGTTAGAAACAGAACCTAGAATTATTAGTGGAAATTATAAAAAGGCATTAAATACTTTGTATGGAAATGATGCCTTAACATTAGAATATCATCTTGGTGAAAATATAATAGTTGAGAAATTATTGATGAATTTTTTAGATAAAGATATTGAATATACATATGCTGTACCTTTTAGCGGAAATCTCTTTTTCTTTAATCATGTAGTACAAGAGTATGATTTGCAGGATTTGAACAAAATAGAATTTTCTAATGAAGAGTTAATGCCATATCTTACACCGCAAAATACTTTACTGGTTAGATATGAAATTGAAAATGAATTAGCAGAGGGCATAGAAATGGGATTGCCTGCATTGTCTGTAGTAGGGAGGTAGTATATAAGTGCTAAAGATAGAAAATTTATGTAAAAGTTATGGAACATATCATGCACTTCATAATCTAAATTTGGAGATTGAAAAAGGTCGTATTATGGGATTAGTTGGACCAAATGGAGCAGGAAAAACTACGACTATGAAAATTTTGGCAGGATTATTGCTTGCTGATAGCGGAAAGATTGTAATAAATGGAGAAGATATAAGTGAAAATATTGATAGAGTTAAAGACTTTATTGGATATATGCCAGACTTTTTTGGTGTTTATGATAATTTAAAGGTATCAGAGTATATGGAGTTTTTTATGAATATATATGGTATAGAAGGTTTGACCGCAAAACAAAAATATATGGAGCTTTTAGATATGGTAGGTTTAATCGACAAAGAAAATTCTTATGTTGATGGACTTTCAAGAGGAATGAAACAAAGATTGTGCCTTGCCAGAACTTTGGTACATAATCCTAAATTATTAATTCTTGATGAACCTGCATCAGGACTTGACCCAAGGACCAGATATGAATTTAAAGAGATATTAAAAAGACTCAAGGATTTGGAAAAAACAATACTTATAAGTTCACATGTATTGGCAGAATTAGCAGAGGTATGTACAAACATAGCTATTTTAGATAGAGGAAAAACAGTGTTACAAGAGAGTATGGATAATTTGGAAGAAAAGTTAAATAGCGTTAAGCCGCTTATAATTACTGTACTTTCAGAACAGGATAAGGCTATTAAGGTACTTAGAAATAATAAACTTATAAAAACTATCACTATTGTGGGAAAAACCATCTACGCTGAGTTTACAGGCGGAAAAAATGAGGAAGCTGCACTTCTTAAATCGATAATTAATGAAAACGTTAATATATGTGAATTTAGGCGTGAACAAGGAAATTTAGAAGCATTATTTATAGAACTTACGGAGAAAAATCCTAAAAAGGTGGTAATATCTTATGATTAAAAACCCTATTTTAAAGAGAGAAATAATGCTTGCAGCACGAAGTGTAAAAAGTTCAGTTGTGTTATTTATAGTGAATTGTTTAATATTGTTTATTGTATTATTGCAGGCATATGCATTTGATGATGGTGTTAAAATTAATAATAAAATTCAATATGAATTATTTGTAGAATTGTATATATTACTGGCAAGTATAGAATTTATAGTAGTTATGCTTATAGTACCGGGATTATTGTCAGGAACTATAGCAGGTGAGCGTGAAATGCAGACATTAGATATATTGCTGACTACTAAACTGAAACCAATAGATATAATATTTGGTAAGATATTTTCAGCCTTATACTCCATATCAATTATAGTTATTTCAACAGCCCCTCTGCTTTCTATGGGATTTGTATTTGGAGGTTTGCAGATATATGATTTGTTATTATTATTTGTTTGTATATTATTGGGTGCGGTACTGGCGGGGAGTATGAGTATATATTTTTCGGCGTTAGTAAGAAAAACGGTAATTGCAACAGTTACTGCATATATTGGGCTTTTAGCTTTAGTAGGATTGCCATTTTTGATAAATATAGGAGCAAACTATTTTCAAGGAATGATATATAATTCATACGAGAGAGTATATGGTGTTGGAGGATACATATATATATTGCTTTTAAATCCTGTAGTAACATTTTATGGACTTATAAATGAACAAGTAGGCAATCCAAATGCGATTATTAATCTTTGCAATCTATTTGGGGTTTATGAAACTAATTTTGTAATAGAAAATTGGACAATTATCGGTATATTATTGTTATTATTAATGTCATATATATTTATTAAATTAGCAGTAAATGATTTGAATCCACTTAGCAAAAAGAAAAAGTTGGTGAAAAGACAACGAGATTGAATATTCTTGAACTATTATCAATAAAATAATTATAAGTTTTTGTACACAAGATAATAATTGTTTGGTAAGGCGAAAAGATAATTATATAATAAGCGAGATATAGTTTTTATTATTGACTGAACCATTTGAAGCATGATAAATTTAATAAACTTTGGAATAAGAGAATAGGATATTAAAGATATATTACCTTATTTTAGTAATATATAAACATAGTTTTTGAAACAGTAATTTTTAGTTCTGCTTTGTTACTGTAAATCAGTGTACTACAGTACACTTTGAACCGGTTTTTTACAGAATGAAAATTAGAAGTTTCGAAACCCTCCAGCTTCAATTATACATTTTTGCTTAATTGCAAGGCAAAAGAAATAAGCATATTTGGCAGGTACACAGGTTGCTTATTGATGAATAATATAGCAAAGCGGTAAAAACGTTGATTGGAGGCATGTTATACATTATTAAGGCAGAGGAATAACTTTAATATAAGACCAAAGAATTTTAATAAATAATAAAATGGTGAGGTGTATTAGTATGGGAATAGGTGAAATGATTTTAACTGCAATAGTACTGTCAATGGATGCTTTTGCAGTAGCAATTTCTCAGGGATTGGGAATGAAAAAAATAAATATGAAATATACTGGAATGCTTGCATTACTTTTTGGTGGATTTCAGGCTGGAATGCCATTAATCGGCTGGGTGTTAGGGAGTCAATTTCAACAATATATAGAAAAAGTAGATCATTGGATAGCCTTTGGTTTACTTAGCTTTTTAGGTATAAAAATGATTTATGAAACATTAAATGAAAAGCAAGAAAATGCAGAAGAAGTTAGTAAGGATGATTTTAGCATAAAACAGTTATTGGTTATGGCACTAGCTACCAGTGTAGATGCATTAGCAGTGGGTATTATGTTTGCTATTATAAAAGTGGAGATAGTAAAAGCTGTATCAATTATTGGAATATGTACATTTTTACTTTCAGCTATAGGTGTAGTTATAGGGAATACATTTGGAGCAAAATATAAAAATAAGGCAGTTATAGCAGGCGGAAGTATATTGATATTAATTGGATTAAAAATTTTATTAGAACATACAGGGATTTTATTTAATGGTTTAAATTAAATTATAAAAGGGGAGCTATATGTACTTTGTCAAGTGACTTGAAAGTATATATAGCTCCTTTTGTGTTTTATAAAAAGTCCTTTTTGTCGAATAAAAATTATCTTGTAAAACTTATACCTTATCTTATAAGGCAGATGTTATTTTGATACTTCATGCTCTTCACAAGCTCTGATTGTTTGAAAGTTTTGTTGTACTTTTCTTAAAGTTAATTTATTAAAAAGTATCATCGTAACTTTTTCAAATATAATACTTGCAGCAAGGGCATTGAAAACGTGACATAATAAAACTTCCTAAATATTTATATATGAATTATATAATTAAAAATAAAATATTATATAATAATTAAGAAGCACTTTCCTCATTAGAAACAGATACACCTTGGCGTTTTCTTGCCATTTCATCACTTTCAAGATATTCATCATAAGTTGTGATTTTATCAAGCAACTGTCCATCAACAATTTCCATAATGCGATTAGCTGTTGTTTGTACAAACTGGTGGTCATGACATGAAAATAATGCTGCACCAGAGAATTTAATTAAGCCATTGTTAAGTGCAGTGATAGATTCCATATCCAAGTGATTAGTAGGTTCATCAAGTATTAAAACATTAGAACCCATAATCATCATTTTAGATAACTGACATCTAACTTTTTCACCTCCTGATAAAATACGGACTTTTTTAACTCCGTCATCTCCTGAGAAAAGCATTCTACCAAGGAAACCTCGAACATAAGTTACATCTTTAATTGGTGAATACTGTGTCAGCCAGTCAACGATAGCATAATCATTATCAAATTCTTCTGTATTATCTTTGGCAAAATAAGCCTTAGAAGTAGTAATACCCCATTTGACACTACCTTCATCAGGTTCAAGTTCACCAACTAATATGCGGAAAAGAGTAGTTTTTGCAAGTTCATTAGAACCTACTAAAGCAACTTTATCTTCTCTTCCTATAATAAATGAAACTTTATCAAGTATTTTTACACCATCAATGGTCTTAGAAATTCCTTCAACCTGTAATACTTCATTTCCAATTTCACGTTCAGGACGAAAATCAATATATGGGTACTTACGGCTTGATGGTCTAATATCGTCAAGTTCAATTTTTTCTAATGCACGTTTACGAGATGTAGCTTGTTTTGATTTAGATGCATTAGCAGAAAATCTTTGAATAAAGTCTTGAAGTTCTTTGATTTTTTCTTCTTTTTTGCGATTAGCATCTTTCATTTGCTTAACCATAAGCTGACTTGATTCATACCAGAAATCGTAGTTCCCTGAATATAATTGGATTTTAGCGTAATCAATATCAGCAGTATGTGTACATACTTTATTAAGGAAGTAACGATCATGAGATACTACTATTACTGTGTTTTCAAAATTTATAAGAAATTCTTCTAACCATGCGATAGCATCTAAGTCAAGGTGGTTAGTAGGCTCATCAAGTAATAAAATATCAGGATTTCCAAATAATGCCTGAGCGAGAAGTACCTTAACTTTTTCACTTCCGTTAAGATTCTTCATTTCTTTGTAATGGAGGTCTGTGGTAATGCCAAGACCATTAAGAAGCATAGCGGCATCTGATTCAGCTTCCCAGCCATTCATGGTAGCAAATTCGCCTTCAAGTTCGCTGGCTTTAATTCCGTCTTCTTCTGTAAAATCTTCTTTAGCATAGATTTCTTCTTTTTCTTTCATAATGTCATAAAGACGTGTATTTCCCATAATAACAGTATCAAGAACAGTATGTTCATCATACTTAAAATGATCTTGTTGTAAAAAGGAAAGTCTTTGTCCAGGAGTAATAATAATATCTCCTTGTGTAGGTTCAATTTGTCCAGATAAAATTTTAAGAAATGTAGACTTACCGGCTCCGTTAGCACCTATAAGTCCATAGCAATTACCTTCAGTAAACTTTATGTTTACCTCTTCAAACAAGGCTTTTTTACCAATTCTTAAAGTTACATTACTTGCACTAATCATATTTTACTGCCTTTCTTTTATATAATTATAGCTTACTTTATAGGAATATTTTCCTAAATAAAGTAAAATATTTCTTGAAATTGCACTGTATCATATAAGGTAAATATCAGTGCTGTTACCTTTGCAGGTGAGAGTTTCGCATTGCAAAATCCTTTGTTTTGTTATTTAATTAAGCAACACTCTATTTATTCTACATGAAAAATTGAAAATAACAAGTAAAAAAGCAAAAAAGCCTTGATTTTATTATATTTCAATACTTTAAAATATATCTTGAATATGTTATCGAATACATTCTGCTATAATTCCGTATATTTAGTTAATTTGTCGCTAGTTTTTTCTGTTCTATGTGTGTATATTTATAGTTGTGCTGATGTCGCTATTCCTTAATTGTTCCTGTACTTCCTTAATAAAACAAGAAAAAGGATATGGTGTTGTCATTATCCAATTCCTTAATTATTCCTGTATTTCCTTAATGCTTGCTAACAGTTACAAAAAGAGCCGTCAACTTACTAGGTTGGGACGGCTATTTTTATGGAATTAAATAAAGCAATATATTAAAGTTGTTCGTTATTTGCTTCTAATGTAACATTAGTATCACAACACATTTTACTACCATATAAACCAGTTTAAAGTTGTTCTAATGTATTAGTATCCACCATTACCATTTCAAAACTAGGATTGTTATCAAAGTTCTAATGTAACCGTTGTATACTAATATCCAACTGCAGTAACGCCATATTCTACTTCTGTATCGCTAAACCCCTCATACTTTAATTGGTCCATAAGTCCGCTCCTAGAAAAAGATGTGAGATTTAAGTAATTCTGAGCCTGTTTAGCAGCCTGTTCATTCCAGTCGACAGTTATGTTATCTACTGCAAAAGTAGAACTTTCATTTGAAAACCCCTCAAATTCAAGCTGTTTAATCAATCCACTACGTGAAAATGCTGTAAGTTTTAGATAATTTTGTGCTTTACTAATGGCATTTCGTTGTTCCATACTCAATTGTGGAGCGGTTTCAGCTTCAGTTGTAGCTTCAGTTTCAGCTTCGGTTTCAGTTTCAACTTCAGTTTCAGTCACAGTAGTTTCAATAACAGTGGTGTCTGTCATTAAATTGTAACTTACACAACTTGAAAGCACCAAAATTGTGATTCCAATAGTAATGACTATTTTTAAATTTTTCTTCATAATATATTCCTCTCTTCTACTATAATGTATTTATGGTTAAAGTACATGGCAAATAGTCATGTATGTATCCATCTTGTTGCTTAAGCTGTTAAAATACAGGTAGCAATTGATATATCGTTTTTTCTTTATTTATATAAATATAATTGATGTAAATATTTATGCTATATTACTATAATATTTCACAGTTGCTTATTTCTTAAAATCAAAAAAATAATATTTATTTTTTATGCTGGTTTTTATAAAAAATTGATATGTGTATCCTCCAACTTAATATATTGTATAGTGAAAATGTGGAAAAATCAAGGTGGTAAATGCAATGTATTGTAAAAAAATAATAAAATATGATATAAAGTATATTATATGCTTAGTAAGTTACAATGAATAATAATTATGCAAAGGTAAAGAAAATATATATTTTGATAAAAGAAAAGCCTTATTTATTAGAATTTATGAAAATAACAATTATTTGGACTAATGAGCAAATTAAGAAAATTACTGAAGAATTTGAAAAAAGTGTGAGTATTGAAAATTCAATTTAAAAATAGTTGTTTTAGATGCTGCAAAAAAAGGAAGTGATTCACAAGTAGGCGTAACTTAATTTAACATGGTTGTTTTAGATGTGCAAGATGTATAAAAATATTATAAAAAATAAATTTGACACCTTGATGGTGTTCTTTTTTATGTAATTAGGAAATTGCTTTCCATTTACATAAAAAAACTCTGTTGGAGCACACTGTGGCGTACAATGTAGATGTCGCAAATTGGCGACCGCCGCAGGCGAGAGTTTCGCTTGCGAAACTCTATTGTGCTTAGGTAGGAGTAATATATGAAAATAGGTGTAATCTGAATAATGTGGTAAGAATGGTAAATGATACAGGTTTAGATTATTTTATAACTATAAATGTTAATACTGTTGTAAACATAATTGCTAATGGAACAGAAGTATATACATATAAATAGTTAATAGAAAGTATAGGCTATCAAGATTGAAAAAGCGTTAGCAAGTATAGGCTTTAGAAGTAGGGGTTTGATAATGGTATTTAATAACTGGATTTATGATAAAGCAGCTAGTAAGTGGTATTTTGTAACTTGGTTGGTAGAAGGGGGGTGAATGATTGGATATACTGGAAAGATAAGGGTACTAAATAGGTATTAAGACATGAAAATTATATTGAGAAACATAGGTAAGCATGTTAAAATAGTGAATAGGTATATAGAAATATAGTATAAATAATAAAAAATATAAATACAAAGTTATTTAAGACATGAAAATAGCACATACTACATGTACTATATTAATATGACTAAGATAGATATTAAAGGTGTCTAAATAAAGCTAAGGTGACAGAGCTAATAATTTTCCTTGTATGATAAAGTGTAATTGCAAGAAATATTTTACTTTATTTAGGGGGAAATTCCTATAAAGTAAGCTATAATTATATGAATGGAAAAACAATGCAGGGAATTATATTTATTGATATTTGTGAAAATATAAGTGATATTTATGGTAATTAGGGAGGAATAAAATAAATGAAAAAAATGATTTCATGGAATATAAATGGACTTAGAGCATGTGTGGAGAAAGGATTTAATGATTTTTTTGATAAAGTAAATGCAGATATTTTTTGTTTGCAGGAGATAAAATTGCAGGAAGGACAGATTGATTTTGCACCAAAAGGCTATTATTCTTACTGGAATTATGCTGAAAAAAAGGGGTACTCTGGGACTGCAATATTTACTAAAAAAGAGCCTATAACTGTAACTTACGGAATAGGGATAGATGAGCATGATAAAGAAGGGCGTGTAATTACTCTTGAATTTGATAATTATTATTTAATTACTTGCTATACCCCTAATTCTAAGGCAGGACTTGAACGGCTTGATTATCGTATGGTTTGGGAAAATGATTTTAGAAAATATATGAAATATTTAGAAGAAAAAAAGCCTATTATTATGTGCGGTGATTTGAATGTAGCTCATGAGGAAATTGATTTGAAAAATCCTAAAACAAATAGAAGAAGTGCTGGTTTTACTGATGAAGAGAGAGGGAAATTTACAGAGCTTATAGAAGCTGGATTTGTAGATACATTTAGACATTTCTATCCGACTGTAGAGGGTGCATATTCTTGGTGGTCTTATCGTGCTGCTGCCAGAAGCAGAAATGTGGGCTGGAGAATTGATTATTTTTGCGTATCCAAAGTGCTTAAAGATAAATTAAAAGGGGCATCTATTTATACCGATGTATTAGGGTCAGACCATTGTCCGGTAGAACTTATTATTGAGGTTTAAGAAAATATCAAAATGTTTATATTAAAAGCCCAATAATAATTAAAATTAGGAGCAAAAATGAATTTATTAACTATAGAAAATTTGACAAAATCGTATACAGAGCGATTAATATTTGATAATACAGAATTTAGCATGTCAGACACTGATAAAGTAGGTGTTATTGGCATAAATGGAACGGGAAAATCAACTTTGCTTAAAATAATAGCAGGGCTTGAGAAACCTGATAGCGGTAAAGTTACTGTTAGCAATGGCATTAAAATTTCTTATCTTTCACAAACTCCAGATTTTAACAGTGAAGATACTGTGCTTGAAAGTGTAGTTAAATATTTTCAGGGAGATTATGGAGAGTGGGAAGCTATAAGCAGTGCAAAAACTATGCTTAATAAACTTGGAATATCTAACTTTGAAACTTGTGTAGAAAATTTATCTGGTGGTCAGAAAAAGCGTGTAGCTTTGGCTAGAATTTTATTACAGCCAGCAGATTTATTAGTACTAGATGAACCTACCAATCATTTGGACAGTGAGATGGCTGCTTGGCTTGAGGAGTATTTGGTGAAATTTAAAGGCAGTATTATTATGATTACTCACGATAGATATTTTTTAGATGCAGTTACAGAACGCATTGTTGAACTTGATAGAGGTAAGCTGTATAGTTATGATGAAAACTATTCTGGATTTTTACTTAGGAAAGCTGAACGTGAAAGTATAGAACAAGCTAATGAACGTAAGAGGAATAGCGTTTTGCGTGTAGAACTTGCTTGGATTATGCGTGGAGCAAGAGCTAGAAGTACTAAGCAGAAAGCTAGAATTGAAAGATATGAGGAGTTAAAAAATAGAACTGGAATTGTAACAGCAGAGAGTGTGAAATTAGAATCTGTATCCTCAAGGCTTGGAAGAAGTACTGTTGAAATAGAAATGCTTAGTAAGGCTTATGGTGATAAGCAGTTGTTTAGAGATTTTTCATATATATTTTTAAAAGATGATAGGATTGGCATAGTTGGAGAAAATGGCTGTGGCAAATCTACGCTTATTAAGATAATAATGGGTCAAATTGGAGCTGATTCAGGTAAGGTTAATATAGGTCAAACTGTTAAAATTGGATATTTTTCGCAAGAAAATGAGGATTTGCCTCTTGATACAAAAGTAATAGATGTAGTTAAAGAGATAGCAGAATACTTACAAACTCCTAATGGAAGTATAAGTGCCTCTATGATGTTAGAAAGATTTTTATTTCCGTCACATATGCAGTATACACAGGTAGGTAAATTATCTGGGGGTGAAAGACGAAGATTAGCTCTCCTTAGGGTACTTATGGCTGCTCCTAATATACTTATCTTGGACGAACCAACAAATGATTTGGATATTACCACACTTACTGTACTGGAAAATTATTTAGATAGTTTTAATGGAATTGTAGCAGTTGTATCTCATGATAGATACTTTTTAGATAGAGTTGTACGAAGGATATTTGCTTTTGAAGAGAAAGCTATTGTACAATATGAAGGAGGATATACTGACTATAGGAAAACTTATGATGAGAAAAAATCAGCATTATTAAACACGATAGATACTGTTAAACAATGTAAGGGTAAGAGTGATACAATAAATAATGAAAAAAATAAAAGAGATAGAACCAAGAAACTTAAATTCACATACAATGAACAAAGAGAATTTGATACAATAGAAGAAGTGATAAAAAAAATAGAGGATAAGTTAGAAAAATTAGAAGGCGAAATTATAAATCAAGCAAGTAATTATTCTAAACTTCAAGAATTAATGTTAGAAAAAGAATCAGCAGAGCTATTGTTAGAAGAAAAAATGGATAGATGGGTTTATCTGGAAGAATTATCAAATAAGATAAACGAACAATGAGCCATAAAATTGGAAAAGGTGAAATCAGAATTAAAATAAATACAGATAAATATTTTGAGGTAAAAAGATTTACATGTCAGTTTTTATTATAGGAGTAAGATGTATTGGGTTAAGATGTATACTTTGGTATAGAGACTGACACAGTGAAATGCTAGTTAGTGATTTATTAAAAAGTATAAAGTGGAGGTTATTGAAAAAATTATTATATATATAAATACAATTGGAAGTTTGGAAAGGTTTATGCCGACATATTTAGGAGGAGGAAAGATTATGAAGTAGACAGTATTTAAAAGGTAATAAAAATCTTTATTAATATAAAACTGTGGAATTATTCCGTTTTTAATATAGGAATTAGCTGCAATTCAGATACTATAAACAAGCACAATCTAAGTATGAAAGGAAATATTACAATGAGTACAAATAAAATTGATGAAGTGAATGTAAATGAAGATGTGGAATACATAAAAACAGAAGAAGTTCAATTGGGTAAAGAAGTATATAGAGAGAACGAGGAAGTAAAGATAGAAGAAGTTCAAGCAATTAAAGAAGAATATACAGAAAATGAAGAAGTAAAGATAGAAGAAGTTCAAGTGATTAAAGAAGAAAATACAGAAGAAACTCTGCCTGCATTTATTGGCATATTTTTAAAGCCTAGGCAGACAATGAGAAAGGCTGTAAGAGAACCTAAGATGCTTATGGATATTGTTATAAGTATGATAATGCAGGTAATGGCTTTTTCTCTATATGTACCTGTTTTTATAAAATATACAACTACCATGCTGGAACAGCAGTTTCAAAATATGTCGCCAGGAGAAGTAGAGATGTTTGAGTCTATGGTGATAAATTCTTCTATTATAGGACAGGTTATCGGATTGACTGTCGGTGCTGTTGCTGCTTGGATAATAAGTGCTATTGTTATAAGGTTAATAGTAAAAATTCTTGGTGGTGAAACTACGCTAAAACAATTTTGTTCAGTTGTAGCAAAGACTTTATATATAGATGCCTTTTTTGCTCTCATATCAGCAATAATAATTATGATTACTAACGATATTATGGGAGCCAATATATTGTCATTAGGAGGTTTAGTAGCTAATACAACAGAACAGGTAATGAGTAGTAATATGTTACTTTTAGCCGTTGCATCAAGATTTAGTATACCTATCATTTGGAAATATGTCGTTATTACAATAGGAGTTGAAGAAATTTCTGGAATTGGAAGAAAAAAGAGTATAATAGCAGCAGTAATATTATTTACATTAGTATTAATAATTGGGTTTGGGAGTGCGTTTATTACACAAATATTTACTGTAATAAATGCATAAGTTTAAAATAATAAAAAATTTAGGAGGAAATGAGAAAATATCTCTATTAGAAAACATGGAAAATAGAAAAAGGATAAATGCTGCACATTCAGCAAGAGAAACAAGATATGTAGGGACAAATCTGTATGTATATATAATTCTTACAGTTTTTCCTTTATTTTTAAATAATGGCTTGTTTAATGTATTGGTAACTAAGTTTATGTTTTATGCAATAATGACAACATTGTGGATTGTGCCAACTTTAGTTTATGTAATAAAACGACATAAGATTAGGAGGAATGAAACAACAAGTTATGAAAAAGAGGATAGTTTTAGTGGAGTGGACTATGCCGCTTTTGCAATGTTGTTTGTGGCAATAATATCTACTAGTTTATCACCATATAAATCACTTGCATTTTGGGGAAATTCAGGAAACGATGGAAGGCATGTAGGTTTATTGCTGATTATACTTTATATAATATCTTATTTTATGGTTTCTAGAACTTCTAAATTTAGAATAGGTTTTATAAATGCATTCTTAGTTGTAAGTTTAATGGTAAATGTATTGGGGATTACTGACTATTTCCAATTAGATATATTGGGAATAAAAGCCAACATGCATCCAGATAGTAAACCCATATATACTTCAACAATAGGGAATATTAATACATATACTTCTTATGTAGCATTACCAATGGCAATATCAGTTATATTATTTTGTAAGCAAAAGGAATTTAATAAGAAAACTATTTTTTATGTAATATCATTGACTGTTGCATTTTTTGCAATAATTATGGGTAATAGTGATAATGCATATTTAGCACTTGCAGTATTGTTTGGACTTGCTCCAATTTATGTATTTACAAGTAAAGAGGGCATTAGAAGATATCTTGCAGCAGTAGGTATATTTTTAATAACTGCAAAGATTACAGCTATGGTGACCAAAGCCTTAGGCAATAGAGTTATAGGGATACAGAGTTTATTTAATATTTTTGCTTCTAATATATTTATAGATATTATAATAGTTGTTGTATTGGCAGTTATTGGTGCATGGTATTTGAAAGACCGAAACATAAAAGAGGTCACTCATAGTACTGTAGTGAAAGAGTTTGTTGATAACGAAGGCTATATCTATAAAATATTACGAAGAGTATGGGGCATTATTTTATGCACTGCGATAGCAGGTATTACATGGCTTTTTGTAAATATAAATGTATTTGGTAATGATATTGATTTAGGGACACTAAATTATTATTTTATATTTAATGATAGCTGGGGAACTAATAGGGGCTATATATGGCGAGTATTAATAGAACTTTATAATGATGAATTGACTCTTGTTCAAAAACTATTTGGTTATGGACCTGAAACCTTTGCAAATCTTATGAAAAATAATGTTTGGCAAGAAATGGCAATTAAATATAATGTAATATTTGATAGTCCGCATAATATATTTCTGCAATATTTAATTACTACTGGAATATTTGGATTGACTGCTTATTTAGTTGCCATAATAGGAACAGTGGTTAGCGCAGTTAAATATGCTAAGGAAGAACCTCATATTATGAGTATGATGTTTGCAGGACTTTGTTTTTATGCACAGGGAATTGTTAATATCAATCCTCCTATAGTTACTCCGATAGTGCTTTTGTTTGGAGCATTAATTATGGGATATGTTAGGGACGTGAAGAAAGAATAATTATAGATGGGATATAATTAAAATACATTATGTGAAATTGAAATTTATGGAAAGTCAGCTTAATTTATTAGTTAGAGTAATATACTTAAATAACTAGAATGAATTTACAATAAAAAATGTATGTGTTATAATGGTAGTAAGGTAGTCGGTCTGCTGGGTGGTTTCCATCTCCGAAAGGAGGTGGTTGTATGATAAGTTATGAACAGCTTGATTTAATAATTAAGATTATTACATTAATCTTTATAATTCTTGCATACAATAAAAGCACAAAAAAATAACCACCTGACCCTCCAAAGTTTAGTGGTTATTTTGAAAAAATAATTATAAAATAATTTGGAAGCCACTCTGTGGAGTCGGCTACCCTTTGTGCTTTAATTATATCATACATATAAATAATGTCAAACATAATAAACAATAAGTAAAGAAGAGAACTGTTGCTGGGTATTTTAGTGATGGTTCTTTATTGGTTTATCAGATATGATATAGTAATAAATATATTTTTATCAGATTATGTAATATTAATCTGCAAAGGTTAAAATTACATAACTTTTATTGTCTTATAGAAAAATGTTTTATGAAATAATAATATTCAAGGGGAATACACTGTGGTGTACAATATTTACGATATGTAAGTAAAGAGTACAACTTACAAAAATGTTGAGTTATTCTTAAATATGCATTTAGAAGTATTGGCAATGGATAATATTGCTTGTGATATACTTTATGAAGTGTTATAATATTACGAGATTTATTAAGAAATTATATGATATTATGCTCTTTAAGGATAGGGGATTTAGTTTGAAAGAAAAAGAAAGATACAAGCGAAGTATTATATTTGTAATAGCTCTTGTCATTATGGGAATACAAGTTGGTTTATTTGCATATGTATGGGAGCAGTTTTACAATTATGAAGACATTATTAAAATGCTATATTTTAGACGAGGCAACTGGGCAGTTATAGGGTTATACGGTATACTAATTTTTATTTTTGGAAGAATATACGGTGCATTTAAGGTAGGGCGTCAGAGAGTTTTTGATATTTTATTATCTCAAATGATTTCAGTAGTATTAGTTAATTCAATAACATATATACAATTATCGCTTATTGGACGCTGGAAGTGGTTAGCTAACATATATCCTATGATAATTATGACATTAATAGATTTTGCTATAATTACAATATGGGCAATTAGTGCTAGATATATATATACTAAATTATATCCTCCATATCAGATGCTTATGGTATATGGAAAACATAATCCAATGAGGCTTAAAGAAAAAGTTTCAGTTAGAGATGATAAATATTTTATAAAAGAAATGGTTTCTATATATGCTTATTCAGAAGAGAAACTTAAAAAAAAGCTTGATGAATATAAGGTGGTAATGGTAGGAGATATACCATCTCATGAGAGGAATTTAATTATTAAGCATTGCTTTGATAAAGAAATTAGATGTTATACAGTTCCTAAACTTTCGGATATAATGATTAAAAATTCTGATGACATATATATGTTTGATACTCCATTGTTATTATTTAGAAATAGAGGTTTAACATTAGAACAGGCTGTTATAAAACGTTTTATGGATATTGTAATATCATTTATGGGCTTAATCATTGCGGCTCCCATAATGCTGATAATTGCTATATTAGTAAAAAGTTATGATGGCGGAAGTATATTTTATAAACAAGTTAGATTGACTAAAGATGCAAAAGAATTTACTATTTATAAATTTAGAAGTATGAAAATGGATTCAGAAGTTAAAGGTGCCAGACTTAGCAGTAAAAATGACAGCAGAGTTACACCAGTTGGTAAAGTGATTAGAAATATACATTTTGATGAATTGCCACAATTATTTAATATTATTAAAGGTGATATGTCAATTGTTGGACCAAGACCTGAAAGGCCAGGAATTACTGAGGAATATGAAGAGGAAATATCAGAATTTGATTATAGACTAAAGGTAAAAGCAGGTCTTACAGGATATGCACAAGTATATGGGAAATATAATACATTACCTTATGATAAACTAAAATTAGATATTACTTATATAGAAAAGTATTCATTGATATTAGATTTGAAGTTAATGTTTTTGACATTTAAGATACTCTTTCAAAAAGATAGTACTGAAGGAGTAGAAGAGTGGCAAACTACTGCAAAGATAAAAAAAGAAAAGTAAAAAATTTTTGATTTATGAAAAACGGTAGTAGATATTAATTTGTATTTTATGGAAAACTTTTAAGTCAAAGTAAAATATCGTATAATGCATTATTGTATCGCATAAGGAAGATATTGTTGTCATAACCGCCGTATAGGCGGTGAAGTTTACTTTGTTTATAAATAAAAAATGATATCTGATATGCAATATAAATTTCTATTTAGCGTATACATGATAGTTTTTTATAATTATAGATTACTTATGTTAATTTTAAAATAGTTAGATTGTTTGCATTAATGTTATAATTATATAGGCGATTGCGAAACTCAAAAGGTGTTTAATGAGGATAACTGCTGGAAGTTTTAATGAAATTATAGGCTTTATAAGTGTTTTATACAAGATGCGTATCAGAAAGCAAAACTTAGCGAAAGTTATACATAATTTCCACATTATTTAGATTATGTAAAATACAATATCGCTGAGGAGATTATACTTAGCGATTGTGAAAAACACCAGTATTTTCAAGAGTTTTAGAGTTTCTCAAATACCTAATATAATTAATTATATACAGAAAGGAACAGATATTGGGGCTTGTGAAATTGGAAAAATTGAAGTTGGATAAAGAATATATTAGTGTAGTAATGCCAGCATATAATGCAGCTAAATATATTGAGTCAGCCATTAAATCTGTTATAGAGCAAAATTATTGTAATTGGGAACTTATAGTTGTGAATGATGCATCTAGTGATAATACTGTCAATATTGTAAAAAAGTTTATGGAAACAGACAGCCGCATAAAATTACACAGTAATGAATCTAATAAAGGTGTTGCAGAAAGCCGAAATTTAGGTGTGAAAATGTCATCAGGTGAATGGGTTGCATTTCTTGACAGTGATGATTTATGGGAGCAAAACAAATTGCAGAGGCAGCTTGAAATTGCCTGTAAAGAAAAGGCGGATTTTGTATTTACAGGTTCGGCATTTATAAATGAATATGGAGATAGGTATAAAAATATTTTTCATATTCCAACAAAGGTTAATTTTAAACAGTTACTAAAACAGAATGTGATTTCTTGTTCATCAGTAATGATAAGAAAAGGCATTTTGAATAACTTTAAAATGGAAGAATTGGGAATGCATGAAGATTTTGCAGTTTGGCTTCAAGTTCTTAGAGAAGTAGATTATGCATATGGAGTGGATGACCCCTTGCTTATATATAGAATTACTACAAAATCAAAATCTGGCAATAAGTTCAAAGCGGCAGTTATGACTTATAAGGTTTATAGATATGTAGGACTTAATTTAGTAAGTTCAATATTTTATTGGTGTATTTATGTATTTCGCAGTGTATTGAAATACATAAAAATATATGATGTTAAAACAGGTGGAAAGTGATGTTTAGATAGGGTATTATTGAGTTAGAGTATATAATAGAATTTATGCTGATTATTAAGAGGACTATTATGTATTGAAAAGAGAAGTCGGAATAAAATGGTACCTAAACGAAATATAAATAAGGTTTGGGGTTAGTGTAATAATGAAGAACTATAATAAACTCATATTTTAGATAGGAATATATGAAGAAAGCAAGAGAACTATTATATAAGATTTATAAACAAAATTTAAATAATCAAATAATAAATACAATTATTAATTATTTATTTATACGGGTATTTCAGCCAATAAAACATATTATAAGTAAAAAATATGTTTGTTCAAATATAAAAAACTCACCAATAAAAATAGCTATTATATGTGATGAAATGACGTGGAGAAATTTAGAAAAAGAAATTTCTATAGTATATATTACACCATGGAATTATAAAAAGGTATTTACAAAGTATAAACCAGATATATTTATTTGTGAATCTGCGTGGAGTGGAATTGAAGAACTGCATGAATGTTGGAGAGGACGAATTTATAAGAATTCTTCAGTTAAGTTTGATAATCGTAGGGAACTATATAAAATTTTGGAATACTGTGATAAAGAGAATATTAAAACTATTTTTTGGAATAAGGAAGATCCTACATTTTTTGATGATGCTCAATATGATTTTGTAAGTACAGCACTTGATTTTTCAGTGATATTTACTACATCTGAAGAATGTATCGATATGTATAAAGATAAGGGACATAGTAATGTAAAACTATTAACATTTAGTGCTTCAACAAAACTGTATTATAGAAAACTAGAAATATGTAAAAAAAATCAAGCTGTATTTGCAGGGAGTTGGTATTTAGAACAGAAAAAAAGATGTATAGATATGGAAAAAATATTTGATATGGTTTTAAATAAAGGTATAGAATTAATTATATATGATAGACAATCAAATTCAGGAAATATGAATAATCTTTATCCGTTAAAATATCATAAATATATTAAACCAGCAGTTCCTTTTGGTGAATTAAATGATATTTATAATGAAAGCAAGTATATAATTAATATTAATACAGTTATGGACTCAAAAACAATGTTTGCAAGACGTGTATTTGAGGCAATGTTATGTGACTGTATTGTTATAAGCAATGAGTCAAGTGGACTAAAATCTATATTTAGCAATAATATTTGGTTTGCAGATAGTATATTTGATATTGAAAATATAGATAAAGCTATTAAAATAAATAAAGAAATAGTGGAAAAAAATTATACTGTTAAAAAAATGATAGAGATGATTATAAAAAGTCAAAAAAACTAGGTTAGAAAAATGGTTTTATTAGATATAGGAATGGATATTAAGTAAGAAAGAAGGTATATATATGAAAGTTTGTGTAATAGGATTAGGTTATATAGGGCTTCCTACAGCATTAATGTTAGCGGCTAATGGCAGTGAGGTTGTAGGCATTGATTATAATAAAGAATTAGTAAAATCGTTACAGGAAGGTAAACTAACATTTGATGAAAAAGGTTTGCAGGAACTATTTGATGTAGCTAATAAAAATAACATTACGTTTGTTAATAATTATATCAAAAATGATTTCTATATAGTAGCAGTACCTACACCATATAATAAGTCAAGTAAGAAGATTGACCCTGCATATGTTATAAAGGCTGTTGAAGCAGTATTGGAAGTTTGTGAAAATAACACGACAATAGTAATAGAATCAACTGTTTCGCCAGGAACTATTGATAGATTTATAAGACCAATAATTACTAAATCTGAATTCGCATCAAGTAAAGATATACATGTTGTACATGCACCTGAACGAATAATTCCAGGGAATATGATTTATGAGTTGTTAAATAATTCTAGAACTATAGGTGCTGACTCTAGAGAAGTAGCGGAAAATGTAAAATCAGTTTATGCGAGCTTTTGTAAAAGTGAAATTGTAGTTACAGATGTACGAACAGCAGAAATGACTAAGGTTGTAGAAAATACATTTAGAGATATTAATATTGCGTTTGTGAATGAATTGGCTAAAATTTGTAGAAAAGATAATATGAATGTATATGAAATAATTAAGATTGCTAATATGCATCCGCGCGTTAATATTTTACAGCCAGGACCAGGGGTTGGTGGACATTGTATCTCAGTTGACCCGTGGTTTTTAGTGGGTGATTATCCAGAACTTAGTACATTAATTAGGCAAGCTAGGCTTATTAACGATGCAATGCCAGAGTTTGTATTAGAAAGAATAGCTGCTATTATGGAAGAAAATAATATAACGGATATTAAAAGGGTTGGCTTATATGGCCTTACTTATAAAGAAGATGTAGATGATATTAGAGAAAGTCCTACACTTCAGTTATTGGAATGTGCTAGAAAACATTTGGCACCTGCACTAAAAGTATATGATCCATTAATAAAATCTGCAATGGTGACTAATCAATATAATAATTTTGATAAATTTTTAAGTGAAATAGATATAGTTATAATAATGGTAGGGCATACACATATTAAGCAGAATATAGCTAAATTAGAGAATAAAGTAGTGTTTGATACCAGAAATATATGTGAACTCCCAAATGCATATAAAATATAGGATAAACATATGATACCATACAAATGTGTAATGAAAAATATACTATAAATGTATGATGTGATATAAATATACAGTACAAAATATAAGTTGAATAATATGATGTAAATATATGAGAAATTGTGGAGAGGGAAGAAGATGAAAAAAGTTATGTTGGTTTTTGGAACTAGACCAGAGGCTATAAAAATGTGTCCATTAGTGAATGAATTAAAGTCACGAGGTTCATTAGAAACTATAGTCTGTGTTACAGGACAGCATAGGCAAATGTTAGACCAAGTATTAGAGTGTTTTAATGTTACGCCAGATTATGATTTATCAATAATGAAAGCAGGACAAACACTATTTGATATAACTTCAAATATTTTATTGGATATTAAAGTGGTTTTAGAAAAAGAAAAGCCTGATATAGTGTTAGTTCATGGTGATACCTCTACTACTTTTATTACATCATTGGCATGTTTTTATTTACAAATAGCAGTAGGTCATGTTGAGGCAGGGCTTCGTACATACAATATTTATTCGCCGTTTCCGGAAGAATTTAACAGGCAAAGTGTGGGTATCATTGCTAAGTATCATTTTGCGCCAACTGTAATGTCAAAAGAAAATTTGTTAAATGAAGGTAAAAGTGATAACAGTATATTTATTACTGGAAATACTGCGATAGATGCACTTAAAACAACGGTAAAGTCGGATTATACACATAAATGGCTTAGCTGGGCTAAAGACAGCAGACTTATTATGCTTACAGCTCATAGAAGAGAAAATCTTGGTGAACCACTAAGGCATATGTTTAGAGCAATAAGACGTATTGTAGATGAGCATGATGATGTAAAAGTTATATATCCTATACACATGAACCCTATAGTTAGAGATACTGCAAATGATATATTAGGAGAACATGAAAGAATACAGATTATTGAACCATTAAATGTTTTGGATTTTCATAATTTTCTATCAAGATCTTATCTTATACTTACAGATTCAGGTGGTATACAAGAAGAAGCACCCTCATTAGGTAAGCCAGTTTTGGTAATGCGTGATACAACAGAGAGACCAGAAGGAATAGAGGCAGGGACTTTAAAATTAGTAGGAACTGAAGAAAGTGTTATATATGATGCATTTAAACGATTATTAACCGATGAAAATGAATATGAATATATGAGTCATGCATCAAATCCTTATGGTGATGGGTTTGCTAGTAAAAGAATTGCTGATATATTGGAAAAGTAGCAGATATACATGAATAGAGGGAATTAATGATGGATGCAATAAGCAGAGTGTTAAAAGAAGTATATAATAATAGAAGAAGATTAATTCGATTGGCATTTTATGATTTGAAATTAATGAATAAAGGTACATTATTTGGACTTATGTGGAATTTATTCAATCCAGCATTACAAATATTAGTATATTGGTTTGTATTTGGATATATATTAGATACACCGCCACCAAGAGGTGAATATATATACATTGTTTGGATGATTACAGGAATAATACCATGGTTTTATATCAGTGAGTCGTTAATGTCATCAACTGTTTCTATATATAGTTTTGCAGGAGTATTAAAACGTATGTATATTCCGTTAGCTATTGTGCCAGTTAAGTCAGTTTTGACATCATTTATGAGTCACTTGGTAGCGATGTTTTTGGTGTTAACTATATATGTTTTTAGCGGATATAAATTGAAGTTAGGAGTCATATATTTGTTGTATTATATGTTTTGTTCATTTGTATTTTTAACAGCATATGCAATGTTGGCATCAACAATAACAGTTTTATTTAAAGATTTTCAAAGAATAATGGGTTCGATTATAAGATTTTTATTTTATATAACACCTATTGTTTGGGTTCCTGAAACATTATCTGAGAAAATGCAGCTTATAGTAAGACTAAATCCATTAGCATACATAGTTATGGGGTATAGAAATAGTATTTTATATGGTTCTGATCTGATGTATAATTGGAAACAGGGCGTGTACTTTTGGACTTTTACAGCAATATTATTTATAATAGGATGTAGAGTTCATGTGAAAATACGTAAACAATTCGTAGATTTGATATAGGGAGTATCGTATGGATAATAATATAGCTATTAAATGCGAAAAATTGACAAAAAAATATCCGATTTATAAAGGGTCATTTCAGCGAATAAAAGGATTATTCTTGCAAGACTACCAGCCTGAAGTATTTGAAGCATTAAAAGAAATTGATTTGGTAGTAAAGAAAGGGGAGATATTAGGAATAGTAGGACTTAATGGGTCAGGAAAGTCAACACTATCAACAATAGTAGCAGGAATATCTTACCCTACTTCAGGAGAGTGTGTGGTTAGAGGTGAAACTAGTATGCTTGCAGTTAATGCTGGGATAGATAATTATTTGACTGGACGTGAAAATATATATTATAAGGGAGTGTTATTAGGGCTTGAAGAAAGACGGATAAAAGAAATAGAACAGGATATTATTGAATTTGCTGACATCGGAATTTATATAGACCAGCAAGTCCGTACTTATTCAAGTGGTATGCGTTCGAGGTTAGGGTTTTCTATATCGGTTTATATGGACCCCAATATATTGATAGTAGATGAGGCTCTTTCGGTAGGTGATAATAGTTTTGCTGATAAAAGTCTAGAAAAATTTATGGAATTTAAGGAAAAAGGAAAAACAATATTGTTTGTTAGTCATGCAGTTACACAGATGAATAGCTTTTGTGATAAGGTCTTGTGGCTGCATAGAGGTGAAATAGTTGGATTAACAGAACCAGATAATCTAATAAAGCCATATTGTGGATTTGCAAGAGAAATTAATTCAATGACAAAAGATGAGCAAATGAACTTAAAACCTGTATTAAAGATATACCAAGATAAGTACTTATGAAATCATAATAACTTGAGGAGAGAATATAATGAGTCAGTTTACAATAAATTTGGAAAAACAGATAAGTAAAATAGCTGAAAGAAAGCAGAAATTAGTTGAATTGTTTCAACGTAAGGGGTATGTAACGGACTCTTTTGGTGATATTCAAAATGAAACAAATGTATCTAAGAATTATGACATACTTATCGGGATACTAAAGAACATAAAAGTTGCGGCTATAATGGACTCATTCACTGTGGAGAGCTATAGGCCAGAGTGCAATTTATTTGAACTGACTGCAGATAATTGGAAAGAAGAAATAGAATCGTTTGTACCAGATATTTTATTTATAGAATCGGCATGGCATGGAAAGGAATCTTCATGGTATAGCAAAGTTTCTAAATGTAGTAAAGAATTTTTTGAGATGACAACATATTGCCATGAAAAAGAAATTCCAGTGGTTTTTTGGAATAAGGAAGATCCAGTATATACAGATACATTTATGCAAGCTGCAAAAATGGCAGATTTTGTTTTTACAACAGATATTGATTGTATTTCTAGGTACAAAGAAGAGTTAGGACATGGAAATGTATTTCATTTACATTTTGCAGCACAGCCTAAAGTTCATAATCCAATAGAAAAATATGAAAGAAAAGATAAGTTTTGTTTTGCTGGTGCATATTATCATAGGTATAAGGAGCGAATGAAAGTTTTTAATGAATTTGCTGAAGAATTTATTTCAAGGAAAGGTTTTGATATATATGACCGCAATTATAAGAACGCAAGGCCGGAACATGCATTTCCTAAAGAATATAATAAATTTATATTAGGGACTTTAGTTGGCGAAGACATAGATAAAGCATATAAAGGCTATGAGTATGGAGTAAATATGAATTCAGTACAGCAATCTCAAACTATGTTTGCAAGACGAGTATTTGAAATGCTGGCATCAAATACAGTTACCATAGGGAATTATTCTAGAGGAGTTCGAAATTATTTTGGTGATTTGACAATATGTACTGATGACAATATTACATTAAATAAGTATCTTAAAAGATATTGTGAGGACGAAAACACACGTCTTAAGTATAAATTAGCAGGATTAAGAGCTGTATTAAAAGAACATACATATGAAATGAGATTGGCATATATCGTATCTAAAGTATTTAATAAAGATATGTATAAAAGACTACCTTCAATAGTTGTATTATGTAAGGAAGAAGATAATGAAAAAAAAGAATATCTTAGGAGTTTATATAACAAACAGACATATAAAAATACAAATATAATATTTATAACAGCGGAAAATGATAACACATTCATAAAAGATATAGTAAAAGAAGATTATATATCACTTTGGAGTTCTGATGATTTTTATGGGGAAAATTATTTAATGGATTTGATATTAACTTCAAAATACTGTGACTTTGAAGCGGCAGGTAAATCAGATTTTTATTCAAATGAAAATAATGTGGTTGTACTTAAGAAAAATGGAGGAATGTATAGATTTGTAAGCCAATTGGACTATAGAACATCAATTATAAAGAGTGAATTGTTGGATAATGTTAAATTATGTGACATTGATAATGATGCCGTAATAACTTCAGAAAAAGCGATATCAACAGACATATTTAATTATTGCAGGAATACAAATGAGTGTTTAGAAATATATTCAGATATAAATATATTAAATAAGGGAATTGAGTTAAAGGATATTGAAAGCATAGCTGAAAATATTGAATATGAAATTGAGAATGGGTATATGACAGTACCAGCAGAGAAACTATTATCTAAAAGTGTGCTAAAAAGTAATATGTTTGAAGCTAAAATATCTGAGATGGAGAAATTGGTATTAAAAAGTGAATTGACACCGGAAGTACATGATTATTTATATTTTGAAAAAAAATATAGTATAGATGATATTAGCTTTGGTGAAAATGTATCTATTTTTATAGATGGTTTGGGTGATTTAGATATAATACCAACATATGTTTTTTTAGATATAAATTTAAAAAAGATATCTGTGGCATTTGGGAAAGCTGGAAAATTAGATATAGTTGAAATACCTAAAAATACAAAATTTTTACAGTTAGGTCTTCGTTATAAAGGTTCAGGTAACTATAGAATAAGTAAGGTTATTTTTGGTTTATCAAAAAATCAAAGTAATAAAGGATGCTTGTTAACTAGAACAAATATGTTGGTATTAAGTAGCAATTATCCATCAGCAGAAGAATTATATAGAAATATGTTTATACATAAACGTATTGATATATATAAGGAATATGAAAAACTATGTGATGTTATGAGGATGAATATTTATGCTAAAGAGGGGTTTAGAGAATTTGATGGTATTGATGTAATTGAGGGACATGCTAATACTTTGGATTCAATATTGCAACAAGGGAAAATCAATACTGTATGTGTACACTTTTTGGATGTTGAAATGTGGGAAGTTTTAAAAAATTACGCTGATAAGATTAATATAATTGTATGGTTGCATGGAGCAGAAATTCACCCATGGTGGAGAAGAGAGTTTAATTATGCTTCAGAGGGGGAATTAAAGAATGCAAAAACTTTATCTGACGAACGAATGAAATTTTGGAATGGTATATTTGAAAATATAGAAAAATATAAATTACATATTGTATTTGTATCAAAATATTTTGCTAATGAAGTGTTTGAGGATTATAAAATTTCACTACATGATGATAGATACTCTATAATACATAATTGTATTGATACAGATATGTTTAAATATGAGGAAAAAAGTATTGAGCAAAGAAAAAAAATTCTTTCGATAAGACCATATGTAAGTCCTAAGTATGGAAACGACCTTGCTATTAAGTGTATACAGGAATTGGCTAAGAAAATATATTTTAATGAACTAGAAATTAGACTTATAGGAAGTGGTGAATTATTTGAAAGCACTACAAAACCACTTAGAAAATATAAAAATGTAATTTTAGAAAAGCGTTTTCTCAGACAGGAGGAAATATCAAAATTACATAAGAATTATGGAATATTTTTAAATCCTACACGCCATGATACACAGGGTGTTTCTAGGGATGAAGCAATGTCGTCGGGTTTGGTGCCAGTAACAAGTGCAGTAACTGCAATTCCAGAGTTTGTAGATGATCAATGTGCAATACTTGCAGAGGGTGAAGACTTTATGGCGATGGCGGCGGGCATTGATGAACTGTATAATGATGCTGAGAGATTTTTGGAGATGTCTAGGGCTGCTGCGATTAGAGTTAGAAGTCAAACATCAAAAGAATATACAATAAAAAAGGAAATCCAACTCCTGGATTCACTCGGGTAAAGAAAATGAGACAATTTAGCATGAAGTATCTAATATTTGGTAGTTGTGTAAGTCGAGATATATTTGGTATTAGTGAAAGAAATACAGAGGTACAAAATTATTTTGCACGATCTTCTGTAGTAAGTGTTATGTCAGAACCAGTAGAAGTAAGTTTGGAAGATATAGTTGTCGAATCGAAGTTTCAACAAAAAATGGTCAAATATGATTGTAATAAAGAAGTGTTGAGAGCTTTGGAAAAGCAAGATTATGATTTTATTATTATTGATTTTATTGATGAAAGATTTGGTGTGTGGAGAATTAAACAAAATGGTGTACAGACATATATTACAGCTTCAAATGAAGCAAAATTAGCAGGTCTTGATGTTAGATTTGGAGCTGAAAGAATTTTTTCAAGTGAGAAAAATAAGCTATGGGAGGGGAACTGTAAAAAATTTGCAAATATATTATATTCTTTTGCTGAAGCAGGGAAAGTTATTTTACATGAAGCATATTGGGTAAAGCAGTATGTTGAAAATGGTGAAATATTTGAATTTGATTCGGAATTGGCAAATGTAATAGAACGTAATAATAAAATATTAAGTGAATATTACGAACTTTTTAAATCACTTATGCCTGATACACTGAAGATTATTTCGATAGATAATGCCGTTGCAGATATGGAACATAAGTGGGGACTTAATCCTATACATTACACAAAAGAGTATTATTTTGAACAAATGCAGTATATAGATGAAATTGCTGGACAATCTGATTAGTCAAATACAAGTAAAATAGAATGTAAGTGTAGAAGATATAAAGGTTAATAGCTATGAGGAGGGAAAATCATGGAAAGAGCGTTGACTATGATTGGAAATGTTAGCATTGAGGGATATGCAAATGAGTATATATTTGAAACAATTAAAAAAAATAAAAATTTTTATGAAATAGATATTTTGAATAAATGGATGCCAATAATATCCAATTCTAAAGTTATATTTGATATAGGTAGCAATATTGGAAATCATTCTATATATTGGGCAACATATTTGGATAAAGTCCAGATATATGCGTTTGAACCATATCATGATAATTTTGTGATTTTACAAAGTAATGTATTAAATAATAAATTAGATAAGCAAATAAGTATAGTTGAAAAAGGGGTAGGGAATTATCATGGATATGCAGAAGTTAAAAACTATGATGAAAGTAATATGGGTGGAACATCATTTGTATATTCAGAAAACGAACATGATACTGGAGTAGAGATTGTTGATTTAGACACATTTAACACGGAAAATAGTATAGAGCGTGTGGATTTTGTTAAAATAGATACAGAGGGTTTTGAAGTTCTTGTACTGCAAGGGATGAATAAGGTGATAAAAGAATATACGCCAGATATTTGGGTTGAAGTTACATACAATACTTATCAAGATGTAATAAATAAATTAGAAATAGAGGGATATGTACTTTGGGACATTGAACAATTCAATTTATTTTTTATGCATCCTAATAGGCATAGCAATATTTCAGCAATATATGCTGGTAAACTGCTTGATAACTTTTTTTTATATCTAGGAAAGACTAATAAGTATTATAAGGATTATAGTGTAACAAAACAATGGTTAGAAAATAGAAATAAGTCATTGGAGAAATTGAACATTGCTTATAAAGCGAAAAGTACATCTTTAGAGAATTTAAAGATATCATATGAAACTAGAATTCAGAAAAATGAAGAATTATATCAAAGTAATATATCAATGGAAAAAAAGGAACAACAAGAATTGTTGTTTGAATTAGAATTAGATATGCAGATATTAGAAGAACAAAATGAACTACTGAAAAAATTGAAACAACATATTAGTAAGTTGGAAACACAGAATTCATATTTGCAGGTCGAAAATCGAGAATATAGACGAAAAATGTCTAGGATTACGGACACTTGGCAAGGTAAAATGTTGATTAAGTGCTATAGGATTTTAAAAAGGATAAAAAATGGTTTAACCGTTGGGAAGTAAGATATTTATTTGCAGGATACCATTGTAGAAAAATTGGAACATACTGGCAAACACCGAATATAATAATATAAAAAAGGACAGGCTTATTTTTAAGACTAAAGGTATTAATAAAATATGAAAAAAATAATAGAGAGAATTTTGATATTATTAAGATATTTATTTGCAATAGGAATTATAGTTATAATAGGTTATAATGCAAAATCCATGAAAACATTAATTTTGGATTATTCAAGTAGAAGAGGTTATTTTTTGCCTGTTACATGGATATGGATACTTTCAGTCATTTTGATTATATTCATTATATATTGTGGGTATGTTTGTGGTCTTCACAATACTAAATATTTTTTCCCATTTATAATCTTTTTTATTTCATTAATACCACGACTATATGTTTTTAGTAAACAATTATATATTCCAACTAATGATTTCAAAAATTATTATGACTATGGAATAAATTTATATTATGGGAATTTTGATGTTATTGCTACAACAATTGAACGTTATCAAATGCCTAAAATGGGTGGAATTGCAATATTTAATTATGTATTGTTAAAATTATTTTCACCCACATTAATTGGCTTGCAATTTGGTAATGTTATTATTACATCAATGATTTGTGTGGAAATATATTTTATTATAAAGGATGAAAGCAAATGGGCAGCAGTTATTGCAGCTATACTGTATGCAATATATCCTAGTAGTATAGTTACAACACAAGTAACAACTAATCATCACGGAGCTACATTTTTATTTTTATTATCAATAATTGCGTATAAAGGTGCCATTAAAAGAGCAGATTGGAAGGGTTATTTATATGTAGCTATTGCATCAATACTTTTGGTTTGTAGTAATTTTGTACATCCTTCGGCAATTATTATACTGATAGCAATAGTGATTGTTACATTATTTAGCATGATTTTAAGAAAAGATGAAAGAAGTACTAAAAAAGAGGAAACTGTATTTAAGAGAATAAAGAAATGTTTAAAAACACCTAAAACTATTTACATATTATTTATTGTATTTTCATTTATAGTATTAAGTGATTTAGGTGTAGAGAGTTTGTATAATAAAGGTATTATTAGAAATAAGAAAGAAATAAGTATAGCATTTAAAGTTGTATTAGGACTTAATGAAACAAGTAGAGGAAGATATAATGCAGAAGATACTTCAATGATTTTAAGAGCACCTTATGAGGAACAAACAAAATTATGTATTAGTATTATAAGAGATAGAATTACAAATCCTAAAAGTCTTGCATTACTTATGGCGGAAAAAACTATATATATGTGGGGAGGTGTAGATGGATATTTCAATTGGTATAGACAAGGATATAATTTGAAATATGAAGAATTGGAGAATGAAGATAAACTTAAGTATCAAACAGGAAACACTATGGTAAATGATGTGGTTTCAGGAGTTTTATGGTTTGATACATTATTTTTAATGGTAGTATATTTATTTGTATCTATTTCACTAATTAGTACTAAAGTTTGGAAGGGTGGAGATGTATCATATATTATGATGTTAATAGCATTAGGTTGGGTTTGTCTCATATTTTTTACAGAAGTACAGTCAAGATATAGATATCCTGCGATGCCTTCACTTATGATTATTGCTGGTTTTTCAATAGAAAAAATGTTAAGGGGGATTAAGAGAGTACAGCAAAGTAGTTTTATCCAGTTTTAAATTTATATATTTAGGAGAGTTTTTATTACCATGGTATAGGTATAATAATGTGGATTTAAGGCACTTATAGATACATCAGATTATAATGCTTTATATTTGGATTTTTTTGTAGCGATTACTAGACTTCCACTTAATGATAGCAAGTGCTGTAGGTTATATTTACAATGTTTCAACATAAAATAAAAAAGGAATATCTTGATTATATTGTAGAAGTGAAAGGAATATATAATGGGAGAAAATGTAAAAACTGGAGAAGTACTATACATAGTAGTTCCTTGTTATAATGAAGAACCAGTAATAAATGAAACTACATTAAGGTTAAATGAGAAATTGTATTCCCTTATAAAAGATGAGAAAATAAGTAATAAAAGTAAGATTTTATTTGTAAATGATGGTTCAAAGGATAAAACATGGTCAATGATAAAATCTTTACATAAAGATAATGAAACTATAAGTGGAATAAACCTTTCACGTAATAGAGGGCATCAAAATGCCTTACTGGCAGGATTAATGTATGCTAAAAATTATGCAGACATGGTAATAAGTATGGATGCAGATTTGCAGGACGATATAGGAGCTGTAGATGAAATGATATCTTATTTTCATAAGGGGATTGATATTGTTTATGGTGTTAGAAATAAAAGAGAGCAAGATACATTTTTCAAAAGATTTACGGCAGAAGGTTTTTATAGAATAATGAATTCGATGGGAGTTGAAACAGTATTTAATCATGCAGATTATAGACTTATGAGTAAACGAGCATTAGAAGGTATGGAACAATTTAGAGAGGTTAATTTATTTTTAAGAGGAATAGTTCCAATGATAGGTTATTCTTCAGCAATTGTATATTATGAAAGGGGAGAACGCTTTGCAGGAGAAAGCAAGTATCCGCTTAGTAAAATGGTATCATTTGCAATAGAAGGTATAACATCTTGTACAACATATCCGTTGAAGTTGGTATCTTATGTAGGCGGTGGTATTTTCTTAGGCAGTTTTATTATTTTAATATATAGCTTAATAGCACATTCTATGTCAAAGACTATACAGGGTTGGACAAGTATAATGTTGTCGATTTGGTCTATAGGGGGACTTGTTTTACTTGCAATAGGAATTATAGGAGAGTACATAGGTAAAATCTATTTAGAAACTAAAGATAGACCAAGATACATATACGAAGATATTTTAGATAAATTCTAGACTAAAATGTTTTATTGTGCTAAATACTCATAACACATTGCGGACAATACCTAACACTGAACAACTAATACCCCATAACTATGAAAATTTTTATGAAATATATTAATAAAAAGCAAAATAATAAAATAAAAGAAGTGAAAATAAATAAAAATCTTGATTAAATGTGTGAGATGTTATATAATATGTTATGTACGAAACAGTGTTTTTGTAGCTGTATTGAATTAAATTATTATAATATTAAGAATAAGTTAAATCAATACAGCAAAAATGTTTAAGTCGTATGGGGTGTACGATATTAAATATTGTATTATAGGTAAATGAACGAAGATAAAAAGTTGTATTCTGTTAAGGGAATACAGCTTTTTGTGTATATTGGACACGAATAATTCCTGAAAGTACATTTAATTATTGTTTGGAAAATATAAGGTATATAAATATTGTTGGAAAACACTAAATCATAAAAGAAACTTACCAAAATAAGACTTTATGGGAAAAATAAAATTATTGGATAGTTTCTATTATAAAATTGTGATTTCTGTTAGAATAACAAATGAACTTATCTAGAATTGAATTAGTTAAAAACTCGTACAGCTTGTGCAAGTTTTAGACGGAATATGTTATTAGAAAAATTTTGAAAATTGATTGTCAGCCATTGGTTGATGATATATAAATATGGAGGCAAATTATATTATGAAATATAAAAATGAAATAACAAAGTTTATAGAAGAAAAAAAAGATGAGATGTTAAGAGATATCGGAAGATTGGTAGCTATCAACAGCGAAAGAGGTATCGCCAGCGTTGGGAAGCCTTATGGAGAAGGGCCTTATAAAGCACTCATGGAAGCAATGGCTATAGCTGAAAGCTTTGGATTTGATACGAAAAACTATGACAATTATGTTGGCTGTGCAGATATGAATAATAAAGAAAAAGGCTTAGATATTTTGGCACATATGGATGTAGTACCAGCAGGGGATAACTGGACTGTAACAGAACCTTTTAAAATGGTTGAACAAGAGGGGAAAATTTATGGACGTGGAACAGCAGATGATAAAGGGCCTGCAATAGCGGCACTTTATGCAATGCGTACCATAAAAGAATTAAAAATTCCCCTAAGAAAAAATGTTAGATTAATATTAGGAACTGATGAAGAATGCGGCAGCTCAGATATAGATTATTACTATTCAGTAGAAGAGGAAGCACCAGCGACCTTTTCGCCAGATGCAGAATTTCCTATTATTAACATAGAAAAAGGCAGATTAGCATCTAATTTTATAGCAGATTTGACTGAAGATACATTATTACAATGGGATAATTCACCCAAATTGAAATTATTCAAAGCAGGAGTAAAAAGTAATGTTGTACCCAATTTAGCAAAGGCAGTTATTGAATTAGAAAAAGACAGCAAGTGCTTAATAGATATTGAAAAACTTGTGGATAAAGTAAGTAAAGATACAGGAATAAAATTTGAAGTAATACATAATATAAATGCTAATAGTATAGAAAAAGAAACATTAGAAAATATTAGAGAATACAATGAGGAAAGTGAGAACAATAAAAGTAATGAAGAAGATGATAAAGAAATAAAGGGTAACGAAAATATAAATAAAGATACAGAAAATCATAAGGATACAGAAAAATATAAAAATATAGAAAATTATAAGGACAATGAGAATTATAAAGACAAAAAAAATCAAAAAGACAAAGATAATAAAAATGATATAAAAAATGAAAAATATATAGAAGATAATAAAGAAATAAGCTATGAGAAAAAAATGTATTATAACAAAAATATAGAATACAATAAATATACAAAAAAATCCCATACAATAATCGAAATTCATGCATTTGGAGAAAATGCTCATGCGGCAATGCCTGAAACAGGGAACAATGCAATAACAGGACTTCTGAAGTTACTCGCACAATTACCGCTTGCAGAAACTAAAGGCTTTAAATGTATAAAAGGTCTTTCGTCATTATTTCCTCATGGTGATATTCTTGGGGACGGTTTAGGAATAAAAATGAAAGATGAATTATCAGGAGAATTAACCATAAGCCTTGGGATTTTGAACATAGATGAAAACATGTTAGAAGGGAATTTTGATTGTCGCACACCAATAATGGCAACAGACAAAAATGTAAAAGAAGTCATAGCTAAAAATATGAAAAAGTATGACCTTAAGCTAGATGAAACCCCAATGATTCAGCCTCATTATGTACCTAAAGAAACTGTTTTTATTCAAACACTGCTTAGATGTTATGAGGAGTATACCAGCTTAAAGGGTGAATGTTTAGCAATAGGCGGAGGAACTTATGTACATAATTTAAAAAATGGTGTTGCTTTTGGATGTGCAATGCCCGGAACAGATAATAGAATGCATGGGCCAGATGAATTTGCGGTTATAGAGGAATTGCTTGTAAGTGCTAAGATATTTGCACAAGTAATTGTAGAATTGTGTGGTTGACAAAAAGTAGTGGAGAGTGTATAGTTGTATTAGTACTATGATACAGTTATAAAAAGCAAGTTTATATAAGCACTAATATTTATTAGATGTATATCAATTAAGAGTAAATTCTGTATTTATTATAGATTTTCATGTAACTAATACTTATTAAATGTATATTAACCTAACATTAAAAAACTGGTAATTACATTAATATTTAACATTTATTAAATATATTATTGTATATAAAAAAATATTATATAGAATATTATAATATTTTTTGAAGTGTTTTTTATAATTATTTCGTTATAACAGTTAATGAATAAAATATCTTAGTGATTATTAAGAGAAAAATTAATGTATCAAATAAAAATTAAGAGGTGAAATTAATGAAAAGACGTATTGTAACTACCGTTCTTGCAGCATGTATGATATTTAATTCTGTACCTTTGGTATATGCAGCAGAGCCTATTAAAGAAGCAGTTTTAACAAGCAATTCAACTACTAATATAGCTAGAAATACAGTTGATGCACTTGGAATTATGCAAGTGAATAATCTAAATGCTCATGTAACCAGAGGGAATTTTGCACAAATTTTAGTAAATGCTTCAACATATGCTGGTAATACAGATTGGATTTTAAAGTCGTCACCATATGCAGATGTATCATCAAATCACTGGGCATCTTCATATATTCAGATTACAGCACAAAATGATTGGCTTACAGGATATTTAGGCGGAAGATTCAAACCGGAAGATCCAGTTAAGTTACATGAGGCAGTATATGGACTTACATCACTGCTAGGTTATACTAGAAATGATGTACAAGGAAGTCAGCTTCAAGGAAGAATGAAACTGTACTATGATAAAGGATTAAATGAAAATATTTCTAAAGGTATTGATGAAGCCTTAACCAGAGAAGATTGTATAAATTTAATATATAATACATTAAAAGCTGCAAATAAAAATGGAATAATGTATGGTCAATCTACATTTAATTGTACTTTAGACCCAGTGTCTGGAGAAATTAATTATTTGAATTTATTAGAAGATAAAATGGTTGGACCATTTATTGTAGAAACAGGCATTAGCAGTATCATACCTTTTGCTCTTAAAGACGCAGTAGTTTATATTGACAGAAAACCAGCATCTACAGGAGAGATAAGAAAGGGAGATATCGTTTATTATAATAAAGCAATGAAAACAGTATGGGTATACAGATATAAAACTGAAACAGGCAGAGTATTGCCAGAAAATGTACAGTATGCAAACGGTGGATTAATTCCTACAGGAGTTACTTTTGTAGGCGGACAATATGTTCTTGAAGGAAGTGCAGTTGCGGCAGAATTTTCAACATTTGGTGATGCATTAAATGCAGAAACTCCAATTACTATAATATATGACGAGAGAACTACTATGACAGCAGAAGGTTATGAAATTACTACAAAATATATTGTAGGTGTAGTTATAGGCAAATAACATTTAATTAGTAAAACTTAAGGCAATTTGAGGTATTTTATAGCATTTATGATAAGATACCTCAAGTTATGCAATAAAGCTAAAAATTAACCAAATATTTATGTCGTATTTTTTCTTTATTAGGGAAAACTTTCTTAATAAAGTAAAAAATAATAGTAACAAGGTAACTAACTATAGGACTGGAATAGGAATGAATGTACAATGAAAAAAGTGAAGAAAATTTTAAGCAAAAAATGGGTAAAAGTACTTCTTATAATAGCAGCTGTTATAGCAGTTATTATATTTCTTGTTGGAAGAATGGCAAGCGGCATGATGCAAAATCTTAATGCTAGAGATGCTAGAAGTATTGTTGTAGTTGAAAAAATGGATATTAATACAAACATAACTTCTGATGGCATAATAGAACCGATGGAAAAATATAACATAACGGCATTAGTGACAGGGGAAGTTGTGGAAGCCGAATTTGAAGAAGGTGATGAGGTAGCTAAGGACCAAGTATTATATCAGATAGATATGGATACTATAGAAAGTCAAATTCAAGATGCTAATACAGCTATTGAAAGAGCAAACAGAAGGTCTGGTGAAGCATCAAGAGATTATAACGATGCTAATGGACTTTATAGTGATTTAAGGGTTACTTCATTAGTTAGCGGTCAAATTACAGCACTTAGTCCTAAAGTTGGTGATATGATTGGCGCAGGTGTTGAAATTGGCAGAATTACAGATAATACAGTTATGACATTAAAGGTTCCGTTTGTTTCTGCTCAGGCAGTTCCAGAACTTATAGGTCAGATTGCAAATATAAGACTTGAAGAAACATTAGAAACTTTACAAGGAAATATTACTGAAATCAGCCAATTAGAAGAAGTGCTAAATGGCGGAAGATTAGTTAAAATGGTAACTATACAGGTACAAAACCCTGGCGGATTAAATGCAGGTTACACAGCAGTTGCAGAAGTTTCAGGTGTTGTAAGTGCTGATGTAGGATATTTTGAACCATTACAAGAAAGACCATTGATAGCTAAATCATCAGGTGAAGTTATAGCTGTAAATGCTAGGGTTGGAGATGTAGTTCAAGCAGGACAAGTTATTTTAGCATTAGACACTGAGAATGTGACTAAACAAGTTAATTCATATAAATCTGCATTAGATTCAGCTAATGACGCAGTTGTAGATGCCAACAGAAGACTTGAAGATTTGCAGGACACCTTAGACAATTATCAGATTAAAGCACCTATTTCAGGGAGAATAATAACTAAAAATATTAAAGCTGGTGATAAACTAAATTCACAGCAAGTTAGTGTTATGGCTGTTATATATGATATGTCAGCTTTTAAATTTAGAATGTCTATTGATGAACTTGATATAAGGAAGATAGAAGTAGGACAAAAAGTAATTATAACTGCAGATGCAGTGCCTAATGAAGAACTTACAGGTATAGTAGAAAGTATAAGCCTAGAAAGTGTGAATACTACAGGAATTACTCAGTATCCAGTAACTATAAGATTAGATGATGTTGGAGAATTATATCCAGGAATGACTGTAAATGGTGAAATTCATACAGAAACTAGAGAAGGTGTTTTGGCAATTCCAGTTAATGCACTTATGAGAGGTCAAAAAGTATACATCAAAGATGAAACTGTTACAGAAAGAGTTGGAGATATTCCGGCAGGATTTAGAGAAATTGATGTAAAAGTAGGTATAATGAACAGCGATTATGTTGAAATTATAGAAGGTCTGTCAGAAGGAGATGAGATATACATAAGACCTAGAACAACTCAAAGTATATATGATAATATGCAAGGGGGCTACTAAGCAATGTCAAATATTAAGAATAATATACAGCCTTTAATACAGCTTATAGATATTAGAAAAATATATATGATGGGTGATACAGAAGTAAGAGCTAACGACGGAATAGATATTAGTATCAATAAAGGCGAATTTGTAGCAGTAGTAGGAAAGTCAGGAAGCGGTAAATCTACAATTATGAATATTATAGGAGCATTAGATGTGCCGACTTCAGGGCAATATATATTAAATGGAATTGATGTAAGCAGAATGAAAGATGATGAACTTTCAGAAATTAGAAATAAGACCATAGGTTTTATATTTCAGCAATATAATCTTTTGCCTAAGCAAAATTTGTGGGAAAATGTAGAACTTCCGCTTTTATATGCTGGAATTGGAGCTAGGGAAAGGCGTGAAAGGGCACAAGAGGCACTAGAGAGGGTGGGACTTGGCGATAAGGGCAGAAATAAACCCAATCAGTTATCAGGAGGTCAGCAGCAAAGGGCGTCGATTGCCAGAGCTTTAGCAGGTACACCTTCATTAATTCTTGCTGATGAACCAACAGGTGCTTTAGATTCAAAAACAAGTAAAGAAGTACTTGAATTTTTGGGAGAATTACATCAAGATGGAAATACTATTGTAATTATTACACATGATAATTCTGTTGCAGTTAAAGCAGAACGAGTAATTAGGATACACGATGGAAAAGTAATTTTTGACGGAGAAACTCAAGAGTATAAGGCGGAATATAACTTATGAATTTTTTTCAATCATTTAGATTAGCAGTAAGCAGTATAATAGATAATAAAATGAGATCATTTCTAACTATGCTTGGAATGATTATAGGTGTGGCAGCAGTTATTGCACTTGTAAGTCTTATGCAGGCAATGACTATATATATTAGTGATTCTTTTTCTGAACAGGGAACAGATACTATCACTGTAAACGTGCAAAATACTTCTACAAGGAAAGTTTCATATGATGATATGTATGAGTTTTGGAAGGAAAATCCAGAATTATTTGCTAGTATGTCACCAGATATTGCAGTACAGGCAAGTGTTAAAAAGGGAATGGATACTACAGATTATACAACTGTAAAAGGTGTAGCAGAATCTTATCTGGATTTATCTAAATTAAAACTTGCACAAGGTAGATATTTGGAATACTCAGATATACTAAGCCGTGAAAATGTATGTATAGTAGGAAGTTATATTGTAAAAGAATTGTTTGATACTGATGAAGTTATAGGAGAACAATTAAAGATTAATAATCAGATATATACCATAGTTGGTGTGCTTGAAGAAAAGTCAGACTCAACAGAGCGTACTGCTGATGATGTTATTCACATATCATATTCTAACGCACTAAAACTGACTAGGGCTAAGGATATAAACTCTTATGTATTTATATTTACAGAAAAGCAATTCGCAGATGCGGCTAAGTCAGCCATAGAAGATTTTTTGTTTGATGTATTTAAAGATGAAGATTTTTACTATGTATTTAGTATGAAAGAATTATTAGATTTAGTTAATCAGCAATTAGGAATGATGGAAACATTATTAGTTGGTATTGCGGGTATATCACTTTTAGTAGCAGGTATAGGAATTATGAATATAATGTTAGTTTCTGTATCGGAAAGAACAAGAGAAATTGGAATACGAAAGGCATTAGGAGCTAAACGAAAAAATATAATGTCACAGTTTGTTATAGAAGCTGCAATGACGAGTTCAGTAGGCGGAGGAATAGGCATAATTCTTGGTGGGATTTTAACTACTGTGTTAGGTACACTTATAGGATTTAATGCTGCACCAACATTTGCGGCTGTATCGGTTTCGTTTGGAATTTCAGCAGGAATAGGAATATTATTTGGCTATTTGCCAGCTAGTAGAGCTGCTAAATTAAATCCTATTGATGCACTTAGAAGTGAATAAGTTAGCAGGTTTATAATAATATAAGATTAATAATTTATTATTAAATAGTTAAAATATGTAGTTAAAAAATATAGAAATCATTGCACAGACCTCCAAAAGTTAGACTTAAAAATCTAACTTTTGGAGGTCTGTTTTTTAATGGTAAAATATAGTTTTGAAATAAAAGCTTTCAATAATAGCAAAATGGAATTAATTTAGGTTAATTAGGTTAAATGTTACACTAATGAATTTCTTTTAACTTAGTTTTTAAAAAGAGAATTTACATAGGCAGTTGCTGTCATGCCAGTGTGTTTTTTGAATATTCGGCTGAAATAATTGGGATTATTGCCACAGCCAACAAGTACTGCGACTTCTTGTATTTTTAAATGCCTATTCTCATGAAGCAAAGAAATAGATTTTTCAACACGCAATTTTAATAAATAGGCAGAATATTTACAGCCTACTTCTTTTGGAAAACAACGGCTTATATAGTTGACATTCATATAAAGATGGTTTTCACAAATATTTTTTAATGTAAGATAAGGGTTTGAGTAGTTCTCGTTTGTATATATGAGAAGTTTTTCAATAAATGGGCTATATTTTGCAGTGCTGTGATATAGTTTGAGCAGCTCCTCTATTTTACAAATTGTACGAGAACGAATTTCGTCAATATTTGATAAATTATGCAAATCATATAATGATGAAGTAATATCAGTCAATGTATTTGATACTTTAATACTAATAGATATTAATAAGTAGTCAACTAATTGAATCAAAAAAGAATAATTCGTAATAGCTTCTAGAATTAGGTGAATATTTGTTAGCTTGTCATCAATAGTAGTTTTATCATCAAGGAGCAAAGGAATTAACTTTTCGGTTTTAGAGGTGATAAAATGGTAATTGCTATATATTTGAATAGAACTATCATCAATAAAACGTAGTGTATCAAATCGTTTTAATTTAGGAATCTGAACACTTAATAAAGTATGTAAATTTGGATAAGATATACGTTTATAATAAATATCGACTGTATTATTGTCAGAAAATAGATTGTGCATATAGTAATCCAAATCATCATAAGCTGCTTCAAAACTTGGAAAGAAAAGCAGGAGAATATTGGATATGTAGATTTTATATAAATTAATTGTTGGCATTTTCATCTTAAAAAATGTGTCAATTGATTTAAGCATTATGTTAAGCTTACATTCTGGAAGATAGTAAAAATAACAAAGTTGATAGGAGCCAGTATCAATATTTAAGTAATGAGTGTATTGCTGAAAAAAATTATTGTCGATAGATTGAGCAGAAATTCCTTCTTTAATTACATTATAAACAAGTGATTTTTGAATTTTACTCTTTTCAATATCGAATTTTAATGGTTCTATTATAGGATTAAGAGTTTCAAAGTCTTTAATAACATCTAGCAAACATTCGGTTATCTGATTGATGTCACCTGGTTTTAAGAGATAGTGTTTTACACCATATTTCATTGCTGTTTTAGCATATTCAAATTCACTATATCCAGATAAGATAATAAATTTAGTACTAAGGTCCATTTTAGAAATTCGCTCAATCAATTCCAAACCATTGATTCCAGGCATACGAACATCTGTCATAACAATATCAGGTGCTTCATCTAAAATCATGTGATAGGCTTCGACACCATCAAGGCAGATTCCAATTAAGGAAATACCATATGAGTTCCAGTCAATTAAGGAGGCAATTGATTTGCAGATAAATTCTTCATCATCTACTACTAATAACTTTAACATGTTCTTCTACCTCATCTTTCTGCTTATTTTTTTGGGAAATTTAATTTGTACACAAGCATATTCTTCGCCAGTATCTTTGTCAAAAATATTATAAAGGTATAGTCCATACATTTCGCCATATAATAGCTGTATTCTTTTATGAATATTGATAATACCAATGCCAAATCCATCTGGAAGAACACGATTTTCAATTAAATCTTCTAGGAGATTTTCCTCAAAAGAAGAACCGTTGTTTTTGACTTCAATCAAAATTGTATCATCAGTTGATTTAGAGGTAATCGTAATGTGGCAGGTTTCGCTAATTGCTTCAAGTCCATATCGTACAGAGTTTTCAACCAGTGGCTGTAAAGTAAGTTTAGGTATTTCACAATCCATGAGATTATCAGGGATATTTATAGAATAGTTTAGCCTTTTTTCGTAACGCAGTTTTTGAATTGTAAAGTAATACTCCAAGGTTCGTATTTCATCAGAGAGTGTAAACTGTGAATTGCGTTTGTCTAAAGTAATACGCAACAGATTACCAAGAGCAATGGTAGCACGAGAAATACTTTCCGCCTGAATTACCTGAGCACGCCAGTTAATGGAATCTAAAGTGTTATAAAGAAAATGAGGAGCCATTTGGCTTTCCATGGCTTTTATTTGAGCTTCTTTTTTTAACAACTCATTGGTGTAATTTTCAGTAATCAAATGATTGAGCTGAATAACCATATTGTCAAAAGTAGTATGCAAGAGTCCGATTTCATCTTCACGTAACGAGTAGTCAATTGGAGAATTTTCAGGAATGTAAGTATTGTTACCAAACTGCTGCATTTTTTGAGTTAATAATTCAAGATGATTTAGTAGCTTGGTTATTAAGCGTGAAGAAACAATTAATGCTAGTAAAACACATAATGTAATTGCAAAGAAAACAGATTTTAGTGTAAATGTTGTTGTTGACATGATATCAGTATAAGGGACAGTTACGATAAAATTCCAGTTTTGATTTGGAACATTTCCATATACGGCGAATATATTTTCATTTTTTTTGGAATCATTTAAATTTATAATTTTATAACCATTTTGTTGATTTGTGGCTAATTTATCAGTGTTATGTAGAATAAAATTATTATTAGAATACAAAAGCTGCTGCCCTTCGTATAAAAAATAAGATACATTTTCATAAGGGGAGTTAATTGCTACTGTAGTGTTGATTAGTGTATCAAGGTCAATATTAACTAATAATACGCCTAAATTATCAAGATTCAAGTTTCTGTATTCATAGATTTCTTTCACCAAAAATAAACCATATTCTTGGCAATAATCAGTGACAAGTTGGGTGGCTCCGCTGTTATTTTTACCAATTTCTATTAGATGATTTTTTATATCATCAGGGAGCTTGGCAGTGGCAGAAGTGGAACTTGAAAAGATATCTTTATCTTGAAAAATGGTAATATAGTTAATTCCGCGGTTATCAAAATCAAACACATAATTCACTAATCGAGAGTAGATACCTGATTGTGCTATTTTTCTTTCAGAGTTATGAATTGCATATTTATTTAAAACTAACATATCTTGAATGGTGGTATTTGAAAAAATCATATCTGTAATATTGTCTAATGCATCAAGTTGTTTACTTAGTTCAGTTCCTGAATAAGATAAGTAACCAGTGAGCGGCTGATATAAGGATTCACGATTGGAATGAGAAACAGCAAAAATCCCAGTAAATGAACTTATTGAAATAACAAAAATACAAGTAAAAATAATGAACTGCATTTTCCGTTTGATTGAAAAATTTTGAAAAAAATAATTATTCAATTATATGTCCTCCATAGAAAATTTGATATATATATTATGATATGGGATTGCTCTTTAAAATGCAATTATTTAAAGCAACTAAGATACAGAAAATAAAAGAAAGTATGTTTTGTATAGTGAAGTATGTTTTGTGAAGAAAAAGGTGTGTTTTATGTTTTAAAAAGTCAGTTATTACTATTCAATAAAATAGTAAAGTATAGTATTCTAGTTTTACAGTATTTTAAGAAAAAAGGAGGGAAAAAATGAAGTTAAAAAAAGTAATTGCAATAGTAGTAGCAGGGGGAATGCTCATATCAGGACTAATGGGCTGTACAGCTTCCCAAGGAGAAACCAGTGTGGCGACAACGGCAGGTAATACACAAGCAGGTACACAAGCTGAAACAAAAGAAAATGTAGTATTAGATATGGCTTGGTGGGGAAATCAAGTCCGTAATGAAAGAACTCAAGAGGCATTGGCACAATTTGCAGAAACAGAT
>JGI994J12354_10000306_pt1 | contig 48409 bp, 48 predicted proteins | sample IntmicLarv3ML3BL_FD_12354 | JGI IMG/M metagenome (IMG submission 12354) | reverse complement strand
ACACACTGACCTATACTATCGAAGTAAAGAACTCAAAGTTAGCAAGTTTTGCATGGGAAAATGCAGTAATCAACGATTCGATTCCTGAGCATCTTACATTTGTAGAAGGTAGCTTGCAAATAAACAATAAAGCAAGTTCAGATTACTCATATGATGGCAGTTCTGAGCTTAGGGTGTTTTTAGGCGATATGCAGCCGGGAGAAGTAGCAGCTGTTACCTTCCGTGTAACTGTTGACAAAGAGGCCGAGGGCGAATTTATTGTTAACACCGCATACGTCAGCGGAGATAACCACGAAACGCTCACCGCTCCGGACAACGGTGTGCAGATCGGTGCCAAAGCTCCAATGCCAATTGTTTCAAAAAGAGCCAGCACAAGCAAAGCTGCTGTGGGTGATACTATCACTTACACTGTCAGAGCAACCAATGATATCAAAGCCCCTGTTGAGTGGCAGAATGTTGTCATGAGCGACACAATCCCTCTGGGAATGGACTTCGTTGACGGCAGCGTGTATGTGGGCGGTATTCTAACCAACTACACTTTTGCGGAGCGTATTCTTACTGTGCCTGTGGGCAACATTGTTCCCGGTGAAACCGTGGAAATAACCTTTAAGGTAGTTGTAAGTGAAGATGCCAGAGGCAACACCATTGAGAACGTGGCTATGTTGGACAGTGATAACCATGATTCAGTTCCAGCTCCGGACAAGGGTATTAAGATTGATGAAGGAAACCCTGTGCCTACCGTAACTAAGGCCGCAAGCGTAGCTGAAGCTAAGGTTGGTGATTCTGTTACATATACCATATACGTAGAAAATAGCATCACAGCAACCGCCGATTGGCGCAATGTTATTGTCACTGATGTTATCCCCGGTGAGTTTGATTTCAAATACGGCAGCGTATTCATTAACGGCAAGTCCGCAAACTATACATATTCCGGCAGGGCCCTTACCGTCCCTGCCGGGGACTTGATACCCGGTCAGTCAGCTACAGTGTCTATTAGTGTAACCGTTACAGAAAGAGCACTTGGAAAAACTATCTTTAATACCGCCACCGTCAGCAGCGATAATCACACACCAGAAACCTCAACGGATGACGGTGTAAAGATTCCAGATGAAGAATACGGAGTTGGAAGTGGTGATGATCGTGAACTATACGGCTCTAAGATTGTTGATAAAGTCAGCGTTCGTGCTGGCGAAACCCTTACTTACACAATAGTTGCCGGCAATTCCAGCGAGAACAATTTCACTTGGCATGACATCGAGATGTATGACATCATTGACACTTCCAAATCAAAAATTATCATTGATACTGTCACCATTGATGGACGCAAGGCTAATACCGCTGAACGTTCATATAGCAACGGGCAGCTCATAGTTCATCTAGGCTCAATGGAGCCTGGACAGGAAAAAACAATCACATTTCAGGTTTTGGTCACATCAGAAGCCAACGGCGAATTGATATCCAATACAGCATCACTGAAAGGCTCAAATGCTGACGGTGGAACATTTAATACAACGGTTCGCATAAACCTAAAAACGCCTGTACCAGTGGATCCCGACCCCAATCTGTTCTCAGACATTCATATGTTGCTGTATAATGGATTTGGTTTTACTCAGACAGTTACAGATTCCAAAGGCAACAAATGGGAAGAAATTGCCGGTCATTGGATGCCTGACAATTATATGTCAAAAGCAGAGCTGGCAGGGCTGTACTGGCGGTTAATGTGCAAACCGGAAATAACCAAAAGGGTAAATCTGGCTGACGTTGAAACAAGCTATTGGGCTTATGATCCTATCCAGTATGCGTTAGAAAGAAAAATTCTTTTCCTTGATTTAGATAGTAACTTCAATATTTATGACAGGATTACACAGGCGGACTTTGGAAGAATGCTACAATCAGCTTTAGGTAGCGATTTTGGATTTACTAGTTCGGCACCTATAACAAGGCTCGAAACTGCAATAGAAATAGTAAAGCATACTTCACGCACAGTGCCACCAGTTACAAATGGACATCCGCTTCCGGCTTTCCCAGATGTGCCAAGCACACACCCGTATTACTGGACAATCATGGAGGTTTCTACAGATCATGACTGGTATCTGGACAGCCACGATACAGAATATTGGGATTAACCTCTAGGCACGAAAAAGAATGGACTGGTTTTCCAGTCCATTCTTTCTGCCCATCGTTTGCGTAAAACCTGTTTTTCTGAGGAGCCTAGTACCTGCTTAGTGACAGTAAATTACACCAATGTCAAAAAGATGCTTTCGCAACTGGCATGTCATCTCCCGACACTGTACTACTGGTACAATTGCATAGTCTAATAAACGTTAAAGTGCGTAGCTAATTGCCATCATTCTGGCGCTAAGTTATCGATAACAGCCGTATACTACACTATGCGATAGTTGCTTAAATGGTCAAGTGGATTTGCTAATGCCCCACCAACTCTGACCTCAAAGTGAAGATGAGGACCTGTCGATAATCCTGTTGATCCCACATAACCTATAGTTTGTCCTTGACTTACCGAATCGCCCACAGATACTGCCGTGGAACTCATATGAGCATAGAGTGTGGTGTTCCCGTTTCCGTGGTTTAATACCACATAATTGCCAAATCCCTTGTCGTATGTAGCAACGGCTACAGTACCACCGTCTGCAGCAACTATAGAAGCACCGGAAGCACCACAAACATCAATACCGTTATGTGGTCTATTAACCTGTAATACTGGGTGGAACCTCATACCATATAGAGAGCTCACTCGGTTGTCTGATGGAACAGGCCACATGAGTGAACCCGAGGCTCCAACGGCGGTAGAAGGATTGTATGTCTGACCGTTTGCCTCCGCCGCTTTTCTCGCTTCATCTTCCTGACGTTGCAATTCAACACTCAAGCTATCAATCTTAATCTGGAGGGCATATTCAGTAGCTATCATGGCATTGTATTTTTGCAGGTCTGCATATATTTCTTCTTCCAATTGTTGCACTAGGGCACATGCAATTTCAAGTTCTGCTTCCAGCTCCATTTCACACTGCTCTAATTCATTCCTTGTTGACTCAGACTCCGCAAGGGCATCCTCATAACTAGTCTTCACAGCGGAGACATGCTCTTTTGCTATGGTTAGTTCCTCCTTTAGGGTTCTGTCATACTCAAGGACTTCAGCAATCATGTCAAGTCTACCAAGAAAGTCTGCAAAACTTGTGGCCTTAAATATTACTTCAATATAGCCAGCAATACCGTTTTCCTCCATAGCCCGTATTCTAGTAGTATATCTCTCAAGCTGTTTCTCTTCAGCAATAATGGCGGCCTCCAACTCCCTAACCTTTGTCTCGATGATCAATTTATGTATGTCGATCTGTTCTGTAATGATCTCAATTTTTTGGCGAGTCAGCTCACATTGCTCATCAAGCATAGTTTTCTGCTCAATTGCCGAATCTTGTTCCATTTGGAGTGAATCTAACTTGGCTTTTGTTTCCTGCTTTTTCTCCCCAATTCCCGCTTTTTGGTTCTCTAAGTCGGAAATCTCAGATTTCGATGCTGCATCCGCCTTGTCTCCCAAAACAGGAAGCAGCAGGAGACAAACCATAATGACTGCTAAAATTCGTGCTGTTTTACTTTGTTTCTTCATCATCTCGATAGTACCTCCGAAAAGCCAAACTTCTGTTGTTCCATTAAAAAAAACTTCCTCTCCATGTCAACTTCCGCACTATTATGACACTAAAAAGAGTTAGATTCCTCTATTGCGAGATCCATAATTGCGTCACTCTAATTTGCAATCACAGTTTCTCTGCACTCATTTTTTTATCCGCTATAACAGTTAAATAGTGTAGACAAATTCATAAATCAACACTAGGAATCAAGTTTTTTCCCAAGAGCAGACCATTGCCATACATAAAATTGAGAACGTATGTAATGATGCACCCCATACGCCCTCAGGCATTTTACTGCGTAGCTATACAAATCAACTAATTAATTTGCTACATCGTATGAATGGAATTCATGTATATTCATGTCGAAACAAGGTAGCGCAGATAAATTAAGAGTAGATGATGATTTGCAGGAGCGAAGTGTGATTTAATTTTTATCTATGAGCTTGAGAGGAACTTTCGGCTGATAGGTTATCCAATTGCATACTGTACTTGAAGATTTCTTTGCAACTTCCAAAACAACGGTTGATACAATCTTTGCTATTTTCTGATTCAAACTAATCACCTCACGTTTTTTCATAATGCTTATCATGTAATCAAATTATTAAGCATAAATAAAAAAAATTCAACAGTTTGTCGTGAATAGCAAGTCAGTGTCGTGAATAGCGCGAAAAACAATGGCTACTGCTTAACAAACAAAGAATGGCATCACATAATCATCGGGTTGTCTGCTCCTTTTTAGCTGATAACTGGTATAGGGCAGCTAATACCAAAATTGCATGTGTAGCCATACCAAATGCAAGAGATCCAGCAACCCAACAAGAATTATTGTGCCTAATTGTGAGTATGAGAAGAATCGATATGAAAAGGCAAGCTGATACTATCTTGCTCAACAACTTCATTCGCCTGCGCTTGAATTCATTTAATGGGCTATTTTCGTGTTCTACGGGTGCTGTTTTCCAAACGATTATTTTAGCTGCACCGGCAACCCAAATACACACTAAAGGTTTGGCAATATGTTGTATGCACCACAATGATAGAAGCCATATTATCATGGACATTACAAAACAGCGAAGAAGTGTTTTTGCATGAAATCCTCCAGCAGTGTTTCTAAGAAGTATGAAGGAAATATGATAAAGTATGGTTTGTTGCACCTGATTGAGCAAGATCGAAATAAGGAGAATAGCTGTGATACTTAAGATATTACTATATAACGAATGAAAACCGTACAGAAAAATGTCTCTATCCTCTTCAAATATAGCATTGTTGCGAAGTAAATAATTCACACTGCGCGTTACAAGTTTTTCTAACATAGTACTGCCCTCTTTCACATTCACAGTGGTTATGTCAAGTTTTTATGATAAGCGTATTGTAACCAGGGTTTTAAATTCTTTTTTTTCATGACTGTAAGTCACAAATCCTCCATAATTTTCTGCTATTTGCTGAATTTGTTTTGTTCCTATACCGTGAAGGTCTGTTGCATCTTTAGTTGATTTCAGAGAACCAGTTGCCCTGAAATTATCATATGTACGTGTAGTATTATGGCAGACTATTACCCAATAGGAACTAACCACACGAGTGTGAAAATTGATGAACTGCGGTGCATCAGAGTTTCGGGTCGCCTCAAAAGCATTATCAAGGATGTTGCTGATTAGTATGCACAAATCTACATCAGTAATTGGCAAATTGTCAGGCATTTCTATTTTAATCAAAAAGTCAATGTTGGCTTCTTTTGCCATTGCCAATTTTGAACTTAGAAGTGCATTTACTACAGGGTGCTTAACATATTCGTGTACCCCACTTTCAAACTCAGTTAGACTTCCAATATATCGCTCTAGCGCACTATAATCTTTTGCATTAAGATAGCCTGCTATAGCAGAAAAATGACCTTTGAGATCATGCCGAATCGTTGATAATTTTGTGTATATATCATTAATCTGGATGATATGCTCCTGCGTTAGCCCAGCTGTTATAAGATTCAATTTTGATTGAGCTAATTCTTTTCCATTTGCGATTAGTCGGTTATACAGAGCAACAACAGTTGTCATCATCAATAACAAAGCGATACTACATGCTGCTAGTAGGAAGTGTTGCGTAATATCATACGTTTTAGCGCTATGCTGAAATACTAGTTCGAGATGAACCCAGCACCCGACAATAAAAACAAGCAGCGAAAAGCAGTCTCGCCATGTCATTGGAGTGCTCTTATTGATTTTTCGCGTACTTTGAGTGTATACAATAAATAAGGTTGTCTTTGCTGCAATGATTATTATTATACGGATTATTCCAAACTCGTTCACGTGTCCTGAGTTGGTGTTCGGAAACAATAGATACAAAGACAGAAAGCATGCATCAACTATCCCTTCTACCGCAATAAGGAAAATTGTCCATACAAAATACACCCTTAATTGCCCAATGAATGTAAAACAAGCGTAGATAATTCCTGCAATTACTGAAAAATAAGGCCGATATCCACATCCTGAAGTATAGTAAGCCATGCATACACATAGAAAAATACTACCAGTCAATAGCTGTTTTGATGTCCCACCTTGTGCTTCCAGTGTTCTATACAGAAAATAAATATGTAAAGCAACTGTAGAAATTTCGGAAAATTTTTCTACGATAATCAGACCAATATTCATATCGTTTTCTCCAGCAAATCATCAGAATACACTTCTATTAACCTGCTTATATATTTTCGGCTTACTGGCAGATTTATAAGCTTTTTAAATGTATGAAGATTCACAGAGTGCGGATATGATGTCTTTATGCTATCAATTTTCTCTAAAGCCACAATATATGATCTGTGAATTTGGATAAAATATCTCACATCTAATTGTGATAACACTTTACTAAGAGTTCCTCTAAAACTCAAGTTCCCCTTTTCTGTATGATAAGTTACAGTATGATCTTTGATCTCTACATACACTAGCTCTTTCTGATACATATTTATTACTTGGCCGTCTGCTACAAGCTTAATGATTTTTCGTGAACTTTCTAACCTTACAATCCTATCCAAAAATAGACTCAGGCGACTTTCTTCAATAGGCTTTGATAAAAAGCCCATTGCTTCCACCAAATATCCATCGGCAGCACGGAGGGAATCAGCAGTTATGAAAATAATTGGGATTGTGAAACCAGTTTTTCTGAGATGCTTAGCCAATGTCATTCCATCAATGAATTGCTCACCGAAAGTAATATCAAGGAATAAAACATCAACATCATGATTGTTCGCTAAATATCTAAGCAATTCTTGAGGTATAGCAAAAATCTGGTGTTTAATATGGATATTTCGTATTTCTGCCCATTTGATAATTGCCGTTTTTAATTCTTCACTCCAATACAGCTCATCGTCACAAATAATAATATTCAAACTTATATCACCTCACTTGCTTTTGCAACAATTCAAACATCCTAGCATGGCGATTTTGCATTTTATCTCTTGCGAGTGTATCGTAGCACGACAAAAACGGAAAAACAACATGAATGATTTTGAAATAAAGGTTGTAATTAGCTTTACTAAATAAAACTGGGAATAAAAGATACCTGTTTCTCATTTTTGCAACCCGTCGAATAACTTAGAAAGGATAGCTTTCTGTAGCTTGTTTATAGTGATATTTCTATCATTCACGTCATTGTGCTGCTATTCACGTCAATGCACTTGAAAGTTGTTTTATATATGCATATATTAAATGCGTAATTAGAAACAGGAAAGTTGACTTATCAATAATGGGCTTTCTGTAGTGACTGTATTCTGCTGTCAATGCTGGAATAAATGAGATTTACAGTAATGTGGACAAAGACTCTTGCAAATTAGCGAGCAAACCAAGTTTTTCTCCACATCTCTCTGAAAAGGTTGCGACAAGAGCATGTATGGGTGTGAAATTGTTTTCTAACGTGTATGCATACATATATTTAGCAAGCGAATATTTAAACCTCGTCAAACACAAAAGACAATAACATAGTATATTATCTAAAAGTGGCCACTTTTGTTGATAATAAGATAATCGAAAGAATTGGTAATATGAAAAAAAGAATCTCCATTTTGCTTATTGCTGTTATACTTGTTTCTATGTTTAGCATTTCGGCAGCTGCGTTAACACCAACAAATTCACAACCAATTGGCACAATAAGTAGGGCAGCAGCTGCTTCATCATGGTATTTCTACGTGGATGGTACCGGTTATACTGTTCCGAGTGGAACTCTGGTTGGGTATAATTACACAACAACTGGCCAGTACGTTGGAACTGCGCAAAGAGTTTTGAACAAAATCAACTCAAAATATCTCAATGCAGCAATTAAACCTAATTGTTCTGCTGGAACAGTTGATTCAATTTTCGGTCCCAATACATGGACAGCGGCATACAATTTCCAAGTTTGGGTAAACAAATTAGTTCCATCCAATGAACGGATAGCAACAGATGGAATCATAGGAAATGATACTTGGACATTCCTAAACACTTATTTAACGTATATTTAGCAGTATGGCGCGGCGAAAGCCGCGCCATTAATAAAAAAGCAACAACTGGCCAAATGTGCCTAGGAGGTTGGATATGAGAAAAATTCTTATAGTAATATTGCTGGTACTAGGCATATTAGGTTTATCTTCTTGTGACAAACCGGGCAAGCAAGAAAGCTTGTCGAGTTCAAACCATGCTGGTGCTAAACAGAGCTACGGCGCAGACTTGAAAGGTGAGGGTGGGAGTGTACTATTTAATGCGAAAGAAATAGCTTTGCCTGAACAAGATGTATATATCCAATATACAGATATCTATGAAAATAATATTTACTTATTTGCAAATGTTCTAGGGTCTGATGGATATTGCCTTTATCTTTTGAATATAGAGTCCGAGGAAATATTTGAAACGGGCCTTTTGATTAATGAATCTGTTATTGACATGAAAGTGTCCCCAGATGGTGATGTCTATGTGTTGATATACCACGAAATTGAAAACAGCAGTGATATAGACTACTGCATAAGAAGGTATGATATCAACGGAACTGTCGGCGATGAAATAAGCCTTGAGAAAGTGTTTCAAAATGAAAAAACCGCAATTACTTCATTCTTGCCAACAAATGATTACTTCATTGTGAGTTTAATAAACAGCGTGATTGTGATGGATTATTACGGTGATATCATTGCAACATTCAGCGGAATGAACAGGAATGTTGTTTTGGGAAATGAAGGTCAGGTTTTGATTTGTGGAATGGGAGCCGAGAGCTATATTGTAGAGGAACTTGCCGCTAATGGAAAAAGTAGCTACAAATATCTCCTGGATACTGAATATGCATTAGCACTTGGCGGAACAGGTAGTAAAGGTGTGTACCTAACAGATAATAGCAACATATATTCAGTTGATTATAAACACGGCGAAAGACAAGTTTATATAAATATATTAGCTAATAATTTGAATGAGAAATATTTCAAAAGCATTTCTGAAGAAAAGTTTTTTTCTGTATTATCGGGAAAACCATATATTTATGAATATTCAGACGAAGAAAGTAATGAAGTAGTTATATTAAAAATGGCTACTTTTAACATGGACTGGGCACTTGAATCTTTGGTTCTGGGATTCAATAGCACAAATGGTAAATACAAAATTGATGTTATTGACTATTCAATATTCAATACAGGAACAGAGCAAATGGCGGGGCTGACAAAGCTCAATACAGAGATCATATCAGGAAATCTACCTGATATATTTGATTTATCGTTACTTCCTAGCACTACATATTCGCGCAAGGGCTTTTTAGAGGATCTAATTCCATTCATAGACTGCGATATAGACTTGAATATTAGTGATTTTGTTGGTAGTGTAATTTCCGCAGCTACAAATGATGGGAAAATGTACGAGTTAATACCAGGATTTTCATTGATGACATTAGCTGGAAGCAAAGACGTATTGAGCGCCTCAGACAACTGGGATATTTCTGAATTCTTATCCTTGGTTGAAACGCATGGTGGTGGAGATATCTCAATTTTTCCCGCCTATTTGACACAAGAGAGTTTCATTGAATATATTTTGGCATTTACAGGCATATCATTTTTCAACAGCGAAACTGGAAAATGTCATTTTGACAATGACGGATTCAAAAAACTGATAGAGTTTAGCTCAACTCTACCATCAAACGCTGAACTAAATGATGAATTATTTTGGAGCTTTGTTGAAAATGAGCATTCAAATGTAATGTCGAAACAGCAATTGCTATCAATTTTTAATACAGGAAAACCGACTATAGCAATTACAATGCTAAACACACTATATCAAGGAAATATAAATTGTATTGGGTTTCCATCTAATACTGGTAGTGGGGTTGCCCTCAACCCGTTCATGAGGCTTGCAATGGCATCGACTAGCACAAAAAAAGACGAAATTTGGGAATTTTTCAAGTATCTATTAAGCGACGATTATCAAAACAAGTTGCTCCAGTATCAACAATTGCCTGTAATTCATGACATTCTAGTTGAGTCCTTGACATCAGATAGGGATAGTATGCAAGACAACTCTGACAATATGAGATTTGCAATCACCGAAGACAATGAGCTTATCGAAATAAATGCAATCCCACTTGATGGAGATCCGGTAAATTATGTATTATCACTCATTGATAGAATAGACTGTATCAATCAGTACGATACCGAACTATATCAAATCATCGTTTACGAGGTGCAATCGTACTACTCCGGTCAAAAGAACATTGATGAAGTTATTTCTATTGTCCAAAAAAGAGCTGAAATATATATGAGCGAACAGTATCAATAAAATCATTTTATTTGGTTATTACTCAATATAACCATTTGTGGGGGTGATTCAGATGTGCAATATATAGGCTAATTTTGATAGTTCACATGAGATTATTTGACTTATGTAAGGTGTTGTTCCAATCAAAAATACCAGTATATTTGATGCATGTACACAGGATAATTTAGCCAGTCATAAGGAGGAAAATGATGAAAATACTCTCTAGGATACTTGCCCTAGTATTACTTCTATTTGGTACTTTTATAACTAATGTTTATGCATATTCTGAAAGAACATATGACAATGGGCACAACAGCTATAATCGTCAAGCGGCAAAAACATACATTGAGAAATGGGTGGATGGCTACAACCCAGCTTATGCAAACTTTACTGCAGATGGTGGTGATTGCACTAATTTTGTCTCCCAAGTTCTCCGCGCAGGAGGTATCGCTTTCACTAGTCGAAGTAGTTCTCCCACAAATAGCCATTGGTATTATTACGATTCATCATGGGGAATGGGTCGTACTTCTACATGGACACATGCGCATTATTTTAGAGAACATTTTGGTGATGTAAATGATTCAGGTCTTAAAAGATCATACCAAATGCGTGTTTATGAACCTACCGAAATATATAATGCTTCCTTGACCAACAGTTCTAGCGCATGGTTTAATTTGTACAATAATATTGGAGTCGGAGACGTTGTGCAGTACACCTCAACATCATCATGGCAGACATATCATGGACAGGTTGTTCAGAGGAAGTCTGTTGGCGAAGAGCAGGCGAATTTGCCCAAACTTAGCATGGCACAACATACTTCCAATTCATATCAAAATTTAAGAACTTATATCAGAGCACTTGCCAATCCTCAAGGTGAGGATCATGCTATTGTAACGGTGATTAGGTTGAAATCTTCGACGACTTGACATGAAAGGAATTAAATTATCTATGAAAAAAAGAATTCATCTATTCATAATTGTACTGCTGTTGGCACTTGCAATTGGTATTACCGGGGCTATTGCTACTCAGGAAATTACTATTCAAACTCAGGATTTGAACGAAGAAAAGCAAACCGATACAAATTTGTTGTTACCTAATATCACTGAATATGCAGAGCTGCAAAAAAGGGAAAACGAACTTAGTAAAATAAGCAGAGAAAACTTAGAAGGCTCGGAATTGAGGTCTGTTCTAATTCAGGAAAAAGCGCTTATGGCGGATTATGCTGATTACTACGCTCAATACGGGTGGAAAGAGTATTTAGGGCCAGTATTTGATGCTTCTGCTATCATATATATGGTGGAAGATGAGTTAGTAGCTTTAGACGACCTTCTGATAATGGCGGAAAATGGGATTATGCCCACGGGGAAGGACCAAACTAAAGATGAATTGATTAATTTCTTCAAAGCAAAAATTGGAATCAACAAAGATTTTCTGCAAAAACTCTCATCTTTTTCTGAAACCTCCTCACAAGAAACTTTACAAGCGTTGTCGGGGGAATATCAGTTCTTATACTATCTGGAACAAAACCGGATACAGCTGACATCAGAAGCCCTTAATTCGTAGAAGTGACTGTTATCTAAACATTAAAGATAGCTTTATTAATATGGCTTCAAAATGATACCTTCTATAAATCAACTTTACTATCAATGCTTCATTCATATTATGAATCAAATTGCGCTAATAACAAAACGAAGAGTTCGTCGAACAAATACAGAAGGTTTGCTACAGGAACGTAAGCGGTAGCGCAGCGCCAAACGACCAATCCACAGTATCCCTTTCAGTGTAGCATATGCACTCAACAAAATGTGAACTATAATGGACATCTTTTGGGGCAGAATTTACCTCAAGAAATTGTATTATCATTAATGCTAACATTTTGCTTGGATGAGTTTCGCGATATAGCAGAAGGTACATGCTCTTTTGATTCAATAGTATTTCAAAAGTTCTTAGAGATAATCAAAAAACATGCTGTAAGAGAGGTCGGAGAATCTCAGAATACGGAAAAAACTTATAGATGAAGGCAATCAATTACTTATGCGTCAAACAATTGGCTCTCCAAATTATATGCAAGTATTTGACTATTTTCTCTCTGAGCCAGTAATTATAGGTTTTCCAACATCAGAAGGCTCTGGCAATGCGACTCAATACGATGCGAGCTTTACAATTTCATTAACAACCGAAAATGGTGATGCCGTGTGGAAGAGGTCGTCTCTATAATTCAAAATCGGGCAATTATCTATTTTGCAGAACAAGTTATATACAAATAATTATTATTACCGCAGTAATCTTTCGCATTAACACTCTAGTAAGGCGTGGCGAGGTAATAACCGAAAAATGAGTGTTTGCATCAATAATGTGAATCTGCTAATCGTCGTGGATGCTTTTTTGCAGGGTTTTCTCAGTCGTATCATCCATCGCGGCGGTTAAAATACTAAATATTGGAAAGGAGGGCTGGTAATGAGAACAATAAGGGTTGGTTCCTAAAGCATGGCATAATCAAATCAGACGGTGTATTGCATACACGATAAAGGGGTTACTTGAATACCAACAAGGAAAATTGGATTCATTACGACCACAGTTTTTTGCAGTACTAACGCAAATACCCAAACATGAAAGGAGCACATAATGAAAAACATCACTAAGAAATTCACATCATTTCTTCTCGTTGCCATTCTTATGGGAACAATGGCATTTAGTGCCTATGCGGCTAGCAATAGTGTCTCTTTTTCGCTTTCAACTGGAAGCGGAAGTGGGTTCGTTGATGGTGCGTCAAATGGAAAGTTCTACAGTTTAACAAAAGGAACTGCAGATTTGGCCATGAAGGATAGTGCTTCATGTGCATCAGGTACCTACTATATGACGCTATATAAGTATAACCCTCTTGGTATGGGCATGGGCACAAGCTGTGGCTCCATGACGGCTAGCGGTGCTGGGCCTAATGCTACTCATTCAAAGACATTTACTATTCCATCTGATGGCAACAAGTATTATTTTTATGTTAGCGGTTCCGTAGCCTATGTAACATTTGCATCGTCAGGAACGTTGTCGCAATAAACGTCGTTTACTGATGACAAGTAGAGAAAGTATGGGAAGGGAAAGCGCCCACTCACATATGGGCGCAATTACCTTTCCGCTCCGAAAACACAAGAAGTGCCTCACTATATCAGAATGTCGAATTTAGCTCACATTGTATATTGTCGGAGCAGGAGTATGTAAAACAAACTGGTCTGGTAATATGCGGCGTTGGTTGGTGGGGGTACATTTCGTTTTTTGAAAGGAATTGTTATCAAATGATACTCTATGCACTATTTGAGATTGTGCTAGTGATATTACTATCGTCTCCAATTGTCGTTGTAACTTTCAAACGTCGTTATAAAGATTTACAAAAACTTGGAGCAGTATTGCTAGTGCTATATATCGTTTATGCCGCAAAGTATTTCTTTTTCCCCATTGGTATTGACAGAGATGTATTTCATGCACGAGGACTCGGAATCAACATTATTCCAATAGTTGACTTGATTAGAGATTTTCAAACGGTGAGTCTTAGAGTGTTCATGTTTCAGGTTTTTGGAAATATAGTTTCCTTCATGCCTTTAGCATTCCTTCTAGCGATAATATATCCTAAATATAGGATTGCCAGAAAAAATATGTTGTTGTGCTTTATTATTTCGATGTCTATTGAAATAATCCAGCTTTTAATTAACATAATTACACAAATTGCAAATCGTGGCGTTGAAATCAATGATATTATCCTGAATACTCTAGGAAGCATAGTGGGCTTTCTTCTGTATGTATTTAGTGAAAAAATCCTTAAACTCAAAGAAAAAGAATTAATTTGATTATGCAGAACTTTGAAAATCTCTTCGTTGTTGCCGTCAGGTGGTGTAACCATATGTATTCAGTGCAGACGAGGTGGTTCGCTTAATAAGTACAGCCGATTCACTGCCGGAAACCGCTAGAATAGTGGAATCGTATATGAGCGATCGAGGATTCCGTGATCACTCCTCCTATGGCGATCTTATGGCGCGACTGAAAGAATTATGTTCCTGAAATGGCAGTTTCTTTACCGAACCAAATTTACGACGCGTTGCCCGTTTTTATGTGTAACTGCAATGCATTTCGCGAATTTCGCGAATCAGTTTCTATAGTGTTTCTGTTTCGCTAATCGTCTTTATAGAAACGTTTCTATAAAGATGAAACTACCTTGCAGGTGCTTCGAGAAGTGGGGAAAACGGCGCAATCCAAGAGCTACATGTGGCATTACCGGGAAAGGGGGGGTGCCGAGCACCCGATCGTTCTCTATGAGTACCAGACGAGCCGCAAAGCTGAGCATCCCAAGCATTTCTTGGAGGGCTGGAGTGGTTATCTTCATGCGGACTGCTACGACGGATAGCACAATTTGCCTGAGAACATTTTCGTTGTAGGCTGTTGGACGCATTTACGCAGAAAGTCTGACGAGGCATTGAAGATTGTACCCGAAAAAGACCGTGAGGACAGCCTTGCTTTTGTTAGCAAGCTTATACTGCGACAGGCTGTTTACGTTGGAGCGTGAGTTTAAAAATCTGTCTCTTGAACAGAGATTTAAAGGACGTATGAAATCCTCCAAGCCGTTGATGGAGGAGCTTGTCGTATGGGCTGATTCCTGCAAAGCTGCACCAAAGTCTGCTGTGGGCAACGCGGTGTACTATGCCATGTCTCAGCGAAAAGATCTTGAGAAATATCCGATGGACAGCAGGCTGGAAATTTCCAATAATCGCGCTGAACGCAGGATTAAACCCTTTATCATTGGTAGAAAAAACTGGCTTTTTGCGAATACACCCAGAGGGGCCAAAGCCAGCGCCGTGATTTATTCGATCATTGAAACCGCCAAGGAGAGCGACCGAGATCCTTTGAGTATCTGACACACGTTTTCCGAATGGCACCAAATCTGGATTTGCGCGACAACGAACCGCTTGATACGTTGCTGCCGCATTCTTTCAAGACCGCCGCTAGAGCTTAATGCTCCAGCGGCGGTCTTTTATGTTGGTATTTGACGGTTACACCAGGCCAGGGATTTTTATTGGGCAAAATAATGCGAAAAAACTCTGTAAGCGTTCTTCCGCATTGTTCCGTTCAGTGCTATATTGAGCGTGCTATTAAAATATGCAGCCCCTTAAGCTCTAGAAATCTTAACCACGGATTTCCTTTTCAGCCTCGCATAGCAGTGTAGCATTGAGTGTTAAATTGGTATCTTAAATCTTACTTTATATTTGATAATAAATAAAACCGGATTGAAACTCCTGATGTATGATTTGATATTAGGTATTCCTTTTGATACATTAAGCCCTGTTTGAACATTATTAATCGACAATCATTTGTGCGCCAGAGTTTACTTTAATTACTCCAGTCCAGTCTAAACTGTCATATTACGATATTCTATTTGCTTGTTATATAGGAACAGTAAAATCCAATTTCACTAGGATTAAGAAATATTCCAACTGCAACATTTTGAGCACCATTGCTCAAAAGTAATTCTTTGCTGCTTTGAGACCACATCCATGTGGTGGTTACAGTGTTAGCAAGCTGCTCGGCGGAAAAAAACTTCGCATGCGTATTCAAGTCTCTTAATCTGACTTCTTCTATATCGTTAATTCCGGGAAATGCAGTGCTTACTGCGGAGCCGTCTGGCCTTGTTGACATATACGATTGGTGTAGCTCCTGTGCTCTGAGAGTAGCGCCACCAAGAAGAGCTACATCGTGGGTGATGGGGGCAATTCCCAGCTTAGTGCGCTCGATGTTGACCAAACGAACTACTTCTTTACTGAATGCGGTCATATAGTTGTTGTCAATTGTATAAGCAGGTTGAGGATATACGGTAACTGTGACCGTCTTGCTTTTATTCAGGAACCCACATGTTGCTGTTATAGTTGCAGTTTGAGGCTGTTCGTTTTCGCCTAAGACACGGTTGACGGTTAATGTGCCGTTGGCGTTAGCTCTCACAAGAGCAGGATTTGACGATGTGTAAGTGATTCCGTAGAGATTTATATTTTCTGTCGTCCTTGTAGTGTGAAAGCCATCTGAATAAATCATGTGTGGCGCAAGCAGCCATTGAGAGTCGCTAATTCCAACATAATATTCATACGTTGCGGGGTCTTTATTGACATCCTCTGTAATCAAGAAACGTCCTTCATTCTCACTGTCAGTAAAAGTACCGAAAGACCATTCGTAAGCCGGAAGCCCAAAGTCCACTATCTGTGCTGACTTATTTCGCACGTCAATGCCACAATTTGCGGTTACTCCATTACTTGCTGTTACTTTAATCCAGCTTGTTCCTGTACCAACAGCCTTGATAACACCATTACTGTCAACGGTTAGAATTGATGTATCGGCGGATTCATATGTGCAAGTCCTGTCTATAGTCGTGTTTTCGGGTACAAACCTAAGATTAATCTGCTTTGTCTCGCCAAGGGACATATCAAAGATACTGTAGCCATCAGCATTGACAATGTAAGCATATAGGTTTCTACAATCTATTACATTTGGGTCAGGTGTGGGGGTAGGCGTGGGTGTGGGCGTTGGGGTAGGCTCTGTTGGCTTTCCAATCACGCCGATTGCCGATGTAAACCGCACGAATAAGGTTGTTGCCTCTGCACGGCTGATTGCCTTTTGAGGTAAAAACATACCGCTGGAATCACCGGTGAGGATTCCGGCGTTTTTCAGTGTGTTAACACTGCTCTGTGCGTAACCGGATATGCTGGCAGCGTCAACAAAGCTGGTACTCGCATCGTCACCGGGGGTAATAGTTATCTTTTCATTGTCAGCGTACCTGACTAAAAGAGTTGCCATTTGCTCTTTTGTGAGCTTATCGTTCGGTCCGAAGGTCGTTTCTGTTAGACCGCTTACAATACCTTTACCCAGTGCCCAATAGACATAGGGTGTGTAATACTCTCCGGTAGGGATATCGAAGAATTTGCCTGTGTTTACAACATTGCCGGTATTAGCATTCGCGAATCGGCCTAGGAGAGTAACAAACTGTCCTCTCGTCATAGATGCATTAGGAGAAAAGGTTGTTGCACTTGTGCCGGATATTAGATTGTTGTCACAGGCGATGCGGACATAGTCGTAGAACCAGTCCTTCTGACTGACATCAGAAAAGTCAGTAACTGATGTAGCAAATGCGGGTGTAAGAATACTTACCAACAGGACAATGGCAAGCATCGATCTTAGAATTGTGGTGCTTCTTTTCATAGTGTAGTGCTCCTTCATATTTATTGAAATATTTAATAATGTAATGCTAATAGTAAGGACAGCATTTCCTTTGCTAATTACAACACTTAAATAACTATACCATGATAATAATAAACTATCAATAATATTAAAATGAATAGTGTGGAGAAAATACATAAAATCATGCGTTGGTTAAATTTGATAATTATGTGAAATATCAACACAATAGCGCATGCTAGCGATTATATTTATTGCGTTGTTTAAAATATATTATACCACATAATTAAATATTAGGCAATAATAAATAATGGAAACAACTATATTTGAAAATTGACTATATTATAAATACATGGTATTATTATTGCGGAGTATTTTGACAAACGAGGTGATTGATATGGCGAGTAATGACATGGAGCTGAATTCAGCAGAACAGGTACAAAAAGATATACAGGGTGCGGTAAATATGGGGACACAAGCTGCTAAAACTGCAAACACAGTTCAAAAAGTTGCAGCCCAGGCATCAACTGGAAATTTTGCAGGTGCAGCATTTTCGCTGGTGAAAGATCCTGAAACGGTAAAGAAAATTGTGATTATCGTACTAGTACCAATTCTTTGTATTGTTATACTCATGACTTTTTTTCTTTATGCATTGCCATCAATGATTTATGAAGCAGCTGTATCGTTTTTCGCTGAACTTGCAGAAAATTGGAGTCAGGACACATATGGAAGTGATGGCGGTATAGTGTGGGCTGGTGTAAAAGCAACGGTAAATACCGTTGGGGATGTCATGAGTGAACTCGCTTCAGGTATATGGAACACACTTAAAAATCTGTTCGCTTCTGATCATGGTGATATTGATGATAGAGCAGATATTCTTACTGATGATGGTATCGAACTTCATGTCGCACAAAATGAGGCGGCAGAAAGAGCTACGCTTGAGCGAAAAATAGATGCCTGCATTAAAAAACTTAAAGTAAGGTCTGAACAAATAGCGGAGGCGGTGAGAGCCGAGGAAGGTGCAATTCAAGCGTATTTTGATAGTCAATTCTCGGGGTCCTGTGACCTGTGGATGGGAACGAATGTAGATGTTCAAGTACTTTCACTTTCAAAAATAGAAGCTGTTAAGCTGCTTTCTGTTTACACTGTTATGACAGAAGCATCCACTAAGAATATGGTCTTGTCTGATTTCATGAAGTGGTTAGGATTCTACAACGAGTTCACCTCGAACAGGATAACCTTTGATATAGGCCGTGCGGGGATCGGCGGAAGTGTCATTGCTTGGAATGGATCGTTTATGCCTCAGTATCTCGTGGAACAAAGACGTCATGAAATCGATCTTTATGGTAAAGAAATGACTTATTTTGAAAACAACATGTGTGCGGCGGTGGATTTGTTGTTAGTCATTGAGTGCCCTGATTTTGCAACAATTCAGCCTCTGTACACTACAGAGACCATATTCGTTGATGATATGGATGCAGGGCAAAACGAAGATGGTACATATCCTCAAAAATCAACATCTATTAAAGTGGGAAGCGCAACGGTTACAGTTGTTATAAAAACAAGAGCTGCTGAGACTTTTATTGACGCTATTGGACTTTGGGAGGGTTCGTTAACATACGCACAGGACATAGATGTTGAGGAAACCATTGATACTGAGGCAGAAGAAGTAAATAACGGAGGGTCATCTGCTCTGGCCACTGAAGAAGATGCTGATGAGTACTAAGTGGGAAAGGGAAGATGACACATGAAGTGCAAATTACGACTACTGGCTTTTCTTCTTACAATTGTGACATTAACGAGCGTACTAATAGTGCCGGTACTTGCTGCTGTTGAGGTGAAGGCCGGGTTTGGAAAAGACTTTTCTGAAACTTTTGCGGAGTACTCCGAGGCTTTCAATTGGGATAGCAGTCTTATAAGAGAGAGGGAATGGGAAGTTACACACAACGGCCAGACCGATATATATAGTAGACGTGCTGGTTATCAATCAAAGTTTTTTGAAGACATTATGGACACAACCAAAAAGTATCTTGGACTGTCGCTAAATGGCTTTGGCAACGGCAATAACATCGTTGCTGTAGCACTAGCGGAGGTTGGTAAGGAAGACTCTCTGGAATCCCCAGGAGGAAGTAATGATGTCAAATATAATACTTGGTACTATGGAAGAAGTGTAAGCGGATCGGCATACCCATGGTGCGCGGCTTTTGTTGCCTGGTGTGCTGACCAGTGCGGGTATATTGATTCGGGATTGTTTGCCAGATCCGCAAGCTGTTGGTACATGTATGACTATTTCGTTAATACACTAGGCTTTGATTCGCATAGTACTATATCTACAACTTCGTTCGGGGGAAGTACATATTCAGCGGTTCCTGGTGACATTCTTTTCTTCATTGATAGTGATGGTGCGTATGGGCACATTGGAATAATCAGTGAAGTTGGAGATACATATATTAATGTGGTCGAGGGAAATACCTCTGGTGGTGGGACTATTCCGGGTGGTGGAGTTGCTGTAAACACTTATTCAAGAGGGACAAGCAGCCGAGTCGATAATGGCTATATAGTTAATGTTATTTATCCGTCAGGTCCTGATGCGATATATAACTTTTTAAAAGGTAACTTAGGATATAATTCTGCCGCTGCCTGCGGGGTTCTTGCAAATATAGAAAAAGAATCTAATTTCGACCCAACAATAGAAGAACATGGAAATAAAATAGGATATGGCATTTGCCAGTGGTCATTTGGCCGAAGAACACAGCTTGTGCAGTGGTGCGAAGAAAACGGATATGACTATACGACACTTGAAGGACAACTGTGGTTTCTGAAATATGAACTTGAGGGTACCTACAGAACAAACACACATGAGAAACTTTTGTCGGTACAAAACAATATGCAGGGAGCGTATGAAGCGGGCTATGTGTGGTGTTACTACTTCGAGAGACCAAAAGGATATGCATCAGCGTCGGTTGCAAGAGGCAATCTGGCTATGATCAAATACTGGCCGATATATGGAATTGCCGAATAAACGAGAAGGTGCAGTAGTGAAACCGAAAAAAAATAACAAAATAAAAATTGCATCATTATTAACGGCAACAAATATGTTTGTATGCTTTTATTTTGCAGGTATGCTGCACTCGCTTATGACAGGCTGTGGACCAACATATAGCGTCTTCAAGATGAGCGCTTGTATGTCGATCCACGGTTTTCCGAAAACTATATTTTGGTTTGCTTTTTTTGTTTTGTCCATAGCAGAGTTAGGTTACTTCATTAATTACTCTAAAGCACAAGTGGGAATGGACAAAATGGGAAGGCTTTTCAAAATGTCGAATGATCGCAAGGTTTATGGCGACTCACATTTTGAAGAGCCGGAAGAGTATCAGAAAGCCGCGGTCATACAGCCTCCGGAAAAAGCGTATGGAACCATTCTTGGGCAACTGGATGATAGCGGCGAGAACATAATAAACTTTAGGATGGATAGTATCAACAGACTTAATAAGCATATTGCTGTTATTGGTCCTTCGGGAACCGGCAAAACATACTCTTTTTCCAAACCATTCATTTTCCAAGCGTGTAAACGGAGAGAATCGGTTGTTATAACTGATCCTGATGGGGGACTGTATAGAGATACTGCGGGCTATTTTGAGGACAATGGGTATATTGTGAAAAGGTTTGATCTTGCAAACCTCCATAAATCAGATGGCTGGGATTGTCTAAAAGCGATCCGAGGCAATGAGATTAACGCTCAACTATTTGCTCAAACAATTATGTCGAATTCACAAGTGGGAAATGCAGATATTTATTCCAATGGACCCATGTCGCTAATGAAAGCTATTAGTCTAAGGGTGATATTAGGTCGTGACTATGAGGATGAAAGAAAGAATATTCGCTCTGTTTATGAATTGCTTCAAAATCCGATGGGTGAAGAATTTCTTGATATGATGTTTGATCCAGCTTCGTTAACCAAGGAAGAAAAGCCGTGCCTTGGTCCTTATGCGTCATTTAAACAGGGTTCCGGAAACCTCAGAGGGAATATTATAACGGGATTGTCAACGCTGTTGCAGCTGCTTCAAAATGACATTGTGTGTGATGTGTTATCTACAGATGATATTGACCTCGAACTCCCTGCAAAGCAACCTTGCGCATATTATTGTGTTTTTCCTGATAGTCATGATACTTTCAAATTTATTGTATCTTTGTTTTTCTCCATGATCTTTACGACATTAATATCGTTTGCTGATTCTCAACCAAGCGGAAGATGCCCGGTACCTGTTAATTTTTTGCTTGATGAATTTCCGTCTATCGGCATCATCCCTGACTTTCACAGGAAGATGTCTACAATTCGAAAACGAGATATGAATTGTGCAATGATATTTCAAGACATAACACAGCTACAAACCAATTATCCTATGACATGGCTTACGCTATTATCGAACTGTTCCACTGTTCTGATACTAGGTATTAACGATGATGTAAGTGCTGGGTTGTACACCAAGCGTATAGGTGACACAACAGTAGAGGTCAAGACTGAGCAACACGCGGCGATGGAATCGTTGTTTGCTAAGTTTAAACCATACTCAACTGGAGATGGTAGGAGATCTCTCTTGGCATATGAAGAGCTTTTTAAACTTGGTGAGGATGAATGCGTAATAGTGTTTCAACAACATGATCCTATTTGGGCGTTCAAGTACCCGTACAGCATACATCCGGAAGCAATAAAGTTGCGCACAATATTACCCGTCGAAATACCTGGCTTGAATGATGAAGCAGCGCGAAATGAACGAAGAAAAAAACAGACTGCATTCGTTGGAAGTTATCTACGAGCTCATCCACTTGGCGAAGTAGACAGAAGCTATGCGGGGCGTTGCGAAGGCAAGTATGGTAGCTACAATACGAGTATGGGTAAGGTTTGGATCAGAACTTCTCTTGGCAGGCTCAAGGAACTAATTACACATATTGTTCCTAGGCGTGAACCCTTTGTCGGCACATATCTACAGAACAGTTGTGAGGATAGAGATGTCGATTACAGCATGGCGATTGCAGAAGATGTTGTTATAGAAGAAGTAAACAGGGGACAGGAAGGTGAAACAAAACATAGAGTATTGAAGAACGAAAACACGCTAACACCAATTACAATCACATGTAGTAAAATGTCACTCGATTTCAACTGCCTAATTTATAAACAGCCGGCAGAAGCGCCTGTTGTATCGAAGAAAGTGGTGGATGGTAGCACATACAATGATCCATATCGTGGATTAGCGACATCTAGGACTGTGGAAACTGAGAAGAATATGCGTTATGCACTTAACCCGTCTGCAACACGCGAAGTACCAGTTGGAGATGTAACTTTGCCTCCATCCAAAAAAATTAGTGATATAAATGAATAGACGAAGAAATGGAGGAAAAGAGAGAAGTGCGTATAGTAAGCAAACATACGCTAGGAGTGTGTCAGCAAAAGTTACCCCTTCAATTTTACTGTTAACTATACTGAGAGACATTGTGTTTGCTGCAATTATTACTTATGTATTCTTTGGGGTGCTGTTAAATATTGTTGTGGTTAAAGGTAATTCAATGAACCCGACTTTGAAAGACGGGCAACTTATGGTAGTCCAGAAGTTAGGGTATGTGCCACAATTTGCTGATATTGTAGTCTGCGTCTCGGTAGGTAATAAGATTGAAGAAAAGTGCAATAACCAAATAGTGAAGAGAGTAATCGGAGTTGAAGGAGACACTATAGAAATAGATTATACTGCCGGAATTGTATATAGGAATGGAGAACCACTTGATGAAGCATATGTTAATTCACCTACTAATGCGGATTTAGGTCAACAGTTCCCGCTGTATGTTCCTGAAGGTTTTATATTTGTTCTAGGTGACAATAGGAATAGTAGCTTCGATAGCCGATCTCCTGATATTGGGCTTGTACCGAAAGATCAGATAGTAGGCGGAAAGTCATATAAATAATATTTGCGACGGCATGAAACACCATCTTTGTATGCAAGGAGGGTGTTTCATTATATTATACGACTAATATTAATATAACATGGAATCACAGGGCATATAAACAGTAATTAACTGTTATTTATACACGAATATTTCATACTGTTAGAAGAGCAACAAGAGCGTTGAAAAATTGACTATTATTAATAATAATGGTATAGTAATTAAATCGAAGGGCGGAAGCCTGATAAATAGGAGGAACACTAATGGCTAAAAAGAATGTTAGTGACGAAGTTTCTGAAGTAGTAAATACTGCATTTGAAGTATCTGAAGTGACGCAAGGCGGGATGGCGACAGACGACTTTAAATCTGACAGTGCAGACCAAACACGAAGGCAGGTTATTAAAGCAAGCAGGCAAAGGAGTGTCCAAGCGAATGCTAGGCGTGAAGAAAATGAGCGGATTAATGCAAGCTGGAGCTCGTTAGTAACTGCAATGCACAAGAACTCGACATTGCTTGGCACTATATTTGGAATTGAAAGACTGCCGTGCCCGAAAACTGATGATATCGAAGCTGTCAGCAAATCTGTTACTGTGTCTGTCTTGCTTAATGACCAATTCAAGGCAACAATACCATTTGGAGATATGTACCGTGAGAACCCGTTGGGTAAGGCGGGCACGGACCTGTCAACGGAACAAGGTGTTAGAGAGTATCAGAGGCGAATGGAGCAGTTTCTATCAAAAACGATTGATATAGAAATTCCACTGGTTATTACTGATTTGTTCCGCAGTACAACAGATGACAGCGATTATTATGTTATAGGATCTCGCAAAAAAGCTATCGATATTATTGAGAAAGCAAACTTTACGCCGGACATTAACGGGGTGCGAATGCTCAACGAAGGAGATGAAACGCTTGGCCGCATTACGTCTGTTGCCAGGTATAGCATGGCTATGAACGTCGGGGGTATAGATGTCACAGCTCAAGCGGGACAATTAACATATCAGTATGTTGATAATATGCATAACTTTTATAAACCAGGGGAAACCATTCCGGTTGTTATAAGGGAGATTACGGCCGAAAAAGGACAAACAAAAATATCTGTTACATGCAAACCACTTGAGCTTGAGGCCGCTAAATCAAGGGCAAAACTGATTGCTCCAGGACTTAAAACAACAGCGATAATTACATCGATAAGAACCTCAAGGGAAAACTCAAACAATGTTGTATTACATGCATATGCAGACACGCTCAAAGTGCCGGTGACGGTTGGCTCTATGCCTCGTGCACTGTTTGGAACACCTCCTGTATCAGGAGATAAAATAGGAATTACAATAACGGCATTGACCGAACATGGTATTGCAAGAGCAACTTGTACGAGAATTGTAAGCAGCAAAAATTTTACTGGCAGATAAGCAAGGTGATAAGAATGGCCGCTATAGAAAAAGAGACTATAACTACATACACAATTCCTGAAAACTTCATTGATGAGGGTCGCATTATCCGTGGGATGGTAAAGACCAAAAACTTCATAGAAGGATTGCTTCTGGCAGGTGTCGCTGCCATATTCACATCACGAATAGAAATATCAGAAGTGACCACTAAGATAACGGTATTCATCACTATATGCGGTCCGTTCTTCATGCTTGGGGTCGGGGGATTTAACGGAGACTCGTTGTTTCAAACGGCTGCAAATGCAGTAAAATGGCTTAAATCAAGAACCGTAATACTATACAACGGGAATGCTAGGGCGCTAACTACGTCTCCGTTAGATTCGATGATGGCACAAGAAACTCCACAAGATATGATTATTGAATATGTGGAGGGGTTAAAAGCAGCGCGTCGTAAAAAAAGATCAGCTATTTCCTATGTTGAAGGAGAAAATTTTGTGTTTCATGACGATCCGGATTTAGTTGACATTTATGCAGACTATTCTGATGAGGATGAATTGCAGTGTTCTGACGATGAACCTGTCCTTGGCAATCACATTCGTGCAAATGATGAACAGGAAGGAATCACGATTAGTGTACAGCAATCATCGGTAGAATTGAATGCGAAGGAGTTGTTTAAATAATGCCGTATCGTCTAAAAAAACTCACAAGTTCACAATCATTTTCGCCAATAAGAGATGTTAAGGACGGAATAGTTATCACAAAAGATGGACGCTTTGTGAAAATAATGGAGTTCTCTCCGATAAACTTTTCTCTTCGTTCAGCACAAGAGCAGGACGCTATTGTGCGACAGTTTGCGATGGCTCTGAGGGGTATGCCTCACAGGGTGCAATTCAAAATAGTGACAAGGAAGGCTGATATAGCAAAGTTTGTGAGTGGAATAGAAAAGGAAATGGATACTGAGGAAAACGGGAATTGCAGAAGACTACAGAGAGAACACATAGACCTTATAACGGATGTTGGTTTAGGACAGGGTGTGTCAAGAAGATTTTTCTTGATGTTTAACTATGAAAAGCCTGCCGGGATAAAACGCCAGCCTTCATTTGAACAAATATCGTCGTCATTACATTCGCAAGCGTTTAGTATTAAGAACGCTTTAGCTGCATGTGGGAATGAAGAAATATCACAAAACTATGATGATGAATATACCCTTGGCGTCCTCTATTCTATTATGTCTCGTGCTGAAAGTGAAAACAAATCCTATAGTGATAGAGAGTTTGAGGTATTGGCACGTTATGCAACATCCCGGCATGTTGACTTCTCAAATCCTTTATATATTCCAATCAATGATTTTATCGCTCCTTCACTAATAGATACCAATACCAGTCCTAATTATATCGTGATTGATGGGCTGTACTATTCTTATTGGTATCTTCCTAGTGAAGCATATCCGGTATACTCAGCGGCTGGGTGGATGTCGCTTTTGATTAACATGGGTGAAGGCGTAGATGTAGATTTTTATATTCAAAAAGAAGATGTTTCCAGCATTCAACGCAAATTGCTGTTTAAGCTAAGGAGCAACAAAACAAAAATGCGCACTACCGAGGATACTAGTCAGGATTATGATGATATTCTTGCTGCTGTGCAATCAGGATACTTCTTGAAACAAGGGATAGCGAGCAATGATGAGTTCTGTTATATGTCTACAATGCTTACGATTACAGCGCGGAGCCAAGAAGAACTCAACTACAAAATATCACTGATAAAGACACATTTGATAAAAAATGATCTTAAGATAAAGCCCTGTCTCTTTCAGCAAGTAGATGCATTCAAGGCAACGCTGCCGCTAAACAAGTACAATAAAGATTTCTTCAGAAAAAGCAAGAGGAACATTCTAACATCCTCGCTTGGAAGTGGGTATCCATTTGTTTCTTTTGAAATGACTGACGAGAATGGTGTGCTGCTTGGAACAAATGCAAATAACAATTCCTTGGTGTTCTTGGATCAATTCGACACATCAAAATACAGCAATGCAAACATGGTGTTTTTGGGGTCTTCGGGGTCGGGAAAAACTTATGCATTATTGTGTATGGCGTTACGCTTGCGTCAGAAAAAAATCCAAACTTTTATCATCGCTCCATCAAAAGCTGAAGAGGAATTTAGTCGAGCTTGTGACGACGTTGGTGGGCAGTTTATTACAATAGCACCGGGGTCAGGGCATAACATTAATATCATGGAAATTCGCAAAAAAGATGATTCTAAAAGTAGGCTTATTAATGGTGAAAAAGATGTGACAGATTCAATTCTCGCAAGTAAAATTCAGCAGCTGCATTCGTTCTTTTCTCTACTCGTACCGGATATTAAGTACGAAGAAAAACAGATCCTCGATGAAGCTCTTGTTCGCACTTACAATAAATTTGGTATTACAAATAAGAACAAAAGCCTATATGATCCCATTGATAAAAACAAGTATCGCAAAATGCCCATACTGGGGAACTTGCATTCAGAACTTGAGGGAGTGGTTGGAGCGACTAGGTTGTATAATATACTTTCGCGTTATGTAACAGGATCGGCCTCGTCTTTCAATGCCCATACTAATGTTGATCTCGACAATAAGTTTATTGTTCTTGATGTATCGACGCTCACAAAAGAAATGATGCCGGTGGGAATGTTCCTCGCGCTTGACTACGTTTGGGATAAAGCGAGAGAGGACCGTACTGAGAAAAAAGTAGTGTTCATTGATGAAACATGGAAATTGATCGGGCCATCATCTACTGTTGAAGCCGCTGAGTTTGTTCATGAGGTATTTAAACTAATTCGTGGATACGCTGGTAGCGCTATTGCTGCCTCGCAGGACCTTAATGACTTTTTCGGGCTTGATGAAGGGCGATTTGGCAAAGCGATAATAAACAACTCAAGAACAAAACTTGTGCTCAAAACAGAAAAAGATGAAGCGGTTCGCCTTGGAGATGCGCTTGGTCTTACATCAACAGAGTTAGATACAATAACGACAATGAAAAAAGGGACGGGTTTATTAGTTTCCAACTCAAACCATGTGTTTGTTAAAATTATAGCTTCACCGACTGAACACAAACTCATAACGACTGACCGAGCGGATCTCGACAAACTGTCAACAGAAGCTACAGTTGATCGGGCTGGCTAATGCATATAATGGCATTACTCATATTGCTGGTTTAACATATCTGAAGCAGTAGTTATGCTGCAAAAAAAGGAAGGTGCCTGTAATGATATATGAATCAACAATCGACAACTTACTTATGTTGATACGAAGTAGCGGCGAGATAAAGATGGAGCAAGTGTTGCATTTCTTTCGAGATGCAGTAGATAAACAAAAAATCCCATACTATATAGATCAGCTGAGACTTAGTCGTATGTTAGATGTCGATGAAGCGAGCGGGACTGTTGGGCCTCACACAAATATCAAACTTAAATCTGAAGAAGTAAGGATGCGCATACGCGCGTTTTGGGTAATTGCGAGTTTTGGAAGTGCTAACATAAGAGAGATAACAACATTGGGGTATCCATCCCAATACTTGTTTATTTCAGATGATAACGAAGCCTACGATATCACATTTTGCAATTCAAAATTGGAGGCACAACTTGCGAAAAGAGAATGGCAATTAAGTGTGCCTAAAGGTGAAATCGACTATGTTAATCACATAGCGTTGGTAAGTGACGAAAGAGTTGGTGAACTGTTAGAACCTTTTGGTTTCACAAGTTACTGTGTCCTCGAACAAGAACATAAGCCTAGGTATTATACATGGGATTGAGTGTTGTTGAATTAAGCATGATAGCGGATAATGCTGGACAAAAATCCAAATCGGTAAAACTATATGCGGAAAAATTAATTACGCTTTGCAGTGAAATTGAAGACATTAGTACAGCTTTATCCCGTGAATTACTTTATTGCTCATCGCTATCTGATCCCGCTGGTGAATCCGAAATTAACACACTTAGTTTGCTGGAAGAACAGCTTCGCGCATGTATATATTGTGCTTATAAGGAGATCGTTGACCCGATAATAGCACTAAGTACTCGCTCGGCAGGCAATGTAAAAATAGCGGATTTCCTGAAATATAATGATTCTACTGAACATATAATTACGGTTGTTGAAGCCGAGAAAATTTATATCAGGGTGCCAATACTGTGGGCAAAAGGGCGCTATAAAAACTGGACTAAAAAACATGGATATCTGTATGATTATCTCGGGTGGTTCTGTGAAAATCTAAATTCGGCACTAACTGCTTTGGGTGACAATATCCCAAAATATCGCAAAAAAAATATTACATATCTTTTTGTCCGCGATCTTGAAGGACGATCAACAATTGCGATTCCGGACTCTGATAACTATGACACTAAGTCAATAACGGATGTAATCACTTCAAATCTCGCGGGAGGAGATTCTGCGATTAACTGCTCATTTGCTTACATGAGCGCAGTGACGAATGACATAGCGGAAGGTACATACATTGTGATATCTGAAGGGTTGGATATTTCAGCTTCAAAAGAGGGGATAATTAGTGATTTCAAACAGCTCTTGTCAAGGTGAAAAAAAGCATTAAAAAAATATTGCCATAATTCACCTTGACAAAGGGCAAAAAACACAAGACTTTGCAGGGGAAGAGCTAAAATCATCAAGGTGAAAGCGGTCATCATAGTAAAGAGGGTACATTTAACATGTAAAAAAACGAAAAAACTTAATGTGCATAAATAGATAAATACCATACAATAAAAATGAAAGAATCATGGTAGTAGGCGATGTGGGGAGGTTAAATAAATGCTGGAAGAAATGACAATACTGAACCGAATATTATGCTCGTTATTATTGCATGGCATGGTCACAAGAACCTCTCTGTTAATTCTCAATGAATCAAAAGGACCGGTGTATCAAGAGATTAGTAAAGCTCTTAATAAAAAAATGATAAAACAGCGAATTGTTAAGACAAAAATAAAAGGAAATTATGTACAAGTAGCGTATTACACAATTACCAGAAAGGGAATCCAACGAATTAAAGACGGCATGGAAGCAAAAATGCCATGGCTTAGTTACATAAATACAAATGTTGAAAGGATAATCATACGTGGACATGGCGTAAAGGCGGCGCGCGTGGAGAGATTCGTGCGCATATCAAGTGTTGCGATGATGATGAGGGGAATAGGAGCAGACACGGAAACAACATATATCAATTCAGCCCCCAGCGAAGCGGAACAGGTGGAATCTGATCGTTGGTGGGAAACAGATTACGATCTGCTCAGCGATGAAGAAAATGAAACAAGTATATTAGTTGATACAATGGATGAAGGACGTGTGATGCCACTTTCGGAATTAGTGCTAACAGCAATTAATAAGTATCAGCTATACCAAGGACAGAACAATAACGGAATGAAAGAAACAAATTATAATATGACATTTCATAATGCAATACAGATAAAAACAAAGTTAACAGGTGGGCGAAGCGATTTACAAGCGTCAGATTTTACTTTTGGTAGATACTCTGGGTTATTAGAAAGCCGTTACAAATCTGTCTTGCTCTATATACAAACGTCAATTGGTGTGGTGTGGTCGAAAAAAGTAGCAGAGCGTGAAATGGCGGCCATGAAAAACTATGGAAGATTTTATACAATTAACAAAAACATAAAATATGATGATGTGCGAGCAGGGATATTTATTAGCAATCCAAAAAGCTTATCAGATATATTTTTTGGTAGCAAAGGTAGAAATGACAAAGAGGGCGTAGATAATGCCAACGCTATTAGTGGAAAACCTTTTACGCATTTTTATGTAATACCAATTACGTATGAAGCACTAAAATTGTTTAAATACAATATGGAAACAAGTGATTGCGAATTACAAAAATTCATCATCAATAAATCGGTAGACGGTGGATTGTGCGTATTAGGTGAAACGCTTGACAATGTATTATTCCCACTAACAAATGAAAGCGGAGCGAATATTGCTATAGGGACAATTATGGATCTAAACCAAATGCGCATATTGGATGGAATTATGAGTCGTTTCCGAGAACACAAGTTTGGATTGATGTGTTATGGATGGCAAGTGGAATATTATAGGCGTATTTACGACGAAAAAATTGAGTATTTTGTAATTTGACATATTGATAGAAAAATAAAAATGAGAGAAGCAATAATAAAGTGTGTGACAAATAAAGAATTATAAGGTAAGATTAATATTTAATAAATGATAGTGAGCCGAAATAGCCTTGTAAAATAAAGGAATATTAGGAATAAGAATAAAAAGTATAAAAAATAATTCGTTGACTAATTATAAGAAATGGGGTATAATTGCATAAAATTCAGAAAGTGATTAGAAGGAGCCGTTGGATGAAATATGTAATAGAATTGGAGAGCACGACAATTGCGGGAAGATTTTCAGCAGAAGGTGAAATGATAACACCCACTATAATAAAAGTACTAGAAGATTTGGAGATTAATGGTGTTGATATATCGGAAGTTGTTATTCAGAACACAGAGACACAGGATTCAATAGGCGAGATATGGGTAGTAATGTGGGGTACACGCACGGAAATCATCAACCTTATTGAGGATGCGTTGCCGATGGCCAAGATGGAGTCAGACGCAATCTTTAACGTACTTGATAACGTAGGCGAAGCAGATAGAGTATTGTTGTCATACACACTTAAATCATCAGGATCTTCTATTATACGAAATTCGACAATTAGCACGGCACTGCGACAGTATAAAGGAGCCATTATATCAGAGGCATTTTGCATACATACACCCGAAACAATGGAATATATCGAGGTGGATATTGCAAGCAATTGAAACAGCATTATTAAGTAGATAAATGGAGAAAAGTTTCTGTTAAGCAAAGATTATCACATAAGAAAATGAGGAGACATATATACTATGAAGAATTATTCAAAGACAGCAATCACGATCCTGTTACTATGTTTTATGCTAGTAACTGCGGTTGATGTGGCAATGGCATCAACTACACCAGCTGTATCCGGAACCGACATTATTCAGATAAGCGATAATTCACTTGTAACTGAGCAACCAGCAGCAACTGATGAACCTCTTGTTGAAGCAGAAACAATTAAAGACGAAAAAAATCCAGCAACAACTTATTACACAATAGTGGGTGCTATGCTTGCGTGTTTTGTGGCCTTCTATATATTTCTTTCCTTTAAGACCAAGAAAGGTAAGAAAAAAGCCAAATAACAGAAAAAATCCCCCACGCAATGCGTGGGGGATTTAGCATAATGCAGGATGCAAAAACCGTTCCCCGGAGAAGAAGAGGGAAACGGTCGTTGCATTTGTGAAAAGTAATCGTGAACGCGATTACATTTTTATTATATCATAAAAGTGATGAATGTCAAAAGACGATTACTGAGCAATTGACTTTTAGCTAAAAGAAGAAGATAGGTTAATGAACAACAAAAAAACCACAAACTTTATATTCGATATGATTGTGGTATGGTATAAGACAAGTCGTGAATTGTGGAGGGCAAATAAATGCTAAAAATACTTGCTATGATATTTATGCTGGTGGACCATATTGGATTAGTACTATATCCAGATATTATTGTACTAAGAATATGTGGCCGGTTATCAATGCCGATATTTGCTTTCTATATAGCAAAGGGATATTACTACACAAAGGATTACAGTACTGGCAGAGAGTATCTTACAAGACTCTTTGTTCTTATGTGTGCAGCGCAACTTCCGTATATGCTTATGACAAACAAATGGAATTTGAGTATTGTCGCGTCTTGGGTTGGGGGATATCTTGGGCTACTTTCAATAGATCGATTAATCACGATTTTTAAGCTGAACAAAGTAGTTTCAAAGCATGATGAAGGTAGCATGAAAGATATAATGAGCATTAACTCAATAGTTGCATCAGTCCCGTACTTACTTATCTTAATCGTAGGGTATGTGTTGCTAAAAAACTATGCAGAGTATGGAGCTATGGCGTTTTGTTTAGTGTTGGTGTTCTATCCAATGGCTGCAAGCTCGATTAATAGAGGAATTGTCAATGGTATATCTCTCGTACCTGCGGCGCTTATAATCTACTTTAATCAAATGTCACATCGAGGAAGCATCATGTGGTATGGAATATTGGGGTTAATAGTGATTTACTATTATGAAAAGATAATTGGACGTATTGGAGTTGATGTAATTGTTCCTAAGATTATTGGGTACGGGTTTTATCCATCACATATGATACTATTGTATTTAGTCCGTGTTGCTATCAAATAACAGAAAAATTAAAATTTATATCAATAAACTATAGGAGTGACAATATATACAATGAGAAAAACAGAAAACGTGCGCTCAATGCAAAATGTATACGGATATCCAAGCTCTGAAGTATCAAGTTGTCATCAGTGTTGCAACTGCCAACCATACCCGAACAAAAACAATCAGTATTGCTGTATTGCTTATGGTATAACAAACCATGTTAACTGTGATTGGAATCCGCATCAAATCGGATGTGGGTTGCACAATAAACCGTTTTATGGAATGATGCCTAAACGAAGGCCACTCGTTGAAATAGTTGCACCAAAAAGAAGAATAGAGATGAGGGATGATGACAATCAGATAACTATGTTTTAATACCATGTTGGGCTGGATGAGATTATATAAAAGGGTATATGATAAACATAGTTAGTTTACTTTCATAAATAACACTTGCCTACAACACCGGTATCCCTGCGCAGAGTAATCTGCACAGGGATACTATTATGCAGAAAACATTACCGGCTATGAAGAAAAGGGTAAAATATAAACAATAAAATTGCATAAATTTTAAAAACATGGTATTATAATTGCAGTACATCAGAGAGGAGCGTACTATGGATAAAAACAGTGAACAATACTGTGGTGATTTTGACAAGCGTGAAAAACTCCGGCAGTATAAGCGAGATTACTACGAAAGAAACCGCGAACGCATACGAGAGAGAGACAACCGTAATGCAAGAAATAACCGAACCAAACACCCTGAACGACATAAGCAATATGCCATCAACTATAGCAAACGACATGCAGATGATCCCCCCAAGGATTATTCTCTTACGGCCAATCCCGAAAAAGATAAAATCATTAATGCCATAAACGCTGAGAGGAGGAGAAATAAATAATGTCAGAATCAATTCTTGAACCAATATGTATCGAATCAAATTTAGTGAGAGCTAATTACTATAGCCAGACTTTCAGAAGTCGTTTTAATGTAGGCGATGTATTAGGCGAGTGGGATGTCACAAAAATAAGTCTTCCCTTTGACGAAAAGAATGAACGCAACTTAATGTTATGTTTTGGTATATCAAAGGAAGAACTGTCGGAATTTTATAGTGATTTCGCTAGATGTGTCCAAAATGAATATATGCTTATAAATCACCTCAACGAAACCGCTACTTCTAGTGTAACCAAGTATATACACTTGGAATTATCAAAGCGAGAAGATGGTGTGGGATCTGACCTCTACATGATATCAGCGCCGTATAACGAAGTAACAAAAAGTGACTATTTCAATGGTAACGCGATATTGCTAAGTAACCTTCTTTCTTTTGCTGCGCGTTTTATGCAAATTATCAAGACACTGTCTGAATCGGGTGTTCATATAGGCGCAATTGATCTTGACAGCACATACTTGTCAACAACCGATCCAAAGCCATTAGTAACACTAGGATGCTTTCTGTACGGCGCAAAGTCAGGAGACGTCAGCACTTGCCCAAAGCCACAGACATTGTCAGTTCTCGCACACCCGGATGTAAGAAACGGTGCAAACCCTACACTTGGAATGGATATATATGCAGTAACAGCTCTGATTTGGACTCTTGCAAGCGGGAATCACTACTCTATCGCTCCCGATTTCGGTGTGGATCCCCAATATGCTCCTCCAGAACTCACAGCATTATTAAGAATGGGTGTATCAATGGATGAAGCATCAATGAAACAGATTACAACTGGCTACCATGCGCTTATGCGTAAAATCAAGAACGGCACGTTAGCCGACATACAGATACCAATTTCAAAACCACAATTCAGCACTCATCTCCTTGACGAAACAAAATCAGATATGGCTGCCGGCGATATGCCTCCCGAAAGTAGCGTAGCTGGTGTAGTACGACATGGTGACACCAGTAACGAAGTAAATGAGCAGATAGATGCCTCTAAAGACACTGATGAGAAAACATTGACCCATGACATTGCAGGCAATCAGCGAGACCAAAATGATGCAGAGCAGGGAGGAATGGTTTTTGAAGTTATTACCGATGATGCAGAACCAGTGAAAGTGTCATCTAGTACTGCGTTACCAAAAAATAGTGCGCAAGGAATGGAGTTCACTGTTATTAGCGCCGAAGACGGAGACTCATTTACTCAGACTGAATCACCTATGTCAGCTGCTGCTAAACGGCTTGGGCGAAGAAAGTCATATATGAATAAATATAGTAACAGAGGTGCACGTTTTAAAACAGCAGCATCACAAAAACCCAAGCAAAAAGGTATGATTGCTGCGGCTGTCATGAGTCTGTTCCTAGTTGTTGTTGTGACTTTTACGCTGAAAACAGTGCATGAACTGAAGAACCAAGACAGCGATACAATTGGCGGTTTCGAGAATCTTTCAACGGAAATACCTGCGACTGATATAATCGCTACTGATGAAATTCCGATCAATGAAGAAACTGCGACTCAAAAACCCGCAATCAGTACAACGCCGATGGTAGTGATTATAGAAGCGAGTGCTATGCCCTCGGACGTTGTTCAACCAGAATTGCCGGTACCATCAGTTCCTGTGGGTTCGCCAGAGCCATCACTTGGTGAACTGGAGAATGTTATCCCATCGCCGACACCCACGCCAAAGCCCACGCCAAAGCCCACGCCAAAGCCTACGCCAAAGCCCACGCCAAAGCCTACGCCAAAGCCCACGCCAAAGCCTACGCCAAAGCCTACGCCAAAGCCCGCCCCAACGCCTACACCAACCCCCACACCAACCCTGGCGGCAACTCCGGTTCCGACACAAGCTCAAGAAGCTACTTTGACAGTAACACCGGGATCAGTGTCCCTCAGTGTTGGAGGAACAGCCTTTCTGAAACCCTCAGTTACTTGTACTATGACATCGTCAAATACAAATGTAGCGACTTTTAGTAATGGGTATGTAACGGGCATTGGTCCAGGAAGCTGTACTATCACGTGCAGTACGAAGACTCAGACGGTGTATGTATCTGTAACAGTGAAATAAAAGTGAATTGACATAGGCACCATATAGGCAACATTAAGATAAGCAATGAAAGTATTCAACTGAAAAAAGTACTATGTAATCAACTATGTGATTATCTCCGAAGCTGTTGCTGACAATTAGGAGGTCATCGCAATATTTCGAAACAAAAGTTGACTAAAAATAGATAACATGGTATTATTATTGCACTAAGCGAGAGGCGGAACAATAGAATGGGTGCTGAAAGTGAAAAGTCTGAGCTTATTATCATAGATAAGCAGTGTGCAATTTTAGTTCATCCTGAGAAAAAGATACTTGTGTGCGAAGTTATAAAGCACTACACCCCACGTTGGTGTGGAGAGCACGAGAAAGACGGTGATGACAATATTGAAAAACAAGTGACCACAATATTAAGAAAAATGTGCATCGACTTCGAAACCATAAGTAGTATAACGCATCTGGTTGTTCTAAGCTCTTGTTTTAATAGTGAAGAATCCTCACATGATTAAGCCAACCGTCTTCATACGAAAAAATCTATAACAACTAACAGTGATGAAAGTGAGAATAACATTGAATAAGACAGAATTAGTTTCTGCGGTTGCTGAACGCACCAAGATGCCAAAAAAGTCAGTAGAAACAATGGTTAACGCAACAATAAAAACGATTTGTGAGAGCCTGAAGGATGGCGATAAAATCAGTATAGCCGGCTTCGGATCCTTTGAAACAAAACAACGTGCTGAAAGGCGCGGAAAAAACATAAGGACCGGAGAGCCGATAGTAATACCAGCAACGCGAATTCCCGCGTTTAAGGCAGGAAAGGACCTAAAGGAGATTGTGAAGAGTAGCTGAGTGAGCTAATTCCAGGTTTCTTATAAAAAGTAAAATCCGCCGACATCTATGATGTGACTGGCGGTTTTTACAATCATTCTATTATCAACACGGGAAGGTGTAGTATGGAAAAAACGCAAAGCAGATTGTTTTACGTTCCTGATGATATGCGCGAGAGATTTGACCAGGAACACATCAACATTGAATCGAGAAGCCTACTGAACGACCAAAACACCTTTATATTACTCAACGACGGTCTAGGTGACAAAAATAATGATTATGTTCTGCTAACCCCCAGAAAAGTCAACTGTTGTGAGCTTGAGGCAAAGTGGGCTATAGCACTCGCATATGCACACTACACCATATGCACAGATATAAGCAACGGTATTGATAGTGTAGAAGCAAATGATATGGAGCAGTATATATGTAAAAGGAAAAAAATTTCTTGAAGAATTAGGTATTCCGTTAACGAGTAAGAAAAGTAGTTATATTGCACAGGCGGAAAAATACAAGGAACAATATGCGGACACAACAATTCCTTTCAAAAGAAGAAAAAACACAAAGGAGACAGCAAAAGCAGTGCTTTCTGTCCTGCATGACTTTTGCAAAGGTTATTCTACAGCAATGCTGAATTTCGCATTTGCATTTGCTATATTCTCAGCGATGGTTGAAAAAACAGAAAGCAGCACTTTTTTCAAGCTGTCGTTTGGACTATATATCACAGCATTCATTATTGGTAAAGTGTTATTAGCTGTGCAGGCGATAGTTAAGAGGCCGATAAGGAGTGAGGATTCTTAGATAATCAATATGCATCCGATGAGACATTTGAACGTCCGTGAAGATTGACAATATTAAAATTATATGGTATTGTAATTGCGTAGTTACAAAGTACAAAAGCAAATTAATAAGAGTAAAATAACAAGTCACTATCCTTTGAACGGGGATGGTGGCTTTTTTATATATAAATATGCCTGTAAATCATCACTCATGATGAGGATGTGTGGATAGGAGAAGAAATATGAGCAAAAAGGATGAATTTGTCACAACATTTGGAGGCAGGAGATTACCAAGTCTGGGCGATGTTATGTATGTTGTTCGCAGAAAAGTTAAGACAAATGTGCACAACAAGCGATATACAACATCATATCCAACGGATGTAGAAATTGTAAGCGGGCAACTAACGAGCCTAAATTACTTTTATGGCGCTCGGCCTAATGAAGAACTGGCTCCGATTTGGATAGGAACAATTTTTGTTGATGTCACGAAAACTACTAATGGCTTGGTTAGCTATGGGGGAGAGACAGTAGAGTTCGGACCACTGAATTCTTCAGCCCATGAAGATACGGCGAAACTCATGTATGAGTATTACTGCAAGAATGGCATGTGCACGTCGTGGAAGCCATTTATTCAGTTGCAAAGTGGTGTGTTTGTTACTGACGCGATGATTGAAGCTGTAATAGGAGGAAGAGCTGAGCGCTGTGTGGAGGGCTCTAAAAATGATACAGGTTTTATGGGTTTCAACTATTGTGATGAACACTGTCCACACTGCGGCATGGACACATATAATCTACCTGTTGACAGGGTAAGTCTTTGCGCTCATTGCGAAATGGAATTGTTTCCCTGTAGTGTTTGTGAAGAATCATGTGATTGGAATTCTGAAGATGAAGGATGTCATAGATTCACTCATTCCGAAGCACATAGGAATAAAATGAAAAGCTCACATTAAAATATAGAAATAATAGAGGTATCAAGCATGAAAATCATAAATAATTTATCAATCACAGAGCTTTGGGAAGTGGCCATGGAAACCGTAAAGGAAGACCTTATCTGGCAGGAAAATAGTCACATTCTTGACTATTTTTTAGGCGAGAAGAATGGTCCTTTATTGTCGAGCTACGAGTTTGACATCATCGCTGAAACGGCATATGGCGGAAGCGAAGGCATATACTCAAGCGTTTACCTTGATGGAGTATATACTTCGGGCGGCAAAGCATCAAGATGCCGGATCGCGACACTCAAGACACTAGGGGAGCAGAAGGAAGACTATCTCAGAATGTCAACCTTATCAAGCCTTATTGCCTACCATATGGGTAGATATGTCAATAGTAATATAAACCGCTTCGAAGCAAGTGATAAGGCTTCTATAGGATTTGTGCTTAATGGGGAATATGGCAATATCACCATTCTCTCAATTCTTGAAGAAGTGCCAGTGTTCAGACTTCGCGGCAAGGAAACCCAAATTGAAGTAACTCCTGAGATAATGAGAAGCATTTGCGGAAAAGTGTTAAAGCAGTATAGATTCTGCATGACAGCAGCCGCATTACTGAAACTAGAAACATTGCATGAGAAATGCAATAGCGGAAATATAAAAAAAAGTTAGGAGAAAAAAATGAAAGATTCTGTTATAAATAGTCGTGATACCAAAAAATTCCATATTTGTCCAGTTTGCAAAAGCACTAAATTTTTCGTAAGTGTAGTTGTAACAGAAGACTGGTTTATTAATGATATAGAAGGAGATGTAAAGCGGATGGATGATTTCATAGATGCACCATCAAATCAGGTAAATGATGATGCTGTTTGGGAGTGCTGTGTGTGCAAAGAACGCAGTAATGGATCAGATATTCTTCATGAAGTATATGTCGATACGATATATGAAAAAAACACCGCTTGTGAGGGGATAGGAGACAAGTAATGGAGATTATCAGCAGAGCAGTTGAAAATGGTAGAAAATATGGGCTTTCTCATCCATTATTTCGTGATACAATTTGGGATGACAATTTTGATACAATTGTGAACAACTGTATGCATTTTATTCTTGCAATTAATCAGTCGAATGTTTATGAACTGTTGTATAGGTTTTGCCAAAGCGGATATAGGATAAAAGGTTCTGTAAGGATAAAGGACGGACCAGTGTGGACTTATGGCCTGGAACTCCAATATGAGTCATGCTCAAAGCATAACACCAAAGGACCTGCTACTATTACAGAAATAGAGGAGTGAGAATATGTTTACACTAGTGGATGTACGGAATGAATTTGACAGGTTGGACAAGCAATTCGGCATAGACACAACCGGTATAGACATCGTGATATCTACAAGGGGGATTGTCCGCCGAGCAGCTGTCGTATATGAAAAGAGAGTTCCGGTTCTTGTACGCATATCAAGCTATATGTTTGAAGAAAATGAAGATGTATTTTTCAATACAGTTCGACATGAGTATGCGCATATTCTGACAGGGTTACGTTATCCAAGAGAAGATCATGGGCATGACGGAGTATGGAAAGAAGCCTGTGTTGAAGTCGGGTGCAGGCCAAACCGCATATCAGCGCATACGGATGTCTCGAAAAAACACACAAGAGAAAGAGCTAAGTACATAGTATGTTGCCCAAAATGCGGTATAGAATGGGAGCGATACAGATTATCAAAAATGATTACAAGTATAAGAGACCAGGCAAATCACGGGTATCGCTGCTCAAAATGCAATGGTAAGGTACAGCTTAAGAAATAAACCATCTCAACCAAATGTATTTTGCGAAAATGATTTAATGAGAGAGGTAAATGCAAGTTGACTAAACAATAATATTGTGGTATAGTTACTGTAAATTATAAAGTACATATTTGCAATAATTAAGAATAACAACAAGCCACTATCCTTTGAACGGGGATGGTGGCTTTTTTATATATAAAACCAGTAAGTCATCACTCCGATGAGGATGCGTGGAAACAAAGGAGAAGAAAATGAATGAAAGAAGATCATTAAAGAGTGTGGTGTCCTATCCTGAAAGAGGCGAGGGCGGCAGAAACCAATATCGAGGGAACTGTTCGCCGAAACTAATCGAGGATCTGCTAGAGCACTATAGGCCGGCAGAGATATGCGATTACATGGCAGGGAGCGGGACTTCAAAAGATGCTGCTGTGCAGATGAATATCAAAAGTAATACTTATGACCTTCACAGTGGGTTTGATCTCATGAACCACGACATACAGGAGCGCCCGGAGTTTGTGTTTTGGCACCCACCATATCATGACATTATTCTGTATTCTGACGTGATGTACAGTGCAAGACAGGTTGAAGAACGGTATGGGTACGATCCGAGAAAAACAGATCTTTCGAGGATACCTTCTTGGCCGGAATTTGTTAAAACTATGAATTATTGCATGATGAAGCAATTCTGTGCGCTTGAAAAAGGTGGTCGTATTGCTGTCTTGGTTGGAGATATTAAAAAGCGCGGGAAATTATACAGCATGATATTCGAGCTGGTTAAACCAGGGACGATAGAGAGCGTGATAATCAAGATGCAGCACAACTGTTTTTCGGACAGAACTAACTACAATGGTAAGTTCATCCCAATTGTCCACGAATATCTTCTAATTGTGAGAAAAGATGAGCCCTTGTTAATTCCTATAACTATTACAAATACCCGTATGGTAGATATGCGAGACATGACAAATCCGACATGGAAGGATGTTGTCGCGGCTGTCATGGAGGATCTTCCGGGCGAAGTAACGCTGGATCAGCTGTACGAAAAGATTGAGCACCATAATAAAGCGAAAAAAAACGCTCATTGGCGCGAAAAGATTCGCCAGACCCTTGGACAGCACCCAACGGTATTTAAGAGCCGGGAACGAGGGGTATGGCAATTGCAGAAGACAGCATAACGAAGATAGTATAGTCATTCCAAGAAATATGATGAGGTGAAATAGTTGAAAAACAGTACTAAGAAAATCAAAGTCAAGCTCTATGAGAGTGATGCCGGCTTTTGCAGAGATACATTTGTAACAGTTGGTGACAAAAAGAAGATGTACTTTAACCGATGCACTGAACATGGGTTGTGGTATCACACAGACCCTCATGGCGGTTATTTTGAGCATTCACATCTTGTAGCCGGCAATATTATTTTTGAGATCATGGAAAACAATAGAGCTGTAGCATTGGATGGCAATGGTGAAATGAGCGGAAAAAAGCCTTTTATAAGCGAACGAGAACGCAACAGCGAAGCTAGAAAACTGTTCTTGGACCATATGGCTGCCAAGGGCATAGACACATATAGCTACGAAGAAATGAAGCAAATGCTTATATCACAACCAGCCTACGGTGAATATTCAGGGTATGAGGAAAATTGGATTCACCACAATTTGGTGCCGGTCTCCATTACAAAGGTAGTAACGGCAGATGTGTATGGCAAAACATCAGATTTTTTATCAGTAGAATTTGTGCATTCATGTGGTGTTGCTTATATTTCATACCATGTGGCATTTAATCCTAAGAAGGAATACTCGCTTACTTTTGAGTCACGCTGCGAGCTGCACCCACTGTTACGATATACATGGGAGCCTATCGGCGGTAAGGAGGAATTTTAATGGGGCAGTATCTCGTGCATACCATCAAAAATCGCATACTTGAAGGAAATCCCTTTGATGGTAGCGGAATAGATTTCAGCAACGCATTAAAAGAACTCAGAAAGCAAGGATATTTGATTAAATACAATAGGAAAACGGGTATGTATAAATGTCACGGTTTAAAGCTAAGTGTTAAGGCTACATGAAACCAGAACCAATATTACTCAACACAGAGGGAGATAATGAAACGATTTTACGTTTTCAAAGATGGGAAACAGCAAGGAAGCACCGCCACAAAGGAAAGTGCGGTTGACATCATCCGGCTATACCAAAAACAGGAAACGCACCTGCTTTTGAAAGCGGAGTTTAGCATCATTGAGGTGATGGAAGAATTTATACCATATCCATCCCAGAGAAAACCGGCATATAAATCAAAGATTACCCGAACAGATGGGTATCGTGAAGTATAGCCCATATCGCTAACTGTGAAAAAAGGGGAAAATGAAAAATGTCATATGGATTTAATATGCTCTTTAAAGGGAATATATCTGAAAATAAAGCGTACCAAATTGCCAGAGAGAGCGTGACCGTTCTTGGAAGCGCGGACGTAGCTAGAAAATATATAAAGGAGCTAGGCCACTGCGCTCCGCATAAGAGAAGTCCCTTAATTGACTGTAACGATGATATTGTGCGCGAAGTCATTGATTACCACGGTAATCACGATAATTTGAAATGGAGACATACCAATATGAAATTAGCAGGTATTGAGATTGATACTTCAAAATTGCTTGACAAGCAGGAGCTGCTTGACTACCTAACCGTGAACGGTGCAACAGACCGTTCTCTCGCAAACATCCGTGAGCGTTATCATGAGGCTTTCAAGAACGAACTTATGTGGCGTTACCCGATTTCTGATGGTAAACATATGGGAACTTTTATCGTTACAGTAAAAGAGGGTTTTGTAAGTCTTCCTTTCGATGAAGCGGATAAAGAAGATTATGAGCAGCTCATTCTTGAAGACAGTAGCATGTTCGACGAGGATGCCATGACGTTCTTTATTGACGACTGGGTGCTGTTTTCGGATGATTTGTTGTCGGCTATGAATGATATGCTTAAGATTATCAAGGATGAGGGCGAATCTGATGTTGCACACATGGAAAAATCAGGGAATTTTCCCGCAGTATAATAAGTTCACTTATTCATTGTCAGAAAAATAGGGTTGGAAACAATAGCACAGATAGTATTCAGAAAGCACCGCGGTCAATTGTAATGGTGCTAAAAATCTTTTGATTAATAAACAATAAACATGGAGAGATATAATTATGGCAAATTATAATGCGTTTACACGCTCGAATTATTTCAGAGTTACTGATGAAAAAAGAATGAAGGAACTGGTGGATTCCTGCGCTTGCGGTGAAGATGAGCTCCATCTATTTGTAAGAGATGAAAGCGAAGGGAGTAAAACATTCGGTTTTGGCTGTTATGGATCTATTTCAGGACTTGAAGTACCCAGCGAAGACTCAGATGAAGAGCCGGAAGTTGAGTATGATTTCTTCATAACAGAGCTGCAAAAAATTCTTTATGATGGCGATGCGATTATTATAACCGAGATTGGATATGAGAAACTCAGGTATCTCATTGGCTATTCGATTATCATTACGAAAACTGAAAGTCGTTGTGTCGATCTCGACAACGAAGCACTGGGGATAGCAAAAAAAATGTTAGGTAATCCAGCCTTCACCACAGTTACAGAGTACTGAGTTAATAATTGAGAGGAGATCAATAAATGTACACTTTAGAATGGATTTTATCCAGACCAGAAGAATTTCGCTATCAATTACTTGACCGTATGAGACAAGATTGCAACTATTATCTAGGCAACGGGCAATTGTATGGTAACCACCTATGGGCAGGAAATGATAATGAAGAAGAGCATATAACAATAATGAAAGCTATATGGCACAGTCTTTCTGAAAAACCTGTATGGCTGACACTTGCACAGATAGTAGACACGGGAGAAAAAATGCTAATGATGAAGCATCTTTGGGGGATTTGTAGCTCCGGATTGGCAGACCCTTCATATCAAATATGTAGTGATCATCATGATGTAAAAGTGAAATTTTTCGACATAATACTATTTGCTGTGGAAGATGGGTTTTTAATGCCAGCATACAAATAGAGTACATAAATAGTAGTGAAGGGGTAAGAAATTACCCCCACTATTTCATATGCAATTGGCTATAAAGAGCACATTAGTAGTTACGTGTTCATAAAAGATAAATATCAATTAACAATTGACTCAATCAAATAAATATGGTATAATACACGCAAGTGAAGAAGGGAGATTTACACAAGCTGGATTAGTTCAACAGGAGAACATATGCTCAGCAATCTCTGCGCTGAATTTGGGGCAACCCGATTATACTCGATAATACTATGCTGAGAGTGGAATAATAACGGCTCATACAAGTTGTAATCCATACATAATGTGCCAGTGCAAACCTGGCATCCAGCTCCAATAGCAGTCTAGGCGGACATTCCGCCGGCTCTGCTTCTCCTTATCTTTTTTCTCTTGATTACACTCGTAAACACCAAAAACGCGGCAGCCAGAGGGTAGGGTGTGGCAGCCGCACTTCTCCTGAAAATTCATAATGCAATGATTTTGGCTTCAGTTATTTACTGAAGCCAAAACTGTATAAAATATGTGACAAAAAATAATTAACAAGGTACAATTACTGCGAAGGGAGAGGGGAGAATTGCGATCAAGAACAAAGAATATGACAATTCTGATATCCATTGTTGCATCGGTTGTTGTAATAGGGTACTTGCTTTTGCGAACCTCAGATTTGGGAAAAGTCTCCCGGCCTAGAGAGTATCGCATAGTGCCATATTCATATACAACAATTGATGAATCGAACATAGAAGGCGTGTTTACAGAGTCAATTCTTTCTACAAGGGTAGATGATTTGCTATTAGAGGATAATGTGAAGATAGTGGATACCTATTTGGAGTATAGGCGCTTTTGCGAATCGTTCAGAGACATATACCCAACTAATCCAACAATATCATCACGCGCTAAATCGTTGTTCGATGACGGCTATTTGGCAATACTCATAAGTTACACAGATGCATCAGCACCATGCAATCTTTATGCTACAGGTAAAATAGTATATGAAAAGACACTAACAATTCTGCTCGAAGAAAATGAGATTAATCCTGACTTTATTTACAACAGGTCAGTACACGAGTGCCGGCAAGTCATAGCGGTTGCCTATGTAAAGAGTGAGTTGCTAAATCAAACTGATAGTCTAGTTGTAATGCTACCTTCCAATTAAGGAACAGATAAGATGAGTATTAGTAAGAATGATTTTAGAAAATTAGTTGCTGCAAATCCTAACATGAAGGTGGTAGTTGGAGGAAGATCAAGGCCAATTTCCGCCCATGAAATGCTCAAGGAATTGAACGAACCAGCAAAAAATAAATATCGTAATCAGAAAATATATGTATATGAGGATGGCTTCATAGCGAGCACTAAAACGGTCAGCAGCCACGGAAAGGTAATTGATCATTTTGATAGTCTTCGTGAGCATCAACGCTGGCACGAGCTTCAATTATTACAAAAAGCAGAAAAAATCACTAACCTTGCTAAGCAGAGCAAGCTAGTGATTCAGGACGCATTTGTTTATCACGGCAAAAAAATATCAGGGATAGCATATATTGCTGATTTCATCTACACGAAGAGCAACGGGGAGATAGTTGTTGAGGATGTAAAGGGGTTTGATAGCTTCACAGGAAAACACCTGACGACAAATGACTTTAATCTGAAATGGAAGCTACTAAAGGCAAAATATCCTAATTATTATTTTGAGTTGTATTAAGACGATATAGCAGGGAGGCCGAAGAATGCCAAGGATACAGAATGAAGAAGTTTTGAAAGGACCAGAGACATGGATGAAATTAAGCCGGCAATTACTTTGCGCTGAGGGCAAAGATATTGTGTCAGCTGATCCAGACCTTACGGAGGCAACAATAACTCAGCTGAAGGAGGTATATAATAATCAGCTACGTAACTGTCGTTTTTATTTTGGTGAAGAAAAAAACAGCGATATTGGTATAGCGGCGCTTTCAATGTGTATCAGAGATAATCCCAGTTCAACTATGGCAGAGCTTATAGCAAGATATGCTGATCTACGAGGAACGCCCTTTCTGGAAACGGCCTTAGCTGTATTAAGGTATAAGGAAGAACATGGGCTGAGTTACTATGAAAACAGAAGCAGGGCAATAGTGTCAGTATCGTGGGTACCCGAAAGTAGCATTAGTTATATAAAGCCGCCTCGGAAGAAATTCGCATAAAAGAGAGGGGGATGCTCATGAATAGCCCATTGTCGCATTTTATCAAATCTTCAATTGTCACGTTTATGTTACTGGCTTCAGGTTACATGTTTACAGTGGCAATACGAGTTCCTATCGAGGTTGCTCAAAACTATAAGCAGCTCTTTAGAGGAGAGTATGTTGTGCCGGCAGTAAGTGATAGCTTATTATACACATTTACAGCATATTCAATTAGCATGATGGTTGCTATAAATATGTTGCCAAGTGAAATAGATGTCGAGGAAGGTGAATAAGATGTATTTGGTTTGCAAAAAGCAGATTATTACTGCTCTCATAATTATACGGGAGGGAGAGAAAAACATTGAGCAATAAAACAGAAATATTTACGGAATATCCCGACTTGGTTTCTCCTTCATTGCTATCGAAAATGTTAGGCGTGTGTCCAAGTACTGCATACCGTTTATTGAAGGATGAGAAAATAAAATCTATGAAAATCGGGCGTAAGATTGTCGTGCCGAAAGAGTCCGTTATTGGTTTTGTAGAATCAATGTGCTATAATCAATCCCATGATGAGCAGATGAGAAGTAATGGGCTTGATTTGGTCACGAAAGGAGAAGAAAGATAATGACCGGAAGCCTTCAAGTAAAAAGAGGTAAATATTGCGCAATGATTAACATCAAGGACGATTTTGGTAAGAGAAAACAAAAATCGGTTTGTCTTAACATTGACGCTGTTGCAGGGAATAAGAGAAAAGCAGAAAAGGCACTACGTGAAGTCCTTGCGGAGTACGAAACAAAACATGGAAAAGTCTTGCGGAGCGATATATTGTTTTGTGATTATATTAAGAACTGGTATTATGGTGCAGCAGGTAGATTAGAACAAAGTACATATGAGTCATATTATTCAACTGTTAATACACATATCTACCCATACTTTCACAATACAAAAACCTTACTTTGTGATATTGAGTATCAGCACTTGGAACGGTATTACAATTACAAAAGCCAGAGTATGTCAGCCAATTCGCTAAAGAAACATCATGCAATCATTAAACAGGTATTGCGGCAAGCTGTTCAAAGTAAGTTAATTGCAGTAAACCCTGCAACTGAAATTAGGTTGCCAAAAAGCGAGAAATACAAAGGCAGTTTTTTATCAATAGATCAGGGGTGTGCATTATTAGATGCTTCACGAGGATTGCCGATAGAACCTGTAGTCATTCTAGGTATGATGTATGGTCTTAGACGATCAGAAATAGCTGGCTTAAAATGGGATGCTGTTGACTTCACTAATGAAACAATAGTAATACAGCATACAAGAACCAGAGTAAAGACAGAGATTACTAAAAATCGGACCAAAAATAAATCCAGTAATAGGGTTCTGCCTCTGAATAGTGAAGTCAAGGAATACCTCATAAGTTTGCGAAGGCAGCAACTTGAGGATAAGAAACGTCTAGGCCGCGAATACCAAGACAATGATTATGTATGCAGGTGGCCGAGTGGAAGAGAGCTCAAAATAAATTACCTGTCACATGCGTTTACAAGACTGTTGAAAATGAATAACCTTCCCATAATCCGGTTACATGACCTCAGACATTCGTGTGCGAGTTACATGATAAAGATGGGGTGTTCTATGAAAGAGGTATCAGATTGGTTAGGGCACTCAGATATTTCAACCTCAATGAATGTATACGCACACTTGGATTTGGAGACAAAAAAGGACGTTGCCGAACGCTTCAAAAATATTTTTCCGCTAAAAGTGTTACCCGAAGTGTTACCC
>JGI994J12354_10000305_pt1 | contig 48432 bp, 93 predicted proteins | sample IntmicLarv3ML3BL_FD_12354 | JGI IMG/M metagenome (IMG submission 12354) | reverse complement strand
TAGTATGGAATGGTAGCTTACGCGGTCTGAGCGCTGGTCTGAAAAACCAGAGGATGGAGGTTCGACACCTCTCCGTTCCACCAATTTAATATTCCTCAGTAGCTCAATGGTAGTAGCGTCCGGCTGTTAACCGGAAGGTTGCAGGTTCAAGTCCTGCCTGAGGAGCCATTGTCCTTTCGGACATGTAACAGATCTCCGTTTTTTAGATTATAAAAGTCTCATATGAATATACCTTATAGGTTGACTGAATAAAGTATTCATTTTATTTTAAAATTAGGAGATTAACATAATGAGACCATATCAAACACAAAACTCAATTGAAGTATGGTTTGGAGATTTAGAAATAGGAACTGAGTTTTTTGTATGTAACGGTGTATGGACTGGAAAGATAATTGAAGTAAATAATCAAAAAGCAGTGTATGTAAATGAAACTAGTAAAACTCATATAATAGATACTAATAAAGATAATAAAAATGAAATTATAATATCTACAAATAAAGAAGAAAAATGGATAGATGGATATGATACTAATTTTTTAAATGATATTCCATATTAATATACTTCTTTAGCTCAATTAGGAGAGCGTCTCGTTTACACCGAGAAGGCAAGTGGGGCAGAACCACTAAGAAGTACCATCAATTATCGAGACAGCTAGACTGCAGTGATATATTGAAAGGTTTAACAGTACCTTGAATATTATCCTAACTATAATATTTATAAACTGTTTTATATTCTTCAAGGTATAGACCTACTGTTGTTTGGCCAAAACCAGTATAAAGTGCAAGTCTTTATTGAAGAGCCTATGCGGGTATAGTATAATGGCTATTATATCTGGCTTCCACCCAGAAGATGAGGGTTCAATTCCCTCTACTCGCTCCATGTACAGAAAAGTACATATTAAATCCGGTGGTTCCGCGAGTATCTATCAACTCTAACTTGGTTCATAAGTATCATCAAGGATAGACTTGAAAAACTTATTTTTTGAAAATTGTTCGAATCATACTTTAGTAGCAAAGTATAAAATAAAAATAAAAGGTATGATTTGATGAAAGAATATAAATGTAAATGTGGAAAAATATTTACTAAAGCAAATGTATTTAATGGACATAAAAGTGGATGCAAAATACATCTTGGTAAAGATAAATATAATGAAAGAATTAAACGATCTAAAAAAGGTGCTAAACTTAAAAATAAAAAATCTACTGAAAAAGCTAAAATTAATAAAGAAAAAGAATTACAACATTGGCTTAATGAACAATATATATGTGAATATTGTAATAAAATAATGAAAAAGAAATTTGGTTCTGGGAGATTCTGTAATAGAAGTTGTTCTAATGGATGGGTATCTAAAAATCAATCTGAGCAATCTATTTATAAGAAAACATCTAAATGGTCTGCTAATAAGTTTGGTAAACGAGGTATATATAAAGGTTATAAATGTGATTCTTCTTGGGAGCTTGCGTATGTGATTTATAATCTTGAACATAATATTCAGTTTGAGAGAAATAAAAAAGGATTTAAATATATTTATGAAAATAAAGAATATAGATATTATCCAGATTTTATTGAAGCTGGCCAATATATAGAAATAAAAGGTTATAAAACTAAAAAAGATGATGAAAAATGGAAAGTAGTAAAAAATTTAAAAATAATGTTTTATGAAGATATAAAGTATATGTTAGATTATGTTATAAATATATATGGAAAAGATTTTATAAAACTTTATGAATAATACGGAGTGGTGTAATGGTAACACAACCGGCTTTGACCCGGTCGAGTGGAGGTTCGAACCCTCCCTCCGTAGCCATAGATACTTACAGCTATTTATCTTATAAAAGTTATAGTGTTAAGAAACTATTAGAGTATCTAGTTTATATTTAGACATGAACAGCAATTAAAAAGGATCTTTAATATTCGAAATTTAATAATGTCTATATAATATGGGGCTGAAATGGTTTCGACATGGTAATGAAAGTATAAAATTCGCAGGATATGTTACCACCTAATGGAAACAAAAATAATTAAACGCTGAAGAAAATTCAACGACTGTAGTTACATTTCATCCAGCATTAATGGCTGCTATGTTAACTGCAAGAGCTGTGGCTTAGGTCTACGGACTGACTAAAACGATATCCGTAATTGACGGTAAATATCTGAGGTTAAAGAATATCAATTAATTTTTGTTAATTTTATGTTTTAAAGTAGAAAGTTTGTTTATTGTCTGAAACACTACTTAATAAAGTTTATACAATAAACTATTGCGTAAAAAGATTTTATATAAATAATTATTGTGGACATGGGATTCATGCTCCCATCAGTTCCACCATATATGATAGGTTCCTCTCTATCGGTACATTTGGGCCATTAACGTGATGTAACCTAAAGTATCTCGAGATTATAATTCGCTTTCGTATGTAATGAGGATAGTCGATAACCTATCACGATAAAGGTCGGTAGTTTAATTGGAAGAATGGCGGTCTCCAAAACCGTAAGACGAAGGTTCGATTCCTTCTCGGCCTGCCAATATATAAGGAGATTAAAAATATGAAATATTGTTGTTTAGAAAAAGAAACTAATCAAATAGTATTTGGAGATTTTACAAATGGTACTACATTAACAATAAAAGCAAAAGAATTTAATGTTGATGAGTTTATTAAACAGTTAGAAAATAGTTGGAATGTTGAAATAAACGGAGAATTGACAAAAGAAAAAAGAGATGATTTGCTTGAACAACATATAAAAAGTTGTCAGTCTATTTCGTATGATATAGATCCTCAACAGATCTATTTAATTAAAGATGGTATATTATTTAAGGAAGAATACGAAAATGTTGGAAATGAGGATAAAACACCTTATATGACATTAAAAGTATTAGGTCAATTGTAATACGCGTTCGTCCTTGTGGCAAGGGAACTGGTTGCAACCCAGTTAATGGAGGTTCGATTCCTCTCGGACGCTCCAATAAGGGCCTTTAGCTCATCTGGGAGAGCATCTGCTTTGCACGCAGAAGGTGGCCGGTTCAAGTCCGGCAAGGTCCACCAAAAATGGAGAAGTAGCATAATGGTAATGCAACAGATTGCTAATCTGTCGTCGCTTCGGCGGCTTGGGAGTTCAAATCTCTCCTTCTCCGCCAATCATGGAAGGTTGCGTGAGTCTGGATGAAACGACTAGTCTTGAAAATTAGAGGTCGGTGATGAGCCGGCCCGTGGGTTCAAATCCCACACCTTCCTCCATAATATCTTAAGGAGATAATTTAAATGGCTGAATTTTGTAAAGATTGTTTTCCTAATAGTTTAATGATAACATCAGAACAAGAGCAATTAGCTCAAGGTAAACTAAAATTAATTATGTCTACAGATAATGATATAACACTTTGTGAAGGTTGTTGTAATATTACACATTATGTAATTGCAGTAGCAGAATCTGAATAAAGGAGTTGATTAATTTGAAGAAAAGATTGATAGGATTGTAATTTACTTTTAGAAAGGAGTAAATTACAATGAGTAGAAGTTATAAAAAAGTTCCTTTAGTTAAAGATCATGGTGGACGAGCAAAAGCAACCATTAAAGAATCTAATCGTAAAATGAGACATCTTAATGTGTATAATGAAATTTCTAATGGTTCAGCTTGGAAAAAGAATGTTTGTGGTTGGGATGTCTGTGATTGGATTTGTATGGAAACATATGAAGGTTATATTGCAGATACTGAAAAATTACAAAAAGAAGTGTTAAATGGAGTTAAATGGTATTATAATCAAAATGATGTAGATAAAAGAACATATGCTCGTTGGTATAAATTTTATAAAAGAAAGTAATTTAATTGGAGCTTCTAATTTATTTTAGAAGCTCCAAGTTATATAAATAAATTAATTAAGAAAAAACAATTTTAATTATACAAAGAAATTTAGAAAAAACTATTTACATTTATAAGAATATGTGATATAATTATATAAGTTAACTAATTTTGGTTATTTAAAGAGAAATTAACCATATTTGGTAAAGGAGTGAAAATAATGATTCTTACTCATTATACTATAGATGAATTATATGATGTTGTTTTTGATAAAGAAGAATGGGATTATAAACTTCCTTTATATAAAACTGATGGTAATTTTTATGTATTTGAGAACTTTCATTATTTTCAACCAAGTAATTTTAGAGAAAATAGTAGTTATATAGTTGCTTTTAATAATAAAGAAGATATTATTGGAATTTTGAAATATAGTTTTTATGATGACTTCTGTGGAATGAATTATATAGATGTTCATAAAGATTATAGAAGACATGGAATAGCTACTCAGTTAATAGAATATTTTTGTAACTTTATGGATGCTGATATTGACATTAAAGTTTCTCATATGTCATTTGAAGGAAGTAAAGCTCATATATTAGATATATTTAAAAGAGTAGCAAAACAAAATATATTATATGATGAATATTAATAAAGGAGATAATTAACAATGATTGACGTATTATCAGTATGGAATTCAAAAGAATATGAACACTTAAGGAATAATAAAAATATTGAGAATATTATGTTTCTTACGTTAGGTGGTTCTCATGCTTATGGAACTAACGTGGAAGGCTCTGACATTGATATTCGTGGTGTTTGTTTAAATCCTTCTATGAGTTTAATTGGGTTATCTCCGTTTGAGCAGGAAGTATGTATTGAAACAGATACTACAATTTATTCTTTTAATAAGATTATTCAATTACTTATTAATTGTAATCCTAATACTATTGAACTATTAGGATGTAAAAATGAAAGTTATTATATTCCTGATACTTTAAGTGGTACTTTAGGTAGATTATTATTAAAAGGTAAAAATTTATTCTTATCAAAAAGAGCTGCATATAGTTTTGGTGGATATGCTACTGCTCAATTACGTAGACTTCAAAATGCTGTAGGTAGAGAAAAAGTTGGAGAAACATTGAAGCAAAAACATATTCTTGATAGTATTAAAAATGCATGGATTGGAGAAGGTGGAATTGCTAAAAGACATGGTTTAACTGAACATTTGTATAATTTCTTCTTTGATGAGAATAATGATTTACAACTTAGACCAACAGCGATGGGTATGACTATTGCATCAAATAGATTATGTGCAGCTTTATCAGAAATTAATAATATTGTTTCTACTTATGATAAACTTAATAAGAGAAACAGTAAAAAAGATGATGTTCATTTGAATAAACATGCAATGCATTTGGTTCGACTTTATCTGATGGCTTTTGATATTTTAGAAAAAGAAGAAATAAATACTTATAGAGAAAATGATATTGATTTTCTTTTAACTATTAGAAATGGTAAGTATCAGTTAGAAGATGGAACTTTTAGTAATGAACTGTTTGATTTAATTGATGAATATGAGAAAAGATTAGATTATGCAAAAAATAATACTTCATTACCTGAACAGCCTAACATTAAAGATATTGAAGAATTTGTAAGTATGATTAACTGGAAGTCGTTATATTACAATTTTGTTACAAATGTAGAATAACTATTTACATTTATAAGAAATTATGATATAATTATAACATAATTAAAATTAAAGGAGAATATGTTATGAAATTATATGGATTTACAATAAAAGCTGGTTATTCTGTTTATAAAACTCCTAAAACAAAAGCTGCTCTTCGTAAAAGAGCACGTCGTGTAAATAAAAAGGAGTGTGCGTAATGAAAATTTCAGTTATTTATAAAAAGGATAAAACTTATGAAGGACAAGAAAGTTGGAGAATAATAGCTAATGGACAAGATATAGGTTGTATTATTAGACCTACATCAGCTACAAGAGTATATGCTGAAATTAATAATAAAGAAGTATATAAAAATGGTTTTGATAATATCAGAACTGCAAAAATGTATATAAAAGATTTTATAGGAGATTATATTTGATGACTATGCGAATTGAAGTCATGAGTAGAAAAAATGCAATATTATATTCACAAAAATCAACATATGAAAACTTAGCTATAATTTCTATTTCTGATTGTAATAAAGAATTTGCTAATTTTGAAAATGTTACATATTTACTTAGATTGAAATTTGATGATGTAGAACAAGGAGATTATAATTGTATAACTTTTGAACAAGCAGTACAGATTAAATTGTTTGTTAATTCTATTAGAAATAATGTTAGTTTGTTAATAGTTCATTGCGAAGCTGGAATTAGTCGATCTGCTGGAATAGCTGCAGCATTAATGAAAGTAATTTATGGTCATGATTGGAAAATATTTGAAAGTAATATGTATTGTCCAAATATGACTTGTTATAGAATTGTATTAGATGCTTTTCATGATAATAGTACTGAAGATGAAATAAATGCTAAAGAAGCAAAAAGTATAAACTTGTTTAGAGAAAAGCATAACTTAGACTAAAGGAGGTTAACTTATGAATATTAAAGATCAATTTTTTAAAATTCAAAAAATATTTAAAAATAAATACAAAATATATTTAGTAGGTGGTTGTGTTAGAGATTTGTTTATGAATAATATACCTAAGGATTATGATTTTACAACATCTGCAACTCCCGATGAAATAGAAAAATTGGTTGCAGATTATAATGATAGTTCTATTTATACAATTCCAACTGGTAAAAAATATGGTACTATAACTATTATGGTTGATAACATTCCTTTTGAAACTACAACATTTAGAAAAGATGTTTTTAACAAATTTAATGGAGAACATAGACCAAGTGATGTTATATTTTCAAAAAATATTGAAGATGATTTATGTCGTCGTGATTTTACAATTAATGCAATGGCTATTAATTTAGATGCTTATATAAATTATTTAAATAATGATATTAATTTAATTGATAATTTGATTGATCCTTTTAATGGATTAAACGATATTAAGTCTAAAAGTATTAGATGCGTTACTTCTAAAATTGATAAAGTATCTAAAGGTGAAATTTTTGAAGATCCTGGTTCAAGATTTAAAGAAGATGGTTTACGTATTCTTAGAGCTATAAGATTTGCTTTAAAATATAAATTTAAGATAGAAAAAGAAACAATGGAAGCTATTTGGGAAAATCATAATTGTTTAAATAACATTTCAAAAGAAAGAATACAATCAGAACTAAATCAAATGTTACTTAATTGGACTGTTGTAAGCTTTAATAATGAATTTTCAGATGAGTTTGTATATTATTATGGATTAATTACGTTTGTGTTAAAAAAGATTATTCCTGAATTATTAGAGTTAGTTTCTGTAACACATAATAGTATGTATCATATGTTCGATGTATTTACTCATTCAGTATTAGTTATGAATAAAATATCTACAGAATCTGATAATCTTGGATTAAAATTAGCAGCATTATTTCATGATGTTGGTAAATTAGAAGCACAAATATTTGATGAAAAAAAATTAACTTATCATTTTTATGGACATCCAAAAATATCTGTATCTAAAACAAAAATAATTTTAGAAGAATTGAAATATTCAAATGATATTAAAAATGAAGTATTAACATTAATTGAATATCATGATGCAGAAATGGTAACAACTAAAGCTGCTGTAAAAAGATGGTTAAATAAACTTGGAAAAGAAATGTATGTTAAATTATTACAATTACAATTAGCAGATAAATTAACTCATGTTGGTATGGGTACTGAATTAAAAATTAAATTAAAGTATCATACATTATTAAATTTAATTAATGAAATTGAATCTGATGCTGAAGTTTTTCAATTAAAAGATTTAGCTATTGATGGAAATGATTTAATTGAGATTGGCTTTATACCTGGAAAGGTAATTGGATTTGTATTAAATAAATGTTTAGAACAAGTAATAAATGAACATGTTGAAAATACAAAAGATGCATTAATTAATTTTGCATTATCTGTTCCAATTTAAATAATATTTAACATTACAATGGATTATATTTATTTGGAAGTACTTATAAATGTAATCCATATAAGGGCCAGTAGCTCAGTTGGTTAGAGCACCCGCCTCATAAGCGGATGGTCACTGGTTCAAGTCCAGTCTGGCCCACCACAAAAGAGTAAGAGATCCAGGATGGTAATTCTAGATAAGTAAAAGGAGTAGCGCACTCTGCAGTTCGACTCTGACAATCTTTTACTCTTTATATGCGCCTATAGTTCAAGGGATAGAACAAAGGTCTTCTAAACCTTAAATTCTGGTTCGAATCCAGATAGGCGTGCCAAATAAATAACAAAATTTAAAATATTAAAGGAGATTAATAAGTATGAAAAAAGGATGTCTTATTTCACTAATTGCAGTAGCAGTAGTTATTATTATTATTATTATAGGTATAGCAAGTACTTCATGGGGACATTATAAAGAACTTATAAGATTGGATAATCGAATTGAAGCTCAATATATTGCAAATAAAAGTAATTATGATAATATGTGGAAATCATTTAAAGAGATTACTCAAGTAACAGATATTCAGGCAGAACAGTATAAAGATGTATATATGGGATTAATTGAAGGACGTTATCAAGACCAGAATCTTTTGTTTAAATCTATTCAAGAAGATAATCCTACATTTGATACTGCTTTGTATACTAAATTAGCTACTACAATTGAAGCTGGTAGACGGGAATTTGATAATAATCAAAAGAAAATTACAGATGTAATTCGAGAATATAATGACGCTGTTCAAATTTACTTTATAATTGCTCCAATAGCTGGCAAAACTATTAAAGATGCTAATGATTATATTATTACATCAGCTCGTACATCTAATGCTTTTGAAACAAAACAAGATAATGTAATTGATTTGAAAGGAGAATAATTATGTCTATATTATATAACTGTGAACAATATAATAACTTTACTATTGAAGAAATAACGAAAGATTTATTTACAGTACCTCAAGGATATTATTTAGCTCATTGTATTTCAAATGATTTTACTTGTGGAGCAGGTATAGCAAAACAGTTTGTTAAAAATTTTAATATTCGTAATAAGCTTAGGCGATTTATAGTTCCTAATGATACTAATAATCATTATGAGAATTATGTTGGTCAAGCAATATTGATTGATAATGTGTTTAATTTAATTACTAAATTAAATTTTTGGGATAAGCCAACATATGATTGTTTACAAGAGTGTATTAAAAGTATGAAAAAATATATGATTGACAATCAAATAACAAAATTAGCAATTCCTCAGATTGGTTGTGGTTGTGATAAATTAGATTGGACTATTGTTAAACGTATTATTATAGATACTTTTAACGATACTGATATAGAAGTTCTTGTGTGTTTTGTATAATATTACAATTATATTTAAAATCCTGTTTATTTAATAAAATATAACTATAGGGACGTGATAAAAATGTATGGTTATATTTATGAAACTACTAATTTAGTAAATGGAAAAAAGTATATTGGACAAAAAAAATCTAATAAATTTACTAATTATTTAGGTTCTGGAAAAATTATTTGTCAAGCAATTAAGAAATATGGTAAAGAAAATTTTGAAGTAAAATTAATTGAAGAATGTATTTCACAAGAACATTTGAATGAAAAAGAAATTTATTGGATAGATTTTTATAATGCTGTAGAAAATAAAAAGTATTATAATATTAGTTTTGGTGGATCTTCACCTATGAAATATAGAAAACATACTGAAGAACATAAACAAAAAATATCTGAAGGATTAAAGAAATCTAATCATCCACTTCATGGAAGTCATCATTCTGAAGAAACAAAAAAGAAAATGAGTAATAGTTGGAATTATGAAAAACATTTTAATGATGAAATACGAAAAAAAAGATCTAATTCGTTATCGGGAGAAAAAAATCCTTTTTATGGTAAATGTCATTCTGAAGAAACAAAAAAGAAAATGTCTAAAAAGAAAAATATATCTGAAGAAACAAAATTAAAAAGATTAGAATATTTAAAAAATAGAAAATTAATAAATAATGGACTTTTAAATAAATATATTATGAAAGAAGAAATAGATATTTATTTAAATAATGGTTGGTTTATTGGTAGATATAAATAATTGTTACAGTTTTGTTACAAATGAAAGAAAACTATTTACATTTATAAAGTTATATGATATAATTATAACATAATCAATAATTAATCAAAAGGAGATTGTAACTATGAATTATTTACCAATTTATTTAGTTTTTGTAGGAGCAGAAGCTAATAACAATAAATTTTATCGTATGCTTCCTCAAGGAGATGGTACTTTTATTGCAGAATGGGGAAGAATTGGTAATCCAAAATTTCAATCAACAAGTTTTTCAATGTCTTTATGGGATAAAAAATATAGAGATAAAACTGGAAAAGGTTATGAAGATAAAACTGAGTTAGTTGCTGATATTATTAATGAAAGTATTACAGTATCAGGAACTAAAGAATATATAGATATTCAAAATAATATAATAAAGAAAATTGTTGAACGTTTACAAGCAATGGCAAAAGATGCTATTGAAAAGAACTATACAATATCATCAAATAAAGTTACACAAGCAATGATTGATGAAGCGCAAGATTTACTTACTAAATTAAGTAATGAAACAACTATAGAAAAATTTAATAGTTTGTTACTTGAATTATTTAAAGTAATTCCTCGTAAGATGAAGAAAGTAGCTGATAATCTTGCAGAAACTAAAACTCAATTTGCAAGAATTATTGAAGGAGAGCAGGATCTTCTTGATGTTATGAAAGGTCAAGTTGTTACAAAGGCTGTTATTGATGAAGAACAAAAAACAGAAGTAACAAATGATTTTACTATTTTAGAAGCTCTTGGACTTGAATTTGAAGAATGTGATGATAAAGATATAGATATTATTAAAATGAAACTTGGTGGAGCTGCTAATCAGTTTAAAAATGCTTGGAGAGTTTCAAATAAAAAGACTAAAGTTAAGTATGATAAATATCTTGCTGATGAAGGATTAGTTAATTGTACTAAAGATACAAAATTACTTTGGCACGGTTCAAGAAATGAAAATTGGTGGTCAATTATAAATGGTGGTTTAGTACTTAAACCTACAAATGCTGTAATAACTGGTAAAATGTTTGGTTATGGTACTTATTTTGCAACTAAGGCTCGTAAATCAATTGGATATACGTCTCTTAGTGGTTCTTATTGGGCCGGTGGAAATTCTAATACAGCATTTATGGGATTATATGAAGTTGCTTATGGTAATCCATATGATGTACATTCTTTTGATAGTAAATATTATAATTTTAATTATGACAGTCTTCAAAGAACTAAACCCGGAGCTCATTGTTTACATGCTCATGAAGGAACTATGTTAAGAAATGATGAGATTATAGTTTATAAAGAAGCTCAAACAACAATTAAATATTTGGTTGAAATTAGTAATTAGTAAAGGAGATAATTTATGTTAGCACCTATAAGTATTGTTTTTGCAGTAATACTTGCTGCATATGGTATTTGGCGAAAATCGTGGGTTCCATTTATAGCTATTGCTGTTGGATTGTTAATTGCACTTATTAGTTATAACATAAATATTTCAATGCAGACATCAGATATTGAAATGTGGTCAGGAACTGTAACTAAAGCAGAGCATAAAGAAGAATGGGATGAATGGCATCCACCTGTAGATACAACACATTATACATACGATGATGAAGGAAATATTACCGGAAGTTATGTAACAACAACTCCAGGATATTGGGAACATCATCCTGCTGAAAATTATATATGGACTTCTGATGGTGGTAGTTTTAGTATAAGTTTATTATCTGATGGAAAACGAGCTAATGATACATATATAAATACTACAGAAGAATTAATATCTTATTATCCAATAGGTATGCCAAGTGCATCATATCATACATATGAAAATCGAGTAAAAGCTTCTTATAGTATATATAAACATAATGATATTAATGAAGATGATTATCCAGACCTTCCAGATTATCCTTCAAATATTTCTAATTATATTCATATAGATAGAATAACAGGTATGCCTTGGTTGACTTATAATAGCGAAAAAAGACTAATGGAAGTTAATGCGTATATGAATAGAATGATTGATGATGAAGAAAATCCTGGAAAGATGAGAGCATGGAAGCAAGCAAACCTTCAGTTTGTAAATGTTGGAGAAAATAAACCATATGAATATGGTTTTGCTCTTCAAAACAAATGGAGAAATGGTGCAAAGAATGATATTATCGTATCGTATTCATTAGATAGTAATAATAAAGTTTTATGGTGTTTACCTTTTTCATGGTCTGAAATGGAAACTTTTAAAATTGAAATTCGAGATTATATGATAAATAAAACTATAAATAATGATGATGAAATGATTGAAGTTATTAATTATACTAGTGAAAGAATCATTGATGGTTTTGTAAGAAAACAATTTAGAGATTTTAATTATCTTAAAGTAGAAGTTACTACAGGATGTATGATTTGGATTTTTATAATGTATTTAATTATGATAGGAATTTCTATATATGTAAGAGAAAATGAAATTTTTTCATAAAAATAAATAACATATGTAAAGATATCCAATTATAATATATTGTAAGAGAAACAAACTTAGACTGTCACAGCAAATTTACAAGGTTAAATACAAATGTTTAAAATTTGTTAAACGGTTCAAATCCGTAAATAAACAGTCTAGAAGTTTTTAAAGATTCTAACAACAAAAAATTAAAGGAATCTAGAAAGGATGATAATTATGTCATTTATGGAACAGTTAGGAAAGACTTTGGGTAATGAATATAATTACTCAAAAACAGAAAATGGTGGATTAGGTTTTAGAACTACTCAGTCAGCTTTGCTTGATATGAATTTTAAAACTGCTTCTTACCGTAATGCTTCAGAGTCAACTATCGTAGATGATTTTATGAAAGCTTTCTTTGAAGATCAAGTATTAGCTATGAAGTGGCTTTTCTTTGCTCGTGATGTTCGTGGTGGAATGGGAGAAAGAAAGTTATTCAGAGTAGTTATGACTTATTTAGCTAAGACACAAAAAGAAATTGTGTTAAAAGTATTACCTTTGTTAGCTGAATATGGTCGTTATGATGATTTGCTTGTTCTTGTTAAAACTCCTGTAAAAACAAATGTAATAGAGTTGGTAAAGAATCAGTTAGAATCTGATATGAAGAATATGGAAGCTAATAAGCCAATTTCGTTGTTAGCTAAGTGGATGCCTTCTGCAAATACATCTTCTACTGAAACTGTTAAGTTAGCTAATGCATTTATTAGTTATCTTAAAATTACACCTAAGCAGTATCGTAAGATGCTTTCAAAGTTACGTTCATATTTGAAGATTGTAGAAGTAGCAATGTCCAAGAAAGAATGGAATGCTATTAACTATGAAGCAGTTCCTTCAAAAGCTAATTTACTTTATAATGGTGCTTTTTTAAGAAATGATGAAGATAGACGTAGATCTTATCTTGATAGTTTAGTAAAAGGTGAAGCTAAGATTAATGCTGGGACATTATATCCACATGATATAATTTCAAAGTATGTTAGATGTGCTGGTTGGAGTTGTTCAGTATTACCTATGGATGTAACTCTTGAAGAGTTATGGAAGGCTTTAGGAACTACAGATTTGGAAGATACTTTGGTTGTTGGTGATGGTTCAGGTTCTATGTATCAAAGTACTATTGGTAATACTAAATTATATCCTGGGTATGTATCAATTGCTTTGTCAATTTATTTTGCTCAAGGTTTAAAAGGTACATTTGCAAATAAATATATTACTTTTGGTGCTCGTCCTGAATTGGTAAATCTTACAGGAAAGACATTAAGAAATAATATTGAACTTGCTCTTAGAAATCAAGATTGTAGTAATACTAACATTGAAGCTGTATTTGAACTAATTTTAAGAACAGCTATTAATGGGCAAATGACACAAGACCAAATGCCTAAGAGAGTTCTTATTCTTAGTGATATGGAATTTGATGGTGCAAGATTTAATGCAAATCAAAGATTGTTTGAAGTGATAGCTAAGAAGTTTGAACAGTATGGTTATCAGTTACCTAAGTTAATTTTCTGGAATATTGCAAGCAGAACAAATACTATTCCTGTAATTGAAAATGATTTAGGTGTTGCATTGGTATCTGGTTTTTCACCAAGTATTACTAAAATGGTAATGTCTAATCAAACAGATCCATTTGAAATTCTTGTGGAAACATTAAACTCTGAAAGATATACACCTATTGCTGAAGCATTACAGTAAGAGCTAGTAAGGAGTTTACAATTTAATATATAATGATAAGTTGTAAACTCCTTTTAATATATGCAAGTGTATCCAATAGGAAAAGGGGACTGCGTTAAAATATGTCTAGAATTAAGGCATTAACAGCACCACTGACTGTAAATCAGTTGCTTAATGCTTAGCGGGTTCGAGTCCCGACCTCTTGCACCATTAAGACTCTAACAGCAAACATTATTAAGGATTTGACTTTTAATCAAATATTCTAAATATGAGTCTAGTATTTAAACAGCAACTAATATTTAATAATATATTTTCATTATTTTTATAGTTTAATTAAAATAAAATTATAAGGATGTGAAAATATGTATAACTGTATTTGTGGCAAAGAATATGAAAAACAACGATCTTTATTATCTCATCAAATAAATTGTAAAGAATATCTTGGTGAAGAAAAATATAATAAAAGAAAAGAACAATTAAGTTTATGGTCAACTGCAGGAATTAATAAAAATTTATTATATGATAAAGAAGCATATTTAAAACAATGGTTACTAGAACAACATAAATGTAAAAATTGTGGAAAAATTATGACTGAAAAAATTGGTAGAGGAATAACTTGTTCGAAAGATTGTAGAATAAATAATAAACCAATTTATGTAAAATCACTTAAAGATGGTAAATTATATAAATCAAATATAACAAAAGTACAATTGGACCAATATAGACAAAAACAACAATGTTGTGAAATATGTGGTAAAACATTAGAACAGATTAAAAATGAAAGACATTCATTTAATAAATTATGTATGGACCATAATCATAAAACATTAGAATTTAGAGGTTTATTATGTCTTACATGTAATAGTGTTTTAGGTAATTTTGAAAAATATGAAGATAAATTTTTACAATATTTAGATATTAAAGGAAGACAATATAAAATATAGTAATTATTAAAGACGTTTACTGCAATTTTTAGATAAAATTATATGGAATAATTTATTATAACGTCTTGTTTAAAATAAAATTTTAAAGACATCTGCAGCAATTTGTAAAAATATTTTATTTAAGATTATAATGAAGAATTATATTATAAAGAAATTTTTACGATGTCTTGTTTAATTTAGATACTAACAGCAATTTATAAATAATAATTTAAAAATAAAAGAATTATATTATAATAGTTTAGAGTATCTAGTATTTATCGGGATGTAGCGCAGTTTGGTAGCGCACCTGGTTTGGGACCAGGGGGCCGCAGGTTCGAATCCTGTCATCCCGACCAAATAAAGACACAAACAGCAATTTATTTAAAAACTCAAACTTCAATTTTGATTATTTTTATAAGTGTCTTGTAAAATTTAATATGTCCTCTTTCGAATCTAAAGTATTAAAATAAAAATATATAGATTAAGTTCGAAATGAGGTTTAAATAAATGTATATTTGTGAAAAATGTGGAAAAGAAGTATTTGAAAAATATGGTTCTGGTAGATTTTGTTCTCAATTTTGTGCTAGAGGTTTTAGTAATTATAAAGGTGTGTATGAATATAGAAAAAATTTACCTATTCATTGTAATTTTTGTAAAGAAAAATTTAGTAATATTAGTGGATTAAAAACACATTTAAAACGAAAACATAATGATGATTATTTAAAAAATAAAGTAATTTTACATTATAATAAACTTAAAATTGAATTAAATATTAATATTAAAGATTTAGAAGAATATCGACAAAAACAACAAACTTGTGAAATTTGTGGAAAACATATAAACGAAATTAAAACTGAAAAAAATCAATTTAAACAGCTTTGTATAGATCATGACCATCAAACTAAAAAATTTAGAGGATTATTATGTATAAGTTGTAATAGAATGTTAGGTTGGTATGAAAATAATAATAAAAAAATTAAAAAATATTTAGATAAACTTTTATAGTTTAACTTATATGGGATAGTAGCTCAGCTGGGAGAGCACGTAATAATTGAGTCTGGTTAGACTTAAACTGCAATTTTACAATAGCCTGTCACGCTCGTGGTCATTGGTTCAAATCCAATCTATCCCACCAAATATGCGAAACGTAGCTCAGTTGGTAGAGCACAGTAATTAATTGGGTCTAGTACATAAATAATTTTTAGACCTAAACTGCAATTTTATAATGCTTGTGGAGCCTGGTGTCGTTGGTTCGAGTCCAACCGTTTCGCCCATTTTAAAATTTAATATTTTTATATAAAGAAAGAAGGCAATCTATGATAAAAGATTTTAATCTTGAAGAAGCTATTGATGAATATGGTATAGAAGAAATAGATGTAGATTATGCTCGAGAAATCATTGAAGAAAGAGAACCAATTGGATTATATTATTATGATGATAATGGTGAAATAATGGCATTAGATAATTCATCAGGTAATGCTTGGGTAGAATCATTTGAAACAACAGAAGCAGCAATTAAATATCTTATTGGTTATGATGAAGATGATTTTAATAATGATTATGTTCCTGATGATACAGATGATGAAGATTAGAATTTAAATATTACATATTAGCTAATAGGATAAAAACTATTAGCTAATATAGTTTAAAAGGAGATTGTAAAATGTTATCATTAACAATATATAGTGGTATATTAAAAAATGAAACTTTTGAAAAAGATACTATTCAAGTTACATATGGTTATCCTATGAAAATTGACGATAAAATTTATTTATGTGCTGATGATAGTAAAATTGAAATAAAGAGTGAAACATTATCAAGAACTACATCAATGGAAGATATAAATGGTTCAACAATATATGAAAATGATATATTAGAAGTTCCATCAGATATTCAAGAAGCATTTAGAAGTAAGTATATGATGATAACTTTTGGACAACAAATAATTTCTACAGATACTGGAGATATTTATGTAGATGGATTTATGGTTATAGTTAATGGTAGTTATTATCTTTTAGCAGGTAATGCTAAAGAAATTTTAAGTAAATGTGAAATAGTTAGTAGATTTGGATTAAATAAACAAGACTTTGGATTTTGATTATATTATTTATAATATAGAAAAGGAATGTTTATATGAGTGATTTTTGTGCTCCAATAAAAATGGTAAATAAAACAAGAAAAAATCATCGTTGTGTTTGTTGTAATAATATTATTCCAAAAAACAGTTCTTGTAGAAATATGATTGGAAAAAATGAAGGTCAATTTTATTCTGTATATCTTTGTGATATTTGTCAAATACTTTATAAATCATTACATTGGGATTGTTCAGAAGGAATTGATGATTATCTATCAGAACAGTTATATGATGTTATACAAACTTTTGTTCAATCATTACCAAATAATGAAGATGTAATTGATTGGAATTATCATTATGATTATACTGCAAGAAATGTTTTAATAGATGTTTTTTATGAAGATAGAGACAATGATAATTTTATAAAAAATATATTTGATTTATTTAATATTTCAAAATTTGTATATATTATAAGACGATTTAATTTTGATGATTTTATTTCTATTTACTTAAATAGTAATTATCAAAATTATTTAAAAAGAGTAAATGAATGGTATACATTTGGTATTCAAATAATTAAAGTAGAAGATGTTGCTAAAATGGATGACTATTGGCGAATTGAACACTGTACTATAAATAATATAGCTAATAAATCAAATTTACTTATTAAAGATATATTAAATAATAAATTAAATGAGTATTTAAAAAGTTTAGGAGGTCAATATGATTTTATCAAGGTTTAGAAAAAAGAAAGAAAATGAAGAAATAAGTAGATTAACTTTTATAATTCAAAAAATGATTGCTGCTATTTATCAAGGAAGAACAATTGATGAACTTACAGATAAACCTACAGAAAGTAACTGTACAAGATATACTGATTTAATGAATGCTTTTAATACGTCAATGAAATTTAATGATGATGGTTTTATTGATTTATTTAGAAAACATACAAATGATTTATTTACATTAATTAAAAAACTTAAAACAACATCTGAAGAAATTATTTTAGTTCAACCTTATGCTACAAATATAGATGAAGTTGATGCAAATAATTTTACTACACAGTTTTATCAAAATAAATTTAAAACTTTTTTAGAAAAGAATGTAGCTTCTGATAAAGAAATTATTCAATATTATAATGATATAAAAAATGAAGATAGTTTATATTTAACAGGTATTGAGGATTCTATGAGTTGGGCTAAATATAAAAAGAATAAAAATAAAGCCATATATTTACAAATAGCTGATAGTTTGTTAACAGATTATGGAAAGAAAGTATCTATTACTTTAAATTATAGTGATGGTGATAAATAATGTATGAAAATGTTAGTCAAATTGGATTTTTATATAGTGAAGATGAGGATATGGTAATCAGATTAGATAAAATAGATTGTGTATATGTTAAGGATAGAATTATTTTTGTAATAGTAAATAATCATTATCATGCAATTTATACAATGATTGGAAAAACAGAAGTTATTAATTGTTCAACATTAATAAATGATATTATAGAACACATTAAATATAATAATCAATCTGATTTTAAAATAAAAGCATGGCTAATTAAATTGGAGGAACAAAAATGAAAATGTTTATATCAGATATAAAAGAACTTATAGCAAAATTATTTGCATCAGAGTTAATTGATAAAACATCTAGTGAACAATTAGCTATTATAAATTTTTATTCTAAAATTTTAAATTTATTAGAAGATTGTATGCAAGAAACTAAAGATGAAGAAAAAGATGTAAAAATGTTTGATTCTAATGAATTTGAAGATATAGTTAAAAAATTTACTGGAGATAAATTACATTTATATGTTAATTCAAAATATCCAAATATAACATATAATAATATTCCAAATTGTTGTAGATCATGTTCTAAACATCCTTCTAATGGTGGTGATGGAATATGCCATTGTACTGCACCACTATTTGAAAATCCGCCTATTAAATGGTGGAATCAAGGACCTAATGATTATCCTTCAGGAATGCAACCTTATTGTGGAAATACTGGTAATTCACCTAAGAAATGGAATTATACAAGTTCTAATATTTATAAAGGAGATCTTTAAATTAATGAGTTTTCAACGCTTAATACTAACAGATGATAAAGATAAAGCTTTTAAAATATTAGAAGCTATATATAGAAATAAAGGATATTGCCCATGTAGTATTGAAAAAGTAGATGACAATAAATGTCCTTGTAAAAAAATGATAGAACAAAATGAATGTCATTGCGGATTATATGAAAAGGTAGATCAATAACGATCTACCTTTTATTTATAAAGAAATCTTAATAATATATTAATTGTTTAAAGATTATATTTATATAGAATAGATTATTTTATTAAGGAGATTAATTATGTTAAGAAAAGATGTTGCTTTGGAACTTATAGCAGATGCAATAGATTTAACAATTAGAAATCTTAGTGATACTGATGAAGAATATAATTTATGTAAAAATATTATTAATGAGTTTTCTATAAATGAACAGAAAGTTGCAACATTATTTTATGGAGATAAAAAATCTATAATACAGATAGCTAAAGAAATAGGTATTAAAGATAGTTCAGTAACAAGATATTTATGTAAAATGAAACAAGCTTTGAAGTTAAAGATGTTTAATTCTGTTAAGATTAGATTAGAAGATTGTGTTGATGATATGATTTTTTATAGACAATTACCAATGAGATTATATAGAATAATAGATATAGATGTTTTAAATACATCTATAGTAAACTTTTTAACTTGGGATTATAAAACATTAACAAACAAAATAAAGTTTAAAAATAAAGAAGATTATAATGAAATAATTAAAATAGTAAAGATCTGTGGTTTTTCATCTCAATGTAAATTTATATATTAAAGGAGAAAAGTAATATGCCAAGAGGACGACCAAAAAAAGAACAAAGTCAAACAGAGCAAATGGAACAAAAACCAAAAAGACAATATAGAAAAAAAGAAGAAAGAGAACAACAAGAACAACAGGAACTACAAAATAAAGAAATACAACAAAGACGAGATGAATGGTTAAATAGAAAATTTAAATATACTGTATTTAGAAAAGAATTAAGTAAATTAAAACCAATGTCATCATCAGATTTTGTAGATGACTGTTTTTATCTTATTGCAGAAAATGAAGAATATATTATAATGGATAATGAATTGAATAAGGATATTACTAAACAGTTTAGAAATAAGAAAAGAAAGTAATATTACAGATTTATTACAAATGAAAGAAAACTATTTACATTTATAAGATATTATGTTATAATTATATCATAATCAAATTTAAACAAATAAAGGAGATTAATTATGAAATCTTCAATGTCAACGTATTATCTTATTGGTGAAGCTGAAACAGAAAAAATATTATGCGTAGAAACTTATGAAACTGCTCATGGTTATGAAGATGAATATTTTTTTAGTAACATGTTAGAAATAGCATGTAAATATCGTACTTATGATGATGCTAAAAAAAGAATTAGCTTATTAAGTAAGTCTATAACAGAAGGTAAGAAAATTACAATTATTAAAGCTGATGAAAAAATTGATTTTACAGTTTTTTATAAGATTTAAGTAATATTACAATTCTGTTACAATTGAAAGAAAACTATTTACATTTATAAGTATCTGTGTTATAATTATATCATAATCGAAAATCAATTAAACATTTAAAGGAGATTATGTTATGAAAAAAATTGCTGGTTTAACTTTAGATCAAGTTCAAAAAGAATATATATGGGTAGCAAGATTTGATACTGGTTATCGTTCAGTTGGTACTTATGCTGAAGTTGAAAAGGCAATAGAAACTTTTAAAGATGATTTGAAAGATGTTGATATTGTTTGTATTAATCAACAACCTACACATCTTCATCCATTTTTTAATGAATATTTTGCATTAACTGAAAAACATGGTTGGCTTACATTTCCTGATGCTTTTGAAAAATTTGGAAAAGAAGAAGTAGCATATAATATTCAAAAGACAGTTGATGAAATTCAAAAAAGAATGGCTAATAATAAAAGTTTAGAATTGAAATTAAAGAATGGTGTTACAGTTTCAATTACAGACAATTCTACTCCTTATGAAGCTGGTTGGTTTTTATATATTGGTTGTGATTTAGTTATGGGAGATACTACTGTGAATTTTATTGCTGAAGTTATTTGTAGTATTGCAGTTGATACTAAAGAAAACCTTAGGAAACAGTTTGGCAGTCTTTGTTGTTAATTATGAAAGGAGATTATGTTATGAGAAAAAATAGTTATGGAAATAGTGGTTGTAGTATTTATTTATTTATACTTGGTTTAAATTTAGTCCTGGGGACTATGAGCGTAAATTATATATTATCATGGTTTGATAAAAGTATTCCATTGTGGGGAGCATGTATAATTGGTCTTATAGGTGGAGAAATAACGATGCCTGTAGCAGTGATTGGTTTACTTTTAAAATGTTTCGGAGTATTTTAATAAAAACTATAAAGGAGATAATATAAAAATGTCAAAATTTACATCAGTATCAGGTATTTGGAAAGTAACAACTCCTGGAGATTGTGAAGGAAGAACTATAATAGATCTTGGAACATATACTGGTAATATAGATGAGATAGCATTACACTTAGCAGATAAAGGAACTGATTTAACATTTACTCCTATAGATCCAGAAAAATGGAATGATAGAACACCAGTAAGAAAAACAGTACATGTATCTATGTCTAATTTGGTTAATAGTGATTATGGAAATAAATCAAAATTTATGCCACAAATAAGAGAATTGTTTAAAGATAGACCTGTAAAAATTGGAGAAAGTAATTATTATGGTAGTTTTACAATAACTACAGATAATGAAACTATTGATGATAAAAGAAATAAATTACTTGCAAAATTAACACTTGAAGAAAAAAGATTACTTGGATTAATATAAAGGAGTAATTAATATGGAAAATATAATTAAGATAATAATGGAACGCGATGATATGACATATGAAGAAGCAAAAGAATGGGTTGAAGAAGTTAGAGATATGATTTTAGAAGATGTAGATAATGGAGTAGAAATATTACTTAATGAACTTGGATTAGAAATGGATTATATATTTGATTTAATATAGTAAATATCTATTAAAATTATTTATTTTTAATGAGTTAAATAATCTGAAATAATCTGAATAAATTATTAGTCTTTCATTTATAGATTATTAGTATATAGATGAAGCTAGTTAGGTTTCATTTGAAAAGGAGATAAATTTATATGATAAATCAATATAGAGAAGACATAAAATCTGATATATTTGCAGCTATAGATTTAATAAGAAGTTCTGAAAAACAAGAAAAAGAAAATATAGAACTTGATAATCTATGGAGATTATATAAAGCTCTAGATAAAATGGAAATATTTATCTGTTCTAAATGTGGTAGCTATAATAAAAGAACAAAATTAATATATGGTCCTAATCCAACTATTGGTACTGAATGTGCTAATTGTATTAAATAATCTATAAGACTCATGTCTACTATAATATAAAAGGAGATAACTATTAATGAATATGCTAGATAAAATCAATAAATTAGTTAGAACATATTATTCAGAAATTCAACATGAAGTAATGACAAAAAAGAAAGACTGTACTGTTGAATTATATAATGCTCTATATAATCTAATGTCTGAAAGTGGTTTAGTATTTGAAATGAATAGCTCTCAATATGCTAGAGCTAGAGTATATCCTATTGCTTGGTTAGATATAGATGGAGAATTATGTTTAACTGTTATAGAAGCAAATGAGTATTAATATTACAAATTAATTACATATATAAGAAAACTATTTACATTTATAAGTATCTGTGTTATAATTGTATCATAATCTATTTAAAAGGAGATAAACAAGATGAATGAAGAATTAAAAGATACAATTAATAATATTATTGATAATGAAAGTTTAAGAGTTAAAACAGCATTACGAGAAATATTCAATTTATTATTCTTTAAAGATTTTACAGCAGCTCATATTGATCCTACAATTATTAGCAATTTAATAAATCTAATAGATGATTATGTTGTTACTGGATCTAAAGGAGAAGAATATTACAATTTTAAAGATATTAATGAAGTATATAATATAATCAGAGATATTAGAAATACTCTTGATATTAAAGCTACAGGAAAAAATCCATTTAATTTTACATCTATTTAAAAAGGAGATTGATAATATGTTTAAACAATATGTAAACAAAAGAACTAATGCTAAAGTAAAGGTTGTATATGTAACAAAGAGTAATATAATTGATGTAGCTTCATATATTAATGCTTTGACTAATTATATTGTAAAGTATTATGGAGAAACAATAATTGAATATATTTATAAAATTCCTGATAAATTTGATGTAATAACAATTACAGGAAATATAAGAATTGGCGAATATATTGTTATTGATAGTAATTTTATTTGGAATTATACTTTTGCTGTTATGAATAGTGAAAACTTTAATAAACAATATAAAGAAATAATTGATTCTCCATATAATTTTAAAATTGGAGATTATGTTCGTGTATTAGAAAATAATGGCTGCTATAGAGCTGGTAATGTTTATAAGATTACCAAAATGGAACAAGGATCAAATGGTATTTTATATTATCTTGATGATCATTCTTTGTTTGAATTTGGTAAAGATATAGAACCTGCTAATAAAGTAAATGATTTATTTGAATATATTAAACAAATAGATAAAATGAATAAGTTATATGAAGAACTTAAAAAGAATGATAAAGAGTTAATTAACAAACTTGAAAACATTCTTCTTAATAGTATTATTAATACTACAGATAATGAAATAAAAATATATTTGAAAATGATAGGAGTTGAATAATTATAAATAAGAAAGATAAAATTATTGCAGATTTAGATACTATACGTACTCATTTAGTTGCTACTCAATATCCAATTAAGTTTTATAATGAATTAGATACTCTTATGGATATTATTGATGCAATGAAAGAAAAGAAATTATTTGTTTGTCCTGTTTGTGGTGGATTTGATTGGATTCCTGTTGGTACTGGATTTTGTTCTAGACAAGAGTGTACTAAATGTGGAGTATCAAATTAAAGGAGAATAATAATGAAAACATTTAAACAAAATTGTTTTGAAGCATATACTGATAGCGATTTAAATGAAGGTAAAGGTCATAAAGTTACTATTGGTTATTTTACTAATCAAGCAGATGCTTATAAGGCTGTACAAGGCAAAGGAGTTATGGGATCTGATGGTAATGTTAGTTCTCATGTTATAGACATTAAAATATTTGAGAATTATGAAGAATATATAGTAGTATCTGATGAGAAGATAAAACAAATTGCTCTTGGTAAATTATCAGAAGTAGAAAAGAAAGTATTGGGGTTGATTTAATTGGAAACTGAAAAATATGAAAAGTATATAAGTAAAGATAGAAAAATCATTAAATTACCTATTCCATTAGATAGCCAATTTTACGAGATATATACTAAATGTAGTGATGTATGTTTATTTCAAAAAGAATTAGCTGATAAAGCAAAAGAAGATAATCCCGAAATTGTTGACTGTAATAAATATGCAGCTTGCCATACTCAGATAGATGGAATATATAAAATGGGTATTTCATTATATAATTTAACTCGTGTTTTAGACATATGGGGAGAATTTGCTTTTGCTACTGAAGAAGAGGCTAATATAGCTGCTAATAGATTAATGAAAGAACATAGAGAAAAGCTAATTAATTATGGTTTTAAATTAGATGAAAATGGTTATGCTATAAATTTAATTAAAAAAGATTAAGCATTTCTTACAAATGTAAAAGCATATATTCTATAAAAAATAAGAATGCTTATATGTATTTTGCTAGTATCAAAATACATACACATCTTTAATATATAAAGGAAGTACTAAAAATTAAAATAATAGGATTTATGTTAATTTGAAATAATTAAATGTAAGATATTCTATTATAATTATAAAGAAGATAAACTATAAATTAAAGGAGATGATGAAAATGTCAAGTATAGTTAGTAAAATTTGGTTAAGATTTTCTCAACATATGGAAAACACAATTAGAAATAATGATAAACTTTTAATTTCTCAAGGACAAAAACCAACTCCATATACATATGTTTGGTGTGGAACAAAATGGTATAGATTTAATGAAAAGACTAAATCAAAAACACCTAAAGCAAAGTGGGATGATTTTATTACAGTATGGTCTGGTTCTAAAAATGATGTACAAATTGTTGAACTTACAGAACCAATGTCTAATAAAGATTTAACTAATCCATTATATAAAGGAGAATAATTATGTTTAAGAAAATTAGTATGATGTTTTTTGCTTTCTGTTTAATCATGATAACACTTACTGCTTGTCAGACAGCTGTCCAAGAAAGATATTATAAAGATAGAGAAAGTGAAAGTAGTGGTGGTCTTTGGAGAAGTTTGATTATTTATAATGTTAATGAAGAAATAGTTGAACAACTCTGGGGACAATTTGATGTAGAGAATAGTTCTATTGGTAATCAGGTTAAAATAAAGATTGATGTAAATAAGGTAAGATATATTTATATTCTATCTTCAACTGATAGAACTGTTAATACAGAACGTACAGAAGATGAAGTAAGACAATATTGGAAAGATAATAATATAACTCCGCATGTATATAATTCATTAACAACTATTAATGGATTAATTCCAGAAGCAGGTGCTATAGATGAGTAGACAAGATTTTATCCCAGCATGGCTTATAGCTGTTATAATTGTAGTAATTATAATATTTATTGCTGTTTATCCAACTATGTCTACTATAAAAAGTCAACATGAAAATAATCAATTAATAAATTTAATTGATAATCAAGAAATGAAGAATATTCCAGATTCTAATACTTTAATGTATAGAGAAGATACTAAAATTATATACATTATTTTTTATGAAGGTACTGTACATGCTTATAAAAGTTATATGGCTCCTTATATTTCAGAAAATGGAAATTATTGTAGATTTAACGATGGAAAAATAGAGGAGATAATTAAATGAGAATTAAATGTTTAGGTTATCATACTAAAAGTACTCCTGATTGTCCATCAGAATTTGAATGTGGTTATGAAAACTCAAGTGGTTTTTGTTGTGAAGATTGTATTTGCAATGGTGGAGACATGTCTCCTCAAACAGGAAAACTATTTCGTGGTAATCCAAAACCGTATATAGATGCTGTATTAGAAAGACAATGTAGAGAACATACTCTTGATCTTGATTTTTTAATGAAAGGAATGTTATAATGTTTACAAATATGAATTCTTTATTTATTCTATTGGCTATGATCTTTCTTCATATCTATGATGATTTTGTTTCTCAGCCAGTTATTCTAAATAAATTAAAACAACAATCATGGTGGAAACAAAATCTAAATGAAAAGATGTTTCAAAAGTATCAATATGATTATATAGCAGGATTAATTATTCATGCTATATCATGGGCTTTTATGATGATGCTTCCAATAGCTCTTAAAATGTCTTTTAATGTACCTCCACTTTTTGGTGTATTATTTATAGCAAATGTAGTTATTCATGCTAGTATAGATCATAGTAAAGCTAATAAAGGTCAAATAACATTAATAGAAGACCAGATATTTCATTTGTTTCAAATAATCATAACATTTATATTAATGTTACATTATATTTTATAAGGAGAATTAATATGATATTTAAATGTAATAGTAATATTTATAATACAGATAATATTGCAGAAATAAAAGTAAAGTCTAATAAGGATTATCAATTGAATGATTATCCAACTGTTGTTGGAATATTAGGCAATGGTTCTGAAATAACTATTATGACATTTCCTTATAAATATTATCCTTGGGATAATGGTATAAATAGATTTGAAGAAGCTCAAAATATTGTTGATAGAATTTATAATGCTATAGTTAATAAAAATCATTGTATGGAATTATAAATTAAAGGAGATTAATATAATGGAAAAAAGAAAATTCTCGCCAACAGAATTTCATACAGAAAGTTATAAAAGACAACACTGTTATAGTTATCAAAATGATTTATTATTTCAACATAATTTTCCATTATATTATTATGATGGTGATTTTGTATCTGGCTTTTATGAAGATAGAACATGGTCCTGGAGCAATCATTGGACTGAAGCATTAAATAGATTATCAAGTTCAGATAGAAAAAGAATTGAACCACATCTTAAATCTGGTACTATGATTGGTTGGAATAAAATGTCTATAAAAGATTTACTTAAATTACTTCAAGCGCAATATCCTGATAAAAATATTGTTGGTTTTAGATTGATTAGAAATATAAATGTATCTAATGGTTATCCTTGTGATTATCTTGAATGTTTTGGAAAAGGAGAAAATACTCCACAAATGGAATTTGGCCAAAATTTAGCATTTAATGATTGTCCTGAATATAAAGGAAAATCTGTTAATAAATTATTTAATGTATATGATGAATATTATGGTGAAGGAGTTTGGGATTAATATGAATAAGAAAATAATTTTAATTTTGTTAGCAATTTTATTAATTATAGGAATAACTGCTTGCAGTTCAACATCAGAAGATCGCGGTCCTATAAAGAATGCAGATATAACTCAGAAAACAGGATTGGTATATATTAAAGGAAGTCAATGTCTTGTGTATAACCAAACTACAAAGATAGTTTATCTTATGTTTGAGCAAGATGCTATAAAGGGTAGTTCACATGTATGTAGCTATCTTACTCCTTACATAAGTGAGAATGGTTATTATTATAAATACGTTGATGAAAAGATTATAGAAGTACGAGATATTCTGAGAGATATTAAACAGATAGGAGAATAATATTATGAAGCAAGCTGATATTACTTTTACTCTAACTGATAAAGAATTATCAGATGTAAAAGAATTACTCAATTTAATTGATAGTAAGTTTGCAGCTATGATGATTAAAAGATATATGGGTGATGTTGGTCCAAAATTATTAAAACAAATTAATGAGCAAATGAATAAATTTAAAGATATCTAAGGAGTGTTGTTAATGTATTGGTATTCAGATTTAGGGATTATTGTATTAATACTTTGTATTACTGGATATAAAGGATGGAAATTATATCTTGCTGCTAAATATGGAAAATCTATTTCACAAATAGAAGATGATGTAGATAATTTAGAAGATTAGGAGATTGTATGAAAAAATATACATTAGTTTTTCTTTTTAATTTTGATTTATCTGAAATAATACTTCAATTTAAAACAAGAGGGACACATCCTAATAAATGGTGTGTCCCCGGAGGTAAAATCGAAATAGGAGAAACTCCATATATTGGAGCTCCACGAGAAATGTTTGAAGAAACAGATTTAACTAAAGATGATTTAGCTCACTTACATAATAATTTATATGCGTTAGCTGATATTGATTTTCATTTAGATAATTTTAAATTATATTCTTTCTATGGAATATTAAAAGAAGGTAAAACATTTAATCAAAAAGAAGATGAAGAACTAAAATGGTTTAAAGTATATGAAGTATTACATGGATTTGTAAATACTGTTGGTAGCGGAGAATTAGAATTTTTAATTAGATTAGCATTAAAAGAAATACAATATAGAAAGGAAAAGAATAGTTTATGAATCCAGGAATTGCATTATTTTTAATTATTTGGTTTTGTATTATGTTTATTGGATCTATAGCTTTTATATGGTTTATTTTTAAAGATTTTGATAATTATGATTCTGAAAAGCAAATCTTTACATCATGTTTTTCAGTAGCTCTTGGTGTAATAGATGTTGTTTTAATATGTTATATTTGGCAACTTATTAGAATAATTTATCCAGTGTTAGAAAAATTAAATTAAAAGGAAGATGGTATGAATAAAATTCATTTAACATCTCAAGATAGAATAGCATTAAGAATACCTAAAGAGAAATATCGTAAACATCCAGAATATTATTGTGAGAGATGTGGAATTGTATTACGAAAGAATGAAGAACAGTTCTGTAAAGAATGTTATACTATAGTTCAATATTGGTTAAAGTATAGAAAACTTATTATTCCATTGTATGATTCTGGAAAAGGAAGAACTTGGTTTAAACGTGAGAACAATAAAAGTATTGAAGTAACTGAAGAAGTAAACAAAATGATAAAAGCAATAGAGATAGCTAGACAGACATATGAAGGTTATCCAAATAATATATCATCCTCTGTTGTTAGTAGTTATTAAAGGAGGATATAAAAGATGAGTGGTGGATTAGATTCTAATCAATTATCAGAATCTCAATTTGAAGGTATTGAAGTAAAGTATACTGGTTTAACTCCAATATGTCCATATTGTGATAAACCAACAGTAAGATCTTCAGGAATGTCAGCAACAACATTATTAGCTTACATTCCAATATATAATGAAGAAGGTATTAATACAAATCCTGACAAAAATATTACAACAAGTAAATTTAATTGTCATACTTGTAATAGAGAATATATTGTTTGTTCTCAAGGTAGTAAGTCATGGTATAAATAACATATGTAAGCTAAATATATTATAATTATATGTAAAGAAATAAAGTAAATATATAAAGGAGTGGTAATAATAGAGATATTGAAAAAGATAGGAACTTGGACTATTGTTGTTTGTTTTATTAGTATATTATTGTTTCTTTGTTATATGTCTTTAGAAGAAAGTGATACATTTAAACAACAATCAATAACTCAAACAACTGCTTCTGCTGCTCCTATAGAAGAAACAAGTAAAACAGGTATGATATCTATTCAAGGACAAAAAAATTTAATGTATAGAGAAGATACAAAGATTATTTATATAGTTTATAATGAAGATGTAGGTATAGGAGAAGCAAGAAAATGCTATGGTCATACAGCTCCGTATTATGATATTAATGGTAATCTTTGTAAATATGATGACGGTAGAATAGTTCCAATTTTGAAAGGAGATTAAAAATGAAAAAGAAAATGATTTTATTAATGTTACTACTTATAGTATTAATTTGTATGTTAGCTGGTTGTGTTCCTGGAGATGGAAGTAGGTCTATTGAAAATTCTGCTGGATTTTTTACAGGTCTTTGGCATGGTATAATTGTTATCTTTAGTTTTATAGGATCTTGGTTTAATAAGAATATAAAACTATATGAAATTTGTAATAATGGTTTTTGGTATAATTTAGGTTATCTATTTGGCTTTGGTGGAATATCATTTGGATTTTCATGGGGAAGTAAAAATAAAATTAAATAAAAATTGAATACATCCAACAAACTCCATGTTACAATAATCACCCTTTCGGTTGTTATAACATGTTAAATATAAATATCTTAAAGGAGAAATAAAAAACAAAGGAGTTGTGTATGAGAAGATCTTTCATGATTGTGATGCTCATACTGCTGTGGATGCCAATAACCATGGCATTCGCGAGTATCTCAGACTTACAAACACAGATTGATAACAACATACAAAAAGTAAGTGTTATTCAAGAGGCAAAGACTCAGTTACATGTCACCGCCAATCAATTTAGAGATAATGAATTTTTAAATGATGATTGGTTTGTAGCAGTACTTGGTGATAAATGGCATTATGTAGACAACATTGAGAAACAATTAGTAGAACAGAATGAAAATTTACAACAAGAAATTGTAAATGAAGAAGAAAGATTAAGACAAGAAGAATTAGAAAAACAAAAACAACCTAAGTTAAAAGATTTAGGAACATTCACAGCATATGCTTATGATCCATTTTGTAAACATTGTTGTGGAACTGGAAATGGAATTACAGCATCAGGTGTTAAAGCAACAATAGGACAAACAATTGCTACAGATTGGTCTGTAATACCAAAAAATTCAAAAGTATTAATTTACTGTAATGGCGAACAGGTTGGAGGGGTATGGCGTGCTGAAGATACTGGTGGAGGTATCAAAGGTTACAAAATAGATATGACAATGAATGGTCATACAGCTTGTTACAACTGGGGAGTTAGAAAAGTAAATATTAAACTTATCGTAGAGTAGAAAAAAGAAAGGAGTGATTTGAGTGGCAACTTCTGAATATAACTATCTCAAAGGTTTATGTAAAGGTTTAAGATTGAATAATGCAACTAAGGCTTTAGCTTATATGCTCAAATATCATGAAGGACAAGAGCGTAATGACGGTAGCCCTTACTATGTCCATCCGGTTAAAGTTGCTACTCATCTTGCTTCTCTCAACTTATTTGAAAATGATTTATACATGTTGGATATATTATTAGCTGTAGCAATACTTCATGATATTATAGAAGATACTAAAGTAACTCGAGAAATATTAGAAAAAGAATTTAATAAAGATATAGCTATATCTGTAGAGTTACTTAGTAAAATAAAAACAAAAATGTTTAGTGATGAAACATATTATGAAAATATTAAAGCTAATCTTATAGCTGCATTAGTAAAAATTGCAGATAGATGTAATAATGTTTCAACAATGGCTGGAGTATTTACTAAAGAAAGATTAAATAAATATGTTATTGAAACAAATGATTTAGTAATTCCATTGATTAGATATATACGAGACTATTATCCTGTTGTAAGTAATCAAGTAGTAGCAATGAGTTATCATATTAAATCAGTAATAAGTGCAATAGAAGTTATGCTACCTTTAATGAAGGAATGAGTTAATTGTTACATACAGAAATTTATGTTCAAATATTAAAGTATATAGCAATGAAAAAGAAAGTAAATCAATTAAGTAATGATATACTTAAATTAATATCAGAAGAATATAATGGAAAGATTCCAAAAGATATTCAAGATTGTTTTGATAAAACATTTGAACAATTAAATATAAAAGATATTAATACATTTATTCAGTTAATTCAAAATAATGTAAATGACATTGAATGATTATATTTATATAATATTAGAATAGAAGGAGATATATTATGGCTACAGAAAATTATGAGCGACAACAAATGGGATTAAATGTAAATAAAAACAGTCTTACAAGTTGTAATTCTGGAAACTGTTCATCATGTAATACAGCAATGAGTACTGGATCATATAATCCAAAAAGAAATTATTTTCCTACTATGTATGATTTTCCAGGTATGATGACAATAAATCGTGATTATTATGATACTAATTATGAAATTAAATTTTCAGAAAGAGGAAGGGATGCAATGACTATGAGTCAACTAGAACAAATGTTAAAAATGGTTTTACCTGCTCAAATTGATGCAAAGATGGTGACTGCTATGATTAAAGGAAATACTTTAGCTAAATATGGAGTAGAAGATATCTTTCAAAATAGAAGTAAAAAGAAAGGTATTGTAACAACAATTAAATGGTTAGATGGTACTATTACTTCTGTAACAAAACAAAATAATGATACAGATAATATTGAATTAGCTGTAGCAATGTGTTTTGTTAAAAGAATGTTAGGTAATAAAGGTAATTATTATGATGCTTTTACTGAGATGTTATCTAAAGTTATTAGTAGAGACAAAGATACTGGTGAAAAGATTCAAGCTCCAGGTTTTGAATATAAATTTACTGTTTAAGTATAATTTTTACATTTCAAGATAATAATTTTATAAATGTAATATTATAATATTTGAAAGTAAAAATTTAAATAAAGGAGATTAAATTATGTTTTTAAATTTGTTGTTTGGTGGAATATTATTGTTAGGAATTATACTTGTAGTTATCAATAATGTTAAGCCAGTATCTAATTGGTTATATCATAATGATTTTGAATGGACTCAAGTATTAGGTTGGGTAATTATAGTTCTAATGAGTTTAGTTTTAATAGTTCATATTCCTACTCATTTATGTAATGTAGGTAATTCAATTAATAATTATCAATCAATGATTGAAAATAAAAAGATAATTGAATATGCGTTAGCTCAAGATGAAAATATTGATATGATAAGAGAATCTTTGATGGCTAATGTTATAATATATAATAATAAAGTAATTCAATATAAGAATAATTCAAAAAGATTTTGTTATTCAGATTATTATAGTAAAGATGTTGATTGGGATTCTTTAGAATTTATAGTTATTCCCGAACAATAATAACCAAATTGATAATTAAAAGAGGTATATTATTAAAAAGGTAATATACCTCTTTTAGATTGAATATAATTAAATATCTAATTAAAAGGAGATGACTATTATGTCTGAAATGTTTAGTGCTCTGAAAATACTAATGATTAGTTATTTAATTTTACAAGGTTTAGTTTGTTTAATTCCTGATAAAAGAACTCCATTGGAACGAAGATTAGATAGATTAAATGATAATTTAAAAAACATTAATAGGTGGTGAAATTAATTGGCTATAGAAATAACAAAGGAAGGTTCTTTACCAAATAGAATAATAAAAGCAGTTTGTAAAAATTGTTTAACAGAATTTAATTCTGATATTCTTGATTGGGAATTACATTTTGTTACAAAAGATAGTTCTCCTAATTATGTAATAGATTGTCCTAAAGCTGGATGTGATAATAGAATACAGATATCAGGAGATGCTGCTTGTTTTAGAGAATATCATAAATTAAAACATGGCTTCTAATATAGAAAGGAAATAATTATAATGAGTGTATTTGGATTAATTTTTTGGATGTTAATAACTTTTGGAATTAGTTGGTGGAATTCATATGCAGTTGGTTGTATGTGGTCTGAAGCTAAAGAGATTAAAGGTCAAGTAAGAGTATTATCTATAGCAGGTTATGTTATGGCTGTTGCTGGATTTACAATGGTATATACTACAATACTTATATTATTATCTGCTTGGATTATACCATATACTGCAATAGCTGAAACTTTTCCTACAGGAGACTTATTAGAATTGACATATAATTTAATGTATGTAATGATTATTATTCCTGTACTTACTTCTGGTATCATTATATGGTATCATTCAGCATTATCTTTTTGGAAACGAAAGAATGTAGGAAATGGTTTAGTACTTGGATGGAATTCATATGCTAATGTTAGAAATATTATAAGTGCAACAAGACAGACTCCTAATGCTTTAAAAAGCATAGCAAATATATTATTTGGTCGTAAAGGTAAAAAAGGTAAAGGTGATGTTATTCTATTAGCTGTCTTTATTGTTATACTTGCAATTTGTGGTGGTTGGTTTACTACTTCTGCAATAGTAAAGAAAGCAGATAGAGAATATGATGGTTTAGAAAAACTTAAAAAAGATAGCGAAGGTTATCACGGAGATTATAAAAGACATCCTTAAGAAGGAGTATGTAAATGGATATTTTAAAAGAAAAAGAAGTATTAGATGCAATTCAAAATGGAGTACATTTAAAAGATAATGAACTTTTTGAAGTAATACAACTTTATAGTATTAGAGATGAAGAAAAAGGTAGCGGACATCAAATAACTATGATGAGATCTATTATAGAACTTGATGGAAATCTATTTGGTCTTGATTGGGAACGTGGAGATAAAAATAAAGATTTAAATATAATTCTTAATCAACCTTATAAAGTAAAAGAACATACTTATCCAAAGACAATTACTATTACTGAATATATTAAAGATGAAGAATAGGAGATAAACAAAATGGAATTACTATCAAAAGAATTAAATAAACGATTTTGTAAAGATTATAGTATTCCTATTAATTTATTTGAAGAACCATATTTTTCAGATAGATTACTTCTTTGTGATAATATGTATGATAGTATTAATAAATATGTTAGATTTATTAATACTATAAAAGAATGTATTCAAATTAATAAAGATTATTTTGAACTATATAAAACTATAAAAGAACGAATGATGGAAGACATTAAAAAATCTATAGGTTATAATAATTTCTTAAATGAAGATATGAATAAATTTAAATGTCAAAATAAAATTATAAATTCAGAATTATATAATAATAATAACGTTGGGCAAGTGTTTATTAGTATTGATATGAAAATGGCTAACTTTAATGCGTTGAAACAATATGATGATAATATATTTTACTGTAGTCAAACATGGGTTGATTTTGTTAGAATATATACTCATGATTTATATTTTGCTAATTCAAAATATATACGTCAGGTTACATTAGGTAATTGTAATCCTGGTAGACAACAAACATATATTGCTTACTTATTAGATCAAGTTGTTTCAAAATTACTTTTGATTAATACTATTAAAGATAATATATTAAAGGTTAGTTCTGATGAAATTATATTAAAAGATGTGTCTGAAGAAGATTTAGTATTATTAAAAGAAATAATTAAATCTTTTAAATTTCCATTAGAGATAACACGATTTAGATTATCTAAAATAATTGAAGGTACTGAAGATAATATACTTGGTTATTATAAACAAAATATGGATAAACAAGTTTTCTGGTTTAAGAATAAGATTAAATGCGTATCAGATTTATATATGCCTGCTGTATTACGTTTTATAAATGGTGAATCTCCACAAGAAAATGATTTATATTTTAAATATGAACATCGACTTTCAAAATTAATAGATCCATTAAAGATTAGGATTATTGTTTAATATAATAATAAAAAACATATTTGTTAATGATTATAAATTAATAGATATGTTTTTTATATTTTTGGTACTATTTTTAAAGTCATTGAATAGAATATATCAAATCAAATATAAAGGAGATATGAAATGAAATTTATTATGCATGTTGATACTAAAGAATTAGAAAATATAAAGAAAGTTGTCAATGTTACATGGATATCAAAATCTTTTAAAGGTATTATTATTGTAGATGTAAAAGATAAATCTATATTAGAAAATCTTAAAGGCGTTAATACTATAGAAGATAATAAATCAGGAACATTTAATTCTTTTGTATTACTTGATGGACAATATTAAAAGGAGAGATAAAATGAGTACAATTGTTGTAAATCTATTTGGAGTCCCTGGAGCAGGTAAATCAACTGGAGCTGCATACATATTTAGTTGTTTAAAAATGGCTGGTGTAAATGCAGAATTGGTTACTGAATTTGCAAAAGATAAAGTATATGAAGAGTCTGCTGCAATATTTAGAAATCAAGCTAAAATATTTGGAGAACAATATTTTAGATTAACAAGAGTAGAAGATAAAGTTGATGTTATAGTTACAGATTCGCCATTAGCTCTTTGTGTATTTTATAATAAATCTGAAATACTTGGAGAAGATTTTAATAAAGTAGTTCTAAATTGTTTTAATAATTATGATAACATGAATTATTTAGTATTCAGAAATAAACCATATAATCCAAATGGACGTTTTCAGAATGAAGAAGAATCAAATGCATTAGAAAAACCAATGATAGATTTATTAAAGAAAAGAAAAATACCTTTAACTATGATTAATGGAGATATGACAGATTACAATGAAGTTGTAACAGATGTATTAAATAGACTTGGAGAAAATAAAAATGATTAAGTATTTATTACAAAATGCTAAAAATAATAAGTATATGTGTAAACTTACAGATTCTTTTTGTGTAGAGATAGGTCCATATACTTTTCCACATTGTGAATATTTGGATGCTACAAGATTTACTTCTTTTAATGAAGTAAATAAATTTAAAAAGTTTTATGAAACATTAAAGGGTAACACCTTTAATATAATAACTATAGAAGAGAGCTAATTAAATGAAAATATTTTTTGATATGATACAATTATTAGGTGGATTAATATTATCCTTAGGTTATATTCCACAGATCTTTAAAATTTTTAAAACAAAATCTGTAGATGATTTTTCTTTTAATACGTTAAAGTTAGTTGCTTTTGGAATATTTTGTATGGAGTTATATGCTATTTATAATATTAAAGTTGCTTTTATGTTTTTCATTACAAATACTTTAGCATTAGCAATTCAAATTATTATGGTTATGTTATATATGATTTATAGAAAGAAGGAAAATATAAATGATCTTTAAAAATGTAGATAAAGAATTAGAAAAAATTGGTTTTGAAAAACTTCTTGAAGGTGATAAAGAAACTAAACATGGAGTATATTATCGAAGAGAAGTTAAAAAAGGAGAAGATAATCCAAGATATATTCAAAGAGTAGATATTTATTATAAAGTAAGTGGTAGACATCTTATTATCTCGTATGAAGAAGGAGTTAATAAAGATAAGTTAAATAATTGTGTAGGACTTACTTATAAAGAATTGAAATTATTTATAAGAAAATATAAACAAATGGTTCGTAAGTATAAATGGATAAAGAAGGAAACTTAATAATGGATAGAAAAATATTTGTTATTCATTTCTGACATATAAATATTAAAATATAACTATAAGGAGGTGTTTTATGACACCATATGGTTATATTTATAAAACAACAATTCAAACATCAAAAGGTGAAATAATATATTTTGGACAACATAAAAAGAGTCATTTTGATAAAAATTATTATGGCTCTGGTAGAAAAATTGGAGATTGGTTTAAAAAACATAAAAATGATTTTAAAGATAAAATAAAAGTTGAATTACTTGAATGGGCTTATTCATTAAATGAAATAAATAATTTAGAAGCTAAATATGTAGAGCCACATCTTGATAAAGAATATTGTTGGAATTTGAGAAATGGTGGTAATCAAGTAGGTTTTACAGAAGAACATAGAAAAAATATTAGTGAAGCTAATAAAGGTAAAATTAGAACAGATGAAATGAAAGAAAAACAAAGACAAGCAATGCTTGGTAAACCTGGACCAAGAAAAGGAGTTATTATCTCTGAAGAAACCAAACGAAAAATGAGTATTTCAGCAAAAAATAAACCACCTATGTCTGAAGAAACTAAACAAAAATTAAGTGATTCATTAAGTAAAGTTGTACATACAGAAGAATGGAATAAAAAGGTTAGTGATGCTATAAAAGTGCTTCCTAAAGAACGTAGGTCAATGTATGGTAAGAAACATTCAGAAGAAACTATTAAAAAAATGAGTAATATTAAAAAAGGATTAAATAATCCAATGGCTTTAAATAAACAATTATATTTAGATTTAATAAATTTATATAAGTCTACAACTTGGAAATCAATTAATCAATTTCATAAAGAATTTATTAAATTTCATAAAGTTAGTTATCATGGTGTTCGTGGAATATTATATAGGGAGGGATTAATAACAAAATGAGTAGAAAAATATTTGTAATAGCTGATACTCATTTTGGCTGAATAAGCCATAAAAACATAATAAAATATTGTAATAGACCTTTTAAATCTGTGAAAGAAATGGATCAAATATTAATAGACAATTGGAATAGCGTTGTTAGTTCTAATGATATTGTATATATGCTTGGTGATTTTGCATTAGATTCAAAAGAAAGAATAAAAGAATTAGTTAAACTTTTAAATGGAAGAAAAACATTAATACTTGGAAATCATGACACTCGTTTTATTAAATTTAAATGGTGGGAAGAAGAATCTGGATTTGAAAAGATTGTAAGAAACGAAATTAGATATGTAAATTTTAATAATGATTATATTATTATGACTCATTATCCTATGACTGAAGTTCCACAAGAACAATTTAATATCTATGGACATATTCATAATAATGTTACTAAAAACATTCCAATAAATAGTTATAATGTTTCAGTAGAGAATATAAATTATACTCCAATTGAATTAAATATTGTTATACAGCATATAAAAGATAATTTATTAATTTAAAATGAATTTTAATTAATATTAGTTTTTGAAAGAAGATGAATTTATTGAAAAATATAAAAAAGAAACAAACTAGATTAATAGATGATGATCAATTAGAAGCTTTAGCTAAGTATATGATACAAAATAATTTATCTATTAGACAAGCTGCAAAATATAGTTGTTCAGTTAGCAAATCTACTATACATCATAACATACATACAAGATTACCTTATTTAAATATTGCATTATATGTACAACTTAATGATATGTTTGAAATACATTGGGATAACAAACATATAAATGGTGGTAAAGCAACAAGAAAAAAATATAAAGGAGATAATTATGCAACCATTGACTAAAGAGCAATATGAACAAGAAATGAAAACCTTTGAGGGTTTTTGTAACAAGATTATGATTAGTATTGATGAATCAATAAATAGTACTACAGATGTTTCTTTAAAAGAAAAATTAGCAAAACGTAAAGATGGTTTTGAAAAGTTTATAAATTTTGTTACTTTAGAAACAGAGTTTCTTATAGCTCCTGCAAGTACTAGATATCATTTATGTATTAAATATGGATTATTATTACATAGTAATCTTGTTACAAAAACAGCACTTAAGTTAAATAAAGTACTTGGAATTAATGCTCCTGAATATAAAGTAATATTTGATGCTTTATTTCATGATTTAGGAAAAGCGGGAGTCCCCGGAGGTCCATTATATATTCCTAATGAACCAACTGAAAAACAAAAACAATATGGTTATGGTGCTAGTGTTCCTTATAGTTATAATAATGATATATTGTATAATGAACATGAAGATAGAAGTTTGTATTTTATAATGAAATATATAGACATTGATGAAGATGAATATTTAGCTATTAGACATCATAATGAACCATGGAATGGTATTACTCAATGTTTATTTAAAAAGTGCGAGATAATGACTCTAATACAATATTCTGACTATTGGAGTACACTATATTTGGAAGAAAGAAATGATTAAATGAAAACAGTAGAAATTGATTTATGTTCAATAAATCCAAATGTAAATGGAATTTATTATAATATTGAAAGTTATAATAATGCAGTAAAAGAATATTTGGATATTCATTTAAAAACAAGAACTACTTTTCTTTATCGAGATTTTATAGAAGAAGTAGTTGAAAGAAGTTATTCTGATGTTATTGGGATAATTACAGCTATTGATTTAGAGAATAGAAAAGTAACTGTTGATGTAATGGATCCTTTTATTGAAGAATATGATTTTAATTATTTTGTTATTGGTTTTCAATTTCTTGGAGAAGGAATTGGTAAAGAATATAATATTTATCATATTACTTATGCAGCATTAATTTTTAAAAATATAAACTAATTTATTATAATTATGTAAAAACTATTTACATTTATAAAGAACTGTGATATAATTACATTCTAAATTTATGAAAGGGGTTTTTACATATGGAAGTAATTAAGTATAAGAATGATGTTTCGTTTTTGCAAAAAATGTCAGGTGGTAAATTTACACGAATTAAAAATGTACAATTTGCAACTCAATTTGAAGTTGGAGAAGCACAGAAGTTTATTAATAATGCTATAAGTAAAAAAGAAAGGAATAGCTGGGAAGTATATGATTTAGATTCTGCTAAAAAAGATATTATAACATCAAAAGATATTGAACAACTTGAACGAAGTAAAATTAAAAAAGGTATATCTCTAAATGCTTTATATGAAATAGCTGAAGAAACATTAAAAGGATATAACTTTATAGATATTGATTGGGAAACTATTGTTGTAGAACCAAAACAACAATCTACATTTAAATCAAAATTATCTACATACTTAACTGAATTAAAAGGAATGTTAGTTAAAGTTCAAGGAGCACTTACAGATATAAATCATTATATAGAAACTGGTAAATTCTCAGCTTCAACTGGTTATAAACTTTGTAATTTACAACAACAGAAATTATTGTTAAGACGTAAGATTAAAAATGAGATAACAATAATAGAAATAGCTTTAAGAGACTTTTTTCCAAAAAATAATACAAGATTTATTTTACGTTGTATTGAGAGTCAAAAAACTAGAAAATATGAACCTCGAACATTACGAGAATTGTTTGAAACAGAAGGAGATAATTAAATGAAGAAAATAATTTTAATGATTTGTATTACTTTACTTATATTTAGTTTAGTAGGTTGTACAAATTATAATGAAAGAATACCTTTTGAAGGATCTTATTTTGGAACTAGAGATATTTCTGAATTATTAGATTCAATTTCATATGAAACCTATGGTCGTGTTTTTAATAAAGTAGAAACTACTAACATTGTTAAAATTTCAGTATCTTATACACAAAGTGATATTGGTAATTCAAATCAAGTACAAAATGAATATACTATAAGTAAAGAACAATATGATAAAATAAGTTCTATTGATAAAATAAATAATTATGCTTATGTTAAAATTATTGTATCAACTTATATTTATAATGATGGAAGTAGTGAATCTGTATTTAGATTAAAGGATATAGCAGAATGAGTATAATTAAAGTTAATCCTGTTATTATATATCCAACATGTATTAAAGCAAATGAAAAATTTGGATATAAAAAATATAATGAAAATTGCAATGAGTGTACTATAAGACATACTTGTAGTTCTCCACGTTCTTTATGTATTTGTCCTTATGAAGGAAATAAAAAAGGATGTCCAAATTATAATAAAAGAAAAGATTGTCCACCATTAGTTCCAATGTTTGATAATTATTATGATATGACAAAACCTATATATGCTATATATGAAATATTTAATTTAGTTGAACAGAAACAACGAATGAAAGATAAACATCCAGAATGGACTGATAAACAATGTGGCTGTTGTTTATATTGGCAAGCTGGAGTTAGAAAAAGATTAAAAGAAAATATAAAAGAATTTAGAGATTCTATTAAAGAAAATAATATTAATGATTATGATTATACATTAACACCGGAAGCTATGGGTGTAGATATGAAACAAACAATGTTAAATGTTGGAATTGAACTAATATTTCCACCAAAAGATATTATTTATAAGATAGCTTTATTTGGTAAAAGGAGTTTAATATGATATTTTTTGAAATTTTATTACAAACAATGATTATATTTAATTCAACAATTGCAATTATGTTTTTAATTTTATATTTATATATGGTATTAGATGAAATAAGATTAGCTTGTAGAGTTAAACCAATAGACTTATCAAATTGGAAAGTATATTTTATTAAAGCTCCTAAATATCATTTTGAAAATTTATCAAGATATTTAAATAGTCAAAAAATGCTTTTATTAATGAGATTAATTGTTTTTTATAGAGACATAAAAAATAAATTTAAATAATAAAGGATGTGCTATATGTTGAATGGCGAACAATATGAAAAATGTAAAAAATATAAACAAATGATTAATGATTATTTAGCTGAAGATAATTGTAATAAAGAATGGGAAATACTTTTAATAGATGTTCAAAAACTACTTAATAAAGAAATACAATCAATAGAACATATTAATAAACCATTTGAAGGAGATTAGTTATGGCTGAAATACCAAAAAGTTATTTTGATAATGCAATAAAAAATATTGGTTCTAATTGTGTACCTTGTTGTAGTGGAGAACATCAATACAAAATTGATTGTGAAGAATGTTATAATTATCCTTATCATTTAGCTACTACATATTTACAGATTGAACGAGAACAAATATATGGTAAGGAGTGATAAAGAATGAGTTGGAAAGGTAAGTTAAGTCTTGTTGGTACTTGTTTAGGTATTGGATTTTTAGTAGGACTATTTAATGGATTCCTTTTAAAACATTTAATAGTTATCTTATTTAGTATTGGTGGATTAATATTAGGTGGTGCTATTGTAGCATTTATTTTATTTATTTTTATAGGAAAGATGTTTGAAAGATGAGTTATAATAAAGAAAAAGCCAGAGAGTATTATCTGAAAAATCGAGATAAAATTTTAGCAAAGCAACGAGATAGAGATAAAAGTAAAAAGAAATTAGAACAAGTAAAGAAATGGCAAAAAGAAAACTATCATGTTGAAGATTCTGAATTAAAAAAGTATCATCAAGATTATTATCAAAATAATAGAGAACATTTAATAATTTTACAGGATGTTAGATTATTGACATCTCGATTAAAGTTATTAGAATTAAAAGGTATTAACTATGATTCTCCTAATGTAAAAGGTAAAAAGAAATATGTAGCTGAGTATATGTTACTCATATTGAAGCTTGATAAATTAATATCCAATAAAGAACTTGCGTCAATATTAAACATGCATCCTGATAAAATGAGTAATTTAAAAGATAATTTTAAACGTAAGCTTAGAAAATTTTATCAAGAATTATCAGAATTTTTTGAAGAAATTTAGAAAAATCTATTTACATTATTCTAAAAATATGTTAATATGATAATATCAAATTGAATAGATAGGAATATTCAAACTTTTGAATTTATTAAAGATAGGAATTTAATTGATTTGAAAGGAAGAGGTAAACATTTATGGCATTACAGTTTTATTCTAATTTAACTAAGGCGTATTACAATACAGCTGAGGAAGCTGAAGCAGCAGAGGTTCAATATCAAAAAGAACAGCAAGAACAAGCAGACAGAATTGCATTACTTCGTCAAGAACGAAAAGATGCAGCTGAGGAACTTAAAAAAGTTTATGCAGCAAGAGACGAAAAGTATAAAGAATTTTTAGAATCTAATGATGAAGCTAAAAAAGCTTTTGCAGAGTTCAAAAGAAAATTTGGTGGCTATCATACAACCATTACTGAGTATAGTCCAGTTATTTCATTTAATCCAAGACAACTCGTTGATGAAGTATGGGAGTTATTTAAAAACCTATAAGAATGGTTTTTAAAGTTTGATGTACTAATAATATTCAATTTGATTTTATAAGTGACGGAGAAATCCGTCACTTTTATTTAATAATAAATTACATTTATAAAGATTATAATATAATATGGAGGAGTTGCGATGATACAAAGCTATAAATGTAAACATATGGATAGCAATGGTAAAGTGGAATATACTGACATAAGACTCCTTGTAGCTTGTGACAAATGCAAACATGTTTTATATGAATACGATACTCATAGATATGCTTATACTCGAGAAATAGAGCGCTTTAAAACGATGAAACCATTACTTGATGAAATGAAAAAAGAACAGTGGACAGTAATAAATATTGATGGTACTAATGAACATTATTGTTTAAATTGTAAAGAGATTGCAAGAAATAAAGATACAGAACATAAAGCTGAAGTATTAATGAAAGCTAAAATAGAGTTAGAACAATTTAAAACAGAACGTAGACAACGTTGGAAAAACAGAATAAAGCACTGTTGGCTATATAAAATATTATTTGAATGGTAAGGAGTTTATTATGGTAACAATAATTAATGCAGACTTGTTTAAAGTTGAATGTGCTAAAGTACTTATACATCAAGTTAATTGCTTGGGAGTTATGGGAAGCGGCGTTGCATTAGAACTTAGGAATATATATCCTGATGTTTATGAAAAGTATAAAGAATATTGTAAAGTAGTTGGTATTCCTGAATCTTTACTTGGTCAAATTTATGCAGTTACTAATGATCAAGATGATAAAATAATTTGTAACCTTTTTAGTCAGAAAGATTTTGGAAGTGGTTCTTGTTTTACAGATTATGATGCAATGAGAAAAGGATTAATTACTTTACGAAATTATATGGAAGAAGATTATGGTCCGTGCACTCTTGCTCTTCCATATAATATGGGATGTACTCGCGGCGGCGGAGATTGGAGTATTGTTTATCAGATTATAGAATATGTATTTGGAAATTCTGAATTTGAAATATTAATTTGTAAATGTGATAAAGGATAAATAGAAAAACTATTATAAATTAATAGAAGGAGATGATAAAATGCCAATAGGTGAAGGTTATAATATTAAACAAAAAGAACCACCAAAATATTATGTTGGTCAACATGTTAAAGTTAATGGTCGTTCAAAAATTATTGAATGTAAAATAATTGATGTAAAAGAAATATTTGTTACAAGTCAAGGAATAAATAGTTGGTCTTATAAAGTTGATAAAGCAACAGGATTAGAACGAGACTATATTTTAGAAGACTCAATATATCCTTTAGAAGTTAAACAAGTAGAGCAGCCAATAGAATATACAGTTAAACAAGGATATGTTGTAGAAGGTTTTTCAGAAGATACTGGAAAAGCACTAATAACAATAGAAAAAATTGATAGTAATAGAATTAGAATAGGAGATAGATTTTGTAATGCTTGTAATGCAAATGCTTTAATTGAAAAAGATAATAATAAACAATTCTTTTTATTAAAGATGGGAACTCCTATAGTACATTTATGTCAAGATTGTTTAAATCATTTAAATGTATGTACTTCTGAAATTTTAAAATATGATGATTCACAAAATATTACAGCAGCATCAATAGTATAGGAGATAATATATGAAAAAAATAATTGCTATAATATTAGTTCTTGGATTACTTTTTATATTTACTGGGTGTACTGAAGATAAAGTTGCTAATAAAGATTATGAAGGTAGTAAAAGATTTACTCAAGTGGATGAAGATCAATATAGTATAAGTCAATACGTTTATTATGTTTATGTAGATAATAAAACAAATATAGTATATCTTATTGGATATGGATATGATGGATCTTCTGGAATAAGTCCATTATTGAATAAAGAAGGTAAACCTATGACTTTATCAGAATATTTAGAAACAAGATAGGAGATACTATAATATGAAAAAAGTAATTTTAGTTTTATGTATATTTGTTTTATTATTTACTGTTGGATGTTGTTCAAATACTGTAGATTCTATGTCTAATAGTGATAAGAATACTAGATTTGTAAAAACAGAATATACTTATACTGTGATTGGTAAAATATGTTATGTTGTTGTAGATAATGAATCTAATATGGTTTATTTATGTAGAACTGGAGAATCATTTAATGTTTTTGAACCTTTATTAAATAAAGAAGGTCAACATTCAACATATACAGAATTTTTAGAAAGACAAGTGAGATAAATGTTAAATTCAATTGTTCTTGGTGATAGAATACGTTGTTTAGAATGTAAAGAAGTATTTATATTAGAAAATATAGGATTGAATACTTTATGTGAGTATATTCATTGTCCAGTTTGTGGTAGTGATTATGATACTCATTATTATCATCTATATGGAGAAAAAATTGAAGAACCAAAAATTGAAATCGAAATAGAATGGTGAGGAGATAAAATAATGACATTAAAAGAACAATTAAATAAAGACTATATAAACTATATGAAAGAAAAACAAACATTAGCCAAGAATGCTATACAACTTATTAGATCTAATATAGCTTCTGTGGAAAAGGATAATAAATCTGAGATAACTGATGAAAGTATAGTGATTATAATTCAATCACATATTAAGAGATTAAAAGAAAGTCGTGAGTTTGCAGTTCAAGGAAATAGAGAAGATATAATAAAAGAATGCGATAAATCTATTATAATACTTGAAAAATATTTACCAAAACAATTAACTGATGAAGAATTAGTAGATAAAATAAAGTATATAATTTCTATGATGGAATTTGATCCAAATACTGGAGATGTTATTAAACTAACTATAAAGGATATGGGTAAGATAATTAAACAATGTAAGGATGAAATGGGATCTTCTGTAACTGGTGAACGAATTGCAAACGAAGTTAAAAAGCAACTACTATCCAAGTAGTTGCTTTTATTTTTATTACGTATTATTAACAATCAAAATAATTTTTCTTATAAATGAAATAACATCTTAATCTAGCTGTGATTATAATTATTTGAATAGATAAAAGTATATCATAATAGCGAAATCGCCGTGCAAAGATTTGATCACTTTGCGAGAGTCGAACCTTTTATGTTAATTTATATGATGAAGTCACCACAGCAAGATTGCTTGTAGAGTTGTGCTAATTATAAATATATTTTTATCTTTTTACATAAATTACAATATTTAAAAGGAGAATCTATAAAATGAGTAACTTATATGGTTGTATTTATGCAATAGAAAATATTAGAGAACAGATATGCTATGTTTGTTATATTGTTAGTAAATACGATTGGCAATTATGTAAAGTTATAAAAGCTGAAGATCTTGCAGAACGTCAGAAAAACAATATTGTTATTGAAAGATTAGATAAATCAGGTAATTTAAAAATTAGAAGAGACGTTGCTAGGATTAATGATAAGTCAAATTGGAGAGTTGTTATTTTGGAAACTAATTTGACAACAGATGAAGAATGGCTAAAACAACGTAAAAATGATATTATAGACAAATTAGAAAATGAAGGAATTAAAGTTTATAACATTATTAAAAATACTTCTAAAAATAATCAAAATCAATTAACTTTTGACAATATAACAGAAAATAATTTAACAAATAAGGAGAATAGAAAAATGAAAACAGATAATAGAATTTTTGAAAAAGTTCCTATTGATAAAATGAGAATACATTTAGCATCTGAAGGTGGTTATCAAAGAGATCCTAATTGTAGACCAAAAAAAATTAAAGATATGAGTATATATTTTGATATTAATGCATTAGGATGTCTTAAAGTTAACAAACGTAAAAATGGTTTATATTATGTAATAGATGGTGGGCACCGATTAATGGTTTTGCAAGCTTTAGGATATGTAGATGTTTGGTGTGAAGTAACATACGTTACAGAAAATTCTGTAGAATATGAAGCATTATATTATATTGATCAAGATAATCGAGTAACAAAAGTATCAAATGTTGAAAAATGGTCTGGAAGATTAGCCGCAGATGAAACACAAACTTTAGATCCTAAAACAATTAAGCAAATACAAAATGCAAGAAGTGCACAACCTATATTAGCCAAACATGGTTATAGTGTTGGTGCAACAAGAAGTAATCTTGTTTTTGGAGCTGTTGAATCTTTAGATCTTATTGTTAATAGATATGGTTTAGATATTTTAGATAAAACATTATTTTTTCTTAATAAAATATGGCCTAATGATGAAGATAGAACACAATCTCAAATTGTAAAAGGTTTTGCATATTTTATAAATACTGCAATTAATCAAAAGAAATATTTTCCAAATGAAATAATTTCTGTATTTACTAAAAAACAAAGATCTTTAAATGATTATGCGAACGATGCTAAAGCTCTTATAAAAATTATGAAAAGTTCAAAACAAGCCGGCGGAGGCGGCGGTAATCCTAGTACTGAACAAGGGATTATTTTTATAAATGAATGGAATAAACATAGAAAAACGCAAGTTAAATATATTACAGGATTTAATTTTCCAAAATAAACATTATCAAGGAGATTATAAAATGAAACAAGTAACAAATAAATTTGGTACTGGTGAATTATATGAAATAAACGATGTATCTGGTTTTATATACGTTAGATGTACAGCTTGTATTAGCATTTATTCAGACTTTTTAAGTTGGGCTGAAAATAATATTGCAAGAATATCTGAAGTACCTGATGACAGTGATAGTATCATTATTTTAGGTTGTCAAGTTACAGACTTAGCTATCTTAAATGATTTAAAACATGCAGAAGAATTTAAAGATAGAAATGTCTATAGATCGGAAGAGCNNACGTNTNNNNTC
>JGI994J12354_10000304_pt1 | contig 48491 bp, 43 predicted proteins | sample IntmicLarv3ML3BL_FD_12354 | JGI IMG/M metagenome (IMG submission 12354) | reverse complement strand
CACGCGCGCTTGACCGCGTTTTGCAAGCGCGTACGCGCTTGCGGTTCGTAAGGTGTGAAGCTGGAGGTGTGGAGGCAGAGCCTCCACGGTTTTTTATATCTTTAGTCTTTAAAGGAGGATACTATGAAAAAGATAAAACTACTTGATAATAGCATGATAGGCAAAATAGCCGCTGGTGAGGTAGTGGAGCGTCCAAGCTCTGTAATTAAGGAATTAATAGAAAACTCCATAGATGCAGAAGCGACTATGATAATTATAGAGATTAAAGATGGTGGAACATCTTTAATACGCGTGTCTGATAATGGCAAAGGTATAATAGAGGAAGATGTAAAGAGCGTATTTGTAAGACATGCTACGAGCAAAATGGAAACTTTAAGTGACCTTGAAAATGTACTATCTTTAGGATTCAGAGGCGAGGCTATGTCCTCTATTGCAGCAGTTTCACAATTAGAAATGACAACAAAGACAAGTGGCGAAGACGTTGGAAGCTATATAGAAGTGCATGGTGGGGAAATTATAAAAATGCAAGGCGTTGGAGTAGCCAATGGAACAACCTTCGTAGTTAGAAATCTATTTTATAATGTGCCCGCAAGAAGGAAATTTTTAAAGAAGCATAGTACTGAAAGTGGATATATATCAGATATAGTTTATAAATTTGTCTTAGGCTATCCTGATATATCCTTCAAATATATAGTCAATGGTAAAAAAATACTAGATTCAAACGCTAGGGGCGACTTAAGAACTTCCATATATCATGTACATGGTAAGGATGTATCAAGAGAACTACTTGCCGTGGGTTTTACCCAAGATAATATATCGGTAGAGGGGTACATCGGAAAACCAAAAATTTTCCGTAATAATAGAAGTTATGGTACCTTCTTTGTTAATGGGCGATACATCAAAAACCAACTTATTCAAGCGGCAATAGAAGAAGCTTTTTCAAGAAGATTACCATCGGGTAAATTCCCCTTCTATGTTCTGAACTTAACCATAGATCCAAATCTTGTAGATGTAAATGTGCATCCAGCGAAACTAGAAATAAAATTTAGCGATGATAAAAAGATATTTGAAATTATGCTAAATAGTGTACAAAAAGCCTTGGGTGAAAATGTGCTTATACCAAGTTACGGTACAGCATCAGAAGAAAATAAGGATTTAAACAGGGAAGAAATAAAAGAAGTGAAGGAAATAAAAATAGAGCCGCAAGCGGAATTAAAAGCAGAAGCAGAACCGCAAGTAGAAGCAAAATCAGTAGTAAAACCAGAAATAGGACAAGAAATAAAAAATATTGATATTATTAGAAAATTAAAAGAAGAAGCTTATGTTCCAGAAAAAGTACAGTATAATATATCAGATATACCGACACTTACACCCTTAGAGATCTTAGAAAGGTCGGATGCATTAAGGGATTCCGATTTAAATAAACCTCAAAGTTCTGATATGCCGCCTCCGCCTCCTATAATTCCAAAGGAGCCTGTAGTGGCTAAAAAAAAATTCTTTTTTAACTATAGAATAATAGGTGTACTCCTAAGAACTTATTGGGCAGTAGAACAAAGTAACACCATATACCTAATAGACCAACATGCAGCTCATGAACGTGTGTTATATGAAGAATTAATCGAAAGATATAAAAAGTCTGAAATAGTATCGCAATTACTATTACAACAACAATCCTTAAAATTGTCATTAAGAGAGAAGGAAGTTTTTGATAACAACAAAAAAATTTTTGAAAAATTAGGTTTTCATATAGAGGAATTTGGCGACGATTCTATTGTCATTAGGTCAGTTCCTTTTATTTTTAAGGAGGGTATATCGCCTTCAAATTTTGCAGAAATTCTAGATAAACTAAGTAATTTAGAGGTTCCTGATATACGAGTAAATGATATTTATGATTTGAAACTTGATAATATTGCAAACTTTGCTTGTAAGGCGGCAGTAAAAGCAAATGACATGCTAAATTATATAGAAGCAAAATCACTTATAGAAAGAATGCTCACCTTAGAAAATCCCTTTACGTGTCCACACGGAAGACCGACAATTGTGGAGCTTACAAAGTACGAATTAGAAAAAATGTTTAAGCGTGTGAATATTTAAAGATTAAGACCGTGGGGCTTTCAGCCCCACCCCCCGACAAGCGCACGCGCGCTTGACCGCGTTTTTTTGCAAGCGCGTACGCGCTTGCCTGTTTTTCAGAGCAAGTCAAACAGCTTGGCTGGAGTTGTTCGCCAAAAAAACTTTCTTCAACTGGAATCTCGAAAAAAATAAAAAAAGAATACACTTATGTGCGTTCTTAATATTCGGATATCCAAAAAAACAAAGCAACGGCTAAGCCGTTGCTAAAAAAGCGGTCAAGCGCGCTGCGCTTGTCGGGTGTGGGCTGAAAGCCCACGGTTTTTGTCATTAAATTAAAAGGAAAGGAGATTTATGGAGCTTATTGTTATAGCAGGACCGACTGCATGTGGAAAAACAGATACAGCAATAGAATTAGCACAAAGAATAAATGGCGAAGTAATATCAGCGGATTCAATGCAGGTATATAAGTACATGGATATAGGAACAGCGAAGATATCTAAGGACAAGATGCAGGGTGTAAGACATCATTTAATAGATGTAATGTATCCAGATGAAGAATTTTCTGTTGCACTATTTAAGGACTTAGCAAAGGCAAGTATAAATGATATTAGGTCTAGGGGAAAGGTACCTATTCTTGTAGGTGGTACAGGCTTTTATATAAACGCGCTAGTATATGATACTGATTTTGATGTAAAAGAAGATAATCAGTATTATAGAGAAGAATTGTATGAAAAATCAGAAGATAAAAAATTATTATATGAAATGCTTAAAGAGGTAGACCCCGAGGCTACACTATATATACATGAAAATAATGTAAAGAAGATAATAAGAGCCTTAGAATACTTTAAGGAAACAGGTAAAAGAATATCCGAACATAATAAGGAACAGCAGATGCGCAAGGAAGCATACGACACCTGTTTTTTCATATTGAATAGGGATAGGAAGAAGTTACATGAAGGTATAGAAAATCGTGTAGACCATATGATGAAAGAAGGTCTAGTAGAAGAAGTGAGAAGTATACTAAGCAAAGGCTACAAAAGAGATTTAATTTCAATGAACGGAATAGGCTATAAGGAAATAATAGGCTATTTAGAAGGAGAAGTTAGCCTAGAAGAAGCAGTCATGTTATTAAAGAGAAATACTAGAAGGTTTGCAAAACGTCAAATCACATGGTTTAAAAATAAATCAGGTGATAGCGGTATATGGATAGATACAGACGAACATAACACCGCAAAAAAAATAGCCGATGAAATTATAAGGCTACTAGAAATAGATAAATAGGAGAATAAAAAAGTGAATATAGATACTAAAAATATGTTCCTAAATGAATTTAACATAGATAAGTCGCTACTTGATTTTTGTGAAAAAGTAGAATCGAGCGTAAAAGATAGATTTCTGGAAATAGATAATAACTTAGAATACAATCAGTTGAAGGTTCTTAGGGCAATGCAAGCCAATAAGTTAAGCGATATGCATTTTGCTGCAACTACGGGATATGGTTATAATGACCTCGGACGTGAGACACTCGAAAATATTTATGCTCATGTATTTAAGGCCGAGTCGGCACTTGTTCGCCCACAAATAATATCAGGTACAAATGCATTAGCTATTGCCCTATCTGGAAATTTGAAGTATGGAGATGAACTACTTTCACCTGTGGGCACACCATACGATACGCTTCTTGGTGTAATTGGAATCAGAAAAACCAGAGGTTCACTTATAGATAATGGCGTAACTTATAAACAGGTGGAGCTACTTACAGGCGACAAATTCGATTTTGAAAATATTAAAAAGAGTATAAGTAATAAAACTAAAATGGTGACAATACAACGCTCAAAGGGTTATTCAACTCGTCACTCTTTCACAGTTGCGGAGATAAAGGAACTTATAACATTTATAAAGGATATAAGAAAAGATATTATTTGTATGGTAGATAACTGTTATGGAGAATTTGTGGACACTATAGAACCCTATGAAGTAGGTGCTGACCTTGTAGTTGGTTCACTTATTAAAAATCCAGGTGGAGGTTTAGCTCCTGTTGGTGGGTATATTGTAGGTAAAGAAGAATATGTTGAAAATGCTGCAAATAGATTAACAGCTCCAGGTCTCGGTAAAGAAGTAGGGCCAACTCTTGGAATAACAGGTGCTCTTATACAAGGTCTTTTCTTAGCACCTCAAGTAGTAGCTGGTAGCCTAAAGGGTGCAATTTTTGCGTCAAAATTATTTGATGAATTAGGTTTTAATACAATACCTAAGTATGACGAAAAACGTTCGGACATAGTACAAGCAATACTTCTTAACAATGCAGAAAATGTTATTTCATTTTGTCAGGGGATTCAGATGGGCGCACCAGTTGATAGCTTTGTAAAACCAGAGCCTTGGGACATGCCAGGCTATGATTGTCAAGTTATAATGGCAGCGGGCGCATTTGTACAAGGTTCCTCTATAGAGTTAAGCGCAGACGCTCCAATTAAGGCACCATTTGCTGTATACCTACAAGGTGGGCTTACTTGGTCTCACGCAAAAAGCGGCATAATAATAGCCGCTAATAATATGCTAAAAGAAGGCCTTCTGCACTTGACAAAACATTAAAAATAGTTGTACATTTAATATAGTAAAAAATGTAAGGGCGGTTTTCAATGAACTATTACAAGAGGCTATATGTAGGAGACTCAGTTAAAAACCATGAGCGTATAATAGAACTACTTGAAGAAGGGGTATACGTATATGGTACCCATTTAATATGTGTTAAAAAAAACATAGATATTTTACTTACAATAATAGATGCCAAACAAATATTTAATCCCTCAAACAATTATAAAGATTATATGGTAATAGGCTTAACAAATGGAAAAAAAGAAGCGCACGAACTTACTAAGGAAATAATATTTAGCTATTATCAAAAAAATAAAGGGCTTTCTGGTTTTAGAAAAAGTTTTTATTTAAAAGATTAAAACCGTGGGCTTTCAGCCCACACCCATTGCGACATGTCGCAATTTCCTAAGCGCAGCGCGCTTGACCGCTTCAAGCATGCGCCTTGCGCATGCAGATATACAAATCTGAAAAACAACGCTTCGGCGGTAGCCGAAGCTAAGAAGGGTCAAGGGTGAAACCCTTGTGCGGGTTTGGGGCGCACAGCCCCAAGGTTTTAAAGGTTTTTTCTTTTAATATAGGGTGAGGTGTTATATTGCTTAAATGGGTGCTTGGCTTTTTGAATGTGATTGGGCTTTTGCTGATTGTTTTATTTGTATCTATTTATATACCCACGTTTAGCTTGGCATATTATGAAAGACACTATAATGATAGTGGCATGGCGGAGCATATACAGATATCAGAAGAAGAGCTTATGATTGTAACCGAAAGGTTACTAGATTTTATGCGTGGTAGATATGATAATCTTTATATAACTGCAACCATAGCAGGTGAGGAAAGGCAGTTTTTTAACCAAAGAGAAATATACCATATGGAAGACGTGAGAGATTTATTTCTTGCTGGATATACTATACGTAATGTTGCTATAGCTATGTTTTCTTTAAGTTTGGCTTATCTAATTTTTTTTAATAGAGATGCTTTAGAGGTTTTCGCTAAATGTTATGTGTTTGGGATTAGTTTTTTTCTCCTTTCAATACTTGGCTTGGTTTTACTGATACTCACGGATTTTGAAACGTATTTTATTATTTTTCATGAAATACTATTTTCTAATGATTTATGGATATTAAACCCAGCAACAGACCTGCTTATAAATCTTGTGCCTCTACAGTTTTTCATAGATATATTTACCTTTGTTTCTATTAGCTTTTTATTATCAGTAACAGCTATACTTATAGCCTCAATCGGATTTATATTTTTTCAAAAGAAAAAAGTTTTAAGGAGATCTTAAAATGGACGTACTTATAAATATTTTAAGTATATTAGGGCTTGTATTACTCGTTTTAATACTCGCTATTATAGTGATTGTTCTTTTGGTACTTTTTATACCATTTAGATACGGTATCTATAGCGAAAAAAAAGATAATAATGAGCTTGTAGCAAAAGTAAATGTTACTTGGTTTTTTAAGGTTTTAAATTGCTACTATTACTATAATGATAAAGGCACGCCTAAGTTTGCTGCAAAAATTTTAGGTTTTACTATAATAAGCGATGAAAAGGTTAAACCAGCTAAAAAAGAGGAGTATACACCAAAGGAAGTAGCCGATGAAGTTTCAGATGAAGTAGAGAAAAAAGTAAAAAAAGTAGCACAAGAAACAGATGAAGAGATAGAAATAGACTTAGAAAAAGAGACCAAACAAAAACCTAAAGAAGAGCAAGAATCAGAAAAAGAAATAGAAGAAGAATTAAAACAAGATTCAAAAGAAAAACCGAAAGAAAAATCTAAGAAAAAGAGCCTACGAGAAAAATTGTACCTCGATAAAGTAGATATGGTAATAGAAAAAATAAAATATATATATCATTATCCTACAAGGCATGAAGTACAAAGACTAACAATAAAATTTATAAAAGATATTTTAAGAAAATTAAAGCCTAAAGTCTTTAAAATAGATGGGGAAATTGGTTTTGATTCACCAGATACTACAGGCTATGTTATAGGTGCTCTTTACGCTTCGCCTATTTCAAGATTAGGCGTAAATTTAAAAGGGAATTTTGAAAAAGAAATTTTTGTTGTTGAGGGTACAATGAAAGGAAAAATTAAACTTTTTCCACTTCTATGGATAACAGGAAGATTTCTTACTAAAAAGCCTATAATGGATTTAATTAAAAAATTAATATAACTTGAGGAGGACTTATCATGTCTAGTAATTTAAATAATAGTTTAGAAGTGCTATTTGATAAAATGGAAAATTTTATTTCTACAAAAACCGTAGTAGGAGAGCCAATACACATAGGTGAAGTTATAATGTTACCACTTGTAGATGTATCATTTGGTGTTGGTGCAGGTTCGGGAGAACGTGCAGCAGACAAAGGCGAAGAAAAAGAAAAATCTGAAAAAGGTAGCGGAGGCGGTGGAGGTTTAGGCGCAAAGATAACGCCTTCAGCTGTACTTGTTATAAAAGGCGACACTGTGCAATTAGTTGATGTTAAAAGTCAAAATTCGCTTAATAAATTAATTGATATGGCACCTGGTGTATTATCAAAGTTAAATTTAGATTCGCTCCTTTCAAAGGTAAAAGGAGAACCTAAAGAAGGTATTACAGAAGAAGATTTTTCTGAATCAAAAGAAGAAACTGAAATAAAAGAATAAAAGATAAAGATCTTGGGGATTTCATCCCCAAACCCCGACGAGCGCACGCGCGCTCGACCGCGTATTTAGCAACGGCTATGCCGTTGCTTTTTTTGTGTCTCATTTTGGGCATTAAATTTGGAAGGCAATAAAAAAAGCTTAGGCGTAACCTAAGCTTCAAAGTTTTTCAAGGGTTTCACCCTTGACCCTTTTTAGCAAGCACATTCGTGCTTGCTTTTTTGAGGTGTGGAGGCGGAAGCCTCCACGGTCTTTATCTTTTAATCTTTTAATCCTTTGATTTTATTCAAACTTTAAGCCAGATAAAGCTTGTGCTAGTTTACTGTTTACGGCTGGTTCTTCTTTGCTGTTTTCTTTACTAAGCTTTTGCATGAACTTTTTAACATCTTTCTTTTGTAGTGTGTTGCCTTCTTTTTTACGACGTTCTTCAAAAGTTTCTAGCTTTTCTTTATGTCCACATACACATACAAACTTTTTATTATTATCGCTACCTGTTAAAACTAGTTTTTTATGACATTTTGGACATCTAGCGTTTGTATTCATTTCTAATGTTTTTCTAGCACCACATTCTCTATCTTGGCAAACTAAGTATTTTCCTTTTTTGCCTTTAACCTCTAACATTAATTTACCGCATTCGGGACATTTTTTATTAGTTATATTATCATGTTTGTATGTGGCTTCACTAGTACGTACTTCTTTTATAATATCTTTTGTATAAGCTTTAATTTCGTTTAAGAAATTATCCTTATTAAGTGAGCCTTTAGAGATTCTATTTAGCTTTTGCTCCCATTCTGCTGTTAAAGTAGGTGAACGTAAATCTTCAGGTGCAAGCCCTAAAAGCTGTCTTCCTTTTGCTGTTGTATAAAGAAAGTTACCACGTGGTTCTATTAAGAACGAATTTAGAAGCTTTTCTATTATGTCGCCACGAGTTGCAACAGTACCAAGACCTCCTGTTTCGCTTAAAGTTTTCGCTAGTTCCTTGTTTCCGCTATCCATATATTTTGCAGGGCTTTCCATTGCTTCAAGTAATGTACCCTCTGTAAAAAATGGTGGTGGTGTAGTTTTGCCAGTTGTTTGCTTGATGGATGCTACTTCTAACACTTGACCTTTTTTAAACAAAGGTAAACTTTGCGATTTTACTTCATCTGTAGAATCATCGTCATCAATATTTTTGCTATAAATTTCTTTATATCCCATATTAATTACACGTTTACCTTTTGCAACAAATATATGTGAGTCCACACTTATCTTTACAGTAGTTTGTTCGTACTCAAATGGAGGATACAAAACTGCAAGAAATCTTTTTACAACAAGGTCATAGATTTTTCTTTCTTTATCTGAAAGGTCTGAGAAGTCCGCACTTTCTTCAGTTGGTATAATAGCGTGATGGTCGGAAACTTTATTATCATCAACAAATGAAGAATTAGTTTTTATAGGTTTTGAAAGTAGGAATGATGCAGGTTTTCTATAGTCTTTTACCATAACCGCTTTAAGTCTTTCAGGTAAAGTTGGAACTATATCTTTTGATATATATTTGGAATCTGTACGCGGATAAGTTAAAACTTTATGATGTTCGTAAAGCTTTTGCATTATAGAAAGTGTTTCTTTAGCTGAAAAACCAAATATTTTATTTGCGTCACTTTGTAGGCTCGTTAAATCATATAATCCTTTTATAGACTGCTGCTTATTTTGTGCAGTTACTTCTGCTACAGTTGCTTTCTTTGCTTTATTACAGCTTGCTATTATTTTTTTTGCGCTTTCTTCATCAAATATACGTGTATTTCCGCTTTTAGAATCTTGCCAAGTAAAAGTAACGCCCTCAGACATAAAATTAACACCATAAAAATTTGTAGGCTTAAAACTTCTTATGTCTTTTTCACGCCTTGAAATTATTGAAAGGGTAGGGGTTTGTACACGACCACATGAAAGTTGGGCATTAAACTTTGTTGTAAGTGCTCGTGTAGCATTTATTCCAACTATCCAATCAGCTTCAGCACGTGCTTGAGCAGAGTGGTAAAGGTTTATATATTCCTTTCCATCTTTCAGCTTTTTAAAGCCTTCTTTAATTGCTTTATCAGTAACAGATGAAATCCAAAGTCTTTTTAAGGGTTTCTTAACCTGTGATTTAATAAGTATCCATCTTGCTACAAGTTCACCTTCACGACCAGCATCTGTTGCAATAATAATTTCGCTTATATCTTTTCTAATTAGCAAGCTCTTTACTGTTTTATATTGCTTTGCAGTTTGACCTATTACTGTTAATTCCATTTTTTCAGGTATTATAGGCAGGTCGTCTAGTTTCCAACTTTTATATTTTTCACCGTAATCTTCAGGGTCACGTAGTGTTACTAAATGACCAAGTGCCCATGTAACAACATAATCTTTACCTTCTATATATCCGTTTGACGCACTCTTACAACCAAGTACTCGTGCTATATCTTTTCCAACCGATGGTTTTTCCGCTAGTATCAATTTCTTCACAATTTCACCTCTTATTTTTTTTAAGAAAAAATAAAAAACCTTGAGGGCTTCCGCCCTCAAACTCCCGACAAGCGCACGTGCGCTTGACCACGTAAGGGAACGCACATGCGTGCGTTCCTAAAAATGGGTCAAGAGCGATAGCCCTATACGCTTTATAAAAAACAATGTCTTGCCAGAGTTCAAAACAAAATATTAAATAGACCGCACTATGTGCGGTCTTAAAAAGCGGTCAAGCGCGCTGCGCTTGCTGGGGATTTGGGACGAGTAGCCCCAAGGTCTTAATCTTTTGATTTTTAAATTTTAGCATAGCTGATTGCTATATTCAACAAATAGAGTTGTATTTCATTGAAGTGAAAGTAAAAAAATAGTATAATATCTTAAAAATATCAAATTATATATTTTGAAATCTTTTTCTACTTAAAGGGGGATTTATATGATAGATACTGTAATAGTAGGTTTAGGGCCTGCTGGATTATCCGCTGCAATTAATGCAAGAGCAAGAAATCGTAGCGTTTTGGTACTTGGTAGAGATAGATATACAAGTGCGATTTATAAGGCCGAAAAAATAAACAATCATTTAGGCATGCCTGATGTAACAGGTAAAGAAATGATAGATACCCTGTACGAACACGCAAAAGCAGAAGGTGTAGAGTTTAAAACTGGCAGAGTTATGCAAGTTACACCTTTAGGCGATTATTTTGGTATTAATTTTCAAAATGAGTTTATCGAAGCTAAAACTGTTATTTTAACAATAGGTGTTTCTAAGGGAGTCAATAAGGCAGACAGAGAAGAAGAATTATTAGGAAAAGGAGTTAGTTACTGTGCTACATGTGATGGTATGTTGTATAGAGATGCTGATGTAGTGGTTGTAGGGGAAACTCCAGAAGGTGAAGAAGATGCAAATTTTTTAAGTGAGATATGCAATACTGTACATTATATATCTGGTTATGAAGAAGTAAAGAATCTTAACCCTAACATTAAAGTAATCAAGGGAAAAGTCGATAAAGTGTTGGGTGACGATAGGGTAACAGCTGTAGAAGTTGAAGGTAGCAAAATAGAATGTACAGGTGCGTTTTTTATTAAAGCTTCAATTGAAATAGAGAGCATTGTAAGCGAGATTTTGGTTGATGAAAAGAAAGCAATAAAAGTTGATAGGAATATGCAAACAAATATAAAAGGTTTATTTGCTGCAGGTGATTGTACGGGTTGGCCTTTGCAAATAAGTAAAGCAATTGGTGAAGGGCTTATAGCGGCACAAGCGGCCGATAAGTATATAAGAGGTTTATAAAGAGTGTCTAGTTTCGATTTAAAGATAATAGCGTTGCTGACTATGTTTATAGACCATGCAGGAAGTATATTAGATGTAATGCCTATGCGTTATATAGGGCGTATTGCGTTTCCTATATACGCATTCTTAATTGCTGAGGGTTGTACTCATACGAAGAATATAAAGAAATATATGTTTAGGCTATTCTTATTTGGGGCTGTTTCTCAAATTCCATTTGCTATATTTGCTGATAGTTATACATTTATATCTTACTTGAATATTTTCTTTACATTATCCCTTGGCGTTCTTGCTATCTATATAGATCAGTCAATACTTAGTAAAATTTCTAATTTAAATTTGAGAAGTGCACTTGCATTTATTAATGTATATCTTATTGGTTTTTTTGCACAAGGAATAAATAGCGATTACGGAAGTCTTGGTGTATTTTTAATATATTGCTTTTATATTCAAAAGAACGCTAATTCCTTATTAGCGTCTTCTACAAAAGCTTCGCACACAGTTTTTTTCTTGCTATTTTCTAAAAAAATTGCACAGGCACTTATACTCATGATTTTTTTATTCTTTATGTATCCACCAATTACGACGCATGGTATTCATTTATTTATAGGAGGAAGTCTTAGTTTAATACCTATATTACTTTATAATGGGACGCAAGGAAAATCAGTAAAGTGGATTTTTTATGCTTTTTACCCTTTGCATCTCATTGCACTGATACTTGTTAGATACTATTTTTTATAATACACAGATGATAATAACGATAAAATGGAGGGGTTAACTTAGTGAATTTTTTCGCAGACGATAGAGATTTAAGGTTTAATTATTTTTTTTGGATAGGTTTACTTGCTATAATGCTTATAAGGAGTTTTTACTTTGGCATAACATATTTTAATTTTTTAGATGACTACAACACATATGGTATTTTTTATAGACTAAACGATGATATTTTTAATGATATAATATTATGGTATGGTTTATATACGTTTAGACCCATTGCATTTCTTGCTGATGCATACATAACTCAGTGGTTTTGGCCTAATATGTGGCTTGTACTGCTTTTTTATACTATAATGCATTTTTTTACGGTTCTTATATTTCATAGAACTTTAAAATACTTAGGCATTAATTTCGGTGCATTCGGTATAATTATTATATCTCTTACACCTATATTGTTTGAAGCTGTTTATTGGATAGGGGCTTCTACAAGATTAGTTCCTGGAATGTTTTTTTCTATACTTTCCTCTTACTTTCTTGTATGCTTTTTAGACCTTCATAGTAGGAGAATATATTATAAAAGATATTTAGTCTTATATGTATTTTTCAATTTCTTATCTACAGGATTTTATGAGCAGATTATAGTTTTTAACTTTGTATTTACTTGTTTTGTTATATTTTTAAGTCGCTATAAAATACAGAGACATTTTAGACTTATAGTTTTAACCCCGTTTTTATCCACAATATTTATAGGTTTGTTTTATTTACTACTTGCTCCACATGGAAAAGTAGCAGATAGAGGTGCACTTGTGCCTTTTAATGAAATATTTTCACAAGTTTCATTAGTAGTACTATCTGTAGGGAATCTTTTAATTAATGTTAACTGGGAAATTAGTTCAGCTGGTTTTTTAAGAGGTTTGACTTTAATAAGTGGATTTTGGCAAGTAGTAGGACTGTTATTTGTAATTATATTTACTATAGTTGTATATTTGTCTTTGATGAAAAGATATTTAGCATTTGAAGATAGCTATGATGATAAGTTTTTGTTTAGACTTTTTATGGGATTTGTTTTAACAATGACCGCTTTTGGGCCATTTTATCTTTTACAAAATTCTTTTATGGCACCTAGAACTGTTTATCCTGCAATATTTGGTATAGCTATTTTCCTTGATACTTTGCTTAGTATGGTATCAACTACGAAAATATCTGTGGTTAGGCTTAGAATACTTAAGCCTATAATCTCCACCATATTTATAATCCCATTCTTTATAATATATATAGCGGAAGTAAATAATTTTAGATTACTTGAAGAAGCTGATACAAAAATTATGAGTAACTTTTTAGAAGTTTTCACAGAAACTGGTATAGATGACCAGACAATGATTGTTTTATTTAATACACAATACTCTTACGCTGATACTACAACGCAGGGTCATAGATTAGAAAACGTTACATCGAGTGATTGGGCATTAAAAGGCAAGGCTAATGCAACTTCAAGAGATTTTCGTTTTACACAAATGCAACCTATACAAAGTGAAAGGTTGCTACCTAAGGAATGGGTAACCAATGAAAATGGCTTATTTGGTATAGATGAGGAACTTAGCATATATCATCTTTATTTAATTAGTAACACATTATTTATTAACAATACTGATATTATATTTGGATTATTAGAATATTATGATGATTACAGTCTTAAATTCATAAGGCATAACTAGTTTAGTTGCTATCGTTTCGCAAAATACATGTTTTTAGTTATAATTAAGTTGAAAAGTCTCGTGTAAATAGTGTATACTTTAGTTAATAAGGTACAAAATTAGAGAATGGGATGTGTTACTTGATGCGCAAAACTTTGAATTTTATGCATACAAAAAGTATAGCTATTATGGGCGGAACTTTTGACCCTATACATTACGGTCATTTGGTGTCAGCAGAAGCAGTAAGGAAAGAGTTTAATATAGACAAGATAGTTTTTATACCATCAGGTCAGCCGCCGCATAAAGAAGGAACTGGTGTCTCTGAAAAACGCATTAGGTATGCTATGGCTGAGATTGCAACTTTATCTAATGAAAACTTTGATGTATCTACTATTGAAATAGATAGAGAAGGTACAACCTATACTGTAGACACGATAGAAGAAATTAAAAAAATTTGTAGCCCTGATACAAAAATATATTTTATTACAGGTGCCGATGCTATAGAGAAAATATTTACGTGGAAGAATGCAGAAAAATTATTGAAGATGTGTGAATTTATAGCTGTAACGAGACCAGGACATGATAAAAAGAAATTAATGAAACATATATCTAGTATAGAAAATGAATGTAGAATTAATTTGCACTTTTTAGAAATTCCAGCTCTTGCTATATCTTCTACAGATATAAGGCAAAGGGTGCTATCGAATAAATCTATTAAATACTTACTACCAGAAGATGTAGAAAGGTACATATACAAATATGGATTATATAAAAAAATTCCTATAGCGAAGATTTTAGATTATAATACTATAGATACAATGCTTCGAGAAGACCTATCAACAAAACGATATCTTCATACTATGGGTACAGCAGAGGAGGCTGTAAAGCTTGCTAAAGTACATGGTGAAGATGAAGATAAGGCCTATATCGCGGCACTTTTCCATGACTGCGCTAAAGAAATTGAAGATTCACAGAAGTTAGCTTTGTGTAAAGAATATGGAATAAAGCTTGATAGTATTATCAAACAACAGATATCTCTTAGCCATGGATTTCTAGGTGCGGAGATAGCAAAGAAGTTTTTCGGAGTAGAAGATGATGAAATTCTTGACAGTATTAGGTATCACACCACAGGACGTAAAAATATGTCTAAATTAGAAAAAATAATTTATATAGCGGATGTAATAGAACCAACTAGGGGATATACAGAAGAGTTAAAAGCACTCAGAAAAATAGCTTATGAAGATTTAGATAAAACTATGATTGTATGTTTGCAAAACACTTTAAAGCTAACTATTGAAAAAAAACAGATGTTTCATCCGCGAGGGATAGAGGCTCTTGATTATTTTGAGCGGAGCAAGGCTACTAAGTTAAATTTGAAAAAAATTAGGAAAGAGGAACATTAATAAATGGAAAAAACAAAAAATTATGATGAAACACTCAAGGAAGTTTATAATGCTATGGAGGACAAATTCGCGGCTGATATTACTATACTAGATATAAAGAATGTATCTGGAGTAGCTGATTATTTTATAATTGCAACAGGAAATAATAGTAATCAAGTTAAAGCTATATCTGATGCTGCGAGTGAAGCACTTTATAAAAGAGGTGAGCGGGCAAGGCATTCTGAGGGTTATCAAACGGCTAGTTGGGTGCTACTCGATTTCTATAATATAGTAGTTCATGTTTTTAATAAAGAAGATAGGCAATTTTATAATTTGGAGAGATTATGGTCAGATGCAGGAGTTGTAGATATAAATAAACTTTAGTTTTGAAAATCTAAAGATAAAATATAGGCGCACGCACTTGATTGTAAGGAAACAAGTTAGAAAAAATGCAGCAAAAATGTACAGCCACTAAAAAAAGGCAAGAAATTGCTTTCAGCAAGTTAAAATATTTGGGAAAACACGAATAAATGAATAGGGGTGATTAAATTGAGTAGACATAATTCTGTCAAAATAGGTACAGCTGGTGTTGATGGGATTTTAAGAGGTGAGTGTTATATATTCCCTTATCTTGAGGGTGTAACTTGCTCTATAGTAAATGATAATGATTCTATTATAACGAAGGCTAATGGTAAGGTATGTACATTAATGAACGATAGCCATGGTTTTGCAGCTTACGTGCTAAAAACTTCATCGTTTCTTAAATTTTTTAAGAATAATCCTACCATTAAGCTTTATGGTGAGTTTCTACCAAGAACATCAAAAAAGTATAGCATGGAATCTTGCAACCATCTATATATTACTGATGTTTTTTATAAAGGTAAGTTTATGCCATACTCTGAGTATCAACCTATACTTGAGAGAGCTGGAATAAAATATGTTCCTGCTACAGCGAATAGTTCTAATTTAAAGGTAAAAGATTTATATAGCTATGTTGATTCAAGCCATTACCTAATAAATGAGGGAATGAATGGGATAACAGTAAAAAGATACGATTTTGTAAATCATGATAATAAAACCTTATGGGGATATATATTACCTGATGATGAAGAGTATATTTTAACTAAAATGATTCATAGTTCACTAGAATATCAAATTATTAATACATTTCTTACTGAAGATTTTGTAGAGGCGACATCAGAAAAAATAGGTGGCAAAAATTGGAACAAATCTATGTTTGCTATTTTTGCTACAAGAGTATATAACGAAATGCTTTCTCAAAAAATAGTTGAAATCCTGAAAAAGTTTGAAAACCCTGTTATAGATTTTGAGAAATTAAAAACTATGGCTATTAACCATATAGAAGATATAAAAGATTAAAAAAAGCAAGCGCATGTGCGCTTGCTTTTTCTATTTAACTTGTGCCTTGTCTTACTTCATCTTAATTTTTTAATTACTGAAATGGGCAAAATATTGAGCGTTTTTAAATTATATTATTCTATAGCGCGCTAGAAGAAAGTATAATCCAGTACATTCTTTAAGATATTTGTCATAGTTTTAACTTATCTCCAGCTTCTAAGCATTAGGGATTTCATAATCATCTACACTTAATTTTGCTCTTGCAACCACTCGTTTATCCTTGCATACAAAGTTCGCGTGGACGAAGAATTATCGAGATTTATAAATATATAATTATGGGTATTATTCAAGTTAATAAAGATGAATGGCGGAGTATCCGTTCTAATATATGCAAGACCCTCTCCTAAATTACTAACTCTGACAGGGGCTCTTTGGAACTGCCAAAATTCAAAGCCACCACCAAGACGAGTTACGGTTGGCATTACGTCAATTAAACTTACTGATTCTATTTCACGTCTATCAATCATAACCCCGTGTAATGATGTTTCAATAGTCATTCGATTGCCATCTATCGACACAACAGGTTCTCTAAATCCTTGAACAAAGCTGTTGACAAGCGTAGCAATAGCGACTAGAATAACAGCTACTACTATTATAATAATCCATTTTTTATTCTTCTTTTTCTTGTTCATATGCTCATACCACCTTTTCTTATTTTTTCAACAATACTTCCGCCACGAACTTGAAGAACTGAATATCGCATTGTAATCCATGTGATTGCAAAAACACCAAGTATAGAATACAACATCGTAAGCCATGGAAAATGATAATCAACACCCATAGAATGCATTACGAATCTATAAATTATAAATGAAATACCACTGCCAATAGGTAATCCCCAAATAAGAGATTTAGCAGAGCACAAGGCACTTTCAAGGTTCAACATGCGATCAAGCCCTTTATGTGTCATACCGACACTTCGTAAAACAGCGAACTCCTTTGAACGTGAACGTACATTTGTAGATATAGTGCTGATTATATTGGTTAGACCTATAAGCGTAAGCATTCCAATAAATCCGTAAAGAAATATCTTAATTAAATTTATAATTCCTTGTATGGCCTCAGTTGCTTTTCTAATATCTGTTACGTTGACAAACATCTCTACATCACCATCTCTTGGGATTAAATCTAAATCACTTACAACTTCATTTGCATGTTCTAAGAATCCTTCTAAGTCCTCTGGATTCGCAAACCAATTAAAATATGTTGCGCCAAGTCTCGGAACAATTACTATCAATTCGCTATTTGCCCCAGTGAATCCATTTAATAATTCATCGGGCACTTCTGTAAGTTCTCCATGTAATTCCACTTCTTTGACGTATCCATTAATTGTTTCGATATGAACTGTCTGATTGTCAAATATGTAAGGTATGTACGAGGATTCAGCATGAACATTATGCCTAAAAAAATTGACAAGGATATTTGAGCCAATAGGAACGCCAGCCTTTTCTGCAAGCTCTGCGTATGTCTGCGAATCTATACTCAGTAACCATGCAGAGACATTATGTGATTCATCATCATAAGGATCTCCAATGACACTCACCATATCAGGCGATATCATTTCCTTGGGTATGTTTGCTCTGGCATTATAAAGACCTCCTACGCCCATTAGGTTTGCATTTGGAAATTCACGTAGCCTTGAAGTCATTTCTTCAGCCATATCTGTTTCAATGGGATTGTATAAAAAATAAATATCCCCACTTTCGTCAAATGAAATCTGCAAATCAGTCATTACGTGAACCGTAGCAGATGCATCTATATTCGGAAATATTAAATTCATCATCATGCTGTTAATCTGTGTGCCGACACTACTAACCACTGTAAAAAGAATCACACTGATAGTAATCGAAATAACTGAAGCCCGAAAATTACGATTGTTTCGTTTTAAAGATTTATATGCAAGCATTCCCTCAAAGCCAAATAACTTTTGAACAATGGGGTTTGAATGAACCTGCTCTACCTTTAGTTTAACCACGCCTGATCCCCGAACCAGATCAATAGCACTAATTTTTGAGGCCTTACGCGCAGGAATCCATGCCGATAGCAGTACAGTAACAAACGCCACAGCTACCGAGATAGTAATCGCTTGCCACGCAACGATAAAGTCGAAAACCAGTGCTGATCCAAAGTTATCAATGTTATTCCATGTCGATAAGAAGTGGTTGGCGATATTTACATTTATAAATGTTGCTGCTACGCCTAGAACAACTCCAATTGGGATTCCCACTATAGAAAGCATCAAACCTTCATATATGACTACTTGTGTAATCTGCTGTTTTGTAGCTCCAACACTTTTTAAAGCACCAAATTGTGTAACGCGCTCATCTGCACTAATACGGAATGCATTGGATACTACATTAACCGATACAGCAACAACAATGAGGCCAATAATTATACCAATAACAATAAAGGTTATCGTATGAGTTCCTATTACATAGTACGTTTCGTCCATATCTCTTGTAAACATTTCATAAGCACTAGCCAAAAAATTATATACAGAGCTTATCATAACAGTTGATAAAATAATTCCAAAAAGAGTCCAAATCGTGCGCTTGCGATTTACCATCAGTTGACTGTAGGCCAGTTTTGCAGTTAACTTCATTAGAAATTCACCTCATTTAAAATAATCTTACCATCATTAATTGTAGCATAGTGAACTATCCCACCTACAAATTTTGGGGGTTCACTTTAACTTAACTGGTACCTTGTCTTACACGTGCAATTCCTTCAACTCTGTGACCAATAGAATTCGCAACAGTAATTCGCATTTCAGCATTAAAATGTGATTCAGATTCCATATGTGCTAAGGTAGTAACCTCAGAAAATCCTTCAACTGAGAATTGAGCAATTGTGTCCCATGTACAATTTCTACCGCGCAACTGAATTGTTACGATTGCAGTGTTTTCAGTATTATTTTTATATCTAATTTCCAATTTATTCACTCTAGTTTGTAATTGGTTTTGTCGCTGACTTACTGTTGGAAAGCTCCGCTCCCAAAAAGCATTACTACCTACAACTTCTTCATCCCATATAAGTGTTTGAGCGTTAAAGAGGCCTATCAAATTTTCATTATCACGCATTTCTGATGTGGCTATTATTCGTAAATTATCATCGCGTGTCACTGGTAGTATTATTGCCCTCATTGTTGGCGTTATTTCCAGAATATCGTAATCTACGGCTGGTGATTTTTCTAAAGCAATAGCATTATTTATAAATTCGTAAGAATTATCAACATAATTGCTACAGGCTGTGAAAATGAATAAACCTAAAAATAGGGCAGGTACTTTTAATCTTTTCATGGTATATCCTTCTCTCTGTGAATTTCCCTCTGATTTAGTGCAAGTTAAACGGAGGGGTACTATTCACAATATACCATAAATACAATTTATCTACAAATTAATAAAAAAAATCCCACTGCATAAAATACAGGGGATTTTTTTATCACTAAATTTTAATCCAAGTTTTTTTATTGCTACTCTCAAATAACTTTTCAGCTAAAATTGTTTGGTTTAATCCATCTTCAAAAGTTGCATATTCTTTTACTGAAGGGTTGCTGATAGATTCATAAACCTTTTTAAAGGTTTGTTTAAATGCATCAGGGAAGCCTTCGATATGTCCTCCAGGATAAGACGCTACAGAATCCGCGCCACCTTTTAATAATGAAGCATCTTTTTGTATAAACTCATTAGGTTTGCCTCTATGTCCTATTGTCAAATTGTTTAAATCATTTGAATCCCATGTAACAGACGCTTTTTTACCTGCTATTTTAAGTGTTATTTTATTTTTCTCACCAGCAAACATTTGAGAAATTACACCGCTACAAATAGCACCATTTTCTAATTTTAAATTAATTACAGCAAAATCTTCTGTATCAATAGAAACCTTTTCATAGTCTTCTTCTTTAAGGACTTTTTCAGAAAAAGTTTCTATTTTTACCTTCGCTTTTTTTCTTTCAGGGTAGAAAGTTGAAAATTCTGCGAAAACCTCAGTTATTTTAAGCCCTGTAGTAAATTGTATAAGATCCATCCAATGAGAACCTATATCTGCAATTGCTCTTGTTTTTCCAGAGTAATCGCTAACAAGTCTCCAACTATAATCTGTGTCATATAGAAGCCAGTCTTGAATATATTCTCCATGCACTGATATAACATCGCCTATATCATCATTTTTAATCAAAGTTTTGATGTGATTTGTCATAGGGTAAAAACGGTTATGAAAATTAACCGCATTTATAAGGTTTGTTTTTTTTGCAAGTTCAGCCATAGCTACAGCATCTTCTAAAGTAGCCGTCATTGGTTTTTCACAAACTACATGAATACCTTTATCCATAGCATACTTTGCAATTTCATAATGTGTGTGGTTTGGTGTACAAATGTGAATAACATCTAAATTTTCACTATCTATCATATCTTTATAGTCATTATAGTAATTTTCAACGAATAATTCTTCAGATTTTTCTTTTGCGCCTACAGTTTCAGATATAGCTATTACATTTACAAAACCTAAACGTCTTAAGGCTTCTATATGAGCTATCCCAATAAAACCTAACCCTATAACACCAGTTTTATAATTTTTTTTGTGCATAATATCGCCCCTTTTTATTGTAATCGTTAACATAGCTATAATAACAAATCTTCACATAAAAATCAATATATAATTATAATTCAAATTAATTTTAATGAAAAAATAATGATTTTTGGCTTGTTTTTTAATTTTTTGAAATAAATTCAATAAAAAAATATAAAAAAGTATTGACGCATTTGTGATGTTATGATAACATCTTATCATGATAACGATTACAATGGTGGTGACAAAAATGACTATAAAAGATATTGCAAAAAAGGCAGAGGTTTCTACAGCATCTGTTTCACGAGTTATAAATAATGCACCAAATGTTTCAGAAGAACTTCGTAAAAAAGTCATGTCACTTATAGACGAAGTAGGGTATAAGCCAAATAGCATTGGCAAGCAGTTACGTACATCTAAAAGTGAAAAGATTTTAGTAGTCCTACCAACATTATCAAATCCGTTTTATGCAACAATAATAAAAGGTATAGAAGAGGAATGTAGTGAACTGAATTATGGTGTGCTTATAGCTGTTATTAATCTAAATAATGAGCTTGAGAGAAAATACATTGAACTTTTAACTACTAAACAAGTTGACGGCATTATTTCTTTCTTCTCTACATTAGCACCAGATGAAATAAATAAAATGGCTGAAGCTTTTCCATATGTACAGTGTTGTGAACCTACAGAAAACACTAGCACCTCGTCTGTATCTATAAATAACAAAAAAGCTGCTTATGATGCGGTTTCTTACTTAACAAGTTGTGGTCATAAAAGAATAGGTATGATAAGTGGCTACTATTTTAAAACTTCTGAACGAGAGAGAGAAGCAGGATTTAAAGAAGCTTTAGAAAAAGCAGATATAGCATTTTCCGAAGAACTTATAGTAAAAAGTGATTATGATTACGAAGGTGGACAGAAAGCCTGTAAAAAATTATTCGATTTAGAAAATCCACCTACTGCAATTTTCGCAGTATCCGATACAATCGCTATAGGTGCAATGAAATATTTAAGTACAATAAATAAAATAGTAGGAAAAGACGTAGATATTGTCGGTTTTGATAATGCTACTGTTTCTAAAATGTCTAGTCCTACAGTGTCAACAGTATCGCAGCCTAGACTTGAACTTGGTCAAACCGCAGTTAGTCTTCTAATGGATAAAATACATAATTCAAGTAGCATAAATAAGTCAGTGGTACTACCACACAAACTTATATTCCGAGAGTCAACAGGCATTAAGTTTAAATAAAAAATTATGTTTACTATATTAAACATAATTCTAATTTATAAATATAGATTAGTTGGGTGACATAGTCTCGCCACCTAAAAGGTAGGAGAGATTCTTGCCAATCACTGTTAAATAATTTTGAGGGGGAATTAGTAATGAAAAAATTAATAGGTAAATTAATAGCTCCAGTAATGTTAGCTTTTGTAGTAACTGGATGTGGGGATGATGGAACAACGGCCGCTGCTGCTGATGGTACTGCAAATGCTGGAAGACCAGTTGTTGCTGTATTAACACCAAATGCAACACATGGCTTTACAGGTGATAGTATAAGGCATGCACACGCCGCGACGGCTGAATTATCTGATGAATTTGATGTAGATTTTAGATTAGTAACGTCAGCAGAATCAAATGAGCAAAATAATCAAATTACACAAATGATTAATGAGCAGGTAGATGTTATTGTTTTATGGCCACATAATGGAGATGAAGTTAGAAGTGGTGCACTTAGTATAGAAGAAGCGGGAATACCTCTTGTTGTATACAACAGACTTATACCAGGGTTTACTCCTACTGCTGAAGTAGCTGGGGACAATATTGGGATAGGTGAATTGGCTGGAGAATACTTTAATCAATTTTTTGCAGCAGATTTAGCGGCAGGTGAAGTTAATATTTTAGAATTTAGAGGAGATAATTCTATAGTTCCGATAGAAAGAAACCAAGGATTTGAAAGTACAATGCACGCAAATATGAATATAGTACAGTCATTTGTTACAGGCTGGCAAAGACAAGTAGCTATGGAGCAAATGGAAACATTTTTAAATACAAGTAGTGTAGAGCAAATTGAAAGCATACAAGCAATATTCACTCATGATGATGAAGTAGTATTAGGAGTACTTGATGCGATTGAAAACTATAATGGAGCTGCAAACTTAAATATTAGATTAATCTCTGGTATTGGCGGTAGAGCTCAAAACTTAGAACTTTTTGATTCAATATATGACAGACTTAACATTTACAAAATCACTTACGAATTTTCACCAGTTATGGTAAGAGACCCAATAATAGCAGGTGCAAGAATAGCGAATGGCGAAAATGTAACTGGAACAATACGTATACCTACATTTGAAATTGATTCAACTACAATTGATGAATTTATGGCTAGTGAGTCATTTATAAGAAGATACAGCTTAGATTAAGATTAAAAAAGATTAAGACCTTGAGACTCCGTCTCAAACTCTGGTCGCTTTTTGAAAAAAGCGACGCAAAAACTTTAAAAGCAAGCGCAAATGCGCTTGCAAAAATTAAGACCGTGGACACTGTCCTGACAGAGCCCACAACTAAAAAGATTAAGACCTTGAGACTTCGTCTCAAACTCTGGTCACTTTTTGAAAAAAGCGACGCAAAAACTTTAAAAGCAAGCGCATTCGCGCTTGCAAATAACGCGGTCAAGCGCGTGTGCGCTTGTCGGGGGAAGTGGGGGTGAAACCCCCACGGTTTTAATCTTTTCCAAAAATTTTGAGTATAGGGGGATGCTTATGTTCCTAAGAATGAAAGATATAGTTAAAACTTTCGGACCTGTAAAGGCAGTAAAAGGTGTAAGTTTAGAAGTGGATTCAGGTGAAATACATGGCTTGCTAGGAGAAAATGGGGCTGGAAAATCTACCCTTATGAATATATTAGCTGGAGTTCTACAACCTACCAGTGGTGAAATTTACGTAGAAGGGGAATTAAAAACAGATTTAACTCCTAAAAAAACAGCAGAACTTGGTATAAGGTTCATTCATCAAGAGCTTAACTTATTTAATCACTTACGAGTTTTTGAAAACTTATTTTTGTCGGAGGAAATAACCAAAAAATTTGGAGTTTTGGACAAAAAAGAAATGATAAAAAAATCACAAGCAGTTTTTGATCTTATAGAAATAAACATAGATCCTTTAGCAGTTGTAGAAACTTTAGAAGCATCTAAAAAGCAGTTAGTAGAAATAGCAAAATCTCTTTTATTTGATTGCAAGCTTATAATAATGGATGAGCCAACAGCATCACTTAACAATGGCGAAATAGAAGCTTTATTTAAAATAATGCGAAAATTAAAAGATGAAGGCGTAAGCTTTATTTACATATCACACAAAATGCCTGAACTTTTTTCTATATGTAACAAGTACACAGTGCTTAGAGACGGTACATTTATAGAAACAGGATTTTTTAAAGACATAGATGAGCATAAAGCAGCAGAGCTTTTAGTCGGTAAAACACTAATAAATGAAGAAGTAGTAAAAGACACGCCAAAAGGTGATGTATTACTAGAAGCAAAAAATATAACTTCAGAAGGTAATTTTAGTAATATTTCTTTCACACTACGAAAAGGTGAGATATTAGCAGTGACAGGGCTGCAAGGTGATGGAAAAGGCGAGCTTGCCGAATCTTTGTTCGGGGCTAGAAAACTAGATGCTGGAGAACTACTATTTGAAAACAAAAAAATAACAGCTAAAAGTATTAAAGGTTTTATAGATATTGGAATTGGTATGGTTCCTAGAAATAGAAAAGAACGTTCTATTATAAAAGATTTAAGTATACTAGATAATTTATCTATTTCGACTTTTGTATCACGACATAAAAATCCTATGATTAGCAAAAAAGTTGAATATGACAGATTCTTAAAAAATAAAAAAATAACTAACATTAAAACTGATACTCCAACTAATTTAATAACATCTTTAAGTGGAGGAAATCAGCAAAAAGTGATAATTTCAAGATGGATAGAACTTGAAACTCCTATCTTAATACTAGATAACCCTACACAAGGGATAGATATAGGGGCAAAGGCTGAAATTTACAATTTAATAAATCAACTTGCTAGAGAAGGTAAATCCATCATTGTTTTCAGTTCCGAATTTCCTGAAATATATAAAATAGCAGATAGATGCCTAGTTATGTATAAAGGAGAAATTACAGCTGAATTAAATCGTGAAAATTTAACAGAAGTAAATGTAATGTACTACGCAACTGGCGGTGTGCAAAAAGCAACTTAAAACAATTTAAAAAATTTTATGGAGGGCTGGCTTATGGCAGAAAAAATAGAGAAATTAGGAAAAATGGGGAAAATTAATTTACAATCTTTTAGAATATCAGATTATTCATTTATATTTTCGTTTCTTGTACTTGTAGTAATCGCTGTAGCTGTAAATCCTAATTTTTTAACTTACCAAAATATAAGCACTATTTTATTACAAGCTTCTATCGTAGGAATCATTGGTTTAGGTATGACGCTTATAATTAGTTCAGGACAGATAGATTTATCGGTTGGATCCATAGTCGCATTGGTAGGTGGTGTTTCAGTTTTAGTTTTAAATCAAACACAAAACTTTTTATTAACATTATTGTTTTGTATTGTTTTCGGAGCATTTTTAGGTACAATTAATGGGTTACTAGTAACTGTTGGACGTATAGCACCTTTTATAGTTACACTTGCAACTATGACAGCTTATCGTTCAATCATCGTTCAGCTTGGACAGGGTGGACCATTCAATGTAGCTTCTGAAATTTTACCGTCATTTAGATTGATAGCTTCTGGTAGCTTTTTAGGTGTACCAAACCTTGCTATTATATTCATTATAATAACTATTTTCATGTGGGTATTAACTACAAAGCTGAAGTTTGGAAGATACATATTCGCTGTAGGTTCAAATGAGCACGCAGCACAGTTAACAGGTATTAATGTTAAATTTGTAAAAACAGCTTGCTTCACAATAACTGGCGCACTTTGTGGTATTTCTGCATTCTTGCTTACTTCTAGGCTTACATCTATAGCGGCTGCAAATGCTGGTACTGCATTTGAACTTGATGCTATTGCTGCAGTTGCAATCGGTGGAACTGTAATGAGCGGTGGAAAAGGTATGATTATAGGTACTTTCTTCGGTGCTCTTATGATACAGATGATAGAAGGTATATTAATTGCAGCTAATGTACCGCCTTTCCTTACAGGGCTTGTTAAAGGTATAGTTATAATAGTTGCTGTATTACTACAAACAGTTAAGTGGAAAAGAAAATAATAAAAGATTAAAAGGTTTCTGTATTTGGAATGCAAGCAAAGTTTTAATTTTGGTTTTAAAAGAAAGGGTTGATTTATATGAAATTAGGAGTTCTGACAGTATTGTATAGTGGCATATCATTAGAAGAAACTCTCAAAAAATTAAATGCGTTGGGAGTCTATGAGGTAGAGTTAGGAGTAGGTGGATTTCCTGGTAACGCACATCTAAATGCTGAAGAAATTTTAGGTGACGATACTAAAGCGGAAGATTTTAAAGCTTTGTTAAAAAAATATAACACGACTATAAGCGCATTAAGTGTACATGGTAACCCTGTGCATCCGAATAAAGAAGTGGCCGAAAAAGCTCACAATGAATTTGTAAATGCTTGTAAAGTAGCGAAACTGTTAAACGTAAATACCATAATAACATTTTCTGGTTGTCCTGGGGATTCTCCTACTGCACAATTACCTAATTGGGTTACTTGTGCATGGCCAAATGATTTTACAGAGATTTTAGATTATCAATGGAATGAAGTTTTAATACCTTATTGGAAAAATGCAGTAAAGGAAGCTAATTCATATGGCATTAAAAAAATAGCGTTAGAAATGCATCCTGGTTTTTGCGCATATAATCCGCACACATTATTAAAATTAAGGAATGCAGTTGGAGATACTATAGGCGCGAACTTTGACCCAAGTCACTTAATATGGCAAGGTATAGATCCTGTCCTTGCGATTAGACATTTAAAAGGCGCGATATACCACTTCCACGCTAAAGATGTAAAAATAGATAAGTACAACACTTCATTAAATGGTGTTTTAGATACAAGAAGTTATGATAACTTTGAGGATAGAAGTTGGAGTTTTAGAAGTGTAGGTTATGGTCATGACACGAGTGTTTGGAAAGAAATGATATCAGCTCTTAGAATCTCTGGTTATGACGGTGCTATCAGTATAGAGCATGAAGATGGGCTTATGTCTATTAACGAAGGGTTAACAAAAGCTATAAGATTCTTACAGCAGGTAGTCATAACGGAAGAACCTCCAGAAATGTGGTGGCTTTAGAGAAGGAAAAGAAAAAGACCGTGGGGATTTCATCCCCACTACCACGACAAGCGCACGCGCGCTTGACCGCGTAATGGCGTGAGCGTTGCTCACGCTTTTTTTATTGGGCTTTAGCATAATTAAGTGCGTATGTACTTGCGGTATGTGGTAGTCAGAGTTTCTATACTGATAAAGTGTATTTTACTTAGAAACAAACACTTGAATTGTACCGTTTGCAGAAAAATATTATGCTGTGTGGTCGGCGCAATTACTCACAATATAACAAGTCTTAATTCATATATCGGCTCGTTTATTTTCGCTTTTCCGCTTATAAGTTCCTCAACCTCAACGACTAAATAATTTTCGCTATTCCCAATATATTGCTTAAAAATATGGTTGGCATTTTCTATATTTCTGCATTTGTCTTTTCTAAAGTGATATGTTTTTGCTGGAATGTTTATTGTTTTTTCATTCTCAAGAATTTTAGGAACTTCGGAAAAAGTAAAATATTGTGATTCTGTTAGTGAGTGCTTACGCAAAAAACCATATTCAAGCAATACCATAGATTCATTTATGTTTTCAGAATTAAAATATTTTGCTAAATTAACTTTTGTTTCTTCGGCAAAATCTATTAACAGCTTCTTGAGATTTGCGTTTTCTAGGGACTGTCCACAGGGCTTCATATGGTAAAGCTTTTCGGGGATTTCTCTTGTGTATATTTGTCCAAGTTCATAAGGTTTATTAACATTCATTCTATTTATGGCTTTATCTGCAAGAATTAGCATAGCCTTAATTGCAATTAACTTTTTTTGAGCTGCTTTTTTATTCCGCTCAAAAAATTCTTGTAAAAGTATAAAATCTTCCGTATCAAATAAATCTACCAATTCTTTTAAGGGAATATCTAATTCTACACATGTTGAAATAACGTCTATGCTTGTGGCTTGTTCTAGGGCATAATAGCGATAACCTGTATCAGGGTCAATATAGGCGGGTTTAAGTATGTTTTTACGTTCATAATATCTGAGTGCCTGTATTCCTACATTTGTATATTTTGCCATTTCCCCTATGGATAGCAATTCTTTTTTCACGTTCATATAATTTTTCCCCCTTGAAATTTTCTCTTGACTCTATCCCAAGCATAGACTTTATAATGAATATTGTCAAGAGAAATCGCACCGCAAATAAAAAATTAAAGGGGATTGAAAAATGGAGCAAATGAGCAAAAAACTATGGAATAAGGATTTTTCACTAGTTCCAGCAAGTGAGGTGAAATTATGCATGTAGGGTATATTGTTGGTTCAGCAATTGCTGTCGCTTGTATTATTTCAGGGATTACTATCCTTGTGAAAAACAAAAAAAATAAGTGGGCGAAATGGCTTATTGCTTTTGGGGTCCTCGCACTTGTAAGTGCCGTACTCAATTACTATATATTTGACTTTTAGGAGGTTTTGGCATGGCTAAGAGAATAGTTTTCACAGTAGGTAAGTACGCAAATTTTGTTCTTGGTATAGGGCTTATTGTGTATGGCATTATTCTTGTAATCAATAGAAATATTTGGGGTATATCAAGCTGTATTGCAGGAATAGCAGCTATTGCAAACGGGATAATCTCCTATCCGAAGGAATAGTTTGATCGGGTTTGAGATTGATAGCTTAAGGATGAAGACCGTGGGGCTTTCAGCCCCACCACCCCGACGAGCGCACGCGTCAAAGGGCCGCGTAATGGCGTGAGCGTTGCTCACGCTTTTTTATTTGAGTTTAGCATAAATATAAAAAAGCAAGCACGCTAGTGCTTGCAAAAAAGCGGTCAAGCGCGCTGCGCTTGTCGGGTGTGGGCTGAAAGCCCACGGTTTTAATCTTTTAATGTTTTAATCTCTTTAGTTAAGTGCTTGCCTTAAGTCTTCAAGCATTTGCTCTGTCGCACCGAATCCGCCTGTCATTGTGTGCCATGCATCAGGAGTTAAAAGGTAGATGCGGTTATTTTGTCCAGCAGTTGTTTGTGCAATGCTTGGATCGCTCAAGAAGTTTTCAATCGCTGGACCTGAATCAGAACCTCTAATACCAGCCATAAGGAAAATAATATCTGGGTTTTGTCTTAACACATATTCAGCACTTACTGTAGCTGCATCGCCACTAGCTTCGCTATCAACAGGTGTAAATCCAAATTGGTCATAAATCATACCAAAACGGCTACCTGGATGATTTACAGAAATAGTAGTAGGGCTATCCATTGTGATAACTAAAACTGTTTCATCTAGTTGTTGAGCTTCTTCTCTTAACTCAACTATATCGTTTTGAAGTGATTCTAATCTACCTAAAATATCGTTAGAAAGGCTTGGGAACATACCTGCAAGTGCGACTGCATTAGCTTCCATATCTCCTAAGAAGTCTGGATCAGTAGTGCTTACAGCTAATCTTATAAAAGATGTTCCAGAGTATCTTTCTTCTGTATCACTTGTTAACACAGCTCTTTCATCTGGCGAAAGTCTTTCACCAGCGGCATTCATACCAAATGACCTTGCGCCAAGTACAACAACTTCTGGTTGAAGTAAATCGAGTACATCCCAATCTACGAAATGTAAGCTACCGCCTGTAACTACTAAACCAGTATCATCATCTCTAAAGAATGATAAAGCATCTGGAAGACCGTCTTGATTTGGAGTAATTAAACGATTAATACCTGTTCTTTCAAATCCTATATCGTAAATCATATCTAAAATAGAGAAATCATACACTGCCATTGTAGTTGGATACTGTTGTACAACAACTTCATTACCTAGAGTATCTCTTACTGTAACAAAAGCACCAATTACTGCCCCTTCATTAGCTGTAGCCTCATACGCCACAGGAGTATCAGCAGCACCAATTATAGCAGGCTCTTGAGCTTGTGCACCTGGTGCAGGATTATCCGCAGCTCCACAAGCAGATAACATAACCGCTGTAATACCAGCAAAAACAGACATAAATAATTTTCTTTTCATAATATTATAACCTCACTTTTATGTATTTTTTATTTTTAAAATCAAAAGATGAAGACCGTGGGGATTTCATCCCCACCACCCCAGACAAGCGCGTATGCACTTGCTTAAAGCTTTTGCGTCGCTTTTTTCAAAAAGCTAGAGAAATTGCAGTATACCGCAATGGTTTTGGGACGGAATCCCAAGGTCTTTCTCTTTAAGTTAAATTGCTTCTTCGTTCTCTCTATCATAGTACAGACAGATTTTCTTGCCGTCGTGCTTGGCTATATGAAAATCATGGTCAAACACATCATCAAGCACATCTTTGCTTATTATTCTATCAGGCTCACCTTCGGCAACAATACGCCCATGTTTCATAACCACAATGTGGTCAGCGTACGCTGATGCAAAGTTAATGTCATGTAAAACAACAACTATCGTTTTACCAAGATCGGTTACTAGCTTCTTAATGATTTTCATCATCGCAACCGAATATTTAATATCAAGATTGTTTAGTGGTTCATCAAAGAATATATAAGGTGTATCTTGCGCTAAAATCATAGCGATAAATGCACGTTGTTTTTGCCCACCTGATATTTCATCTAAGTAACGATGACGTAAATCATATAAGTTCATGTAAGTTAGTGCTTCATCAACTTTTTGATTATCTATATCTTGTAAGCGGCCGCCACAATGAGGGAAACGTCCAAATTCAACTAAATCTCTCATTGTGATACGAATATTAAGATGGTGCGTTTGTTTTAGAATAGCAAGTTTTGTTGCTAAATCTTTTGTTTTTATATTTTTAACATCTTCGCCATGAATCAGAACTGAGCCAGAAGAAGATGGTATTAGATTTGACATAACCCCAAGTAGGGTTGACTTACCAGCACCATTAGCACCAACAAGAGCAGTAATAGCATTTTCTTTTACAGTAAAATTGATATCTTCTAATGATTTTTTACTGGAGTCATTAACGTAAGACTGGCTTACATTTTTCACTTCTATCATTTTATACGATTCTCCTTTAATATCAGATAAAACATATAGGAACACCCGACTAAATCAATGATAACCATAACAGGAATAGAACCTTGTAAAAGCTCGACTACACTCTGACCTAATACTAAGGCAAGTGCTGCAAGTGCTGAAGAACCAATAAACAAAGGTAAATGTTTATGTGTTTTAAACATTTCTCTAGCGATATTAACGGCTAATAAACCGAGAAACGCAAGAGGTCCTATTAAAGCAGTAACTATTGACATACCAAGAGCGATTAAAAACAAGTTCCAAGTTACTTCTTTGTTATAATTTACACCAAGGCTTTTAGCATTATCTGCACCAAGCGACATAACGTTATACGTTTTGTGCCGACAGAGTATGAGTAGTAGCAAAGTTAAAATAATAGGTACAGCCAGAAAAATAATACTTGTGTTCATGTTATTTACGTTTACGCTTGTAGCAGCGTTCACATGAATAACATCATTTGCATCCATAATAGTTATTAGATATGTAGAGCCACTACGTATAACTCCAGAAAGAACAAGCCCAAACATAAGTAGAAAAATTAAGTTGTTTTTATTCTCCCGTAAAATAAACCCAAACATAAGCATAGAAATTACAATCATAATACTAGTAGTAACTAAATAGTTTAAATATGGGTTAGCGAATATATTAGATACAGATCCAAACATAAAAACTAACATGGTTTGCGTGCCTACATAAATTGAATCAAATCCAATCATAGAGGGTGTAAGAATACGGCTTTCACTAATTGTTTGAAAAACTAAGCTTAGTACAGCGATAAGTACCCCGCAAGCAATCATTCCTATTAAAGCTGGAAGTGCGCGCCCCATAATACTGTTAAATGCAGCTGCTTCCATTACAACTCCAAGTCGTGATGCTTTCGCAAATGTTCTGGAGTAAATGTATAAAGCTCCTGAAGTTATCATAAGTACCGCAAAAATAGAATATATAATTAGTTCTCTTTTAGTTTGCGACTTTCTGACGGTTTCCACCTTTTAACCCCCTAACCAAATAAAACATGAAGATGATACCACCTACGATGCTGATAGTTAAACTAACATTCATTTCAAGTGGATAGATGATTAAGCGACTGAAAATATCGCAAATTAAAACAAATACGGCACCGAAAAGCATAATATCTATAATAGATTTTTTTAAGTTATCTCCGTAAAATGAACGAGCCATGTTAGGAATAACTAATCCTATAAATGGTAGCGGGCCAACAGCTACAAAAGTTGAAGCACTAATAAGAGCAACGCACACAAGACCTAAAAACACAACACGGTTATAATCTACACCCAAATTTTTTGCAAAATCCTCACCCATACCTATAATACTAAAGCGAGCGGAGTATACTAATGAAAAAATCAAAGGTAAGATAACAATGTATACCGTTCCAAAATTTCCAATTCTTGCAAAATTCCCTAAATTAATTGCAGCCATCATTTGCATTGCTTCAAAACGAAAAGCTATTACAGTGGTAATTGCTGAAATTACGCCGCCATACATCATTCCAAGTAAGGGTATGTAAACCACTTCCCGAATTTTCAATTTATTAATAATTGACATAAAAAGAAATGTAGATAGGAAAGCGAATGTAAATGAAAACAGAGTTTGAACAAAAGCTGATTGCTGATATAAGAACACAAAAGATATAAGTAATCCTAACGCAGCAGCGTCTGTAGTTCCACTGGTAGAAGGTGACATAAATCTATTACGGCTAATTACTTGCATAATTAGACCAGCGACACTAAGTCCAGCAGCGGATAAAATAACAGCAGCAGTACGTGGTAGCCTACTACTTAAAAAAACACTCCACGCTAATTCATTGCCTTCTAATAGGGCTGTAAAAGTAACTTCTCTTAAAGCACCTATTCTTAACGAAGCAATCGTTAATACAATAAATAATGTAGCGATTAAAATTCGTTTCCAATGTGTATAAAGAAACATGTTATTTATTACCTTTCTACATTTTTGATATTGAAATAAGCTAAAACCCAATTTTTTGTTAGTGATAGCTAACTTAATTACATTCTTAGAATGACATAAATTCATTCTTATGTCAACATTCAAAATGAATATAAAATATTGAGGCAAAAAGAAATTTTGTGATTTATTATCAATTTTTTTTCTGATTCAATTTATAAAAAGATAAATCAACTATGAAACTAGTCGGGATTTTTTTATAATTTAAAATTTTGCATTTATTAATCATCAATTTTCATTCTTAATTTTACAGGAAGGTCTAAAATTGAAATAGTTATAAAAAATCAAAAGATTTCATACTTTTTTGAAAAAAAGTATGGCAAAAAACTTTAATAGCAGCCACGTAGTGACTGGTTAAATGGGTTTAGGGCTAAGCCCTTGGCAGGACAATGGCCTAAATCCTGCAAGCCCTGTAAACTTTTTATAAAAAAGTTTAATCAAAAATTTTAAAAGCATGCGCAAGGCGCATGCTAAAAAAGCAGTCAAACACACTGCGCTTGCTGGGGAGTTGGGACGAGTAGCCCCAAGGTCTAAAATGTTTTAGTTTTTTGAAAATGTTGGGACATAAGTATTGAAAAGGTAAACATAATATGTTTAAATTATTCGTAAGAATAAATTTTTAAAAATAAGCCTGTAATATAAGGAGCGAAAAAATATGGTAGACTACAAAACACAAGAAAATTTACTGTCTGTACCCCTGGAAAAATTAGTGACAAAATTTAAATTGAAACCTTTGACTCCAGATGTAGATATTTCAAAAATAGAACTTGTACAGCCTGAAGTTAATAGGCCAGCTTTGCAATTATCAGGATTTTATGACCATTTCGATTCAAATAGAGTTCAGCTGATAGGCATGGTAGAGTATGCTTATTTAGAAAAAATAGGTGAAAGAGAACGAGATCGTACTTTAAGCAAACTTTTTAGCCATAACTTACCTTGTTTAATATTAACCAGAGATTTACAAGCTTTTCCTGAGCTATTGGTACATGCGGAACTTAATAAAGTTCCTATCTACTTATCTGAAATGCCAACATCAGAATTTATTAGTGAAGTTATAAGGTGGTTAAAAAGAAAGTTAGCACCAACAATCACTATGCATGGGGTACTTATAGATATATATGGTGAAGGTGTAATAATTACAGGTGAAAGCGGAATAGGAAAAAGTGAAGCGGCATTAGAGTTAATAAAGAGAGGTCACAGGCTTGTAGCTGATGATGCGGTAGAAATAAAAAGAGTTTCATCAAATACACTTATAGGGACTTGTCCAGCAGTTATACAATATTTTGTAGAGTTAAGAGGAGTAGGAATAATAGACATAAGACAAATGTTTGGTGTAGAGGCAGTGAAGGCTACTCAAACTATAGACCTTTTCTTAAAGATGGAAACATGGGATGATAAAAAAGTGTACGACAGACTTGGATTAGAAGAAGAATACATGGAAATACTAGGTAATAAAATAGTATCTCATTCTATACCAGTAAGGCCAGGTAGAAATATCGCAATAATATGCGAAGCGGCAGCCGTAAATCATAGACAGAAAAAGATGGGCTACAATGCAGCGAAGGTTTTAAACGAACGAGTACTTAGCAATATGTTAAATTATAATGAGGAGGACTAAACATGTACTATATAGGTGTAGATTTGGGCGGTACTAATATTGCAGTAGGCATTGTTTCAAAAGAAGGAAAGCTTTTGCATACACATAGCACGAAAACTGAGCGAGAGAAATCTCATCAAGACGTTATAAAAAATATAGTAGGAGCATGTGAAACTTTACTAGAAAGTAGCGATATTCAACTTGATGAAATTGAGAGCATAGGCGTAGGTTTACCTGGAATATGTGATAGTGAAAAGGGCATAATTGAATACGCGCCTAATATAAATTTTAGAAATGTTAATATACGACAAGAAATGCAATCATTTTTTAACAAACCTATTTATATAGATAATGATGCTAATTGTGCGGCGCTCGGCGAAAGTATATCAGGTTCAGCTAGAGATTATAATAGCTCGGTAACTGTGACTTTAGGTACTGGAGTAGGTGGCGGCATTATTGTAGATAAAAAAATAGTGACTGGTGGCTTTGGCGGCGCTGGTGAAATAGGCCATCAAATTATAAGTGCTGGTGGCGAATTATGTGGTTGTGGCAATAGAGGTTGTTTTGAAGCATACGCTTCTGCTACAGCTTTGATACGTGATGCTAGGATAGCAACTGTTAGAAATAGGGATACAAAAATGTTAGAGCTTGCAAATAATGATATAAACTTAATAAATCCTAAAATAATTTTTGATGCAGCAAATAGCGGAGATAAGGTAGCTAAGGAAGTTGTTAAAAATTATCTGTGCTTTTTATCAATAGGTTTAGCTAATTTAATAAATATTTTACAACCAGATATTATTGTTTTAGGTGGTGGCATAAGCAAGCAAGAAGAAAGTCTTATATCGCCTTTAAAAGACTTAGTTGCGTCATATATTTTAGGTAATGTTTTAAAAACAGAAATAACAACAGCAAGATTAGGTAATGATGCTGGTATTATCGGTGCAGCTATGCTGAGAATTTAGCATAAAGTAACTTTTCACGAATAATATATTTTAATAATGTTAAATTGTTAGGAGATAAAATAGCTTGACAGATATAGGTGATTTATTTATTCAGGTATTTGGGCATGATGCAGTATATATAGACGAGCCAATGAAAAATCATACGTCATTTAAAATAGGTGGTTCAACTGATGTGTTATTTATTCCGAAATGCGTAGATGATATTAAGAGGGCAATCAATATATGTAAAGAAAATAATACACTTTTTTATATTGTTGGCAATGGAACAAATCTGTTAGTTAAAGATAACGGATATAGAGGAGTAATAATAAAAATTGCTGGTAGCATTTCTAATATTACCAGCATAGAAAAAGGTGAAGATCGCTCTATTATATATGCAGAAAGTGGCGTATCTCTAGCAAAGCTTGCAGGATATTTTTTAGAAGAATCACTTGAAGGTTTTGAATTTGCATCGGGTATACCTGGTACGCTTGGCGGTGCAATTTGCATGAATGCAGGGGCATATGGTTCAGAGATGGGGGACGTTATAATGTCTGTTGATATCTTAGACGATCAAGGAAATATTACTACATTATCAAAAAGTGATATGAACTTTGGCTATAGAGCATCAGCAGCAAAGGAACGAAATATAATTATACTAGGTGGAACTCTTGAGTTAAGGGTAGGGAATAAAGAATCTATAAAGGAAAAGATGATAGTATTAAATAGGCAACGCAGTGAAAAACAACCTTTAGATTTGCCAAGTGCAGGGAGCACATTTAAAAGGCCACAGGGGCATTTTGCTGGAAAGCTTATAATGGATAGTGGGCTCAAAGGTTTTTCTATAGGCTCTGCTCAAGTTTCTGAAAAACATAGCGGCTTTGTAGTAAATAAGGGTAATGCCACGGCTGAAGATGTAATAAACCTTATAGATCATATAAAAGATATGGTAAATAAAAAGAATAATGTTGAATTAGAGCAAGAAGTTATTATCATAGGTGAGTAATCACAATTTAAAACCAGAAAACTAACAAAGCTTAGAGTATGACAGGGGAGATTTGGTTATGCAACTTGTTATTGTAACTGGAATGTCAGGAGCGGGAAAGAGTGCTGTATTAAAATTTTTAGAGGATTTAGACTTTTTTTGCGTGGATAATTTGCCGCCATTACTTATACCAAAATTTGCGGAAGCTTGTTTTAAGTCAGGATCTGGTATAGATAAAGCGGCACTAGGTCTTGATATAAGAGGTGGCAAGCTATTTGATGATCTTTTTGTAGGACTCGATGAGCTAGGGGAGGAATACGACTACAATATATTGTTTTTAGATGCTACGAATGAAGTTTTGTTAAATAGATATAAGGAAACAAGACGTTCTCACCCTTTATCTAAGGGTGATAGAATAATTAATGGTATTACTAAGGAGCGCGAATTACTTGTTAATATTAAAGATAAATCGGATTATATTTTAGATACTACTTATACTTTACCAAGGCAACTTAAGGAGCAAATAAATCGTATATTTTTATCAGATAAACCGTTTTCAAATTTAACGGTTACTATAATATCGTTTGGATTTAAATACGGAACGCCAAATGATACTGATATGTTATTTGATGCTAGATTTATTCCGAATCCTTTTTATATAGCAGACTTAAAGGAACAAACAGGGAATGATAAGCCCGTACAGGATTATGTTATGAGCCACGAGGTTAGTGTTAAGTTTTTGGAAAAGCTTACAGGTATGATCGATTATTTAATTCCATATTATATTAAGGAAGATAAAAATCAACTAATTATAGCTATAGGCTGTACAGGCGGAAAACATAGGTCAGTTACATTAGCAAATGCACTATATAAGCATATGCACGAAAATAACCATAGTGTTATTATAAACCACAGAGATGTTAATAAAGATTTTAGGAAAGTATGAATATAAATGACTTTTTCTTCTAAAGTAAAATTAGAGGTTATAAACAATTACGAAAATCAAGAAGAGTGCGAAAGTATAGAAATTGTAGCGCTAGTGAACAATTGTGGTTTTATTTATAGCAAATTCGATGTAGAACATATATATATTCAGACTGATAATATTTTTCTGGCAAAAAAGTACTTTACTTTATTAAAGGAAACATTTAATATTAGAGGTGAAATATCTGTTAAGACAAATATTAAATTTAAAAAGAGTTATTATTTTGTTAAAGTTTCGGCTAAAAAAGATACAGAAGAAATGTTAAAGCTTGTAAGCTTTTTGCAAAGTAATGCTTTTTTTTGCAGAAAAGCTGAAAAAAATAGTAGTAGGTTAACCAAAGCGTCGAATTGTAACAAAAAACGTTATTTAGGCATAAGTTTCTTGTTAAATGGCTCTTTGTCTGACCCTACTAAGAACTATCATTTAGAGTTTATTTATTCAGATTTAAATAATGCAAAGGTGATTTCTTATATCTTGAATTCGTATAATTTGAACGCTAAAATAATAGAGAGAAAAAATTATTTTATTGTTTATATTAAAGAAAGTGAAAATATATCTGATTTTCTAAATATCATAGGAGCTCATACCAACCTTATGTATTTTGAAAATGTTCGGATATTAAAAGATGTAAGCAACAATATTAATAGAAAAGTTAACTGTGAAACAGCTAACATTTCTAAGACAATTAATGCTGCTGTTAAACAACAGGAAGATATAAAATTTATAACAGAAACTAAAGGTTATAATTATCTCCCTTATCAGTTGCAAGAGATAGCAAATTTAAGACTTTTAAATCCAGATGCGACTCTAAAGGAAATAGGGGAAATGTTAATGCCGAGTATTTCTAAATCGGGCGTTAATCACAGATTAAGAAAGATTAGCAATATAGCTAAAAGCTTAAGGGGAGATAAATAGTGATAGAGCATGAGATATCTACTGTTGCAAGTTTAGAAGCAAAAGATGCTGCGTTATTCGTACAGATAGTGAGCGGTTTTGCTAGTGAAGTTAAAATTAAAGCTGAAAATCATATTATTAATGCGAAAAGCATTATGGGAGTTATTTCATTAGGGGTATTACACGCAAAGGTAGTTACAATTGTTGCTGATGGAAAAGATGAAAAAGAAGTTATTGAGGCTATAGAGGAGTTTTTTGATAAACTTTAATATTTAACAAAAAAAGGCTTGCCAACTTTGGCAAGCCTTTTTTTGTTGCAAATTTATGTGTGAAAAAAGATAAAATTCTTAGAAAGTACTTGTATATCTATGTTATAAACAGGGGAATATATATCCTATGATTTTAATTTTATTATAATGCGAGGAAGGTATGAAAATCTATATAGCATATGGCAGTAATATGAATATAAGGCAAATGGATGATAGATATCCTGCAGCAAAATTAGTGGGTACCACTTATTTAAGGGATTATATTTTAGTATTTGAATGTGCAGAGGAAAGCGCGGGTTTCGCGTCGGTGAAGAAACGGAATGGTAGTGTTGTTCCAGTGGTATTGTGGAAAACAACAAAATCTGATGAAAAATTACTTGATGAACAAGAAGGCTGTCCGAACTTCTATAGAAAAGAATGTTTACAGGTTGAATTCAATGGTCAGCTGTTAAATGGTTATGTCTATATAATGAATAATGGTAAGCCGTGCTTGCCAAGCGCAAAATATTATAAAGCGGTAGAGGATGGTTATAAAGCAAATAATATTGATTTGACTTATTTAGTTGAAGCCTTGAAAGACACTAAATCAAAAATTTTATAAAATAATGAAGTGATAAACAGAGAAGAGCATTTCTGGTTTAGAAGGCTCTTTTTTATTGCGTATAAAAAATTGCTCTGAAATAGAGTAAAATATTCACATTCAAGTATTCGTAAAATCCACATTTTACGAATACTTGGATAACTATTAGTAAAATACTTGAATCTTTGTTATGGTTATTTTAGACTTAAAAAAATTCAATTTAACCCCAAATTTTTATCTTAATTACATAAAAATATATAATTAAAATAAATTTGTTTTATACAACTTATATGTACATTAAATTTTTATTTTATATCTAATTAAAGCATTTTTATTTAAAAAATTTTAAAAAATAAATAATTTATTATTTTGAATAAAAACATATTTTTTTAAGGTTTAAAATAAAAAAATTTTATTTAATTAATATTTTAAAAAATATATTTAATTATATAAATTAAATAATTTGATAAAAATTATATATATTTTAATAAAAAAATTATAATTTTATTTATTTTAATAATTTTAATTTTTTTATTAAAATAATGTTTTTATATTATTTATCAAAATAATATTTTATATTTTTCATTTTTTATTTTGATTAAATCAATAAATTTTTAATGGTTATTTAGTCTTGAAATATACATTTAATTTGAATTTTATGCACAAATTCATTTTATATTTTTATCTTTGAAAACTCTTCAAAATTACTTAATAAAAAAATACTTTTATTTACGCCCTACCTAAATTGTACTATAATACGAAACATATGATATTTACAGTTAGGTGTGATTTTAGTGGATTTTTATATATATTTAGTGCGTCATGGTAAGACTTTAGCAACAGAAAAAAATCTCTATTGCGGAATCAGCGACATTGATTTAACCAGAAAAGGAAAAAAAGAAATTCTGTCTCTAAAAAATAAAGATATATATCCAGAAGCTGATATTTTCTTCACTACTGAACTTAAAAGAACTTCTGCTACTTTAAAGTTGATATATGGGCAAAATATAGAATATAAAACTCTTAAAGAATTGAATGAACAAAATTTAGGTAATTTAGACATGAAAAGTTTCGATGACATAAAAAAACTACCCCTATATACTGAATGGTTAAGCGATTTAACAGGAGATGTTAAATGTCCTAGTGGAGAAAGTCTTAATGAGTTTAGACTACGGGTGAAATCAGGATTTTATAAACTGTTAGAAGAAGTTAAATCAAGTGAAAAAACAACCCCTATGCTTGTTACCCATGCCAGCGTTATTTCTGTTATTATGGGAAGTATATTCCCTAATAAAAAATCATATAAACAGTGGCAGCCGCTTTCTGGCTATGGCTATATCTTGCATTACTATAACAATACTTTTACTGAATATAAAGAAATAGGAAATGTTTAAGATTAAAAGAAAGGATATCATATGATTAAAAAAATAGGATTATATTTTATCTTCATATCCTCCATATTTACAATATCTGTTATAATTTTTGGGATTTACCATTACTTTAGCTTCATCCGCTTCAACGAACGTACACAGCTTGCCCAAGAATTTATCGAATCAGTATATGAAAATATTTCTACACATGGCTATGTTGATTTTGATATTATAGCGGATTTTGAGTGGGATAACTTACTCTTAATTGCTCCATATAACAATCCTAGAACAGTTTTTGAAGAAGAAGGGATTCCTTGGTTTTGGGGAAGGCTTAATACTAATATAAGATATCACGAAGGAATTAACTTATTAGTATTTTTAAATGATAAGCGTGTAATTCACCATATTGAATACCCTAGATTTATGGGCAATTTAGCATGTTATGACCCCATTCGTTTTGGGGGGCATGTTATTCTTGAAAGGAATAATACAAGATTTCAAGTGCATGATGGCATAGGTCTTCCGGAGCAACCATGTTTACTACCCTATTGAGTATAATAAGTTGCAACTGAAACAGTATCAGCCGGTAGCAGCCGCTTTCTGGACATGGCTATATCTTGTATTACTGTGACAATACTTTTATTGAATATAAAAAAATAGAAGATAATTAGATTATCTTTTCAATTATTAAAATTATCTAAGGAGAATAAATTTTATGATAAGATTAACATATTGTATATGTCGCCATTCACAAATATCTTTACAAAATTTTATTTCATGGTGCAACAAATATTATATCCCAAATATTATTTCAATTCCAAATATAAAAAGAAACATACTAAATTCAAATAGGAGTCACTCCATTTTGACAAATGAAATGCCTCCTATTTTTAACGGAGATATATCTACTAAAAAAGAACAGAAACTTAAATTTACTACCCTATTAGTACGCAATAGTACTATGTCATTTGAACAATTCACAAAACACCACAAAAAGAAACACATCAAATTATTTTCTTCTGTTCCAATTATTCAAGAAAAAGTGAGGCGATACACTGTATCACATAAAATAACAGGACTAGAAAGTAATTTTTTTTCTGATAAATATGATGGTATTGTAGAGTTTTGGTTTGATAATCCAGTTGATATGCTCAAAATATTTATTAACCCTACTTACCTCTTGAGGGTTCGCCCTGATGAAAAAAGATTTCTTGAATTAAAAAAGTGTAACTTTGTTATTTCCAAAGAATTTTCACCTATCAGTTTATAGAGTATAAAAAACCTTAATCGCTCTCTTGTCTTTTTATCTCGACCATATCATTTTTTTTAGCCTTTTCTCTGTACCTTGCAATAAATCTACCTACAAATATTTTTATTGTTGCGCAAGTAGGAACTATAAGTAACATACCCACAATACCAAATAAATTACCCGCTATACTTAAAGAAAGCATAACCGCTGGCGGACTAAGGTGAACTTTTTTTCCAACGATACGTGGTACAATAAATATAGTATCTATTTGCTGTATTATAATGATTACAATAGCCGCATATAAAGCATTAATAGGTGAGCCCATAACTAGTTCAAAAGTTACCGACAAGAAAAATGCAACAATACCACCAAAGAAAGGAATCAAATTAAATATAGCCGTAAGAACTCCAATTAAAATGGCAAGATCAACCCCTATTATAGTAAGCCCTATCCCTACAAGCGTTCCTAAAATAAGGCCATCGAGTATTAATCCTCTTATATACTCGGAAAACACAGCATGTAAATCTTCAAGTGTAATAGTAATAACTCTATTAACTCTCTTAGGTAAAAATGTATCAGCTAGGCCCCTTATTTGATACTTCAAGCGAGCCTTATTAGTCATAAAATAAAAAGCTACAACCGCAGAAATTAAAGAGTTGAGTAAGATGTTCCATGCAGAGGTTGCAATAGTTATAGCCCTATTACCCATAGAAACTAGTAAACCCTCAAACCAAACAAGAATAATATCTATATATTCTAAAAAGAAATCCAGCAAAAAATCTAAGAACGTCAACTGCTCTATTCTATGTTCTAAGTTATTGATAATCATATTTACAGAAAATACTGTTTGATTAACGATATCAATAAAATCACCAGTATCAACATCTAAATTTCTTAATAGAATATTTATAATTATTATGACTGATATTAACACTGTAATATAAGTCATAACAGCACCTTCAAATCTTCTTTGAAAGCTACCTTCCTCTTTTTTCACTTTTTCTTTTCCCTGCTCCTGTCTTTTCCTTTGCCTTCTATTCTTACTTATATCAGTTTCAGGTTTTTGTAAAAGTGGTACTAATAAATCATCTTTATATTTTTCATATTTATTCTGATAAAAATCTACTACAGGATCTAGTAAATACGCAACTATCCAAGCAGCAATTAAAGGAGAAAATAAACTTAAAACACTACCTATAAACAAAGATATATTATTTGCTATAGATCTTAAATCGCTGATTATAAATGCTATAATGTCTATCACAGTCGCAAGTAAATATACTACTACAAGCGTGAAAATAACATGAAAAGAAATTTTTAAATAGCCCTTATCCCAAGGCAACTTCAAAGGGTCCCCCAAACTTGTAATTATATTGTCATATGATTACACTTTTATTTTAATTTCTCAAGCAATTCTATATAGTCATTGCCTTTGCCACCCTTTTTTATCTTTTGATGAAAAAAATAAAGTTTATAATCTAAGCCAGCTTGTTGACAATACGCATCTATCTCCTTGCTTAATTCTATCCAATAAGATATATCCTTTTTCCTATAAATACTATCAAATAAATCCATTTGCTCTGGAAAGTTTTCAGCTATAAAGTTTAGAATCCGAGGAAAATATCCAGCACGTAAGTTAAGATTTTCAAAGTAAAATGAATCTGCAAAAGGCTGAACTTTTTCCACAACCTCAGAGAACTGCGTAATACCTGGAAATATTGGTGACATAAATAAGTATGTGCTAATTCCAGATTCATATAAAGTCTGCATTGCTTTAACCCGTTTTGTTGGACTTGATGCAAATGGCTCAGTTTTTTTGCAAAATCCATCACTCAAAGAATTCATTGATATCCCTACTCTGATATTAGGAATTTTCTTCAATAAATCAATGTCTCGTGTCACTAAATCTGATTTAGTCAAAATTTCTATTTTGCCCTCAAACTGATTATCTGCAAATTCACCTAATATCTTACGAGTAATTTTATATTTTTTCTCATATGGATTATACGCATCTGTTACAGAACTAAATAGTATGGATGCATTATTAATCTTATCGAATTTTATCGGTGCGCTACATAGTTTTACATCTAAAAAATCGCCCCACTCATCACTATTATGATTAGTAAAGCGTTTCATAAATTCAGCATAACAATAAATACACTTATGTGGGCAGCCTATATAAGGGTTAATAACATAATCAGCAGCTGGTAATTTTGAAGCAGTCACATAAGTCTTAGTCTGAATCTGGCTTACTTTTATCATACTTTACCCCCTTGCCAACCCTAACATAATTTAGGTCAAAGCATTTGTGAACTAGTAGAAAAAACTTGACTACCTCAAACACATTTAAGGTAGTCAAGCGTGCTTGTGCTTGTTAAAGATGTGAGAATGAAATTCCCTAACCTCTTTTATTTTATTGCACTATTTTAAGTTCTTAAGCACTTCTATCAAAAGTTTCCAAACATTTTCTGTAGAAGATATGCTTAAAGTTTCTTCTGGTGTATGTTGAGCATTTATATTAGGACCAAAAGAAATTATATCAAGGCCAGCAACTTTTTCAGAGAATAATCCACATTCAAGTCCTGCATGTATAGCTTCTATTTCTGCTTTTTTTCCAAACATATCTTCATAAATTTCCATACATACATCACGTAATTTAGACTCTGGCTCATATGCCCAACCTGGATAATTTCCAGCTTCGCTGTACTTTGCGCCAACTAAATCCGCTATTTGCTTTAATTGGTCTTGCATAAATTGCTTACGGCTAACCACTGAACTTCTTGTAGCTGATGTAAACACAACTTTATCTTCTTCTGTAACTATTACGCCTAAGTTATTTGAAGTTTCAACTAACCCATCTATGCCTAATGCCATTGCCTGTACTCCGTTTGGTATAATCATAATCGTTGCAATAATTTTCTTAGTAACTTCCTTTGTAAAAGCTTCTTTCTTGCAATTTTCACAAGGAATTTTTTCTATAGATATAGAAAGATTTTGCTCATTTATTTTGAATTCATTCTTTAATGTTTCATTCATTTCCGCAACAAGAGCTTCAATGGCTTGAACATCGTCAGGATTTACCATAATCGTTACGTCCGCTTCACGAGGTATAGCATTATCCTTTAATCCACCACTTATCTTAGATATTAATATATCATAATTATAAAAAGCTCTATATAATACTCTACCCATGAGCTTATTAGCATTCGCTAACTCTTTTTGTATTTCTATACCTGAATGTCCGCCATTTAATCCACGAACCTTTATTTCATACGCTTTAAAATCTTCTGATATGCTTTCACTTGTTGCATCTATTTCTAAAGACTGTCTTACGCCTCCAGCACAACTTACTATAAACAATCCTTCTTTATCAGAATCTATATTTAAAAAATATTTGTTCCCTTCAAGAATGCTTCCATTAAGTGCAAAAGCACCGCATAGCCCTGTTTCTTCTTCAGTTGTTGCGACAAAACATATCTTTGGATGCTGGTATTCATCACTATCTAAAAGTGCTAATCCCATAGCTACAGCTACCCCATTATCTGCACCTAGCGTTGTACCATCTGCTCTTATTAAATCATCTTCAACAATTAATTTAATAGGGTCTGTTGAAAAATCATGCTCTGTACCGCTATTTTTTTCATTAACCATATCCATGTGCCCTTGTATTATTACGCCCTCTATATTTTCATAACCCTTTGTAGCTGGTTTTTTTATAATAACATTAAGAGCTTCGTCTTGAAAAACTTCTAAATTTCTTTGCTTTGCAAAATTAACAAGATAATCGCTTATAGCTTTTTCGTCTCCAGATCCTCTTGGTATTTGGCTTATTTCTTCAAAGTATTTGAAAACTTTTTCTGGTTCTAATCCCTTAAGTATATTCATTAATATAAACAACCCCTTTTATAGTTATTTTTTAATTTCTATGTCTTGTTACCAAATTCATTCTAGCATAAATTTATATTTAAAGCTAACATTTGTATTTGTGAAAACTACCTACCCCTTCCACTTTATTTTAAGATATTAAGCTTGAGTTGCTATTTTGGCTATTGTTCCTATAGTACAAATGTTGACGAAATGCACCTCATTTAACTATAATAATATTAGTGGTAAGAAGTATTGTTCTAATTGTAAAAAAAAGCCAAAAAGAGAAAGCTGTTTCGCCTTGCAAATCAAAGCTAATCAAATCAAATACTTAATTAAGGAGGTCATATATGAAATATATCCCACTATTGAATGAAGAAGAACTGCGCTACATATGTTCAACAATACCACAAAAAAACTCTTATAGTTGTTTTAAAAAAAATACAGGAGACTGCATCAGAATATTAACTGCGGAAGAACTCCGTCATATGAAATCAATAATATCTGATAAAGAAAAACTTTTAGAGTTTTTACAGTCAAAAGAAATAATTTTTAAATCTCGAAATCAAGCGTCTGTTGCTGCCTTTATTGAAGAACGCATTAGCAGATGGCTTATTACAATTCAAAGACGTATAGATAAATGTGTTGAAGAAGGGGAAAGTGTAGATTCAGCCTATATTCATACTCTTCCTATTTCTTTTTTTGCTGAAAATATACCTCTATATTTTAAGCTCATAGGAAGCGAAACTTTAGAACCTGAAAACTATGTAAATTTTAATTCTTTACTATCCTCCATGATGGCAAAGCTCAACAACCCTACTAGAGTGGATAATGAAGATTTACAAAATGTTAATGAAAACTTGCAAATTTCTAACAAGGAATTAAAAGCTACTATTAAAGATTTACAAGGCATTGATGAGGTTACTAAAAAATCAAATGAAGAGCTACAAGTTAGTAACGAAACCTTGCAAACCACTAATGACGAACTACAAACCACTAACCAAACATTACAAGCTAGTAATGAAGAATTACAAACTACTAACCAAACATTGCAAGCTGATAATGGAGAACTACAAGCTAGTAATGAAGACTTGAAAAACACTAATGAAGAACTACAAACTACTAATCAGACATTACAAACCGCTAACCAAGAACTAAAAGTTAGTAGCGAAGCCTTGAAAGTTACTAATGAAGAAATGCAAATGAGTAATGAAACTTTACAAAATTCTAATGAAGCATTGAAACAATCTACTGAAGAATTACAAAATACTAATGAACGCTTACAAAAAAATAATGATGAGTTGCAAACTCTCAGCGCGCAACTAAAAATTTCTAATGAGCAATTAAAACAAGATAACAGTTCTCTACAGGATGCTAATGAAGACTTACAAAACTTCAATGACATTTTACAAAACTTCAATGAGGAATTACAAGGTCATAATCACGAACTAGAAGTTATCAATAAAGATTTAAAAGAAATTAATGAAAAGTTACAAAATTCTAATACAGATCTGAAACAAAGAATGGATATAGAAAAAGGATCAACGAATTCTGGCCCAGCCATACAACAATCGGATGAAGTTTATAAAAATACTAATAAAGATTTACACTATGTTAATGAAATTTGGAAAACTACTAACGAAGTTCTAAAACAAACTATGAAAGCGAAAGAAGCTGCCGCTAAACTTATAGAAGAAGAACGTGAAAGTATCATACAGCAAATTGAATCAGAATTGCGAGATCTAGATTTTGAAGTTGAAAGTATTGAAGAACCTGCAGTTGAAGCTTTCGAATTAGAAAATACTGAAGAACCTGAAATTGAAGTTATCGAGTTAGAAATCACTGAAGAAGCTACAATTGAAACTTTCGAAGTTGAAAATACTGAGGAACCTGCAGTTGAAGCTATTGAAATAGAAAATACTGAAGAACCTATAGTTGAAGCTATCGAGTTAGAAGGCATTGAGGAAGATGCAATTGAAGCTTTCGAAGTTGAAAATACTGAAGAACCTGAAATTGAAGTTATCGAGTTAGAAGTCACTGAAGAGCCTGCAGTTGAAGCTTTCGAAGTTGAAAATACTGAAGAACCTGAAATTGAAGTTATCGAGTTAGAAGTCACTGAAGAGCCTGAAATTGAAGCTTTTGAAGTTGAAAATACTGAAGAACCTGAAATTGAAGTTATCGAGTTAGAAGTCACTGAAGAGCCTGAAATTGAAGCTTTTGAAGTTGAAAATATTGAGGAGCCTGCAGCTGAAACTATCGAGTTAGAAAATATTGAGGAACCTGCAGTTGAAACTATTGAGTTAGAAAATATTGAGGAACCTGCAGTTGAAGCTTTTGAAGTTGAAAATATTGAGGAACCTGCAGTTGAAGCTTTTGAAGTTGAAAGTATTGAAGAACCTGCAGTTGAAGCTTTTGAAGTTGAAAGTATTGAAGAACCTGCAGTTGAAGCTTTCGAAGTTGAAAATACTGAAGAACCTGCAGTTGAAGCTTTCGAATTAGAAACCACTGAAGAACCTGCAGTTGAAGCTTTCGAAGTTGAAAATACTGAAGAACCTGAAATTGAAGTTATCGAGTTAGAAGTCACTGAAGAGCCTGAAATTGAAGCTATCGAAGTTGAAAATATTGAAGAACCTG
>JGI994J12354_10000303_pt1 | contig 48573 bp, 39 predicted proteins | sample IntmicLarv3ML3BL_FD_12354 | JGI IMG/M metagenome (IMG submission 12354) | reverse complement strand
CCATAAAACATAGTAATACCAACGTTTTCCTCACTTTTCTTCCATTTTACTGCCTTCTAACATCCAAACCGCCGAATTCTCATTCTCTGCGCAAAGCTACATTCCCACAGGGTTTTTGTTGGTCGGCTTGTCGTAGAAAGTGATTTTGATTCAATCAAAATTGGTGATTCAATTAACAGTTACAGGTTGAATTTGCGTGACTTGAACTTGGAGATAAATCGGGGTGAAAACATGGACTATTATCTGTTAGAAAACACCTTGATTGTGATTCATTCAGAATTCGATAAAGAACAAGGATGTATAATAGTCACTAAAATTGAAAACTTGCCAGATAGGATACTCCGCCTACCTGCAAGTGCCGATAGTAGTGATGAAAATAGCGAAAATGAGAGAATTTTAGATTTTAATATTTTCCCGCAGGATTTCCCGCCACGCGCACAACGGTTGCGGCGACTATTAGACCCGGAGAAACTGCACCGATCAAGGGCACAATAACCTCGAATTACAACATCACAAATGTACAGGTCGGGTTCAAAAACAGCAGCGGCGCATAGAATATAAAGTCTTGGGTTTTTATGAATCTATCATAAAACCCAAGACTTATTGTGTTATGGTGGATTCTGCCTGTTTAAGCATATAACACTTGCTTTTATCTAATATACCACCAAAATACAAACATCGGAATTCATTGACAATCAATTTGTTTATGTGATAGAAAAGCATCGCTTGATGGTAGTTTTTCATGCGATATAACAACCACATGCTGTGAGCCGGAAAAGCCACGGATTGAATCATGAAGGAGTTTATAAGTAATAAATCCTGTAAACGATTTGAGTTCGTGATATAATTTGAGCGGGCAAATCGCATTATCAAGTCTCTTTTCGGGCATTTCCAACAACTTAATTATCGGTGGCGTGAAATAAGCGTTTATAAAGAAATAGTAGTCGAAAGGGTTCAGGTTTCGACTACTATACCAAATTATGCATCGCCGACAGCCAGATATTTCATAAGCCCCGTCATCTCACGAGCTTTTTCCACGATAGCATAAACGCCGTTGTGCATACACCAATCATAAACCACGCCACGTGCTATAAGCATAATCATATTAGCTGTTTTTACTGTATCTGCAGAGGGATCAAAGCAACCCGCTGCCTGAGAAGCACCAATAAACCGACACAGACTGTTGATGGCCTCCGACTCTTTTAGTGTATTGGTGAGCGGATTTATATATATTTTTCGGGCATTCTGAAAAATCTGTGTAGTCAAATCAACCCCAAGAATTTCCCATCGTCCTGCATAACTGAGAAGAAAATCCATAATTGCCTCACACGGTTTTTTTACCAACTCAGGATTATCCCATTCTAACGCGCTTTCACCTGACAAGCTGTTGCTTATAGCCTGCAAAATGCCCGACTTGCTGCCAAAATGATGATATAGTGTCCCCACATTTATATGACATTCTTCGCAAATATCGGTTATGGTTATTTTTTCATAACCGTACTCTCGAAACAGCTCCAACGATTTTTCAAGAATAAGTTCCTTCTTTGCCTCGGAATTAACTTCCCTTTTCCCCGGAGTTCTCGCCATGGGATTGCCCCCTCTTTTGTTGATATGTCATAGAGCAGTATATCACAGTTTTGCTGAAAAGTCATTAGGTATTTGATACAATTACACAGCACGAGACAAAAGCGCTAATAATATAAAAGATTGTCATTCTGAGCGAAGCGAAGAATCTTTTTGCAATAGCGTTTAAGATCCTTCGCGCCAGTCAGGATGACATTGAATTCTGTGCTATTTATCCACTCCCTTTTGCATAATTATACAGCACGGGACAAAAGCAGCAATTGAAGCCAAATTTTACTTCTACGGATTTGGCACTCAATTGCTGCTTAAGTAAGCAATGAATAAATCAATGTACAAATCTTTGCGGCATAAACCCACGTCAACATGCCCGAAAATCCTTGCTAATCCTGAAGGAATACCTCGAGATTTCATGCGCTTTGCCGAAAATTTGCTTTGCAAATTTGTATGACGTATTTAATCAGCGCTTACTTAAGGAAGGGCTGATTATCTGTTTTTGTGGTTTGCTTTATTACAATGAATAAGGAAATCAGAGATAAAATAAGAGCAACGATAAAGAACCGCAAATTGATGTCACCCGACGTTTTTGGAACATCTGTCTTATCCGAGTTGGTTGATGTAGGATTGCTTTCTATGGATTCTGTCGGGGCAGTGTATTTGTTGATAAAGGTAATGCCTTCATCAGGATAGGTCGCCGTCGCAGTCAGGGCACCGTTCTTCTCGTCAACCTCCACAATTACTGTAAATTCCCGCTCGTCCATAGTCCAATTTTCGTTTTTATTTATGATTTCCTTAACCACGTAGGTATGATTACCGGTCTGCGTATAGGAAATAGGTGTGAATGTGATTTTACCCGCTGCATTATTTTTGCCGGTTGCGACAATCTTATCGTTTTCGTATACAGCAAAGTCGAATTGACCGTCCGTAAGCTCCTTGCCATGTGTAACCTTGTCAGCCTCCAACAAGATTTCGGTCGGCTCCGGGTCGGTGGCCGGCAGCTTTGCATTTTCGACATAGAGTGTGACCAATCCCACCTCATCTACCATAATTGTAACACCATCGACTTCGCTCGCCAAAGAATAATTCATTTTTTGGGTAACAGAATCCCGTGCTGCCTTTATCCATATGGGCATATCAAGCTTCACATAGCCTTCAGGTGCACTCAGCTCCAGAATTTTTATGTAAAAATTGTCGTCATCTATTGTATAAAGGGTTTCCGCCGTCCCCTTATTGCCGGTCGAAAGCGGGGTTATGGGCTTGCCGAAAATATCGGTAAGCGCAGAAAGTTCGCCTGTTTCATAATCATTTCCGGTGGTATATTCAAGCTTAAAAGTGGCCTCTCCCGCAGTGATTGCATTGCCCTGCGAATCGGTTTTATGTATCGCAATTTTATGGCTTACGAAGGTATCAACACTTTCACCGAAGTAGTTGTTTATCTTTGTTCCGTACGGAACATCGGGTGCAAGCTCGGCTTTAAACTCAATTTTGATTTGACCCGCAAAGCTCATGTCGCCGATATTGACAATTACAACCCTGTGCAAATCACTGTTATAATATGCTTTAAGATTAATTCCGTCAACCATAGTGGTAGTAGCCGAAGTATTGGTGCTCTCGGGCGAATTGGTTATATCTGCCCACTCGTCCGCCGACACCTCTTTGTATATTTTCAGCGAGTTATTCACAAACACGAGGTTTACGTCCAAGCGGTCGAACACTTCAAAATTGCCCGCAGGAATCTTCTCATTGCCGATTTTTTTGAAGGTAAGCTCGTATTTCTGAACCGTCGAATCAGCATCGGGGTTTTGGTGATTTGTTTTGTCACCGTCAACTGTTTTTCCTGCTCCGGCAACCACTGTGCCTGAGCTGCCGAAATCGTAAACATACTTTGTGTCCGCAGATTTCTCCCAATAATCATAGGTGATGGTGTTTTTGAACACTATCTCCCCTGTTGAGGGAATATCCCATTTGGTTTTATCAAAATAAATACGCGGAAAAATCTGAAATGCCTTTCCATATGAAAAGCTGCTTTCAGTTCCCTTCATCTCAATCTTGAACGAATCAGTACCGGTGGCGCTGTTATTGGTGACAACTAAAACAAACTCCTCTGTGCCGTTGTAGCTGTAAGACCAGCGGTGAGAGGTTTTTGTTCCGTCCGTTGTTACACCCAGATATTCTCTGCGTGTACTGTCCGCAACATTCCCCGCTGTTTGCATTGTGCTTTGCTTGTAAAAACCGTATTCACGGTAAATTCCCGTTTCGCAGTCTGGAGTATTGTACATTGGTATATAAAGACTGCCGTCAGCCCACGGACCAATGTGCTTAGGTTCAAATAAATCGGTGTGGTATTTATCTATCATGGTTATGTGTATTTTGCCTGATTCATCAATTTTATAACCCAAATTAGCACCATCATATGAAACATATTTGCCATCGGCGTTCCTTATGCTTTCGGCAATATAGGCGGGCACCTTCAGAGTTGGCGCAAGGTCGGCCGCCTCGTACACACCTGCACGACCCTGAGAAATCTCAATGGCGTTGACATACCCAATATACTTATCGGTAGCACCGTAGATTTCGGAAATATCAACATAGCAATTATTATCATCCGTGCCTTTGATTATCGTCGTCGCAAAATAAATTGAAAATGCGGCAAATGATTGCTCATAAGAATCGAAGCCGCATCCGGGCGCGGAGGGAATAAATAATTTCATGCCAGTGGGCAGTATATCCTCCATGGTGCCTGTCAGTACTCTGTCCAACTGCACCAAATTTAACCCGATATTATAGTAAAGTGCGTTGCTTATATTTGTGTCCTCAAGAAATTCCTTTTCCGTGATTTTACCGTTTACACCCTTTTTCAAATCATGCTCAGATTCATTAACCTTATTAGGCGGATACCCCGGACCTACATATTCACCCGGAGGCGAGGTCGGTTGCTCGGGCAAAATGGTGATAATCATCTCCCCGTCGATTATTATTTCTTGTTTCTCGTCAAAATCGTCCTTTTGCAGGTCAAGCACAGCCCAGAACGAGAAAGAAGCGGCATCAACATCACTCAAAAATTTAATTTTGATTCTTTGCTTCCCGGTAATTTCATCTTTTGTAATGGTAAGCTCAACATACCTTAGAATATCCTTGTTCGATTCTCTGATGGTTTCCTCATTAAGGTTGAGAAAAATCGCGGGTAGCTTGACTTCGTATGTATCGCCTGCATTCATGGATTTGAAATCGGAAATAATTTCAAGTTTATCCTTATCTTTTACGGTGATGTCGTAATCGTAATCAACTTTGGTACCGTTAAGTTTTACGGTTATATCGGGATTAACTCCCGATGCTTTGACAAATGACGGCATAACAAGTGACATCAAAACAGAAAGTATGATTGCCAAGCTTATTGGCAAAAACAGTTTGCTGTTGTTTAAATGCTTGCGTTTCATGATATTAACCTCTTTCTTTACACTTTAATTTCAAGAACGTGATTTGGTTGGTTATGGGTATTGCAACGCGAACGAAACAAAAACCAAGTTAAACTCTTGAATGTATTCAAGAGTTTAACACGCATTTATCAAAATGTCAAGGATATTTTTATGAACAATTTAAGAACGAATGAGAATTTCACTTCGTTTTAGCTTAATATACTAAGGTTTCTCAGAATTTGAAAAAAGATTGCACACACAAAAACGCACAAAATTCCGCAAAGCAGGAAATGTTTTGCAAAGTTTTGTGTGTTATAGTAAATTAAACCGTACGGAAGGAGAAACACCATGCAAGCAAACGAAAACATAAAATCCGGCTTAAATCACATTGAACAAAACTTAAAAACCACTATCACCGTTGAAGAACTTGCGGAAATGGCGGGTTATTCAGTGGGGCATTACAGCCGCCTTTTCTTACGAACAACCGGCATGACTGTGGCGGCTTATATTGGTAAGCGTCGGCTCAACCGAGCGCTTGGTGAAATTATCGGCGGGCGTCGTGCTATTGACGTGGCACTGGACTACGGCTTTGACACATACGCCGGGTTCTATAAAGCGTTTGTGAAGATGTATGGCAGCTCTCCAAAAAGTTACTTAAAAAAGGAGATGCAAACCATGTTTACAGAAAAGGAAATAAGGGATATTCTCACTAATTGGGATATTCCGCAGGGTTTGCCGATTCTTGATGTTTATATCATGGACGGTGCGAAGGTTTCGGGAAATGTTTGGTCTATTGGTGAAGACTATATCTTGAAAACGGCAAAACGTGATAGCATGCTGAACAATCTGAAAGTGGCAAAGGCATTGGCGGCGCAAAGCTTCATGGCGGCAACGCCGATTCCGACAAAATCGGGAGAGGAATATCTTGATGGTGATAACATTACCATCTTGACTCGCGGTATTACAGGCATTTCGTTGTCCAAAAGTGACCGTTTTGGCGAAAACCGCAAAGAGTTCGGGCGCAAATATGGCGAGAGTATAGCGCGCCTTCACAAGGCATTGGCGACAATAGAACCCGATATGAACCCGGAAGAACTGAACCAATATATCGAAGTTATTGAGTGGGCAATGCCGGAAACCAAAAAGCAGAACATTCAATGCAATATGGGGTTGCGGGACAGTTTCTTTGATGACTATACTGCTGTATTCGGAGAATTGTTTGACAAGCTGCCAAAGCAGCTTATTCACCGCGACCTGAACCCGTCGAATATCTTATTTGACGGTGGTGAAGTAACCGGCTTTATCGACTTTGATCTTAGCCATCGAAATGTCAGATTATTCGACCCATGCTACTGCGCCACCGGTATTTTAAGCGAGTTACGCGATGTTGAGGGTATCTATGAAAAGTGGCCGGAAATCCTGGAGGGAATTTTGCATGGTTATGACAGTGTGAATCCGCTGACAACAGAGGAAAAACAGGCTGTGTTCTATGTGATTTGTTCGATTCAGATGGTGTTTGTCGCATGGCTTGAATCGCAGTCAGGTGCAGACTTCGTCGAATTAGCGAAAACAAACCGCGAAATGTTTAGCTTTATAGTAGAACACAAGGAGTGGATAACCGAGATTTTCTAATGTGAAATATGGGGTTGCCGCTATTAGGCGAGGAGCGGACAAAAAGCGTTGATAATGTGAAAGCGCGTCATTCTGAGCAACGCGAAGAATCTTGTGGATGGTTGTGGGTACATTAACCTTTCTCGAATCTTAAGATCCTTCGCTTCACTCAGGATGACACTACAATCAGCGCTTTTTGTCCACAGCCATTAAGTGTTTTTGGTTGCATTGCAATTGAATCTGTGTTATGATAACTTTAAAAAGAAAGGGTGTTTGACATGAAATATACATTTATGGTTACTACGAAAAAATCAGGGAGGGTGACTATACTTTAGCCCTCCTTAAAACAGGAGGATTTTATGGTACTCGATTGGATTAACCCGGAGGATTATTCCTTCAACAGTTTTCTGCTTTTGGAGCGGTTTCAGATTCGTTTTATGATGGAGTCCGGCGGCTGGCGCAACGAAAAAGCAGAATGGCGGCGCAGCATTGGTGTCGCGATGAACGCAAATCCGGCGGTCAAGTGGTACTTAAAAGAGCGTTGCCCCGAATGCGCGGAGCTGATAAACGAAATTGCCGCAAACGCGCCGATGCTTACAGATGCGGCGGAAATTCGCAAGGCGGAGATTTACGCATTGGCGAGCGTGGAGGATTTTGTAATCTACACGACACCGGAGATTATGGCTGAGCAATGCGATTTTATTCGCGGTTGGAGCAAAGAGCGTTTGGTTGCTCTTGCGGACTTGACGGACAAAACCGTGCTTGATGTTGGTGCCGGTTCCGGTCGTCTGACGTTTGCTGCTGCGGAAAAAGCGGCATGGGTTTACGCAAGTGAACCTGTTGGAACGCTACGCGAATTTATGCGCCAAAAAATCGGGAGAGAGGGCATTAAAAATGTCCGTGTATTAGACGGGTTTGCAGCAGAATTGCCGTTTCCTGATGATACATTTGATGTTGTAATGTCCGGACATGTTGTTGGTGACAATTGGGATAATGAGGTTGCAGAGCTTGCGAGGGTTTGCAAACCCGGCGGTTGGCTGCTTGATTGTCCCGGCGATTCGGAAAGGGATATGATGCCTGTTGTACCGCTTACGTCACGCGGGTGGGAGGAAATCCACTATGTCGGCAGTTTTGGCAAGGATGTTTACATCCATCGAAAACAAGTGGGGAAATAAGACGCTGTTTTCAAATTAATTCGTCCCATGGCTGAAAAACATCTCATAATGCGACAAAAAGCACCGGCGCTTACGGTTATAATAATCGTAAGCGCCGATACTTTTTGAAGGGGATATATGGAATATGGTGCTGGTAAAATAATAGGAGAGTGTAGGCAAGCCCTAAGATTCTTCTTCCTGTGCAGCATTTGCGGTGGCCTCAAACTCCTCGATAATGGGCTTGAAATAGACATCTTCCGCCTCTTGTCTCGCTTTGGCGGCATCATTAAGCTCTAAAAAAAGACCTAAATGAATTTGCTTGCCTTGAAAATAGATAACAGCCCTCCATTTGTTGGCCTTGTTGTCAAAGTGAACACCACGTACGCCGCTTTTATTGTTTTTAAGCAATTTTTGATTTTTTATACTTTCAATTCGAGTGCCGCCCACAAAATGGAAATTTTTCTTGCTGTTTTCTTTTGATATTTCGGACAACCAGCAACCGCAGCTTTGTTGTTCGCCGCTGTCTCGCAGCGAATCAAGCGCTCTGAATATTTCCTTTTGTCCACAGCTGCACTCGCATTCCCATATTACCGCTCTGCCAATTCGTTTGTCCGTGGGGCGCAGGGCAGTTAGCCGTCCGAAGGTTTGGTTTGTGACATCAGCTATTCGTCCGGATTTCAATTTTTCGGCTGTTGCATCCTGACAACCACAATGAAGATTACGGGTCAGCCTCCTTAGCTGATATGTGGTGCGGTATACTATGTTTTCTTCTTCGCAATCACACCTGCATTCCCAAACCACTGCACCGCCTTTACGTTCATCGGTGGGACGCAGCGCGGTTAAATGTCCAATCTTCAAGTTCGCAATGTCTAACATTCCATTTCGTATAAGGCTATTTTGTGCCGTTAAATAAAAGGGCATCGCAAATCCTCCTTTTATAATTTTTTTAGAAATTATCCGACGTTTCTGTGCCGGGTCATATAAAACGCTGACAATTCATTTCTTGCCGAAAAGAACCAATCAACCGATTTTTCCGTGAAATGATGATTGCATTGTTCCGTTATCAGGTTTTCAACAAATTCAAACCTTCGCTCTCCGGTTGCGTCATAGCTTTCATACAAATGGTCGAGCTTGTTTGCAAGTGCACACAATCCTGACGCCGATGGAATTTCGCTTGATAAAAGACCAACGGGATATCCGGTTCCATCAGGTCGTTCATGGTGATAGAGGACAATATCCGAAACCACACGGAGATACTGCGGACTTTTTTTGAACGAGGATTTACCGTGCTTTTCGATTTGCATATATCCGTCTTTGACATGAGAATGAGCTATTGACCTCAAATGTTCCGGAATATTCTTTTTTTCAAGCAGTTGCATTGCGGGGGCGAACAGCTTGCCAATATCGTGATACAAGCATCCCGCGCGGATTGCATCAAGCATTTCGGCTTCGTCCAAATTGTATTCTGCCTGCAAATCACCCATTGCGTATTTTGCCATGATCACAGCGTATGTACTGACTCGTTCTGCGTGCTGTTGCAGGCTGCCTAACATTTGATTGTATAATTTTGGTAAAGCTTTCATTGGAAAGGCTCCTTACTTCATATAACGTTTTTTGACTCCCAAAAAGGCGGCTGTAATTAACATTAGAGCGCTGGAGATGAGGAGGAGTACCCACAGCCATGGTTTTGAGGCATCTCCGGTGTTTGGGCTGTCTCCGGGATAATTCTGGTCCTCATAGGTATTAATCAAGTTATAACCGTCAACTTGATGCTTATAATGGGGGACATTACCTTCGCCGATGCTGTATTGAATCGGGGTCACGCCGTCGTCCTCAAATTTAGGCAATGCGAAGCTGTATTGCCAATAGTTCGCGGCGGTGACCGTTTTTTCTGCCACGGTTTTAGCACCCTTTTTAACATAAACCGTGATACTGTCGGGGCGGTCGTTTTCGGGCGCTCTTGTGTAATTCCACGTTTTTATTCCGGAAATTATAACTGTGTCGTTCCCCGAAGCATAATCCGCCGGAATCCATGTGTTGATCAAATCATAACCCTTGACCGCTTTGTTATAGCCGGCGAGGGGCTCTTCATCTACTGTGTATGTAATCAAATTGTTTTCCGCGTCGTATTTCGGCAGCCTGAAATTCCAACTCCAGTGGCTGTCACCTGTGATAATGTCCGAAGCAACAATGGAATTGCCGTTTTTTACATATACTTTGATACTGCTTGGATGATTGACGACGGGATTATCGCCGTGATTCCATGTTTTGACCCCGTTAATCGTCGTTTCTTCAACTTCGTCCGAGTTGCTGCGATTGGTGATGATAAAGCCTGTCGATTCCGAACCGGCTATATCCTTGGAATACCCTTCGGGGACATTGACCTCGTCTACCGTCCATGTGGGAGTGACCGCAAGCTCGGCCCATGTGTGTTTCCAGTTGTTACCGTCGTTCAGCGTAATCGGATTGCCTTCGGGGACATTGTTTTTATAAAGCTGAACCTGAATCTCTGTCGGGCGTGCCGGATTATTATTATCATTCCACACCTTATGTACCGAAACGTTTTTTTTGCCAATGTATGTGTTTGTAATAATGTTATCCGAAATTGTTGTTTCAAAGCCGGGAATCGGGATTTCGCCAAGTGTATAGTTGATTTCTTTCTTATCATCATCGTATTTTGGGGCAATGAAGTTAAACGACCATTCGCCTTGTTCATTTGGAATCACTGTTTTTGATTCTATAATTTCGTTGCCGTTTTTCAGTAATACAACTATACTGCCCGGTATAACCGTGTCGGGAGAACCGTCAAGCGCCCATATTTTTTCGCCTTGAATGGTTTTCCATATTGTGCCGATGTAGGTATTGGTGATAGTGACCTTTATTTCCTGTCCTGCGGCGGTGCCGGTGCCGTTTATTGCGGAGGTTTGTATATATCCGTATTGGAAGGGGTCATCCTCGGTAATTTGATAAGTGTCGCCGATGTTCAATTCAAAGGATTTTTCGTCACCGGATTTCAGCGAAAACCGTATTGCTGTTTCATTGTTTTTTGCAAAATTGAACCAAAATTCGCGGTTTTCAAGGGTTTCTCCCTCGACAATTTTTTTGACTGTAATTTTGGTTTTTTCGGGTTCAGGCTCTTTATGGTTGTTAAAAGCGGCATATGCGCGGCAGCTTTCGGGAATTGTGCCGGATTGTTGTGTGAGGCTTGGGATGTATCCATCCGAAATGTAGTCGTCCTCAACTACATTATAGGTAACACCTGCGGGAATTTCAGCGAATACGGCAACATCTCCGCCTTTCAGCGTGACAACGCCGCTGTCGGTGATTGTTCCTGCCAATGTGCCGTTTACGGTGTATGCAAAGGGTTTGCCGGCTGTTTCCGCGCCTGAAAACGTCACCATGAAGTTGAATTCTTTGGCGGCGTTTGCGCCTGCTCCGGAAATTGTCTTGCGAATTTCCAAGCTGCCGGGGGAGGGGCTGTCGTCATCTTTATGATTATTAAATACAGCTTGTGTTGTACCCGCTATGATTTTACCGCTCATATCCTTGACCGATGCGGTATATCCGCCGGTGTTGGCGGAGGTTTCAACCACTGTATAGCTGACACCCTCGGGAATATTCTCGAACAGTGCGGTTTGATTGTGTTTCAAATTAAGAACGCCGCCGTTTGTGAATGGAATGGATTCGCCCATACCGTTGAGCTTGTATTGATAGGCTCCGGGAATGCCGAAGGTTACTTTGAACTCAAATGCGCGGCCGGTTTCCGCGCCATCGCCCGAAACTGTTTTTTCAATCTCCAGCTCACCGACATCAGCGCCGGTGTGTGTGTTTGTAAACTCGGCAGTGCTTTTTTCTTCTGCCATGATGGAGCCTTGATTATTGGTGCTTTGCGTGAAATACTGTGGGTTAGGTGTCTCGATGACTTGATAGTGTACACCAACCGGCAGCTCGTCGAATACAGCATATTCACCGTGTTTCAGATAAAATTTACCGGAATCCGTGGATTTGACAGCACCTGTTCCGTTGATTGTGTATTTATATGAGTTTCCGTCGGAAAATGAGATTTTGAATTCAAACGGTTTTGTCAAATCTCCGCCGATACCGTCAACCGTTTTCCGGATTTCAAGACTGCTTGTCAATCTGCGGTTGTATGCATCAACCTCTACCATTGCCTGCCCGAGTGAATCATCTGCGGTTATGGTGAAGTTATATTCCTTAATCGGATTGCCGCTGGCATCCAACACATAATCGTATCCGTAACCGGGTTTTGTCTCCAAAAAAACGAACCTTCCGGAACTAAGCTTTTCTACCGTGATTTTTCCGCTGTCGTTTGTGGAATATGTGCCGCCGATTTTCTTGAGGGTCTCGCCGGCATTAATCATATACAGCTCAAACTCTGCGCCGCGAATAGGAACCTGAGTGATAACTCCTTCGTTGTTCATTTCGTATTTATGTAAAGTGACCATGGTTTTTGCTACAGTTCCCCTGAATACATTCGTTTTTGACTGCGTGAAGTCACTCCACGCAGATATAGTGAACGTGGATAGCAAGAATGTTATAATGGCCAAAACAGCCGCTGTAAAATTGCGAAATATATTTCTTTTTTCTGTTAATACGGTCACAAGTTATCCTCCTGTAATTTTTATAGTATGGGTATGAGAATGAAAGATGCGTCTTTCATACTTGGGAAATGCAAATCTGCGGATTTGGGAGTCTTTTGGGTTTGAAAAATCTGCGGGTTTAGAAAACCCGGGTTTCGCTGTGGCGAAAGCCACTTGCGAGTACCGTACAAAGCTTCCGCCGACATCAAAAAATGTCATGCTCATAAGTTTGGGCGTCATTCGATACACAATCATGATATTTGAAAGGGTAAAGCGCTTGTGTATCCAAGGACACCCAAAACCGCTCCGCAAAATAGCGGCTTTGGATGGTTGGGGATTTAAGCATCACTTACCTGAGAAGCTATCAAGCCCACGCGCCGTAAAACGGTATGTCGAGGAAGAGGTCTGCCAACTCACCACGGGCATTTTTGAATGTAACCATAACATCAAGAAGAAAATACGGGTTGTTTTGCGCATCAAATCCGTCATAATGAATTTCGTTGTATGAAGGGATATAAGCGATTTTCAAAATTCCGCCAACAAGGATGCAGCGAAAGCCTTTGGGATTTGTTGCGCCATAGATGCCATTGTCGCCGGTAAAGCTGAAGCAGTCCAAGGTGATTCCGGTGGGATCTTCAAACAATTCTGCAATCGGAATGTTCAGCCATGCGTCATTTACGCGGGTGTCGTCAAAATTTTTGAGCGTATCAACTGTCCATATCCCGGCGTTTGCATTGTTGTCAAAACCATGTATATCAATCATTATTGAACTCTCTTTGCGAACTTTGGAGGTCCATACTGAATTTGAAATTTTCCAGTCATCAACTTCGACATCCTTGAGAACAAATTGTGTCGGCACATTAAAGTCTATGGCGGCCATTGCAGCCAGAATTGCTTCGGTGGCTTTTTTAAGCTCAGTAGAAGTGGAGCCAATCCGGTCATACGTATTTTGTCCTTGGGCAATCGCCTTGCCAAGAGCAGTAACATCTGAGCCGTATATTGCGGCAGAGCCTTTGAAGGCGGCACCGTCGATAATAGTTACAAAAAGGGCGTCCTTCAAAATATCGTAACCGGGCTTTAATGCATTGAGGTTATTAGTTATTTCATCAATAGCGTTTTGCAATGCCGAAACATCAGCAAGAGGATTGCTATATGCAGCTATGCCATTGGATATAGCGTTGTCAAGTGACGCGGTCAAGCTTGCATCGTCAATAAGGTTGGAAATGATTTTTCCAAGGTTGATTGTGCTTTGGAGCTTCTGGGGTACAATGTTGTTGCCGGTCAATGTTCTGATAAAATTTATGCCATTTTCTGTTGCGCCCTGAGCAATCATTTCGCTATACTGATGGCTGTTTGTTGCTTCCATTCTTACATTGATGAAATATACATAGTTTTCTTCGGGATGGTTTGCCTGGTTCAATGTGACCGAGTCAAGCAAAAGGTTCGTGGACGTGTCAGGCAGCAGCATTTTTGACCAATAGCACCAGCCGTCTGTGTCAAGAATCCAGCAACCTGCGGCCGATTCGCTATCATAGTCAGCTCTGTTATTTATGTATTCCGCCATCGTTATAATGGTGGAAGAGGGCAGAGTTTTGTTGAATTGCTGTCCGTTCGGACCAACAGAGCCAACCGCCTCGTTTGACCAATCCTTCCATCCAAGGTCGGTGATGCCGCGCAGATATATTTTATCGCTGCCGGACATGTTCCAAAAATGATGATGCATTTCATCTGTAATGGTGGGAACATCGTTGAAAAGACGGGGCTGCCATGTGTTTTTGTCGTTGATTTTTGAGAGATTACCTTCCTTGTCATGTGTCATTACATTATTGCCGACTTGGAAAAATTCATCAAAACGGATACGAATGACTGTGGGAACTTTTCCGGTATTCTCGGCATAAACTTCCTTTTTATGGAATCCGTCCACACCTTCTCTGTCAAAATCGTCGTGCAGCTGGACATCAGGGTCGGGGGTTCCGCGCATCCGGTTTGTCACCATCTGTCCAAAATCGGCCCATGCGAATACTCCGCCGATAAGCAGTGATACAACCAACACGGATGCTGTCAGCACCGCCAACATTTTTCTATTTATTCTTTTATTTCTTGCTCTTGCCATAATCAAAGACTCCTTTCAATTTTCGCCATGTTTATTTTCACATCCATGATGCAATAAGTATTTCGGCGTCAGATGTTATTTTGTATCCTGCGTCATTCCATTTGCCAAAATCGCTGACTGTTACCGCCTGTAGCTTTACATCAATTCCGTAATACCAGTCCGCGCTGGGTTCTTTTCCGGTTCGGGTTACACTGTCAAGCAATAGATTTGTTGCCTGCCCTGCTCCGAGAGCTACTGACCAATATGCCCATGCGCCACCGTTTTCTGCTGTGTCAGTGTCGTCAAGAATCCAGCAGCCGCTTGTTGTTGCTGCTGTCCAAATGGTGAAGTCTTTCGCAGACATAACTGATTCAATCCCATCATCTATTGCGGGCTGCGATTCTGCCAGGACTTTTAGCGCAAGGTATTTCGACATTATAATGGAGGACGATGCGTCCGCTGTCGGCTTACCGCCTGTGGGGTTTGTATCAACTTTTCCGTTTGCATCCAATTTGGAATAAACCAAACCAGGTGTACCTTCCACAAAGCTCCGCTGTGCACCGGACATTTCCCATGTGTAGTAGTCGTGAAAAAGATGGTTGGATGTTGCAGGTTGTTCGCAATTTTCGATTGCATCACAATTGTATGTATGAGGTGTCCATGTGTCTTTTTGCCTGACGGCTGCCGTGTCTACAAAGCTCGTGCCGTCAATTTCCATGTATTCGTCCAGCCGTACGCGGACGTAAATCGGAGATTTTCCGGAATTTTCAACAAATACATCTTTGTCACCGGTTTTATCGTCATATTCGTCGTGCAATGTAACATCAGCTTCGACCGTTCCGCGAAACCGGTTTGTTTTTGATTGACCAAAGTCAGTCCATGCGAACGCACTTCCAATCATCATTGCGACAACAGCAAGCGCGCTCAAAGCAAGAAACAGCAAATTCTTGCTTTTGCGAGCTTTACGGTTGTTGAGCAATCTTCTCATAACTGTATTTCCCCCTTTCTTTAATTCGATTTATTGTTACGCGAACAAAATCCGCGGTACAAGCTTTTAATCAGCACTTACCTAAATATGTTCCTTTTTCGGGGCATTGCCTAAAATCGCAATTTTAAGCAGATAGACGAATATGCATACAACGGTGATTATTGCTATAATCAAAAAAAAGTTTTCGCTGATGCTTGCCAAAATTTTGCCAACATGTGGGGTGTGCCATACAACCCTCCCGATAATATTGCCTTCATATGTGATAAAGGTATCGGGCGCGCTGTTTTCTATACCTTGTGTGCGAAATGCCCGCAAACCGCTGTCATCGTAATTTTCCATGATTTCCACAACTCTATGGACAATAATTTTGCCGCTCTCTGTTACAAAAACGATGTCGTCTCCATCTGCAAGACCGGCTTTCAATTTATCATCCGGCTTTATTGCCCACGAGGCTACAAGCGAGCCTTTTGGATATGCTGATTGCATGGAGGTTGAGAGAACCGAGTTGTAAGCAAACGGACCAAAACGTTTGCCGGCGGCATTGTTGTTTGACCAAAAAAATGTAAATAACACTATGATGATGAGTGCGGAGTAAAAAACCGTGGTTTTTATGGGTGCGTTTTTTTTCGGTGCTTCAGGTGTTGTTTCCTCAACATAGCATTTGTATGTATATTCACGGTTGAATTCAATGAGGGATTTTGACATCCGTATTTAACCCCCTTTTCTGCTTTTGATGTCTTTTATCAAATTTCCAATGTCAAGCGAATCCGCTTGTTCGACCACAGGCGCTTTCTCTGCAGCGGATTCAGAGTCGGCGAGTGGCGTCATTTTGAGCACTTGTTTTCTCGCAAGCTGCATAATACGCTCGGCGGCAATCAATGTGTCGGATATCGCGGCTTTGTTTTTCCTGTATTCGTCCAACTCCAACTCCATTTCCAGATTTTCCTCAAAGAGCTGTACATAGGCATCAACAAAGGCACTTAAATATTTATCTGTTTCGTATTTGTTGTATCCTCGAAAGTTAATGGAAAATTCGGGGATATCGTGCAAATCGAATTTTTTACACATCTCAACTTGTTCTTTATTCGAGCCTTTTTTATTGTGGGTGGAAGTGTATTTCAAAATTATTCCTCCTTTTCATGGTTATTGGGCAACCATCGGGAGCTGTGACGACATAATTTTTCATGGTGTCACAGCTCCCATGGCGGCACGGAAAGCCCTTTGGAAAATGTCATTTGCCTTGCTCTGCTTCTCCATGTTAGCACATTTTTTTGGTAAAAAAAGGGAAATTGATTAACTCGGACACTTCATCGTATAAGTCGGACAATTTTGCCTGTTGACTCGAAAAAACCGAGCAATACTGCCTGTCCGGTTTGGGCGCACAAAAAAAACCGGCTGCAATTTGCAGCCGGTTTCGAGTCATATATTCAGTTGTTTTCGCTTTTGCTGACAAGGGTTATTTTTTCGGAGCCTTTTTTAAAAACTCCGCCAAATCCCCTGATGCTGTCGAGCTTCTTTTTGTTGACACGCCGCAGAATAATTGTGACGGTAAAAATAATCGCAAACAAAATGATGCTGAGTAGAGTGAAAAACGTCATTCTTTTGCACCGCCATTCTCAAAAAGTTCGGCACGTTTTTTTCGTTCTTTACGTTCCCATGATAATACGCTGTATTCGAAAAAAAGAACAATTGCTGAAGCAATAATCAAAATAATGGTACCTATATTGACCGCAACGGCAACAGGAGTTATTTCCATCGTAATTCCCGCGGGAATGATTTGGCTTTCAACATGGGTGTTGTCATGTCCGCATAACCGGTACTTATACCCGTCATTTGTTAAATTTTCGCGTTCCTGCACAACCCATTCGCCCCATTGATGTCCGATTGCCGGAGAGGATTCAGAATAGGTGGTTCCGTATATCCTGCAAGCATATATAATTTTGCCGTCGTGTTCACAATCGGCTTTTATTTCTTCTGTAATTTCATATTGATGATATGGTGTGGACTCGGTATAAAAATCTCCGCACAACTCGCAGGTATATAGGCTTACGCCATCTTTGTCCGCCGTTGCCGGTGTTGTAATTTCCATGAGGTAGTTATGTCCGACAGGATGCCCGAAGGTCTGTGTGTATGAGTGGGCACAATGCCGGCATGTATATGTTTTTGCGCCTGTTTCGGTGCAGGCAGGGTCCTTGATTTCTTCCATATAATCGTGGCCAAATGGAGGAATTTCGGCATATTCGCTGTGCAAAACCTCTGTTGCTGTACAGTCCCTGTGCTTTTGCCCCGGCAGTGCACAGGTTGGCTCCTTGTCCGTAATCCACTCGCCCCATTGGTGTCCGGTAGCGGGCACAATTTGTATATAGGAGTGCCCACATAAATCGCAGGTGTTTTTTGTTTCTCCGGTTTGTGTTGGTGTTGGGTCGCTTATAACAGTGGGGGTATATTTGTGTGCACAAGCAGCGGAAACCGAACAAACGAGAGCACCCGATAATAAAGGTAACAACGCCGCCAACAAAAAAACTGCTATTTTTTGTTTCACGCCGGGTACACCTCCTGAATAAGATTTTCACAACCGTTTTATTTTTATTCACTCATATAATCTTCCAATATTTTTTTGAAACGGGGCGCATTATCTTTGTTGATAGGAATGGTTGTCCCGTTTTTCAGCACCATTTCCTTCCGTTTCACATCCGCAACGAAGGAAATTTTCACAAGATACGCATGGTGTGCCCGCAAAAATCCGTGAAATTCGAGTTGTTTTTCAAACCGGCTGAGACTATCCCAAAATTCAAAGGTCTTGCCTTCCTCATAATGCGCGATGATTTTGCGGTTCGAAAATTCGAAATAACGAATGTCCTTTATTGCGATGTTTTTCGTTTCGCCCGCAAAAGACAAGCTTACATATTCACATTCGCGGTCACTCCACGATTTGACAGCATCCAGGAATATACGCTCAAATTCATCATCGTCGGTTTCGCTTTTTACGACATATTCCAAAGCTTTGCATCTCATCGCCTTTTTCAAATGCTTGATTTGCGTTGAAACAGTAAGAAACACGATGTCGTTTTTATATTTTCGTTCACGAAGCTCTTGCGCCACCACATCGCCATCGGAACCGGGCATATGTATATCAAGAAAAATTAAGTCCGCATCAAAATCAGAGGATTCAAATTTATCCAGCATGGTTTCGCCGTTCATGAAATTTTGCAGACTAATCTGAACCTTGTGCTTTTGTGCAAGGTCTTGGATTTTCTTTGAATAATCGTCATGAATTTTGCGGTCATCATCACATATAATAATTTTCATAATTCGTTCGCATCTCCAATCATGCAAACTTGACCGCGGCTAAAATACTTTTGCGATACTTATTTTAGCAGATTTGGTCAGGTTTTGCAACATTATTTTATTTTGTGGTCTTTTTTGACGAAAAGTCCCGCAGCAAATACCCTCGGTGAAAATTCTGTGCTTTGTTTTTGCTCGTTTGTTTCCAAAATCTACCGAGATAGTTGCCATAGTGAACACACTCCTTTTTATATCGTTAATGTGCATTGCTTTTTCGTTAATAAGCGTAAATAAACGTTAAAAATCGTTGATGTATTTTGGTTTCATGATAAGCGGCTCTGTTTTATACTTATAAATATAAAATAACAAGCAGAGGAGAAAGTGAAATGAAAACTAAAGAACGCTTATATGGGAAAATAGTGGTTGTCCTTCCAAACGAACATGAGCGTACGGTTACATATTACATATTGGATAGCAACACACAAAACGGCGGAAAGATTGAGCATGTATACGGGTTGAAAGCGGAAGAAACCGTGGAAAACAGCGACAGCCATCAAATTAAAAGTGTTATTGATATCAGTCCGTCTTATGAGGAAATTGAACGCTTGGCGAAAAAAATGCTGTTGGGGTTTGTTACCTTGCCGTTTTTCGAGGACATAATCGAAGATTATGCGGCCGATTGTCCACTTTTATAAAATGAAAATCCGCAAAAAACACCCGCTTTAAAAGAGGGTGTTTTTTTGCGGATGTTTGCGAAACTATATCCCCTTTTTAAGTGCTGATGTCAGAAAAGTTTTCAAATCGCCATAAAACTCCATACAATCAATAGGCAGTTTCACGCCTGTGTAGTTATGCATGCGAACGTCATTGACCGTCATTACACAAAACATTAAAACTGCTGATATAATTTTGGTGTTGGTTCGTGGAATTATCCCTTTTTCTGCCAAGTTATCAAAATCTGATTGCAAATACGATATGCTGTGGTCAAGAAACAGCTCAAAAAAACGCTTGCGTGCGGATTCGCTGTGATGGTGCTCCTTGATTGATAGCGACATGCCCAAACAGCTCATAGGGTCAAGCATTTTCAGAAACTCCTTGTTGAAGATATTGTTCATAAGCTCTTCCACGGAATCCGCCTTCATGTTTGCCTCTTTCAGCCAATCAAAATAATGCCGATAGCTTTTTTCAAAACGCGCCAGGACATCCTCCAGCAAAACTTCCTTACTGTCATAATGATAATAGATAGTGCTGGTTTGCGTTCCGGACGCTTTCGAAATATCTCTCATGGAGACGGCACCAAAGCCGTTCAATGCGAAAAGCTTTGTTGCTTCGTCCAAAATTTTGTTTTTTGTTTCGTTATCATATCCCGAACCCGGAATTTTTCTGCGTTTCATTTATACTCCACTCTTATCTTTTCTAAATAATATAAGTTTCAACTTTGAAAGCTCATTGTTTAGCAAGATTATATACTCATTTACTGTGGATGTCAACGAAAAACGTCGAAAAAAATTATTCTTGACAGAAAATCGAACGTTCGTTATAATATTTATAGAACGTTCGATACAATATTTGCAAGCACAAATTGCGAAAAAGTCCTTTCAATATTGTCGGACGGAATGATTTGTGTCAATAAAAAACACCTGCGTCAACAGGTGCGCAGGCGTTTTTTGACTGCTTTACCACATGCGACCTGCACCGGAGCCAATCGCACCTGCCATTGCATTCAACATACCGTTAAACCATGCCCACATAGCTTGTCCCCTCCTTATGTAAGATTGATAAAATCATACATAAGAGCGGGGGAATTCCATATCGAAAGGCGTTGCCGTTTTTTTACTGCTATTGACGAAATTTGACGAATTGCAGCGTATTTATGCAAAGAACCTATTCGACTTGCAAAAAAATCACAAGGAGGATTTACCGTGATTGAAGGTTTACTCTGCCATTATCCGGCAGCAGTTGCAGCCATACAGGGCTTCTTTTGTTTTTTTCTTTCAAAACGTGTATTTGGTCAACGTATTGATTTCAAACGCAACTGGTATATTCCTGTTTTTCTTATGGTCGGCTGCTCCATGATTTCGCATTTTATAGCCCACGCGATTGGCGAACCTTTTATGACCATTACAGGGGTGTTGATGGTATCGGTCATTTTGTGCTTACATGTAAAAACGAAACTTATTTTAATGATGTATGTGGTTTTTACAGTCTTTCTGTTCAACATTGCCCTTTTGATGGCGGAGCTGCCCATTGCAGGAATGGTTGTATATTTGGTCGCGGGACATAATAATGACGCCGCTGATTTGGCAGCGCTTCCGATACTGGTCATAACAAACATCATTATCTGTAACATAAAAATCGTAAAAAACGGACTTGTTTTTTTATTCGAAAAAGATAATAGCTTCAAACAGCCGTTGGTCATTCTTTTTTCGACCGTATTGATGTTGTGCATTGCGGTTCACGAGCTTTTTAAGTCGGGAATGGACACAACAGAATATAGGAGCGTTTATTTAAGCATTGCGGCTTTTTTTGCCGCGGTTGTCGGCTTTTTCTTCCGTTATCTTTACATGGCGCTGAAGGAAAACAGCGAGAAAAGAGAGCTGGAGCAGTTGAACAAAGCACTTGTCAGCGAAAAACATGATGTTGAAGAATGGGTTAAAAATCTTAAAAAAGAGATGCAGGATATATCGCCCGAAATTTCGGCGGAAATTGCCGGTGAGCTTGAGGATTTGATTCCGCCAAAATGTGATTGGCACAGCAAATTGGGAATTCCGTCAACCGGTATGGCGTCGATTGATGTGTACCTGTTGGGTTGCCGTGACAATGGGGTACGGTATGGGGTTGATGTTACCATATTGGTCAGAGAACGTTTGAATTGTATCATGGGAAAGAGAGTGGGCAGCGCGTCGATGCTTTCGGTGATTTCCAATTATGTAAGCAACGCATTCACCGCGCTTGCGGAAACCGAGCGGGAAAACAAGCAAATTTTAATAGAATTCGGGATGAACTGTGATACTGATGCTTATGAGATTATAATTTATGACAACGCCCATGAATTTGATGCGGATGTCATAAAAAATCTTGGCAAAGAAAACAACACAACCAACGGAACAGGCCGCGGGTTTCCGAATACTATGAAAAGCCTTGCAACTCTCGGCGCAAGCCTGACCGTGAGGGAGTGGGAATATGATGATGCCAAAAATGTTCCCACAAAGTGTATTGTGATTCGTTTTGACGAAAAAGGCGAATCCTGTGTCGAGTCTTATAGATTCGGTCGATTTGAAATAGAACGCGAGGAAGATTTCCTGCCAGTTCCGAAATTCAAGAGCAATAAAAAGCAGGAAACGAAAGTATGATTTTTTAAAGAAGGGATGGTCATAATTATGCCGGGAAACGCAAGACGCATACTTATAGTAGACGATGATATTGAATTCCTTTTTGATATGCAAAATCATTTGGCAGAGCGAAAGGATTTCAAATGTGTGGGATGTGCGGGGACTACATCCGAAGCGCTAGAGCTTGTAAGGGACAAGCTGCCGCATGTTATTTTGACGGATATTATACTGCGTAACGGTGATGACGGAACCGATTTTATTGAAGCTGTGGAGGAAATGAACAGCGAACTTAAAATAAAGCCGTTGATTTTTGTGATGAGCAAAAATGGTTTTTATGAAAGCTTTTCGGTCAAAAAAGGGCTGCCGTTTATTGAAAAATGCTCGTGTACTACGCCGGAAGTTATTATGAAAAGAATATCGCGAAACTTTGCTCCGGATTTCACCAGCGCCAACAACCATGTTCCGGAACCGGCGCCCCCCAGAAATATCAGAAACCGGGCAAGTGATCAAATGGAATCGAAGCTTGACGGGCTTGGTGCTTTGAAGTATAAGGGCAGTAAATACATCGCTTATATCGTTATTTATTTTGCAGAAATGCAGGGGGATTGTCCCAATTTGGATATCGCATATGAGGTTGTCGCAAAGAAATACAATGTGACAAAAAGCTCGGTAGAATCGGCAATCCGCAAGGCGATCCAAGGTATATGGGATATAGCCGGTGAGGATGCAATCAAACATTATTATGGCGGATTTGTGGAAAGCCAAAAGGGAGCGCCCACAAATTTGGGGTTTATTTCGCACTATGTCAGAGAGATAAGGCGCGACTATTATTCGGAATATAAATAACGAGGGCGGGTATGTGTTTGCACGTGTTTAAAAGTTAATTGACTATAATTTTCGATGTAGCTTTTTGGAGTTATAGCAAAAAACAAGCACTCGTGGCACAACAATTGCATCACGGGTGCTTGTTTTAATTTCATAGACTATAGAATCATCGGTGTCGGGTCTCCATCTGCCAGTGCCTTCAAAATGCGCTCGCAACACATGAGCGCCCGTGGTAAGTGATACGGCCCCTTCCACTGTGAGCCTTTTTGAGTGTGCGATACCGAACCGTCGCGGTGCAAATACCCGAACCATTCACCAAATTCGTTGTCGTGGAAATGCTTTTCACAGTATTCGTGTGCATCCAAAAATATATTCCAATACTTTTCGTCTTTGGTAACAGAATAAGCCATAAGCGATGCAATCAATGTCTCGCAATGCACCCACCAAAGCTTCATATCGGACTCAAGCGGTTCGCAGGGCAGTCCTTTGCAATCAACAAAATAATGATACCCGCCATGCTCGCTGTCCTTGCCGATATCCACCGACCAATCAAAGAAATTTAACGCTTTTTCGATATATCCGGCTTTATCTGCTCCGGGATACAGCGCGGCGTTCATCAAAAACCATGAATTTTCAATTGTATGCCCCGGATTAACCAACCGGCCGGCGGGAATGTCCAAAAATTCGCCGTTTGTTCCCACGGTTTCCAGCACACAACGAAGCTCCGGCTTGTAAAAATACTTAAACATATCTCCCGCGATATCATCCACAACGCGGCTGTAATATTCGGCTCGGTCGGGACAGCAGCGGCGTAATACCTGTGCACAGCTGACCAGCACCATCGGCACAGCGACAGCCCGTCCCGAGCGGGTTTCGGAGAATTCCTTGGGCGTAATATCAAACGGGTCCGCCGCCGAATCACGGTAAATCGTTAGCATCATATCAAAGCAGCGCATGCTTTTTTCCAAAATATCATCAGATATTTTCATATCGGCGGATTTCATCAAAAATCCGTATTCCGCCATGCCGACAACATAAAAACTTTCGGAAAACATATACCGGCGTTTTCTCAACTTTTTCCCATCGGCAGTAACCTTAAAAAACATGCGGCCGTCATCGTCAATACAGTGCCTGTTCAAAAATTCATAGCCAATCCGAGCCGCGTCGAGCCATTCCTCCCGCGGTCCATAGGTGTTGCACAACGCCGAAAAGGTCCATAAACACCGTCCTTGGAACCAAACCGATTTGTCGGTGTCATAAACCTTTCCATACCGGGTAACAGATGTGGTGTACCCTCCGTTAGTGTGGTCAATCAGCTCCGAATTAAGCCAAAAAGGAATACAATCATCCAACAGTTGGCTTTTGTAAAACTGATGATAAAACTCAAAATCGACCTTATTTGGCAATTTACTCATTCCCTTCAATAATTTTTATCAATAATTGCATCAATGGTTCTGTCCAAAACATTTTGTGCTCTTTCAAAATTGCGCCGCATATATTCGGTATAAAGAACATCAACAACAAAAAACTGTGCTGCGCGTGTAACCAGCATTCCGCTTTGCAGCGCGGAACTGCGCGAGCCGAAAAGCAATGTAATGTCGGAATGCTTCGTTATGGGGGATTTCATATGATGTGTAATGCAAACCGTTTTTGCGCCGGAATGTTTGGCAATTCCCATGGCGTCAACCAAATCCTTTGACGACCCGCTGAACGAAATCCCCACAGCAACATCATTTTCATTAAGCGTGGCGGCGTTCATAGCCATCATGTGCCCATCGTTGTACGCACTTGTGCAAAGCCCAATCCGCATGAATTTAAGCTGCGCCTCCTGCGCCATAAATCCGGAGTTGCCCAACCCGTAAAACGTAATCCGTGAAGCCGACTCAAAACAGTCAATAGCCTTTCGCACCTCGTCCGGTTGCATAAGCGACACAGTTTCATCAATCGCAAGGTGATTGAACTGTACCAGTTTGCGGATAATATCCTCCACATCATCATCCGGTGTAATATCTTCCGAAAAATCGTCACTCAGCGTATTCTGCGGCAGTTGTTGTGTCAGCGCAATCCGAAAATCAAGATATCCCCTGAATCCCAGCTTGCGGCAAAATCGCACCACTGTGGCATCCGCCACACCTGCGCGCCCCGAAACCTCGGTAATAGTGTGATGAACAATAAACCCTGGATTGTCAAGGACAATTTCCGCAACCTTCCGCTCCGCTCGTGTGAACGATGAAGAAACACTTTTGATGCATGGTAAAATCTTAATCTGCAACATAAAAAGCCTCCATTTCGACATGTTGACGGCATAAAATTAACGGAAGAAGGGGGTGAACCCCGCAAGAAAAGTTCCTTATAACAGCGGAAAATCTATGATTGTACAATACTTCTTGTGGGTTTTAGCAAAATCTCACAATTGTATTATAAGTGCTTTTCCTGAAAATTACAATACCAAAAATATAATTTATGACAAAATAGAAAAAAATATTTTTTTTTGGATATTTTATGAAAATCATTGACAAAATCGCTCAAATATACTATTATTAAGGTGACAAATTCACTACAAAAAGGGAAAATATACATTTTTTTTGGTGGTTTTTGTAAAAAACGCCAATTTCAATGGATTTATTGACTTTTACAAGCCCTTTGCATTGCTAAAGAAAGGAGCGGTTTTGTGCCAATTCCGAAAATGCTGCAAGGTATGCGCGGCGGGCTTGTGGTTTCATGTCAGGCGCTGGATGGCGAACCACTCCACCATCCCGGAACAATGGCGCTTATGGCGCTTGCCGCCAAAAACGGAGGCGGTGTCGCTATTCGCGCAAATGGTTGTGAGGACATTGCCGAAATCAAAAGTGCCGTTCCGCTGCCTGTTATCGGGTTGAAAAAACGATGCTATCCCGACAGTCCGGTATATATAACCCCCACGATGGATGAATTGATTGAGGTGGGCAACGCCGGCGCGGATATTATTGCCATCGACGCGACGGTGCGGAAGCGGCCGCAGGGAGCAACCGTTGACGAGCTTGTTCATACCGCCAGAGAGCTTTTTCCCGATGCGTTGCTTATGGCGGATATTTCAAACTTCAATGAAGCGCAAAATGCATATGATTGCGGCTTTGATATAATTTCCACCACTTTGTCGGGGTACACTCCCAATTCGCCAAAGCTGCATGGTCCGGATTTTGAGCTGGTTAAACGTCTTGTGTTACATTTTTCCAAGAAAAAGGCTATTCCGATTTTCGCAGAAGGGAGAATTCGTTTTCCCGAGCAAGCCGGCAAGCTCATCGAAAGCGGCGCATGGGCTGTGGTAGTCGGCAGCGCGATTACGCGTCCGCAATTTATCACCGGTGATTTTGTGTCGGAGATTTCCGACCGCCTGTACAAGTCACAAAGCGGCCGATGTTTGCCGCATGTATAAATTAATAATGAGAAAGGGTTTTGAAAATGAAAAAGTTACTATCCGCAGTTTTATGTATTGCTATGTTGACGTTAATGCTCACAAGCATGATCGTCCTCAACACTGCCGCCGACGCGGCCGATTCCATCAAGGATGACAACTCGAACTTTGATAAGGTTCATTCCAAATCCGACAAGTGGGAGAATTTTGCACCTCACATTGAAATCGGCGAAAATGTTTTCGGTACACAAGATGAGACTCTGCAATACCTTGTGTATAATCTCGATGGTGCAAAGAATCTTACAATGACAACATACAACCGCGATGGATTTATCGGTGACCCGCTTGAAGTAACCGGTACTGCCTACGCTTTGAAGGTTTATACCTCTCCCGACGGGACAGCGTGGACGGAGTTCACCTCACTCTCAGCAACAAAGGGAGATGATTTTAGCGGTTGGAATGCGTGGAAAGTCACTAATGACGACGAATTCCCCGATGGAACAGCTTATGTTAAGCTCGAAAGAAACATCGAAAACCTTTCATGGCTGCTGTTTTATGGAAAAATTGACATCATAAAAAGCGTACCTTCCATCAAGGACGACAATTCGAACTTTGATAAGGTTCACTCAAAATCCGACCAATGGGAAAATTTTGCGCCTCACATTGAAATCGGCGAAAATGTTTTCGGCACAAAAGATGAGACTCTGCAATACCTTGTGTATAATCTCGATGGCGCAAAGAATCTTACAATGACAACCTACAACCGTGATGGATTTATCGGTGACCCGCTTGAAGTAACCGGCACTGCCTACGCTTTGAAGGTTTATACTTCTCCCGACGGGACAGCGTGGACAGAGTTCACCTCGCTCTCAGCAACAAAGGGAGATGATTTTAGCGGTTGGAACGCGTGGACAGTCACCAATGACGATGAGTTCCCCGACGGAACAGCTTATGTCAAGCTCGAAAGAAACATTGAAAACCTTTCATGGCTGCTGTTTTATGGAAAAATCACTATTGCCGCAGGCGAAGTCGTCGAAGAGCCGGTAGTGTATTTTGACATTACTGTTGGTTATGAGGATGAATCCGGTGCGGCTGTCGGAACGGCTCCCGCTCCGAAAACAGTGGAAAAAGGCAGCGCAGTAACCATTGCCGCCGGTGCAATTGACGGATACGTTTGTGTCGGTTATAAGCTTGACGGCGGAGCACTTGTCGCCGGCGAAGCATCGTATGCTTTTACAGATATCGCAGGCGACCACGCTATCGTATTTGTGTATGAAGTATATGTTCCGGATGCTGCTGAAGATGATATCAATGACGACAATTCCGATTATACAAAGGTTCATTCCAAGTCAAGTAAATGGGAAACCGCCGATGGTAACCCTTATGCCAACAAACCCCTGCTTAACCCGCATGGTCAGCTTGGCGTTAATGTGTTCGGCACAGCGGGCGCTACGTTGGATGTTCCCGAATATCTTGTATACAAGCTGGACAATGTCAAAAACCTCGTTATGACAACCTACAGCTACTATCTCGGCAGCTCTGAGTTTATCGGCGACGCGGCGGAAGGCACGGGAACAAATTCCGGCAATCCGCTTGAGGTCAATTCCGGATACGGCACATATGGCTTGAAGGTTTACACCTCCGCCGATGGAACAAACTGGACGGAATTCACAGACCTCACCGCCACAAAAGGCATTAAGCATGTTGCTCCATCCAACCCCGATGAAGGCTGGACCGACTGGACAATCAGCACTAACACTGATTTCCCCGACGAAACCGGGTATGTAAAGCTTGAAAAGCTTGTCGATGGCGGCTGGACAATGTTTTACGGCGATATCAACCTCACCAAGGGCGAGGCTGTAATCGAAGAAAAGGTTTATCATGATATTACCGTCAAATATGTTGACAAAGACGGCAAAGAGCTTGCCGAATCCACAATTTCCAAGGTTTTGGATAACGGCGGCGCAGTTGTTGCGGCCAAGACAATAGACGGTTACACTGCTAAGAGCTATAAGGTCAACAATGGCGAAGCGAAGGACGGCGCGGAATATACCTTCGCAAATGTGACCGAAGCACAGACAATTACCTTTGTTTATGAGGTGTTTGTGCCGCAGGTGGTGGAAAAAACCATCGAAGATGATTGCTTCGATTTCTCCAAGGTGTTTTCAAAAACAGGCGGATGGGAAGTTCGCGCCGACAATATCGGCAATCCGTTTGGCGGCGCAGGTATTGAGGTGCAGTATCATCCTGAGCTGAAACGTATGCTGTTCGCAAGAAAGAGCGGCAACGCAGGAACAGTTGAAAGTCTGACATATAATTTGGAAGGACTCAGACAGTTTAACTTGAAGGCTTTCATTGCATACGACCTTGAGAAAAAGGAAGATATGGTACAGCCGGAAACCGAAATCGAGGACAATGGTGTATTCGGAATCAAGGTTTGGGTATCTCCTGACAACGTGAACTGGACACAGGTTACATACACCGCCAAAAAGGGCGCGTCCATTGCGAAGGATACGACCAACTTCAACCCGATTACCGGTGAACCAATGCCGAAATACGAGTGGTTTGAGTGGGATATTTCTGCCGGTGTTGCCGAGGGTATGAATTATATCCGTTTTGACAACGGTTATCCTGTCGGATGGGTACAGTTCTTTGGCCCGATCAGCATTTCAAATGTAGCTTCAACTGCTCCTATCACTCCCCCGACAGGCGTTGAAAACGCTGTTGCTCCGGTGCTTGCGATACTCTGTGCATCCGGTGTTGCCATGATCGCGGGTCGGAAACGTTCCAAAAAAGAAGAAATCTAATTTTTCAGTAGAGTTCTATGGCGGGCGGGTTTCTGCCCGCCATAGAATGAAAGAAAGGGGCATGAACTATACAATGAAAAAAATTATTACAATTACATTGGCGTTGCTGATTCTGCTGTCCTGTATTCCTCTTTCCGTGGCGGCGGCTCCAAAGGTGTTTTTTGACGATTGCAAATCATATGACACGCTTTTTGAAAAATCCAGCAACTTTGATGACCGCGGCGGCGGATGGGAATATGATGAGGACGGCAAAAGTAACCGCTGGAATCCGCATCCGACGCTGGGGCTGACATGCTTTGGCAAAAAAGCGGGTTATCGTGAGTGGGTAACATATAAATTTGAAAAAGCTACATCTTTTGAACTTCATTTCTACTGTGCATATGACGACAAGGGCACATATCTCATCAAGCCTATTTATGAGTACGAGGACCAGCCCCTTCTCGCCGGTGCAATAGTTGAGGTTTCCACCGATAATAAAACATGGACAAAAATTAAGTTGAACGAATCAGAAGGCAAGCAGGCAGGTAATAAAGACCCGGATAATGGCTATTATTGGGTGGATTATACCGTGACACCTGCCGAAAAGCTTCCGGAAAACTCGTATTTCCGCATAACACTGGGACAAACCGCCGGATGGTCAATGTTCCTCGGCAGCGTGAAGCTTACCGACGACCCTGCGGCTGCTCCCGCCGCTGTTGTTACCACCGTTCCCACTCCGGTTACGGAGCCAACAACGGACACTGCCAGCGACACTACAGTTGAGGCTGCTGACGATACCACTGCCGCCACAGGCGATGACACCGACACTCCCGCCGCTGTAACAACTACAGAATTGACTGGTGTGGCTGAGCCCGATGCTGAGACCACTGTGTTATCAGTGATTATCCTCGTCCTCATTATCGTCCCGGTAGTAGCCGTGATTGCAGTAGTGATAATTGTTATTGTGGTGGTATCCAAAAAGAAAAAAGCAGTGAAACCATCTGACGAATAGTGTTTATTTAATATTTGCGCCTATCCAACCGGTGATTTGCCGGTTGGATAGGCAAACCTTAAAAAAGGACGGTGATTCCCGTGTGCAAAGTAATTTCAATAGCAGCCATTCTCGTTTTGTTACTTTCCCTTACATCGTGCGTCGGCAATCCGCAACCCGACAGCAGCGACGACGCGGGAACCCATAACTTCGAAGCATTTACGGATTTTGATACCTCCCTTTACAGCGCTATTATAGAAGCGGAAGCAAATTGGCTGGTATCAATCCAAACCGAGTCCGGCGCAATCCCGCTTGTGCTTGGCATGCCTATCGCCAATATCAATCCATATTTTGCCTGTTTTGCGGCACTTGGCCTTGTCGAAGCGGGCAGGTATGACGCTGTCATAAAATATATGGACTGGCATCTTTCCCATCTCAACCGCACACCGGACGTGAATGGACATGTTGGTACGATTTACGACTGGATGGAGGATGTTATAACCGGAGAAGAAGCTCCCACAAAAAAATACGATTCCACCGACTCATACGCCGCACTGTTTTTGATGCTGGCGGACAGTTTTATTGCCAAAAGCGGCAATACAGAGTATTTCAAGGACAAAAAAGCTGATATAGAATTGATATATGACGCCATGATGTCAACCGAATCATATGGTTTGACCTGGGCTACACCAACATATAAGGTCAAATACACAATGGACAACAGCGAAGTGTATGCCGGCATAAAAAGTGCCGAAAATCTGATGAAAAACTTTTACAACGACGAAGCAAAGGCGACGGAATATGGCGCCAAGGGACAGGAACTTAGAGAAGCACTGGAAGAAGTTTTGTGGAACGGTGACCAGCACCGGTACTATCAGGGAAAAGGCTTCAACGCCATATTGCCTACCGATATCACTCAGTTTTATCCGGATGCATTGTGCCAGTTTTATCCCGCACTGTTTGGTGCCATTGAACCCCAAGGTGTCCGCGCAAAGCAGTTGTTTTCGACATTTAGCGAAAACCACGATTGGACACAAATAAAAACGAAAGAATATCCGATGGTAATAATGTGCCAGGCGGCCGCTGCCATAGGCGACTATAAACGCACTCATACATATCTTGTCGGCGTGAAAACCGAATATATTGACAAAAACCACCCCTCTCCGTGGTATTGTATGGAATCCGGTTGCTCTATTCTTACCGCTGCGTTGATGATTCAGGCGGCAAACGAAAAGTGAATCGGCGGGTCAGAGGCCATGTGAAAGGATACTATAATCATGAAAATTAAAATTCGGGCAATTGCGGGACTGGTGGCATTGTTGCTTATAATTACGACCGCCTGCGCCCCTCGTGCAAAGGACGAGCCATCATTGCTGGACGAATCCGGTGCAACAAATTCGACTACAGGGCATCCTCAAGCATCGGAGGATAATTTATCATCGGGAGGGATTGACTCGAACACTTCAAATGATTCCGCTGCAGGCGGACTTACAAATTCGCCCGGCATCCCGCCGGATTCTACCTCGCCCAATGCCACCATTCCGGCCGGCGGCTCACCGTCGAACCCAACCATACCGGGGGCTACCACACCTGTGGTCACTCTGCCAAAAGGCGAGATTATCGCGCTTTGTGATGATATAATCAAAACCGAGGGTGCACGGCTCGCCGGATACGTTTTGTCAAACGGCGCGTTGCCGATGTACAACATTTCTGGCGGGGGAACATCAAAGCTAAGTCCGTATTTTTCCTGTTCCGCCGCTCTTGGCTTACTGGAAGCGGGATACATTGACGAGGTAAAAAGCTATATAAAATGGCACATCGCTCATCTTGAAACCAATGATGTGAGTGGGTTGAACGGTACAATTTATGACTATGAAATCACGGTAAAAAACGGAAAAATCACCGAAACCAAGCTGTTGAATGGTGAAGGTCAACCAGATTATGATTCGGTGGATTCATATGCCGCGCTGTTTTTGACGCTTCTTAAGGAATATGTTGTCAAAACCGGCGACAAGGCCTTTGTTAAGACGTACCGCAGCCAAATTGACCGTATATACAGCACCTTCGCCGCCGTTCAGAACGGCAATTTGACCTATGCAAAGCCGACTTATAAAATGGAATATTTGATGGATAACTGTGAAGTAGTGCCGGGATGCCGCGATGCCGCGTATCTTTACCGCACTGTGTTTTCGGACGAAGCTGCCGCCGCGAAATGTGACAGCCTTGCCGATGTTATCACCATCGGGGTCAACAGTCTTTGGAACGGCGCGCGTTCAAATTATAACTTGGCCAAAGGTCATCCATCAAATTGGACGAAATTTTATCCCGACGTTTCCGCCCAGCTTTTTCCTGTCGCTTTTGGGGTGGTTTCGCCTGAAAATTCGCGCGAAAAGGCTATTTATAATAAGTTCAAACAGGAATGTCCATCATGGGTGAATCTCACTGCCGATGCCTTTCCGTGGGTGATTTTGACCCGCGCATCGCTTGCGCACAAGGATTATCAAACAACCGCGACGTTTTTGAAAAATATCAAGAAAAAATACATTGATGCCAACGGAACCGGATGGTATTGTCAGGAATCGGGGTTGACAATATGGGCCGCCGCAAAGCTTAAAGCTGCCGTATAGCACAAAAGGGGGATTGCAATCTTGAAACGTAAGGCACATGCTGAAAACCTATATACAAAAGGCACACTCAAGCGTGAAATTCGCAAAAATTCCGCCATGTATATGATGATGCTGCCCGCTGTGGTGGTGCTTTTTATCTTTGCGTACATTCCTATTTATGGCATAATAATGGCATTTCAGGATTATAACCCGAATGGAGGAAGCGTCTTTATCGGGTTCGAAAACTTCCGGTACATGTTCAAAAACACCGAATTTTGGAATTCGGTGAAAAACACAATAGTTATAAGCTTTTTCCGTATCCTGTATCAGTTCCCTGTGCCAATAATACTCGCATTACTTCTCAACGAATGCCGTTTTACCAAATATAAAAAGGTGACACAAACGCTGTTCACCTTCCCGAACTTTCTTTCGTGGGTTATCGCGGCGGGAATTTTGAAAAACTTTCTTCGTTCCGACGGGTTTGTTAATTCGGTGTTGAGTTTTCTCAATTTACCAAGCTTCAACTTTTTGACAAATCCCGACAGCTTCCGCGGGCTGCTTTATGTGACGGAAATATGGAAAACCGCCGGATGGTCGGCGATAATATATCTTGCGGCGATATCGTCCATTGATCCCGAGCAATACGATGCCGCAACAGTTGATGGCGCCAACCGCTTGCAGCGCATGTGGCATATAACCCTCCCGTCGATTACCAGCACAATTTCGTTTATGCTGATTCTTTCGCTGGCGGGCATAATGAACGCCGGTTTTGACCAGATATATAACATGTGGAATGATGTTGTACGTGATTCTGCTAATATTATCGACACATACGTGTATCAAATAACGTTCCAAGCCATGCCCGATTACGGGTTTTCCACGGCTGTCGGGCTTTTCAAATCAATAATAAACTTTGCCATGATTCTTGGTGCCGACCGCGTGATTCGAAAGCTGTCGGGCAACGGAATATATTACTGACCGGAAGGAGGCAGAATAAATTGAAAAAATTCCAGAACATACTTCGAATAATTATTACCGCTGCGTTGTCAATTTTTTTGCTGTCCTCAATCATTCTTCCGTATTTCTCATACTACAGCCGCGAAGATGATTTCAATTACATATGGTCGTTGCGCGAGGAAATTTTTGTATATTCCGAAAATGTCAACTTTTTTGTGATGGTAATGGTTGGCGCTATGATTTTTTCGGTTATAGCGGCAGTATGCCTTTGGCTTCCGCAGAAAACGGAAGGCTTTCGCTCCCCAAAATCCATCGCGAAGCTTACTCTTGTTTCTGCAATAGTGACCTGCTTTGCCGGATTTTGCGTTTGGTTCACCTTTGATGTTGCCACCGATATGACGCTTCAATTTGGCGCATGGTTGAGCATAGCGTGCAGCTTTGCCGCGTTACTCGCGTCAATTGCGCTGCTTATAACATGCCGCGGCAAAAATGTTGTACCGGTCAGCCGCAAGAACGAAAAGTTCTCTGTATATGATGTGATTGTTGTCGTTGTTATATCAGTTGTGGCTTTGGTGATGGCATATCCATTCTATAATGCGCTTATAATTTCCCTTATGGGACAGGAGGAGTATATTTTCAACCGTTTCTCTTTCTGGCCGGCAAATCCGACGCTTGATTCTTATGTAGCCGTGCTGTTTGATGAAAGCAACTGGCTTGCCACGGGGTATAAAAATACCGCTATTGTTGTGCTGTTTACCGTGGTTTATAGCTTGGTAGTTACCACACCGTGCTCATACGCGCTGTCAAAACGAAAGTTCCCGGGGAAAATGATTTTTCTCAATTATATCATATTTACAATGTTTTTCACCGGCGGCGTGGTGCCATATTACATGCTGATTAAACAAATGAACTTGATTAACTCGCTTTGGTCGCTGATACTTCCGGCAGGCTTTACGCCGTTTTATATGCTGTTGATGCGCAACTTTTTCATGGGTATCCCAAACAGTATTGAAGAATCGGCGCGGCTCGACGGAGCAGGCGACTGGCGCATACTGATATCAATAATTTTGCCGCTGTCCAAACCGGTTATAGCATCGGTGGCATTGTTTAAAGCCGTGGATGTGTGGAATGAATGGTTTTATTCCATGCTGTTTTTGGGACGCAGCCCGGAGTTTTTCCCATTGCAATACGCTCTGCGAAGCAGGTTGCTGGTTGCCACAACGGTCAATCGCCCCGGCGGGGGAGGCATCTATATTGAAAGCGTAAAAATGGCGGCTGTGGTGGTGGCGATGCTGCCCATAATGTTGCTGTACCCGCTGATTCAAAAATATTTTGTCACCGGTATAATGACCGGTGCGGTTAAAGAGTAAAATAAACAAGCTTTTGTCACCAAAGAAAGGAAGGGTCATATCCATGAAAAAGACAACAATTGCAATACTTGCCGCCCTTATGCTTGCAGCATCCATGCTTATGGTGTCCTGCACCAGTTTCTCAGAAAGACCGAATGGAAACCGTCCGAACGATAATGATGATGTTATTACCATCAAGGTGTTGGACAACGACGTTTTTCTGAAATCGTCGGACGAACTTACCGACCCCACATCCGATTATTACGACCCGCGCTGGGAATATATTTGCAACGAATTTAAGGTTCGTTTTGAATATGTTCCGGTCAACTATTCCACATGGGCGGATCAGGTTCGTATAATGATTAACACCGACTCTCTTCCCGATGTGGCGGTTGCATCCCTTCCCAGTCCGTCAGAATATCAAAAATACGCCAGCCAGGGTATAATCAAGTCACTTCCCGAAGATTATGCCGAAAAATATCCCAATATCGCTAAAAATATTGAGGCGGTCACCGCGCGCGACGCGTTTATTTATGACGGGAAATATATTGCCATTCCGCGCTCGCTTGATATGGGCGGGAAAACCACCGATTATACATATCAATTTATTTATAACAAAAAATGGGCGGTTGATGCTGGTGTGGCTGTCAAGGATGCGTACACACTTGAGGAGCTTTATGACATGTTCACAAAGGTTCAGGCGGCTCATCCCAACGCGCTTATGTACAACAGCATCCAGCCGAATATGATATTCCAGCTGGGTATTTATCAATATGTTGACGCGTTTTATGAGAAACCCAAGGATAATTTCACCATCAACAAAGATGGAACCTCTTATGAATGGGTTGCGGCTCGTCCCGAATTTCTTGAAGGATTGAAATGGACGAAAAGATTCTATGATGCCGGTTTTGTGCACAAAGAATATACCACCTTGCCTATGTACGAGGCGCGCACCGAGTTTGCTACCGGAAAAACCTTCTCCTACTATGACGGAAGCGACATAAACTTCTTCTGCACCACTGTTCGTGATGGTTTTGTCCAGCAAAATCCGGGTAAGGAATTCTCTGATAACGTTGATGTTGCTCTCATTCTTTCAAACGACGGAAAGTACATGGAGCGCGACCTTGGAAATTACTGGTCCGAAATCTTTTTCAACAGCAAAATCAAAGACTATGTCTATGAAAGATTCCTTCAAGTCTACGATTTTCTGTGCAGTGAAGAGGGCCAATTTATGCACGTATTCGGCATGCCGGGCAAGGATTATACCAAGGACGCCGACGGAAATGTGCAGACTTTGCGCCAGATTAATCCCGAAACCGGACTTTACAACCAGTTCAACCTCAAGGTGTCTGATGGATACATGATGGTATATCATGGACCGGTTGAAGGTACCTCCATCCACCAAAACAACCCCAGCCTTGACGCAAAAGCCCGCGACCGTATTGCTCATTTGTTCAATCTTAAAGCTGTAGGTCCCACGATAAAAACTCCTTATGACAGCAAGTTGAAGGCATATGATTCCCGCGATTTCAACGCCTTCACCGGCGACCCGTATAAGCAGATGAATATGATAATCACTACCAGCAAGGATGAAAACGAAGCCGTCGCAAAATGGCAGGAATTCGTGAATTCCAACAAAGCGGGTGCAGACGCGGTAATTAAAGAGCTGAATGAGCAGCTGTTAAAGTAGATTTATTTCAAATGTCGGCATACAGAAAGGAATAGACTTTACAATGGAAATGTATATTACAATGGTGCCCGGAAAACGTGTGTCAACAAATGTTCAACCCGAAATGCGCGTGTCTGTTTCGTTTGATGGTACGCTGACAGTCACCGCCAAAACCTCCTCCGCTTCGGTTCAGCTTGGCGAATTTCCGCTGAAAGGCGGCCTGTCGCTGAACCGTATTTTCCTTGACGTATCGGCGTTGTCGGGCAAAATCCAGTTGTCGGCGGAATATACCACCGATGATGAAGCTACCGATCAAAAAACAATAAATTACACCATTGTTCCCACCGATACCGTGTCGGATCAACTTCTTGACGGATGCTGGATAGGCTTGTACCATTGGAGCGAGGACGAAGCACGCTGGTTTAATGAGGCATTGAAGAAAATGACCGCAGACGACTGGCGCGCCAAGGTTTATGACATGCACAATGCCGGTATAACCAGCATTTTGATTCAAAACGTCTTTTATTGCAATGAATATGTACACCAGCACGACATGACCGCCGCGACATACACCGGCCGCGCAATGTATCCCAGCAAGCTCTTTCCCGCACGGTATGAGCTGGGAACGGCCGACCCGATTGAAGCTATTCTGTCGGCGGCGGACGAGTGTGATATGACGGTGTTCCCCGGTGTCGGGCTTTATGCGTGGTTCGATTTTTCGCCCGAATCGCTGGAATGGCACAAGCAGGTGACGGTCGAGCTTAATGAAATGTACGGGCATCATCCGTCTTTTTACGGATGGTATGTTTCAGAAGAAATAATGGGGGCTATTTATTACGGATATCCGCCTGTTCCGGACGAAAAATACAAGGATATACAAGCGTTTTTCAAAGAATACCGCAATTTTGTGCAACAGCTTACACCCACAAAACCGGTAGCTTTGGCGCCCAATAATATTGACTTCCATATCTATCGTGACGAGTGGATGCCAATTCTTGAAAATCTCGATATTCTTATTCCGTTCGCTTTCGCGCGATACGAGGAAAAATATAACGTTTCCGAAATTGCCGAAATGTGCGCCGAAACCGATACTCACTTTTGGGTGGATATGGAAATGTTCAAATTTCCGCTTGACGATGGGCTGATTCCAAAATCATATGACGAGCTGATTGAGGAAATTCGTTCATATGATATGCTGGAACAAATTTATGGATACCAGTACACCGGGCTTATGAACCATCCAAATGCTACACGCCGGCTTGGCCGTCAGGACACGGTGGATTTGTACAAAGCGTATACTGAATATGCCAAAAAAATAGTTCCCTGAAAAAAGGAATAGTAAGTATGGTGCTTGCAAGGCTGAAAGCCTCGCATTTCGGCTGCGCCGGTTACCTAAAGTTTCCGCCAATATAAAACGAAAGGCATGGTCATAGCAGTGGCATCATTATGCTTTGACATCGGCGGCACAAATATTAAATACGGCATCGTCACCGATGGGATGGTGACAATGCGCGGCAGAGTGCCCACACCGATGACCGATTGCAAAGAATCTATTCCCGCCGAGCTTATTTCCATCGCAGAATCAGTGATGAAAAAAACCGGTATCCAAATCGACGGTATCGGTATAAGCTCCGCCGGTCAGATTGACCACATTTCGGGGAGCGTTCTTTTTGCGACCAAAAACCTCCCGGGCTTCACTGGTACGCCGCTGAAGGATATAATGCAGTCCGAATTTGACCTGCCGTGCGAGGTGGATAACGATGTCAACGCCGCGGCAATAGGTGAGCAAACCTTTGGCGTCGCATGCGGAGAAAACAACTTTCTTTTCGTCAATATTGGTACCGGCATTGGCGGCGCAATAATGCTGGGCAACCGCCTTGTTCGCGGAATAATGGGCAGTGCCGGCGAAATCGGACACATGATAATCCAGCAAGGGGGATTGCCCTGCACCTGCGGCATGTACGGTTGTTTTGAGCAATATGCCTCAACCGGCGCGCTTCTTCGTGACTATTTTCACCTGACAAACCTCATGATAGACGGAGAAGAGCTTATCAACCGCGTTAATCAAAGCGAATATTACGCGGTGATGGTGTATGAAAAGTTTTTGGATAACCTTGCCACAGGGCTATCCGGCTTGATTCATATTTTTGACCCGGGATTGATTATAATTGGCGGCGGAATTTCGCAAATCGGCGACCCGCTGGTTTCAAGTTTACAAAGCAGGATAAACAATACCATAATGCCAAGCTTCAGAACCCATACCGTTATAAAACCATCAAAGCTGGTCAATGATGCGCCGCTGATTGGAATGGCGGTAAAGCTGATTAAGCTATGAAGCATAAACAGAGTAAAAGCCATCGGTTCAAACTGAATCGATGGCTTTTGTGATGAGCTGTCATTCTGAGCAAAGCGAAGAATCTTAAAACTTTATCACACTTTGGGAAAACGCCGAAACGTTTTTGTGTGGGCGCAAATTGAGGACGTTGCCGTCCTCATCTAAGACTCGAGAAATGTTAATGCGCCTACAATACAAGAGCCTTCGCAGGCTCAGGATGACAGGGTTTCGAAAAACGCGAACGCGTTTTTGTGTGGGCGCAAATCTTGTTTCAGACTCGAGAAGGGTTAATGTGCCCACAGTTGATATTCCGTGATGCCTTTTTATTTTCGACACAACCGCAATGTCCGGAAAAAGAATTGGGCAGAATGCTATAATTTTTGTTGTATAAATTTTTTGTCATTTCTTTTATTGAAAACAATATCAATAAAATCGAAGTTTTTCTGTTCGTTATCCAGCCTTTGTTTAATATAAAATCTATAATGGCTTTTCTGTCCTCAGTAAATAAAGTTATATCAACATCTGAATGAGCACGTTTTTTTGCACATGTAAACATTTCAAGCGCGTGTCCACCACAGAAAGCATAAGTCAGCCCGCAATTTTTTATAAAATTATTACATTCTGCTATGAGGTGGTTCATAGGTTCATCTCTCCAATATAAGTATTATGAACTTATTACAGTCCATTTTCAATGGATATTCAAACATACTTGATACTGCTGTTTCAGGGGCTTTTCAATCATCATTTCGGATCCAAGCTGATTCGACGCGTCCTGCAGGAGTCATAATCGACCCTTTCGCCCATTTTAGTCCACTAATGTTTGCCGGACGGATTTCCGTCTTGACGAATCCGGCGGTTCCTTCGGCTTGACGGATTCCAAGAATGTGGGTGAAAAAGCTCCGCACGACCCCGCCGAACATGGGGTGGTTGTGTGATTGAGCGCCATCCCATGACTCCCAAAGTGTCGTAGCGCCCGCCTTTTTCATCGCGGCAAACGAAGCGGGTGTGTCAGAGGTCAACAGCCGGAAAGCTAAATCGGGTTGCCCCTCGCGGAACAGAACGTCGATGAGCAGGTCGGTGCCGAATATTCCGGTGTCCAGTGTTCCGGAGTCGGAATATTTCTTTACCAATGCCGCCAGCGTCCGCTCGTCTCCCGGCCAAATATCCAGCGCAAATGCGTCCGCGCCGTTAACTCCACCGCAGAAGCTGCCGGTGGCGGAATCACGGTAGGAGAGAAGTGCCTGCTCGGTTTTCTCAAGTCGGCGGACAAGCACCGGGTCTGCCGGTATGCCAAGGAGGTTTTCGGTTTCCAATACCGCGCGAATCCCCTTTATATAATAATATGTGTTAACAAATGGCTCCGGAAGCTCCGGTTGTTCCGGTGTGCACCAATCGCCGAGACACCATCCGTCTTTTTCCTCCCGCACAACAAGCCCGTTTTCGCTTCGGGAGTGCATATATTCGAGCCATAATTTCATGTTCGGATAATATTTGCGAAGAAAATCAAGGTCACCGTACATCTTATAGTATGTCATCGGAATCCGCCAAACGGCACCGCCCCATCCTCCCGGGCCGCCGCCTCCGCCATAAAATGGGGCGGTGTGTTGCACATGTCCGCTGATGGGGTCTTGACCGTCGATAATATCCTCCATCCATTTGTCAAAAAGACGGCGGCAATCCAAGGTCAGCATGGCCGATTCGGCAGTGACCTGCCCGTCGCCGGTATATCCGAGCCGCTCGCGGTGTGGGCAGTCGGACGGAACGCCGGCGTGGATGTTGCCGAGCTGGGTTCTGATATATGTTGTGTATATCCAGTTTAATGTTTCGTCAGAGCAGGAAAACTCCGAAGTTACCGGAAAATCGCCATGCACGACCTCGACAGTATCGACTTCCGCATCGCCAATCACCTCGAAATAACGGAACGCCTGCCATGTGAACCGCGGACGGCATATTTGCGGCTTCGCGGCGCAGATGTAGGTGTTTGTTTGTATCTGATTAGGGTCGCAGCCGATTGTGGATGCAAAATCAAGCGCGCGTTTGTCCGAAGTGAGATTTTCGGCGTGCAGCACCTTGATTACAGCTCCATCGTACGACGCTGTACCGGGGCGCAGAACAACAAAACCGGTGATATTTTCCCCGCAATCGTATATGCGGCGGTCGTTTTCGGCAAAAATAAGCGTGGGGGATATGCGGCGAATAACTTTATCGGCGGGGCAGTCCTGTTTGATAAAATGTGATGCAGGAGGGGTGGCGGTTTTTGCCGCTGTCCATCCCGTATCGTCGAAATCGGGCATGCTGAATCCGTCCTGTGACAGACGATAATCGTGTGTCTCGCCATAGAATAGGTTGCTTGCCGTAATTTCTCCCGGCGATACGGTCATATCCGTATTGCTCACCTCTTCGGTAATTGTGCCGTCGGCGTGTGTTAATTTCATCACAAAGCACAGCTTTGGAATGTCATAATAAAAGTCACCCTCGGCAACGCGGTCACGCTGGTTATACCATCCGTTGCCCAAGCGAACTCCGATAGCGTTGACTCCTTCGCGTATATACTGCACCACATTATACTCCATGTAATATGTGCGATGGGAAAATGTGTCATTTATCGGATAAAGCATCCGCCGTCCCGGGCGAGGTTCATAATCCGACCATGCGGGGACAAAATAGTCGTCGCCGACCCGTTCACCATTTATGTACAGCTCGAAAAAACCCAGCCCGCAGATGTCGATTGTTGCGGAGGTTACATCCGAGGAGTGGAACGTATGGCGGAATATTGGTGCAGGAACGGTTTCATCAGTGGAAATCCATGTGGCGTTATCAAATATCATAATTTGTCAACCTTTTCTGTATTTTTAAAATCCATAGGCTTCGTAATGTTTTTTAGTGTCATCCTGAATGTTGCAAATATTGGTGTGATAGCAGCCTTTATGAGCACTTCACAGCGACTTACCTCTCCCGAATTTTTAGGAGTGGCCAAATAGCGCAGAATTCAATGTCATCCTGACTGGCGCGAAGGATCTTAAACGCCATTGCAAAAAGATTCTTCGCTTCGCTCAGAATGACAATCTTTCACATTATCAACGCGCCGTGTCATCTCCCGCATTTTTTTGCAGTTTGACAAGAGGTCTCTGCGATGGTAATATATGAAGTGAAGGTCGTCATGATAAGCAATGGAAACTCACGGCTGTATAATTAGGAAGGCAGGTCATAAAAATGGCGAGAGCGACAACAAAGGATGAATTGATTAATGCGGCGAATGAGCAGTTCGAAAAAATGTGGAAATTGATTGATTCTATGACAGAAAACGAGCAGAATGCGGTTTTCAATTTTGGCGAGGATTTTAATAAAACAGAAGCACATTGGGACCGTGATAAAAATTTACGGGATGTGCTTGTGCATTTATATGAATGGCATCAGCTGTTGCTGAATTGGGTGGCGGCAAACCAAAACGGTGAAGCGAAACCGTTTTTGCCGGAGCCTTATAACTGGAAAACATATGGAATGATGAATGCGGAATTTTGGAGCAGGCATCAGTCTACGACCTATGCTGATGCGAAAAAATTGCTTAATGACAGCCATAAAAATGCGCTGGATTTGATGAAACCATTGTCCGGCGAGGCTCTGTTTACAAAGAAATATTTTCCATGGACGGGAACGACCAGCCTTGGAAGCTATTGCGTTTCCGCGACGTCCAGTCATTATGATTGGGCGATAAAAAAGATAAAGTTGCATATCAAAACATTAGGTAAGCGATGACAATATCGTTCGGCATCTTGCATCCCAGTCGTTTTGTTTTGCGTCCCGGTCCAGCAATTCGAGATATGACGGGTCATTTTTATTGGCGATAAGAAATTCAATCTTATCCACAAAATCCGCGGGATTCATATAGCGGTGAGCACTTTCATACTTCCTGCATTCCGGCAAATCCGATGTCAAAACCGCCTTCCCCGCCGCCATATATTCGAAAAGCTTAACAGGTGAGGTTGCTTCGGTAATAGAGTTTATTTTGAAGGGAATCAGCATAATATCACAGCCGCTTATAAAGGATGGCAGGCTTGCATACGGCTGGGCGTCGATAACAAGAATGTTGCCGCCGCGGTAATCTTCAAGCACCTTTTTCGAGCCGTCATAGTCATATCCAACGGCAACAAACAGCCACTGCGGATGTTTGGAAGCGGTGCTGATAATCAGCTCATAATCAAACCAGTGGGCGAGGCATCCGTAATATCCAAGAACGCAGGAATAGTTTTTTATGTGCGCGGAGAGAAGCGGATTTACCGCGCAGCTTCGGGCGTTTTTGAAAAAATCATATGCGCCGCCGTTTTCGCACAGCACTACCTTTTTGGCGTGTATTTTCGCACGGTCATAGAGCTTGTTAGCGGTTGCGACAGTCAAATCCGCGCGTTTCATTAGCTTTTGGTGGAGATTTTCCATGTTTTCATCGTAAAAATACCGAAGCTCCATCTCATCGACATATTCATAAATGAACCGGTCATGTTTTATCACATCGACCAAATTCGCGCGGCTTGTCCAGTACATAATAAGGATGATTTTTTGTGCGTCCGCGAGGGTATTATTAAGATATCCCGCCATCCGCGTGGAAATAAGGTGCAGATTTTCATCAACCTTTTTGCTCGCACAAAAATGGTCATACCTGTACTGCTCGCTCATAAAAAGCACGAAGCTATCCGGTTGCCGCGAAAGAACCTCCGCTATTTGATGAGGGCGCTGGAAAAGCGGCAGCGACCAGTCAATAATAGGTATGATAACATATACCGTTTTGTCCTTTGTCATGCTTTTTAATGCCGAAAGGTGCTTTTTTTGCACGAATGGCTCCAAGATTATATAGGGTACAAATGAAAGCTTTGCGGCAATTCGCTTGCAAAATTGCCGGATTCCTGCCCAAAAACCCTTGCTTTTGAACAACATTAGAACCTTTTTTAAAATATGTTTCAATTTTGACCTCCATAGGTAAATGATAAAAAACGGTGGCATGATTTATTCAGCACTTACATAGTATATCGGCAATTCGTTTTGATGCTAATCCATCGCCGTATGGGTTGCTTGCTTTTGACATTTTATTATATTCATCGCTGTTTATCAGCAGTGTTTTGCAGGCTTTATATATAACATCCTCGTCCGTGCCAACAAGCCGGAGTGTTCCGGCGGCGAGTCCTTCGGGGCGTTCGGTCGTGTCCCGCATAACAAGCACCGGTTTGCCGAGCGAGGGGGCTTCTTCCTGAATACCGCCGCTGTCGGTCAGAATCAAATGGCTGTTTGCGAGGAAATTGTGAAAATCCAAAACGTCAAGCGGTTCGATAATTTTGATGTTATCACATCCGCCAAGCTCCGCGCCGGCGCATTCCCGAACAACGGGATTCATATGAATGGGATAAATTGCTTTCAGTCCGGGGAATTCAAGCATAATCCTTTTTATAGCGCGGAACATGTTAATCATCGGTTGGCCGAGATTTTCACGGCGGTGCGCGGTAATCATTATTAGCTTGTCGCCGCCCACCCAGTCGAGATGAGGGTGTGTATATCCCTCGCGAACAGTGGTGGATAGCGCGTCGATTGCGGTGTTGCCGGTGACATAAATGTTGTCCGCCGCTTTGCCCTCGTTAAGCAGATTGGTTTTTGATAAATCTGTCGGCGCAAAGTTGTATTTTGCGACAAGTCCGATGCTTTGACGGTTGAATTCCTCCGGATAGGGGGAATAGATGTTGTATGTACGGAGTCCCGCCTCGACATGCCCAACGGGAATTTGCATGTAAAAACAAGCGAGAGCTGAAACAAACGCTGTCGTAGTATCGCCGTGCACAAGCACAACATCGGGTTTTGTCTGTTCAAGAATTGATTTTATTCCGTCCAGAATGCCAGTTGTGATGTCAAATAACGTCTGACTGCTTTTCATAATTGACAAATCAAAGTCCGGTACGACACCAAAAATATCGAGCACCTGGTCAAGCATTTGACGATGCTGGCCGGTTACACAAACGAGTGTTTCTGTGTTTTTGCGCGATTTAAGCTCGTTTACTAAAGGGCACATTTTGATTGCTTCGGGACGTGTCCCGAAAATGAGAAGCACTTTTTTCACGGCCATGACCACACCTTTCTCCTCTTTTATGGGAGAGTCTTTATTTTTGGGGCAGATATTTTTTATAAACCGCAAGATATTCCATCATCATACGGTCAAGCGATATTTGTGTCAATGCTGCCGACGATATGGATGGCCGCAACTTTTTGATGCCATCAATTTTTTCATAAGCTTCGGAAATGGCGGAAATCAAATCATCGGTATTATCCTTCACGGTGGCGAAAAAGCTTTGCCATAAGGCGCTTTGGTCAATTTCCGAAAACATATCCTTGTATGGCAAACCAATAAGCCTGCCGCCGATTTGAGTCAATTCCTGACCGCTTCCGCAGTTTGACAAAACGCAATATAGTCCATAATAAAGAGCTTCTGTTGCCGCAATGCTCCAACCTTCGACAAATGACGGCATAACAAAAATGTCCGCCATATTAAGCATGCTGGCAATATCGTTTGAGTATTCGAGGATACACACACGGTTTTTGTGCTTCATGGAAAGCAGGTAATTTTGGACAGCAACCTTGTATTCATCGTGGTTGTAATTGCCAATCAAAACAAGCACGGCATCGGTACCGGTATTTTCGCAAAGCTGTTCAAACGCGTACAACAGCCCGAGCTGATTTTTGAACAGGTGGAACGAGCCGACATTAAGAAAAACAACTTCATTTTCGCCGATTCCCAAGTTCCGCCGCACGACATTTTTTGTCAGCGGCGCACTTATGCGCGCATAATCGGAAGCGTTGGTAACCACGGTGGTTTTGTCGGCGGAATAGGGCACGTTTTTACGGTAAAAATCGCCTACAAGCTCGGAAACAGCGATAAATTCGTTGAAATTCCGGGCGCGCGCGTCCTCTTTTTTCCACTGCGCCGCGTCGTGAATATATGTGTTGTGCACCACTTCGATGACCGGGATACCAAGCTCCGCAGGAACGTTGAGGTATTTTTTTGTATAATGGGACGTCAGCAAAAGCGGTTTTTCGGTTTTTAGATATTCCCGAAGCTTGTCCTCGTTTTCACCAAATATAACCACCGGAATACCGGCGTCCTCCAGCTGGCTTGCGACAAGTCCACCGCTTGTGTTGCACAGCACACGAACATCAATGCCGGCACTGTGCATTCGCTTGCACAGCATTGCAATGACCTGTTCCAGCCCGCCTTTGTCAAAGGTATCAGCCCACATGCCGACCCACTTGTTTTTAAATGGTTCGCTGAACGCCGCCATGCCACCATTAACGAAGGGGATAGGCTTCGAAACCGGCGGAACCTTGATGTCAAAGTCGGGACGGGCAACATATTCATCCTGCGCCGCCAAATTGGCGAGCCGCAACGCCCATTCAAGCTGTCCTTTCGGACTTAGTGTCCGCATGAGGGATTCTTTGGCTTTCCACGTGATTGGCTTGGGGAAAATAGACATGTTCATGGCGGGATAGTGGTCGCCGCAGGGCAGGGAATAGGAAAGTGTCCGTTTTGGGACAGTTTTGTCACAGTACACCAACCATCGGTCGCAGGTTACCGCCAGCGACACCGCCTGATGGTGGTAATAATCATGATTATTGGTGGTGAGCGGGAGGTAAAACGCATTGCAGCAGGCGTATATTTTGTATGGCTCGCCGAGTGGCGCATATCCGAAATATTTACATCTGCCGCTGAATTCTGCCGCCAAATCCTCAAAGATATTTTGACTTTCATTTTCCTCCGCGGCGGATATCAGCGCAAACGCAATCCCGAGATTGGCCGAAATGAACCCACGCAGTTCATCAACAACAATGGCGGCGGGGTCAATGTGAATAAGCCATGTCTGGCGTGTGTCGGGGCTGTCAAAATTAGATATGAAAAACATGGAATCTCGGTGAGAATCAGTTTTAAGCGCTAATTTTGATATATGCGTTCCCACGGCGACGGAGGTCAAAAGCTTGTTTTCGCCGCCGGTTTTTTTACAAATTTTATATTCATATGAGTTGTAACAGATGTTTATTTCGCCGTCACGAAGTTCCACTGTTTCGCCATCCGGAACAAATTGCAATTTTTTATCGTTTCCTTCGTGCAAGTAAACCGGAAGCTTGTCGAGCAGGATTTTCAGTTTATTATTAATGATGCCGCAAACAGTAAATTTGTTGTCAAAAAAGGCTTGGCGTTCCCGTTCAAAGCTCATCATTTTCTCGGCTCTGCGCACGTGTGCGCTCAAATCCTTGTTCAGCAGTTCAAAGCTCATGGTGTCGGAGTGGTCGCGGTAATAATAAAGCGGGTCGTCATTTTGTGCGTGAATCGCACCACCGCCCTTTGTCAGCCGCAACCAGAAGTCATAGTCCTCCAGCCCTTTTAAATCGGAAGCATAGTGCCCCATGAGAGCGTCCGATTCGGTGGCTCTGTACAGGAAGCAGGCATTCATGAAATTGTCAAGTTCGGCGCCAATTGCATCCGGATTTTTACAAAGTCGCAGCATTTCCTGGCGATGGGGGTCGCGGTTCCAATCGCGGTAGCCGGGTGATGTAATCAAATCACCGGCGGAATCAATTAACGCGACATCGGCATAAGCAAAGCATTTGTCGGGATTGTCGAGCAAAACGCCAACGAGAGTTTCCAGCATTTGCGGAGCCATGATATTATCAGCCGAGGTCCATGTGATGTATTCGCCGCGCGCCAGCTCGTGCAGATGTGTCAGTGCGCGGGGAAGTTTTTGATTTTCCTGCCGATATAGCGTGACACGGACGTCCGACAGATACGGGCTTACCGCCGCAAACAAATCATCGGTCGAACCGTCGTCCAAAATAATCAATTCCCAGTTGCGGTAGGTTTGATTTTGGACAGATTCAACTGCTTGTACGACATATGCTGAATGGTTATAAACGGGCAAAAGAACGGATATCAGCGGATAAACTCCCACCATGCCGAAGGAGCTTTCGCGTGTACCGTTCTCAATCAAAACAGGTTGCTCACAGCTTCGAATATTCAGTTGCATTTCATTGGCGGCGACAAGAAAAACGTTGTAGCATTCGTTGGTTTCTTTGGTTCTTCCGATAATCCGCTTCACAATCCATTTAAGCGTTTTGATGGGTCCGGTACGTTTTAATCTAACAAAAAAAGCCATCGCCCTGGAAGGGAGCCGGCGTGACAAACGTTTAAGATTGGCAATGACTTCCGCGCTGCGTTCCATGATTCCGTGCATCTCCTTTGTTATAGGCTGATATTATGGCTAATTATATAGTGTTTGGCATATTTTGTCAAGGTATTCGGCGGCGGGGAAGTGGACAAACGAACACTTATAATGTAAAAACCTGTCATTCTGAGCGACAGCTGTGTATGTGGAGGGTAGAGCAGTTAAAAGGCGAAGAATCTTGTGGATGTATTGAAGTTTTTCAATTATTAAAACAGATTTGCATTCGCGTTTTTAGAAAGCAGGAGAAATCCGTGAGTAACGCTCACGCAACATCAAATTCATGTCCCCGCCTCACATAAAAATTCCGCGCAAGCCGATATTTTGACGGCTTGCGCGGAATTTTTATGTGAGGG
>JGI994J12354_10000302_pt1 | contig 48660 bp, 43 predicted proteins | sample IntmicLarv3ML3BL_FD_12354 | JGI IMG/M metagenome (IMG submission 12354) | reverse complement strand
TTTTTTATTTGTCACTTCTTATATTATACTATTTTTTTATATAAAACACAACTTTTTTTGAAAAAAATAATGAAAAAAATGTTTTATTTTTATAGGTTTTGGGTAAACGCTTGTGTGAAGCTTTGTAAATTTAGTCCGAAATGGTAGTTTTTTCCTGCATTTTAGTGAATATCACCACTTTTAACCACCATTTTCGCTGTCGTTTTTGCACTATTTTATGTTATTATGCTACTGTTTTTCTATTGAAGTCAACGAAATGGAACATACATCTTAAAAACAGTAAAAAATTGACTACTTTTTTCAACCATTAAAAATTTTGAAGAAATTTTGGGGCAAAAAAATCGGACAAAGCAGTATCAAGAAATTTATATTTTTTTAGTTGCTGTCGCCATCAAAAAATGGGCAAAACTCTTCTATAAGCAAAACGCATTCTACAAACTCAGCCATCGCCCAACCGTGCGCCATAGCCCAGTAGTCTGTATCGCCTCCTCCTATGAGCTCAGAAAGCAGATACAGAGTCTTTTCAGAACGCCGTGCTACAGCACGCAAAAATGAGACTCCTTGCTCAAAATAACCGTCCGCTTTTGCCCTGTCACCCTCCTTCAGCTGCACTGCCAAACGCAAGAGGATGCGCGCAAACCACAAAGTCGTAACACCACCTGCCGAAGAGTCAACGTAATCATCATTCTCGTGCCTTAAAACCCCCATGCCCTCAGGCAGCTCTTTTAATAGTCGTTCATTCGTGATTTCAACCATATTTTCAGCCATTTTGAGCTCAATTTCACTGTTTAAATCAAGCAAGCGAAACGGCTCAACAAGCCCGAAAAATGCAGCATCTACACAGTAATCAACCTCGCCATTTCCAACAATGCCGCGAGCAAAATATTCGCCGTTATAAAGGGTCGATAGGAGGATTTCTTTGACCCTTTTCGCACTCATTTTTAGCTGTTCTGCCTTCTCAACATTGCCAGATTTCTCCTGCCAAACAGCAGCAGACAAAAACGCACGATAGATAACCGCATTTGAGTAAGTAAACGTGCCGCTGAACTTCTCCCAGCAGTCTGCCGCTGTTCCATGCAGGCCATTTTCAGCGCAAAAATCGAGCAAGAAATCGCTTGCACGCTCCATCATGGGGGCAAAGCGTGGAATCGGCTCATTTGACCACTCATAAAGCGCTGTAACGACTGCTGCCACCTGGTCTATCTGTAGCCATTGCGGGTATTCGCACCAGCACGGTCCTTTATTGCCGTTTAACCAATATCGCTGCTCAAAATAGCCGCTTTCGTGTTGGATTTTGCCTGCAAAATCAAAGAATTTTTCCGAAACACCTCTTAGATTTATCTTATTCAAGAGCATTGTTACCTCAGCTGCATCGCGCGGCCACACAAATCCGTACCCACCGCAACCCAAGAAATCCGGATCAAATTCCGGCGCAGCTAAGATGCCGCCGCCGGACTTATCACAGATAAGCTTTAAACCCAGAATTGAACGATTTACGACGCTTTTTAGAAGCGAATCATTAACTCTAATCTCCTTTACTTTGCTCAAATAATTTTCTGCTACGCTCTCGGCAGCTAAAAAAAGCTCTCCATAATCTTGATTTTTCACGGTAAACGCTCTTTGAATAGCTGTATCAGTATCGCTTGCGGGGGAGAAGTAAAGTGTAAAACAAACGTCCTCGCCTGAGCGTAAATCGTAGTCAAAACCGAGTGCGGCATCAACGTTTCCAATCTCCAAATTTTGGTTGTTCAGCCAGCCGTTTTGAGTCATATTATACGCACTGTTTCGCTCGCCACTTTTGCCGAGCGAAACACCGTTCAAATTGTCACTCGCCATAATAACAAACGTTGCCTCACGCCTATTTTGCACTATCATTTTACGCTCAAAATCGTATTTCACGCTATTTTTCTCAGCTATATCATCAACATTTATGTGTAAATACTGAATCACTCTGCCCGATTTAGTTTCCATTGCCCTATTTTTCACGTGAAACTTACGCACTAAAATCGGTTCGTTTTCTAGCATAAAATCGATGATTTCAATCTCAATATCCTGTGCTTTAGCTATAGTTTTTAGGATATTAGTATCTAAAATATAGCTTTGCGAAGTCTCAAAATAGTCATCGTATGTCCAGTGTAATTGCCCCTCATAATGAACCGCTACCATGCCCTGTTTTATGTTTTGAGAGTGGTCTAAATTGGGGTAAAAATAACCCATAATTTCGCCATTTGGCCCAAAAGTTACCAAGCTTTGCCCATTACCTGTTATAGCTGTTGGTTGAAATATATGTTTCATACTTATATTATACCATTTTTTAGCTATTTTGGGCAGATATTCAGTGTGACAGCACTAATGTTTTATGTATGTAAATAGACGAAAATAAAGAATTGTGGTATAATATATTATTGCTATGAATGAATTTGATATTTTTTCCGATATGGATCGCTTCCAGCAAGAAAGATTTAAAGAGCTGGAACGTATACAAGCAGAGGACGAACAGCTAAGAGATGAGGAAGCGGATTTAAAAGCTGAAACCGCATACTTAAGGATGCGGCTTGCTGATGCGTATATCAAGGAAGGTAAGCACTCCAAAGCTATAGCGGAATATAAGAAAATTATAAAAATCGAACCGCAAAATGCGATGTTTCAAACGCGGCTGGGTGATGCATACATCATAATAGAGGAATATCCTGCAGCGTTAAAAGCACTCAAAAAAGCGATAGAATTAGACCCTAAATTACCTGACCCAAGGTCATCTTTAGCCGACATTTATATGCGGCACGGACAACTTTTAGACGCAAATAAACAGTATAAGCTGGCGGCAAATTTAGCGTCGGAAAGTGCATATTATCAATACCTTTACGGGGAGTCGCTGTATAAACTGGGCAAACTAACAGAAGCAAAACGTGCTATGAAAAAAGCAAGCAATCTGTCTAAAGATGTCCCATATTACAGATTTCGCCTTGCAACTATAATGATGCTGACAAACGATAAAAAATCAGCGTACAGAATGCTGAAAAATGTGGTAAAGCTTGCACCGTATGATGATTATTATGTAGTAAGATTCGCAGGTGTGGCAATAAGTTTGGGGCTTAATAAAGAAGGTGGTGCGGCTATAAAAAAAGCGATGGAAATAAGACCTCATAATAATGCTTATAAACACCTTTACGCGCTTCTCTTTTTATTTAACGATGATCGGAAAAATTACGAAAAACTTATAAAGCAAGCAGGAAAAATAGACGAATATGACAGAATATTTATCAACGAGAGACTTAAAGAGTGGGGAACAGCTGATAAAACGCTTGATTGATTTCCTCTTTTCTGTGTTTTTTTTGCTACTTGTTTTGCCATTAATGCTGCTTTTGATTATTATGTTATTGGTCTCGGACGGGCGCCCCATTTTTTTTATTCAAAAGCGCGTTGGGCTTAACAAAAAACCGTTTAAAATATACAAATTCCGCACCTTAAAATCTGAAGGAAATCGTCGACAAGATATGCCTGTTGCACGTGATACTAAGGGACATGAAACCTCTTTAGGCAACTTTTTACGCCGCTCACATATAGATGAGATACCGCAACTAGTGAATATTTTAAGAGGAGATATGAGCTTTGTAGGCCCCAGACCATTGCCCCTTGATGATGTAAACGACGAAAATTGGCTCAAAAATCAACCTGAAGAAAAGAAGGAAACTTATCGCGCTTGGCTTAATAATAGAACGAAGGTTATGCCGGGTCTTACAGGGAAGTGGCAGATTTCTAAAAAACCTGATTCTGACATTGATAATTGGGTCGAGTGTGACAATTGGTATCTTGAAAATATCTCGCTAAAAACTGATTTCAAAATTTTACTCAGCACCCCATTTTCTATGTTTAAATAAGCCGTTTGAATCAGGTAATTCACTAGTAAAATCAACAAATTCTTGGCAGTTCGTTGAGCTCCAAATTCTTCGCCAATTTAGTAGCATATGTTGTCTTTAGATAAAGTTTTCCGTCCACATTTTCTTCTGTCACTTCGCCAATAATTGCCGCATCTCGACCAAGACTAGATGAGCGTAAAATGCGCATAATTTCACCCGAAACTTCTTTGCTCGCCACAATGACCATCAAGCCTTCATTTGCAAGGTAGAAGGGGTTAAGCCCCAAAACTTCAGTCACACCGCGCACAGCAGCGTTTATGGGCACAAGCGCTTCATCTATAAGTATATCCACACTATACTGCGTGGCGAGTTCAATCAATGTGCCGTTGAGCCCGCCGCGAGTGGGATCACGCATAATCGAAACAGGAATATTTTGCGTGCAAATAGGTAAAATAAGCTCAGTTAAAGGAGCAACATCGGAAGAAATGTCCGCTACTATCGGCAGATTATGACGGGCGAGCATAACCGCGGCACCGTGATTTCCTATAGTGCCACTAACGATAATATCATCCCCTTTTCGTATGTTATTTCTAACATTTGAGTTCAAAATCTCACCAATTCCGGCAGTGTTTATGTAAATCTTATCTGCCTTGCCACGCTCAACTACTTTGGTGTCGCCGGTTATAATCTTAACATCCGCCTCGTCAGCACGGGTTTTCATAGAAATGAGGATAGATTTAAGCTCAAAAAGGTCAAAACCCTCCTCTAAAATAAGCCCGCAGGTGATATAACGGGGCGTTGCACCACGCGTGAGAAGATCATTTATCGTACCGCAAACAGCAAGATCACCGATGTTTTTATTTTGCGGAAAATGTGTAGGCGATACCACGTAGCTATCAGTAGTAAAGGCAGCATTTTTTAGCGTTCCAATAGCCGCCGAATCAGTGATAAATTGCCCATCTGTGAAGATTTCAGCGAGTATTTCGTAAAGATTTTTCCATATTTTGCCCCCGTTTCCGTGACTCAGCAGCACTTTCCCCATAATTTCCCCTTAAAATTCATATAATACCCTGCACGCGCCTTCAGATGAAACCATACACGGTCCTAGCGGCGAGATTGGCGAGCATTTTTTTCCAAAATGCGGGCAAGCACGCGGCGAAATTTTTCCGGTCAACACAAGCCCGCAATTGCAGCCGTTTTTCTCCTCAATTTCAGCATCTGTCGCTCTTTCTCCCAGTTTAAAAAGCGTGGAAAATCCCAGATATTCTTCGCGCAATGTCAACCCCGACCCTACAATGTACCCACAGCCACGCCAAAAAGCGGTTTCAGCACAAAAAAAGCGGTCAATTAACAATTGCGCATGGAGATTTCCTTGATTTTTTACGACATTTTTATAAGCGTTTGTGACTGTACCCATTTTTTGATTTAAAAGGGTCAAAAGAGCAAAGCCCATCTCTTCTGCCGTAAAGCCACAAACGACTCCACGCGCTGAATATTCCGCGCATTTACGCTCAAAATCCGTAAATCCGCTTATTGCACACACATGTCCGGGCAGCAAAAAATGACGGATATCGGTATTTTTTAAAATCCATTCAAAAGCTGTGGGCATAGTTTTTAAAGAGCTTAAAATGGAGAAATTTCTAATATTTTCCGCTCTCGCTTTTTGTACAGCGAGGGCTATAAGCGGCGCTGTAGTTTCAAAGCCGACAGCTAGAAAAACCACCTCTTTTTGTCTTGATTTCGCCAATTCAACCGCCTGCAGCGGGCTATAGACGACCGAAACATTGTCCATATTCGCCAAAGTTTCGCCATAAACTCCGGGAACTCGGAGAAGATCACCAAATGTTGCGATTTCTATATTCTTTATCTGTGAAATTCGCACAGCATCAGTAATAAAAGATGCCGGAGTCACGCAAACAGGGCATCCCGGTCCGGCGACAAAATGGATTTTGCTTTGGCTCAACGCGTCCTTTAGTCCCGACTTGGCCATTGCCGCGGTGTGACTGCCGCAGAGCTCCATTATGCCCATCTCTGTACTTAATTCAGTGATTTTAGTGACGATTTTGTCGTAAAAACCGTTCATTTTGTGCCTTTTTCTATCTCCAAAAGTTCAGAAAAGAGCTCTTTAAAAATTTGCTCCTCTGTTTCGTCAACAATAGCTATTGCTGCTCCGGCGTGAAGCATACAAAAGTCGCCGACTTTTACTGTTGGCACAAAATTTATCGCCGCTACAACTTCCACGCCCAGAACTTCAAAGCGCGCAGTATCGCCCGCTAAAATTTCAACTAATTTCCCTACAGTTCCCAAGCACATGTTATCATTCCTTCTCTTTTCGCATTCTTCAGCAATTGTTCGTTTTCCCCGGGCAACTTCTGTCACATCTTTATTGATTCACCTATAAGTACCGGTCTTATAGCATAACATATTTACGCTTTTCAGTCAAGCCCTAAGATTTATGTGGCAAGCGCGTATTATAATAAATGCCTTTATGCAGATTTTAATAAGGTCAAAGTTGTAATTCATGCGAGCGCACAAGTTAATTACCCACCCTCTTGAAATTAAACGTTTAATATTCAGAAGGTGGGTTTATTACATTGATTATTTTGAAATTTTATAGTTAGAGTGTATTATTATGTTTTGTCATATAGATAATAAAAAGTTGCTTGTTTACCATTCGCCGTACTTTTCACGGTCACTTTCAACCGAAATACATCCGGAGCTGAAGCTACTATATTACAGATACTGCCGTCTGAAGATAGTGTAAAATAACTTGTATAGGAGCTGGTGATATCTATATCATCAGCAAAATGCGGAAACGGCGTCAATGTTATCACCGAAATAACCTCATCAGCCGGACTACCGTCTACTTTTAATACGAACGGTATATTGAATCTGTAAATACCGACAGCTGAAACAGGAGCATCACTCTCCGGGTAGGCCATGCGACATAATCTGTTTCGCTATCCGTTACAATTTGCATATATTTTGCAAAAGAAAGTTGATTTTCAGGGGGAAGAGCCTGCTTATCCCCGACCTCGTATAATGTTGTGTCAAACTCTACTGACAGAGCGCCTTCTTGGGATTCATTTGGATTGCTCCCTCCTCCCCCGCAGGAAGAAAGTGCAAATGCTGCGCTCAAAGCGAGTAGCAGACAAAATGCAATTTTAATTCTTGATAATTTTAAACAAAGCTTAAAGCATTTGGGCGCGATTTTCGTAATTTTTTGTCAAAAAACGCAGTTGTCATTCAACTTTGCATTAACTTTAACAAAAAATTACGAAAATCGCGCTAAAATAACTTAAAAGTTTGGACTCTATAACTTCGTACTTCGTACCTCGTAATTAGAACATAATTTTGAGGTTTGCGCCAAAGTTTTGTGTTGTAGCGGTTTCGGTTAGTGAAATACCGTACTGACCGGTCAGGTACATATTGTTTGTTGCCTGGCAGGTAATCCCGATAAATGCCGTGCCGCTATGGCGAGATTCTTCGCCGTTAACCGTAAACTTCCCGCGCAAGCCATCAATGCCAACACTTAAATCAGAGCGTGTATCAAGCATTTCATAGCTGTATGAACCGCCGAGGGTTAAAGCGTAATCGTCAGCGAAAGCATAATCTACTTTCACGCCAACTTTCGGCTTTAGTGATTCATTTGTCATTTTGTCAACACTGAGCGCGACACCTGCGCCAAACTCGTCATAAGCATCCTGTTTCATGTAAGTGTAGCCGATGCCAAGACTTGGTGAAACTGTCAATTTTGAGCTTGCAACGTGGTCTATGCCAACTAAAACCGCTGCTCTTGCCATATCAGCGCGAACGTCTGAAGTTACATTTCCGCCAAATGAGTCTCTTGTCTGGTCAATCTTATTGTATCCGTACCCTAAAGATGTCTCTATCCATGCGCTCTTAATCGGGTTCATACGGTAAGATACTACGCCGGTAAATGTTGTAAGGTCAGCTGAGTCCATGCTCTCGTCGCTGTCGTAATTGCCGTAAAATCCGCCTAAGCTGAAGCTTAAGGCATTTTGGTTGTAACGTTTTGCAAGGCCCAATGTTCCGCCTTTTGAGTGGAAATCAGCATCTTCAAAGCCAAGCTCATCTGTCCTGTAGCTCGTACTGCCGATATTTGGTGCTATCCAGAGTGACCAACCGGTTGTCGGCTCAAGGTCATTTGTGAGGTTGTTTGATGTTGCGGCAAAGGCAGTATCAAGGTGGTTGTTCATAAGACCAACAAAGCGCGTTGCTGTATTCGGTAAAAATCCACGGGCAGCAGCAGCAGCTATGTCGTATGCGTCTGTTGTTTCCAAAAGTTCATCGTAAAACTCGGACAAATACCCGTAAACATCAAGGTCGCCTGTTATTATATCGCCGTTATTTTCTAAAAACTCAATGAAGCTTTTAGCATCGCCTGTGGCAAAGTCTGAAACGTCAGCTATTTTTGTGGCTGTGAGGTAAACATCATTACCGCCATCGTTTGTTGATGTGAAGTTAAAGTATGGGGTATTTATGATGTCGCTCGCTGCAAAGTTACCATTTACTTTGCGCCCGTCCAAACTATAAGTACCACTGTTATAAAATCTCGTTCCTGCGCTTGTTATGTAAGCATAATCTTGCGGGGTTGTGTAGGCCAGCGCATTTTTAACTTTTGGAGCTAATGTTGCGCCATCTACTATAATCACGCCACCTGCTGAGATTTTTCCTACTGTGTCTGTGCTAAAATCTATTACCGGGCTGATAGTAGCGTTTGCATCTATAAGCATACCATAATCAGAGCGAACAGCTATGCCACCTGTGCCGGGATTTAAAATCAGCGTGCCGCCGGACATCAGGAAATCGCCATATATAACGTAAATCCCATAAGCTGTGCCACTTCCGGTGTTAGTTGCTGAGGCGGTCATTGTACCACCGGACATGTTGAAGTTGCTATTTTGAACATAGACACCATAAGCATTACCACTGCCGGTATTATTTGCTGAAACAGTCAATATGCCAGTGTCCATAGTAAAACTACCGTAAGAAATACTAATCCCATAAGCTCTTCCACTGCCGGTGTTTGTTGCTGAAGCAGTTATTGTACTATCAGTCATAGTAAAATTATTATTGACATAAATGCCTAATGCAAAATTATTGCTACTATCACTACTAATTCCTGTATTGATTCCTGTGAAAGCTAGTGTGCTGTTATTTATAGTGGCGTTTCCATTGTTAACATAAACACCGTATGCATTTTGTGATTGATACATACCACTAACATCTGTTGTAAATTCTGCTACACCACCGTTCATGATAAAATTCCCGTCTGAAATCTCAATTCCAATTGCATGACTATAAACGGCGGAACCGGTCATTTCATTATTAGTTGCGATAATCAGTTTACCACTTTCCATAGTGAAGCCACCGGAAGAAATATAAATGCCGTAAGCAGTATTATCATTGCCGGCCCCGGATGCCCATATTGCTGTGCTGCTGTTTGTCACATCAAGATTTATAAATCCACCTTCAAGTGTAAAACCACTAGCAGCGTAAATACCGTAAGCAGTACCTAACCCTGCACCTGCTTTATTTACAGTAGCGTTTACCGCACCACCTGTCATATTAAAGCTACCGCCATCTGTAAGGCGGACACCATAAGTAGCACCGCTATTAATATCACTAGCGAAAGTGGTATCTAGTTTTAGGTAGCCACCGGACATATAAAAGTCATTTCCTGCTTCTAGTCCATAAGCATACCCACTGCCGGTATTTGTGACTACAGCGGTTACCTTACCGCTACTCATATAAAAAATACCGGCATCAAGGGTGATACCATAGGCAGTGCCGCTGGTAGTGTTATTAAGTAAAATATCTGTATTGCCACCTTGTATGTAAAAGTCACCGCTACTTAAGTGGATGCCTGAAGTTCCTGAAGCTACATCAGGGTCAGCAAAGATGTTTATATTGCCTGCGGTTATATTGAAATCACTTTGAAGATAAACAGCAGAGCCGCTTCCTTCGGCAGTAGCGTTAATGATGCCACCGCTTAAACTATAATCCCCTGTCGCAAATACGCCAACATCACCGTTGCTAAAAGCGTTGACTGTGCCACCGGTTTGGTTGATGTCGCCGTCGATATTGATACCGGTATACAAGTCGGGATAACCATCGTCAAGCCCTGTCGAGGTCAATGTAACACCATCAGATATGCCCAGTGAGCCATTAAATGGGTGGTCGTAGTCGCGATCCGATGTATTATCAAGCGCTGTGGCTTCAGTTGTATATTCGCCTTCGTTGAGCCAATATACGTCTCCGGCTTTTTCAGCATATGACTTCAGATCATTGATGTCGTCGCCATACTCAAAAGCTGCTCCTTGCGCAAAAAGTTGCACTGCCAACATACAGAGTACATTAACAAATAGTAGTTTTTGTAAATATTTCATGTCTCTTCCCTAACCTTATTAGTTTTTGGTTTTATTTTTTACTAACTATTATTATACTACCTTTTGCCAGAAAATGCAATATTTTTTTGAAAAAATTATAAAATTTATGTTTTAATCCAAATGAAGATGGGTATTTGCAAGATTACGACAAAATTACATCGGCTTTCGCGAGATTACGATTTACCCTCTGTGGTAAGGAAAGGGATTTTTTGGAATGTAAAAAAGTGAGGAATATTACGAATATTTCTTATAATAAAACGGAATCAAATATGATTAACAATATTTCACTAAGCTAATTTCAAGGCAAGCTTAAACCCAAAACATCACCTTCCTCTAAAGAAAAGGTACAAAGATGAGAAATGAGGTTTTGGGCAGCGGAAACAGAAGAAGCGTAAGAGAAAATATTGTAATAACGCTCTTGGAGACCGTTTTGCGGCAGAATTTTTTCGCAAACAGCGACAAGCTCGCTGACTGCATTACCTTCTGTTCGCTTTAATTTGTTAATATTTTTTTTACGCAAAACAGAAAGAGTTTTTTCTACCTTTTTCCGCGTTGCTTCAGCTGAAAGCCCCAGAGTGAAATCATTTTTTGCGGAAATTTTACGCAATTCGTCAATTTCACGCAAAACACGCGCACAACCCTCGTCAAACGCACGCATATTTTCGTCCATTTCAAGCATACGCTCAAACGCGAGCTTTTTATCAGTCAAAATCTCCGAAAAATCTATTCCGAAACGCTTTAAAAAGGCAGTAGAGTTATGGTCAAGCAAGAAAAATCCGTTGCGCAAAACAAATTCAGGGGTTTTTACGTCAAAATAGTCAAAAAGTTTCGGCAACAACAACAGGTAATTCAGCTCATTCGCACCTGCTATCAAATAACGACTTGAAAAGAGGAATTCTTGAATTATCGGGCGCAAAATAGCGTTTGGAACGAGCTCATCAGCCCTATTTTTAAGCTGCTCTGCGCTGTAACTTGCCCCATCCAGTGTAAAGAACGCCCCATCGCGGTAACGAAGCGTTTTCCTCTCCCCATTATCCAGCAAATAAAGGTTCACAAAGTCGCTTGACTTATCGATTTGTGGCTTTATCCCACGCGCCTTTACCTCGTCTGTAACATGCGTAAAAATAGCGGTTGAGCAAAGAGGATTTTCTATTTCATGCACCTTAATCTCTTTGGTCAATCCCCTCAGCGCTCGCGGGTCACACATTACAAGCCCTGTTTCGGCAAATATTTGACTCATCAATGCGCAAAAAAAGTCGCCAAAGTCGCGAATTTCGGGTTTTTTTCTAAAATCAGCCAAAAATGAGGGCATTTCGCACGGTATTTTTCCGTTTCCGACAATGTCAACGCCTTTCCACGTATCCGCACCTATTGCATATTTATCGTTTCCAACTTCAGCACTCGACACCTCTGAAAAATCGCTGTCTTCAGTCGCCACCCAAAAGACCGCGACCGCACGCTTGCCTTCGCGTTTTAACTTTTCTGCTAAGTTTACGGCAGTTATCGCCTTATAAATCACATAAGACGGACCGGTAAAGAGGCACGGCTGTTGACCTGTTATGACGATTTCACAACCCTCATCAGCAATAAGTTTCGCATTTTCCAAGCTCTTTTTGCTTGCACCCAAACGAAGATTTTCGGAATACAGAATCTCAGAAAGCTCTTTGCGCTTGCTTTTTAGAATTGATTTTTGTATGGGATTTTCAGAAAAAGACAGTGTTTGGGGTTCGCATCGTTTTTTTGCGCGAAATTCTTCCACTAAGAGCGGCAATTTTGTAATCTCGCTATAATCTTTTTTGAAAAGTAATTCCATGCTAAAAGAGGGTCTTCACCTGTTTTACTATCTCGTCCACGCTCGGCAAGACCTGCTGCTCTAAATGGGGCGCAAAAGGTATAGCCACCTCTTCTGTCGCAATCCGCAAAATGGGTGCCTCCAAAAAGTCGAATGCTTCCTCCATTATAACGCTTACTATTTCAGCGGACGGTCCGGCAGTTTTCATGCTCTCTGTGACCACAACTGCCTTACCGCAACGTGATGCTGCTTCGGCTATGGTATCAACGTCCAATGGGCGCAAACTGCGCAAATCAACGACTTCAGCAGAGATACCCTCTTTTTCAAGTTCTACGCTCGCAAGTGCTGCGGTATGCACCATCTTAGAATAACTGAATATAACGACATCGTCGCCCTCACGCACTGTTCTTGCAAGCCCAAAGGGAATGGGCTCAGTCTCATTATTAAAGGGCATCCTAACCTTATAGAGGTCTTTGTGCTCAACTACTAAAACCGGATTATCATCGCGGATAGCACTCAGCAAAAGCCCATACGCATCATCACAAAAAGCAGGGGCAACCACCTTAAGCCCGGGAATCTGCATAAACCACCCTTCAAGCATCTGTGAATGGGTAGCGCCATATGACCTGCCTGCACCTGCTGCCGCACGGAAAACTATCGGCACTTTGGCTTGTTCGCCGTAAATATCTCTGAATTTCGCTGCGTGGTTTACTATTTGGTCGCTTGCAAGTGCGATAAAATCCATAAACATATACTCAACAATCGGGCGCATACCGGTTATTGCCGCGCCAACAGCAACTCCGGTAAATCCCCCTTCGCTGATAGGAGTATTTATTACGCGTTGCGCTCCAAATTGTTCGAAAAGTCCGCGTGTAACGCCAAAACTGCCACCATAAAGGGCAATATCTTCACCCATAAGGATAACTTTGTCATCACGCTCCATCTCGTGGCGGAGCGCCTCTCTTATGGCATCTGCATAGTAGGACATGGTAACGGACATCTATAGATCCAGCTTTTTCTCTAATTCTGCAAGCTTATTTTTAAGCTCTTTTATCTCTTTGTTCATCTCCGGCAATTTGCGCATATAAGCATCCTGCTTAAGCTGCTCTTTATGTGGCTGAACAGGCGTTCCGGAAACCATAATACCGCCCTCCACCTTCTTGGTGATGCCACTTTGTGCTGCAACTATAGCGCCTCTGCCTATAGATACATGGTCAGCAACGCCTACTTGACCGCCTAAAACAACATTGTCTTCAACTATACTGCTTCCGGCTATACCAACTTGTGCAACTATCATACAATGTTTGCCTATCTGTACATTGTGCGCTATCATCACAAGGTTATCAAGCTTGGTACCGTCACCTATGGTGGTTGCGCCAAGAGTAGCTCTGTCTATGGTCGTGCCGGCTCCGATAGAGACATCATCGCCTATAATCACCGTGCCAATATGCGGTATATGCTCCCAAGTTCCGATACTTGTCGGGTTATACCCGTGACCGTCTGAGCCGATAACTGCCGCTGATTGAATTATCACACGGTCACCAAGAGTAACACGCGGATAAATGGTAACACTTGGGTAAAAGCAACAGTCTGAGCCTATAACGACATCGTCACCAATGTAAGTATTCGGGTAAATGGCCACACGATCGCCGATAACGGTATTTTTGCCAATATACACATTTTCAGCTATTGAAACATCTTTTCCTATTTTTGCGCTTTTGTCAATTACTGCCTTATCACTTATACCGGGCGCAGGCCAAATATGCCAGTCAAATAATTTTATGGCAGCTAAAAAAGAACGTTTAGCATTAACGGCAGAAAGAAGTGTTTTTGCACTAAGTTTTACAAGGTCAGTGTTTTCTAACAAAAGTTTTTCTTCACAAATGACAGCTGAAGCAGCGCTTTTTAGTGCTAAATCAAGGTTCTTTTTGTCATATGCCACTGTCACCTCGCCCACGCGCGCGTCTTCAACGCCCGAAACCGAGAGGATATCCACCTCAGCATTCCCGACAACTCTACAGTTTATTTTCAATGCCAACTCTTGTACATTCATAATTCTATATTCAGTAACTCCAAACAGTTTTGATCCATTTTTCGATATCTTTTGTTATATCTTTTTTGCCACTTTTTTCACTTATTATATAATTATATCTTTTTGCGTAAAGATTGGCAAGGGCATAAGTCTCTTTTTTTATAATATTATAATCTTTTTTATAATTTTGGTCGATTTTTGTATCAATATTAGCACCAATGTCAATAAAATCTCTATTTATCGGCAAAACGTAAAGTTGACCCGGCTGTATTCCGGAAAAAATAAATGCGGGCAAAGCTTTTGCTATTTTTTCCCGAACCGGAGCATTTTGCAGCTCTTCCGAGCGCTTCTTTAAAAGCGCCAAACTGTTCTTCTCTTCACTCTTAACTTCGCTTGATATCTTACCGATATACTTGTTTAGCGTACTCTTTTCAAGCTCCTCTATTGATAAACGCGCAACTGTATTATACTTCTCTAATGTTTCATTATATTCAGCTAAAAATGCGCGCGCATTTGCCTCGCTCGTCAGCTGATTTTGTGTGGATTCTATCTTATTTTTTCGGCGATAGTCAGCGGAAGAGACTTCTGTGCGAGCTATTGAAACTTTTTGCGCAACTAAATTGAAATAAGCTTCTCTGTCAAAGTCTCTTCTCTGGATGATATTTTGTGCGCCGTGAGCAACCTCCTCACTCATATCGTCGTACATATAGATGCGAAGGTCGCGCTCCAAATCTTTGAGCTCTTGAGCGTGATACTTTCGCAAGAGATTGAGTTGTGCTGTCAGATACGCAGTGTCAGTATAAACCGCAGTTTCATACTCTTGTAATGCGGAAAACGGCGCAACAAAGTCATAGACGAGAGAGGTTTTAAAGTCAACAGGGGTATCAGTGCTCTTTGGCAGAATATCCGATGCGTTCGCATAAATGCCTTCGGATAGAAACTTATAGTTTGGGTGCAGTGTCATAAGTTCGTCAATATTAACGTATACAACCTGCGTTTTTTCGTCCCGAAACTTATAACACCCGCCAAATAAAAGTAAAAAGACCCCGCATATTATGAATAAATAGAGAAATCTTATATTTATCATCATAGTCAAGGCCTTTTTAAAATCATTATTCGCGATTTTTTCTACAGTATGTTATTTACCTCAAAAAACAGCTTTTTCGCGAGAACTTATTCGGTAGCTGCTGGGAGCTCGAATTTTATGCTGTCGAACATGGTCTTTTTGTAACTATTAACCATAATGTTCTTAACATCTGTTGTTACATCACCTGCAGGGTCAGACCAAAGTACGAGTTGCTCACCACCTGAAATGCTCTTTTTAACAATCATGGTTAATTTTTTATCTGTAGCTACTTTTTTGAGTGCTGCATCAAGTTCTGTCTGGATGGCACTTTCAAGAGCGCGGGTGTAGGTAACTAATGCTGCCTGTCTTGCCTGCACTTCTTTGTTTAAAGTATCTCTGTTTTTGTTGTAAAGGTCTGTATTTTCTTTTAAATACGCGGTCTCTTCAGCTGTTAAGTCTCTTCGGCTGCTTGCTGCACTTATCTCATTTAACTTTGAGATAACGCCGTTGCTTTTAGCTTCAAGTTCAGCTGCTCTGCTCTGCTGCAACTGTGAAGGAGCTAATTTTACTTTTAGCATACGGAATTCTAAAAGATCTTCACTGTTTAACCCCACACCCTTGTAAAGTTCAGGGTAAAAACCTAAAACCTCTTTCTCTTTTTCAGCAGCTAATGCTCTGGCATCAGTATAGCCCTGATAGTTTACCAGTAATGCATCCAAGTCGAGGATACCTACACTTGCAAAAGCTGATACACCAAGTACCAATGTGAGTAATAATACGAGTAATTTCTTCATTATTTGTTTTACCTTCCTTAAAATTTTGTTTATTCTGTTTTACCAAAGTCTATATTATAATACCCAACAGGGGCTATAAAATATCACTTTTTTTTAAAAAGTTGTGCCCATTCCAAAAGTAAATTGTCCGCCGGGCTTTTCTTTACTGAACCCGTAGTCAAAACGGAGTGGACCGATTGGGCTTTCAACACGCAAACCTAAACCATAACCGATATTTAAATCCATACTTGATTTCGACAGTCCTTGGTCGACAAAGCGTCCGCCCCAAGCATCGCCGATATCAACGAAGCCGACTACGCCAATCTCTTTTCTGAGTGGTATTCTTATCTCTTGATTTAAAAGAATCTGATAAGCACCCACAAATTGGTCAGTCTGGAAACCGCGTAAAGTTTCGCTACCGCCAACCATAAACTGGTCAAGATACGGAGTGTTTCCGGTGCTAAAGCCCGCTTTTAAGCGTACAGCGTAGATCCAGTCTTGTGCCAGTCCGTTTGCTACACGCTCTTCATTTTTATCTTTTTTGATATTGATATACCTTCTGCCCTCGCCACTTACCGTAGTATAGACAACGCCCCCTAACAAACCGGCATTTTCAACCATTAACGTGTACAATGAGCCCTGACGCGGACGAAGTTGATTTGGAAATCTGGTGTCGCGAGTGATAGTTGCGCTTAAAGCGCGAACTGTGGACGATGCCATAATATCTGCCAATATTTCATGGTCCAAATCTAATATGTCGTCATCAGTATCATCACCTTTAACAAGTAATTTTCCTGATGCGCCTTTAACATTGTCAAGTCTTGCGCCAAGAGAAACTCTTAGAATCCTCTTAGCATCTATAGGACGGCTTACAGAAAGAGTGCTTCCTATTCTCTTTTCCTCATACTGCGCGCTACCGGAGTTTAAAACAACTTCGCGAGTGTGAGAGGTGTCATAGATACCAAAGGTGGCAGACGTCAGTTTGTTATCTACAAATGGGTTTGTATAGCTAAAGTTATAGCTGCTGTTAGAACCGCTAAACTGCCAGTTCAAGCTAAAACGGTGGCCTGTGCCGACAAAGTTATGGTCGCTCAAACCGATGAATCCGCCAAAGCCCTCGTCCTGATTCCAGTTTGCACCAAGGTTTGCACTACCGGTTTTAGCTTCAACAACATATATTTCAAGGTCTATAATATCGGGACGTACTCCGGGAAGTATGCGAATCTGTATATCTTCAAATATACCTAATGAAGCCAAGTTATTCTGGGTTGCAAGGTATTTATTTAAGTTAAATACCTGATCGGTTTTAACTTCAATATTTGCGATAAGCACATTATCTCTTGTACGATTATTTCCGGTAATGCTGACATTTCCGATGGTTGGCTCAAAAAGCTCAAATACTAAATCGCTTATATTTGGTGTATCAGTTTCAACCTGCTCGTAACCTATAACCATAGAGAATTCATAGCCATTTTTTTTCAAGTATGCGCTTATAATTTCAGCATCAGCTAAAATCTTTCTGTCTGAAAGTACTGCACCGGGTTTGCTAGTGATAATCCTTCCCAGGGTACTGCCGGACATACTCTTGTTGCCGATAAACTCAACATTTCGTATGATTGGGTTTTCTGTGATATTAAATGCCACGACAACCCCATCCTCTTTGTCAAATGTGGAGTGTGTTACCCTTGAAAAGCTACCAACAGCGTCAATAGCTAAAAGAGCACTCTCTATGACAGTGCTGCTGTAAGTCTTGCCTACAATACCGCTTGCTATAGTTTGTACTTCGGTTCTAACAGCTCCGTCAACATTTGAAAAGCCGTTAACAATGACGTCTGATATAGCTTTGCCGCTCTGTCCAAAAAGACTCACTGAACAAATAAATATCAAGAATAGCGCGTAAAATGTCTGTTTTCTCATAATTTTTTCTACTTTATATTTGTATAGTATACAATATTATACTACATTATGGCAATTTTTGCGAGTACTTACCATTACTTTTTTTGATTTTTGTCAAAAAAAAAGCGTAATTACGCAAAAAACGCCTATTTTTTCTCTAAAATAGGCCCTAACTTCTCTCTTAAAATAGTTCTCGCGCGAAAAATCCTGCTCTTCACGGTCTCAAGCGTGCATCCGGTAACTTCAACTATTTCCTGATATGACAGCCCGTTTGCATCTCGTAAAAGTAATGACTCTTTAAGTTCAGGTGTGAGTGTATTTATAGCCTCCATAAGCTCTTTTTGCAGCTCTTTTGAGCTTATGGATGTTAGTGGGTCTACAGCTTGCTTGTCTTCTATATCAAAGTCGCTGTTTTCATATCCTGCATTTATGGAGATAACGGTGACAGAGTTCATCCGCTCTTTTTTTCTGTAATGGTTTTTACAAAGATTTACAGCTATTCTGTATAGCCATGTGTATTCGTTTGATTGTCCTCTGAAATTGTCATATCCACGCAGCGCTTGAAGAAATGTTTGCGCCGTGAGATCAACCGCATCCTCATAGTTGTCCACCATGCGATAAACGAGGTTAAAGATGCTCTTCTCATATTTTTTGAAAAAGAGCTCGAAATCTGTCCTTATATTCTGTTTATCCCTGGCTTTAATAGTGTTCATTTTTTTATACTACATAGAAATTTTACCAGTTTTTACGTTTCTTTGCAAGTACATTTAGGGCTATTTAATCATTTTTTTCAAAAAAAGCAACCTTACGTTGCATAATTCGGCGCTTATCAAGTGTAAATCTTCAAACGAAGACACAACATTTAATAATTTTAAGCAAAACGTAAAGCATTTTAGCGCGATTTTCGTAATTTTTTGTCAAAAACCGCAGTTGTCATTCAACTTTGCATTAATTTTAACAAAAAATTACGAAAATCGCGCTAAAATAACTTAAAATTTTAATCAAACTTTTATAAAAGTTTGGATTCGTAAACTATATAACTTCGTACACCTACTTTACCAGCTCGCCGAATCTTGCGTTTATGGCGAGAGCCGGGTCTACCGGGACTTTGGCACGCTCTACATTTTCCGGGATACTGATAACCGGGGTCGGACGCAAGGTTTTTCCTGCAAATAACGGTAGCCATTCGCTTTCAACATTCAACATTTCGCTAGTCATTTCACGTATTTCATTTAATGTCAATTTCGCGGATGTGAGTGGGTCGAGTGCGCAGGCCTGCATTGCGGCTTCCGGGTCACCGGTTTTTGCAGCTATAACTGCCATACGTTGAGATATAATATTCGTCATATTCAAAGCAGCGCACTGTGGAGGCAAATCGCCGACAAATGACTTATGCAGTCCGGTCCCGTCAACAAAAACCGGCACCTCTACGCAACAATCGTTTGGAAGGTTAGTTATCATACCATCATTTATTAAGTTTCCGTTCAGCTTAAATGTGCGATTAAGCTCTATTGCCTCAATAATATAAGAGCCGTACTCAACGCTCCTCTTCGGCAACTCAATAGGCTCATCCTTTAAAACATCTTCGCCGGCGTATTTCTCAGCTACGAATTTACACCAATTATAGTATGCACCGGTCTCGCCGCCAAACCCAGGTTCATCACAATAAAGAGAAAGTCCAAGCTCATTTTTGCGAAAATAGGGCAAATATTCGGACAGATGTCCGGTGGATTCAGTCATAAAATAGCCGAAATGGCGAAAAACCTCACCGCGCACCTTTTCATTAGCATAATATTCTGCTTTCTCAAAACGCTCGCGCAATTTTGGATAAAGATCCTGTTTTTTGTGTTCAAGGCGCAAAAACCACCCCATATGGTTGATGCCGGCACAAAGGAAATCTATCTCTTCCTTTGGCACATCAGCGTATCCTGCTATTAAGTCAAGCGTGGTCTGCACGCCGTGACACAGTCCGACATACTCAATTCCGGTCTCGCCGAGCGCCCAGCAGACAGGAGCATTAGGGTTCACGTAATTTAAAAGCACAGCGCGCGGAGAAGAGTACTTTTTCATCTCATTAGCGATGTCAATCATTATGGGAATGGAGCGCAATGCGCGGAAAACGCCGCCAGGACCGAGAGTATCACCAATGCATTGGTCAACGCCGTATTTAAGCGGAACATAGACATCATGCTCGTAAGCTGCGATGCCACCAATCTGCAATGTAACAATAACATAATCCGCACCGCGAAGGGCATCAACTCTGTCAGTCGTTGAGTAAACATCAGCGTTTAACCCATTTTGCTTTATAACACGGTTTGCGAAATCTTCCACGTACTTTGTTTTGGTTCGCGTTGGCGCCATCAGCGCAAACTCCACATGTCCAATGCCCTCAATCCCCAGGATATCCAACATCAATGTCTTGCAAAAAACGACGCTGCCTGCGCCAATAATAGCAACTTTCATCATTTTACCTCCGAAAAAAAGGATTATATAAACATTATAGCTGTTTGTTTACACATTGTAAATAGAGAACTTTACATCTTTTATGGATATTTTTTTGTTTTTTTAAATGTGTGGCAGTGCAAGTTATACAATATTTTCAAATTTACGCATTTCTTCTATAAATAATTATATAATTTCATGAAAAACATGAAAAATAAGGGGGATATGTCAAGAAAATAACTTGCACGATTTGCCATAATATCGTATAATAATTAGATGGAGGAGTGTAGCAATATGAGGATAGCTTTTATCTCAGCAGAAGTTGTGCCGTTCGCAAAGACCGGCGGACTTGCGGATGTTGCCGGCGCTCTCCCCAAAGTTTTAGCTGAATGTGGACATGAAGTTATAGTCATAATGCCACATTATAAGCAAATTGACAATGAAAAATACGGCATCAAAAAGGTTACCGATACGCTTTCAATAAAGCTGAAAGATCATGAAATAGACATGACCGTCTGTGTGAGTGATGCTATTCCAAATGTGAAAACCTACCTTATAGGTAGCGGTGGACTCTTCTTTAGAGACGGAATCTACGGCCATAATGACGATGAGTATCGCTTTACTGCTTTCTGCCTTGGTGTTATGGAGCTTCTACCATTTATCGGTTTTAAACCGGATATCTGCCACGCTAATGACTGGCACACAGCGCTAGTTCCCACGTTTTTGAAGACAACATATAAAAATGACATGTTTTACGCGAAGACCTCCTCGGTTTTCACAATCCATAACCTCGCTTATCAGGGGCTTTTTGGTGAATATGTATTGGATATAGCAGGACTTCCACATGAGCTTTTTACACGCGAAAACCTTGAATTTTACGGAAGTTTTAATTTTTTAAAGGCTGGAATACTTTACAGCGATAAGGTTACGACAGTGAGCGAAACTTACGCTAAAGAGATTATGACCGAAGAGTATGGTGAGAAGCTGGACGGAATTTTAAAAACAAGGAAAGACGACCTTGTAGGGATAGTAAACGGTATAGATTATGATATCTGGTCGCCAAAAACCGATAGCTATATTGCAAAGAAATTTTCAATAAATGATGTTTCCTTAAAAAAAGAGAATAAGCGAGCATTACAAGAGCGATTTGGTTTTAAGATTGATGAGAATATTCCTCTGTTTGGGCTCGTTTCGCGGCTTAGCTGGCAAAAAGGGATAGATGTTTTAATTGAGAGTTTGAAGGGCATTTTAGCGGAAAAGGAGATTCAAGTAGTCTTTTTGGGAGCAGGTGATGAGAACTTAAAGCGGGAACTCGTAAAGCTTGCGAAAAAATACCCGCAAAAGGTGAGCGTGACATTTGACTTTGATGACCCGCTCTCTCATCAAATTTACGCCGGCAGCGACTTTTTCTTTATGCCGTCAAAATACGAGCCGTGCGGACTGGGACAGCTCATAAGTATGTCTTATGGTACACTGGTTATAGCGCGTGCAACCGGTGGACTTGAAGACACTGTGACTAATATAGATTTAGAGCGCGGTATCGCAGGGACAGGCGTGAAATTTGTTGATATGAACCATCTCGCATTGACTGATGCCATAAAACGAGCGCTGATGATTTATGCGAATAAGGATATTTTAACAGCGTCCATACAACACGCTATGAACGAAGATTTTAGCTTTGGCGTGAGCGCGGAAAAGTATATAAATCTTTATACTGCTTTAGACAAAAGTTAGCGATATACATAAATATAGTTTGATTTTTATGAAATTTGGATATATATATAAAGGTGAATAACGTTATAACAGTAAATTTTTACAACAGATGGCGACTAATTTGTATTGCCATGATGCTCATATGCTCTATTTTATTCGTTGGCGGATGCGGCGGATGTAATAAGAGCAAGAGGTCTATAGCAAGCGATGATAAAAAGCCCGGCAATGGTACTATATTTAACGTTGATTTAAATGATTACACTTTTGTCTTTCCTGCCTCTAGCGAAAGACACTTAAAGATTACGAGTAAAAAGGGGAAAGTTGAGGGCGAAAAAGGTCCGTATACGCTTAATGACATTACTGTCAGCGTGGTTGAAAAGGGCAAAGAAGTCGCGACCATTACTGCCAAAAATTGTAAAGCTGACATCACGGGTAATGTCGGAAACGCGAAAATCACAGGAGATGTTGTAATCTCAGCTATAGATAAGACAAATAAGATTACAATACTGACAGAAGAAGTTACCTGGAAGAGTGATAGCGACAAGCTTATCATGAAAGAATTTGAAATAGACCTTAATGAAAAAGGGCTTTTGCGCGCGAAAAATGGTGAGATCTCTACAGATCTGCGTTCGTTTAAGTATGACTCACCGAAATTGGAGATAGAATAAGATATGAAGAAGTTATGTTATTTATGCTTAGTGTTAATAGCTGTTATTGGTTTGTCTGCAAAGACTACCATTACCGCAAATAGCGGTGCTATTGACATGCATGATAATGGTAAAATTGAAGTAAAATTTACACAAAATGTTAATATGTCCGCAAGTGATTTCGGCACGTCGACATCTGATAGTTTGACCGCGAATTTTGACCAAAATGCTGAGCTTGAAGAGCTTAAAATAGATGGAAACGCGACAACAACTATGAAAATAACCGATAAGTCAGGCAATTCTTATGTGCTAAAGATTGAAAAATATTCTGTTACCAAAGCAGGTGAGCAGATTACCCTTGTTGATAAGGGTAATGGTTGGGTTAACATAACTAACGCGAGCGGTGACACGCAAAATATTATCTTAAAAGCGGGCAAGATAGTGGTAAACGGCGACCAGATTACGGCAACAAGCTCTCCGCGCATTACCGGTAAACTAGCGATGAATAGTGACATCACAACCATAAACGGTAAAGCAAATACCATTACTGCAATACTCGGTAAAGACTCAACCATAAATCTCGCCGGAGCAGCACAAGTCACAACAAAGTCAAACGACACACTGCAAAGTTCAAATATCGTTGCAAATAACATAGTTGTTTACCCATACGCAAGCGATGCGGCAAAAGCCACTGTCGGCAAGGAATTTAACTATGCGGTAGCTACCGGTAAAGTTAAATTTACAGCCAGCGTTAATAATGAACAGTCTACTAATATGCCGAAAAAACAGGCTTGGAATGGCGATTTGGGGATAATGAACTTTAACTTAAAGCAAAACTCAAATAAGCAAGTTGAGCAGATATTTGACCTAAAAGAGATTAAAAAACTTACTCTGGTTGACCGTGCGGACGCAACAGCTGACCCATACATAGATATGAATGTTCCAAACGGCACAGGTGTAGTTTACTTTAATATTGACAGCGAAGAGGGGAATTTAGACTATTGAGCGGAGTTGAAAGTTTAGCTGTAGAGCGTGAAGTATTGCATCCAAATGTCGGCACTTTGAGCTGTCACAATTTAGTGAAAAAGTACGGGCAGAGAACGGTGGTAAATGAAATCTCTGTTGACGTAAATCAGGGTGAAGTAGTCGGCATTTTAGGTCCGAATGGCGCAGGTAAGACCACAACATTTTATATGCTCGTTGGCATAGTTCGTCCAAATGACGGCAATGTTACATTGGGCGATGTTGATATTACTAAAAAAGCGATGTATGAACGTGCGCGCTATGGTTTGGGGTATTTACCTCAGGAGGCGTCTATCTTTAGAAAGCTCACTGTAGAAGACAATCTTCACGCTGTGCTTGAGTTTACAAAGATGTCAAAAAAGGAACGCAACGAGCGTGTAGAGGAGCTTTTAACGGAGTTTCGCCTTATTGACCGCCGTAAAGTTCATGGTGGACTGCTTTCAGGTGGTGAGCGTCGTCGTGTGGAGATTGCACGAACATTGGCATCTCGTCCGGCGTATATTTTGCTTGATGAACCTTTTACCGGCATTGACCCGATAGCGGTTGATGAGATTCAAGAAATAGTCTTAACCCTTAAAAATAAAGGAATCGGTGTGCTTATCACTGACCATAATGTGCGTGAGACACTGTCTATAACTGACCGTAGCTATATTGTCTTTGAGGGTAAGGTTTTGACTACCGGCACCTCTGAAGAGATTTTAAATGATGAGTTTGCTCGCAAGCACTATTTGGGGCAAGATTTCAACTTTTAGATTACGATGGTTTACGCGGGCTATAAAGTCCAAAATTTGATCAAAATTTGATCAAAATTTTAAGTTATTTGGGGCGATTTCCTAATCATTTCAACTAAACCTGAAATGATTAGGAAATCGCCCCAAATGCTTTAAGTTTTGTTTAAAATTATCAAGCGTGTGATTTCATTAATTGGCAATAACAATTTTATGATATTTACAACAAAGACGATCCCCCCCCCCCGTGCCATAATGTCACATACGAACAACTTCCTATCTACATTGGGTACTGTATTTCCATATTCATTTTTTGCCTAAAAAAATGTTCATTTTATCTCCTTATCAATAAAAAAACAATGTTTCATAAATTGCTTTTTTAAATAGCATATAGCAAAAAATGGACGAAAGGTAGGAAATATGGTATAATATAATGAATGGAAAATGTAACGGGGCAACAAAATATTGAGCAGAACATAGATGTCAGCAAATTCACCGGGCATAATGTGACTTTGCCGATATTTTCCGGTCCGCTTGATCTGCTCCTTTTTCTAATCCGCAGAGATAGGATGAATATACACGATATCCCTATTTCACAAATAGCAGACGAATTTATCCAATATCTTAATATGTGCGAAGAACTGAATGTGGAGATTGCCGCAGAGTTTTTAGTCATGGCGTCAACGCTCCTTGAAATAAAGTCCAGAATGCTCCTTCCAAAGCCGCCAAAAGAGATTGACGACACAGATGAAGAGCAGGAAGACCCGCGCGCCGAACTTGTTAAAAAACTCCTTGAATACCAACAGTACAAACAAGCGGCAGAGCGTTTACGCGAGCTTGAACAGGATGAAAAACTCCGCTTCCATCGTCCGGATATCACACAAACTATCGACATTGAAAAGCCCGACCCACTACTTTACGGCGATCCTAACGTTTTAACACTCTGGCAAGCGTTGCAGGAAATATTGTCACGCGCTGAGAGAAAAGCAGAAGAGATAGAAGGACGTGAGATTAAACGCCCAAAGATTACTATCAGGCAGCAGATGTTGTACATTTTAAAGCTGTTAGACGAGGCGGAAGGAAAGAAGATATCATTCCTCTCTATTTTTACCGACGAGGACGATACAGCGCGAACTATGCGCTACAAAACCGATATTATCGTAACTTTCTTGGCGCTTTTGGAGCTTATGCGCGTTGCGCGCGTTAAAATAAAACAGACAGAAGTTTTCGGCGATATTTTTATCATCGCACGTGATTGATTTTGCAGTAAAAGGAATAGAATAAAAAATGTTAGAAGAGCTAAAACAACTTATTTGTGAACTTAATAAAGCGCTCCCGAAAGAGGGGCTAGTGACAATGACCTCGGGCAATGTTTCGGGACGTGACCCGAAAAGCGGGTACATCGCCATCAAGCCGAGCGGCATCAGCTTTGATGACCTCACGGCAGACGATATCGTTATTTTGGATGCGAACGGGCAAGTTATTGAGGGAGAACTTGCACCCTCTGTTGATGCTCCTACTCACCTTGTGGTGTATAGAAAACGCGCAGACATTAACGGCATTATACATACGCACTCAAATTACGCTACTAGCTTCGCGGCTGTCGGACAACCTATTCCGGCGGTGTTGACCGCTATTTGCGACGAGTTTGGCGGCGATATACCGTGCGGACCATATTGCCAGATCGGCGAAGAACAGATAGGTGAAGCGATAGTTGAATATATCGGTAATTCCCCGGCTATTTTGATGCAAAACCACGGCGTTTTTACGGTCGGCGCAACACCTGAAAAGGCATTAAAAGCCGCAGTGATGGTCGAAGATGTGGCAAAAACCGTGCATCTCGCCATGCAAAAGGGCACACTCATCCCCATACCAAAAGAGGAAGTGGAACGCGCGCACAGACGATACGTTGAAAAGTATGGGCAGAAATAATGGGAATCACACTTAAAGAGCTTTTTGAAAATATTCCGCACGAGCTGATGGTCAAAGGCGACACCGAGATCAGCGGCATCTGCTATAACACGAAAGATATCGCGCCGGGCGACCTCTTTGTATGTTTGAAGGGGGAACACGTTGACGGACACGACTTTATAGAGCAAGCGCTAAAAGCGCGAGCAAAGGGCGTGCTTGTGCGACATAAAAAATATATCCCAAAGGGCGTGGCAGGCGTTTGCGTGAAGGACACAAGGGTAACATTGGCGGACATTTCCGCGAAATTTTACGATTATCCGTCTCAAAAACTGAATCTTATCGGCGTAACCGGAACAAACGGAAAAACCACGGCGACCACGCTGATTTATACTATTTTAACACGCGCCGAGATTCCGAGCGGACTTATCGGCACCATGTGTTGGCGCGTTCTAGATACCGAACATAAAAGCGTTCATACAACCCCGCAGGCCGTGGAGCTGCAAGATATGCTTAGTCAAATGGCGGAAAGCGGTGTTGATACCACTATTATGGAGGTCTCTTCGCACGCGCTCAGCTTAAGTCGCGTGACAGGTTGCGCTTACGATATAGTCGCGTACACGAATCTAACGCAAGACCACCTTGATTTCCATAAGAATATGGACAATTACCTGCTCGCAAAGCTCACGCTCTTTAAGGACAAGACCCTGCACAAGCCCGATGCTATAGCACTTGTAAACGCGGACGATCCCTTTGCAGAGGATTTTTTAACCGGCTTTAGCGGCAAAAAATACACTTACGGTATAGAGAATGACGCTGATTTTCGCGCAACAGATATCAAGCTTTCAACAAGCGGCACACGCTTTACCTTGGTTCATGCCGAAAAAAAGACGAAAATAGAGATAAAACTCCCCGGAACGTTCAATATCTACAACTCCCTTTTGGCTATTGCCGCAGCAAATTTGCGTGGCGTGGAAATAGAAAAAATAGCGGGGATTATTCGCGATATTCCTCCTATTGACGGCAGATTTGAAGCAGTCAACGTGAAAAATAGCAAGGGCAAACCGTCGGTAATCGTTGATTACGCACACACTCCGGACGGTTTGGAGAAGATTTTGCAGTCGGCTGAGAGCATTGCTCCAGGTAAAGTGAGTTTGGTCTTTGGCTGTGGCGGCGACCGCGATAGGACAAAGCGGCCGAAAATGGCGGCTATTGCTGAAAATTACGCGCGTGAGATAATCGTCACCTCCGATAACCCCCGTTCTGAGGACCCTGCGACGATTATCGACGAAGTTTGCACAGGTTTTTCCGCTGATGGCCTGAAAAAGATAGAAAAAATAGTTGACCGTAAAGAGGCGATTTTTAGAGCTATTGAGCGCGCTGCAGAAGGGGATTTGGTGGTTTTGGCTGGCAAAGGGCATGAGGATTATCAGATATTTGCCGACTGCACAATACATTTTGATGACCGCAAAATGGCGGCTTTAGCGTTGGAGTCACGAAAATGACGAAAAGAGCGGTGATTTTGTTATCCGGCGGGCTTGACAGCGCCACAGTTTTGTATATGGCGCGCGAAATGGGCTATGAGCTTTACCCTCTGACCATCTCCTACGGACAACGGCACTCTCGCGAGATAGAGAGCGCAAAAGCGGTGGCAGCGACCATTGAAGTGGCAGAGCATAAGTTTATCGACATTAACCTCTCAAATATCGGCGGAAGCGCGTTGACTGACAAAAATATCGCTATGCCGCTAGATACCCCGCGTGAGAAAATTGGCCACGACGGTACGCAAGTGCCGGCGAGCTATGTTCCGGCTAGAAACCTGATATTTTTATCTATAGCGCTCTCTTACGCTGAGGTTATCTCTGCCGATGCTCTTTTTATTGGTGTGAACGCTGTTGACTACAGCGGATACCCTGATTGCCGTCCCGAATTTTTAGAATCATTCAAAAAAACCGCAATGCTCGCTACTGCCAGTCAATGGAATGGCGAGATAATTGCACCACTGAGCGGCATGACAAAGGTGGAGATAATAAAAAAAGGACTATCTTTAGGGCTCGATTACTCACTAACATGGAGTTGCTATTTGGGCGGCGTCACTCCCTGTGGTCGCTGTGAAAGCTGCATCTTGCGCGAAGCAGCATTTGACGAAGTTCAAACTTTTCCAAAAGGTTTGACTTCGTAATCTAAACGTAAACCCTCGCTTTGGCGGGTGTACATCTCGTAGTAGTTGCTGTTTAAGTCGTTCATGAGGTCTGCGTGGTTACCCTGTTCAACTATATTTCCATCTGAAATCACAAGTATAGTGTCGGCGTTTTTAATAGTCGAAAGGCGGTGCGCGATAACAAAGGTCGTGCGCCCCTCCATCAAATTCTCCATTGCGTTGTGGATAATCATCTCGCTTTCCGTATCTATAGCGCTCGTTGCCTCGTCCAAAATAACAATTTGCGGATTTTTAAGCACAGCGCGCGCTATGGCTATTCGTTGCTTTTGCCCGCCCGAGAGCTTTACGCCGCGCTCACCGATTTCCGTATCGTAGCCATTAACCAGTTCGCGAATAAACTCATCGGCGTTGGCGATTTTAGCAGCCTCAACTATCTCCTCATCGGTTGCGCCGTCACGCCCAAAGCGGATATTTTCCATCACGCTTGTATTAAAGAGAAAAGTGTCCTGCAGCACGATGGCGATATGCTTTCTAAGCTCGCTCTGTAAAATATCCTTCACGTTCACGTCGTCGATCATGACATCGCCGAGGGTCGCGTCATAAAAGCGCGGAATAAGGTTCACAAAGGTTGTCTTTCCTGCGCCGCTTTTGCCGACTATTGCCACAGTCTCACCGGGATAAGCCACGAGGTTGATATTTTTCAGCACCATATCGCCGGTATCGTACTTAAAAGAAACATTGCGCAGTTCGACTTTGCCGTTTACCTCTTCCAAAGTTTCCGGCTCCAGCGGGTCAATAACAGACTCCATCTCGTCTAAGACCTCAAATATTCTCTCGCCGGCAGCGGTTGAGCGCTGAATACTGTCAAAAAAGTGGAAAATACTCCCGATGGGCGAATAGAAAACACCAACGAACGAAAGACAAACGTAGAGATTTCCTACCGTGAGCGTGTCGCGGAAGATAAAATATCCGCCGACTGTAAGCACTATCAGCGTTCCCAAGGAAGAGAGTAGCCCCATGCCGGAGCCAAAAGAAGACCAGAGGAGCATGGCTTTAATATTTAGATCTCGCACATCAAGCGAATCTTTTTCCACATCGCTAAGCTCTTTTTTTTCACGGTTAAACGCCTTTATCACCCTTATTCCCGAAAGGTTATCTTGAAGTTTTCCGTTCAGCGCGCCTATCATATTGCGGATGGAGCGATAAATTTTCTTAATTGTTCTGTTAAAAAAGAAGGTGCTGACAGCAAAAATCGGGATAGGTATAAGCATATAGAGCGCGACTATGTGATTAATATCCCAAACATAATGAAAGGCGAGCAGCATACCCAAAATGCCCATGAGCAGCACATCGAGACCGTGCTCTATCATACGCTCTACCTGTTCGACATCTGAGGTTACGCGTGACATAAGGTCGCCGGTCTGCTTGCTGTCGTAATAATTGACAGACAATTTCTGATATTTCTCGTAAATTCTCGTTCTGAGTGAGTGGAGGAGCTTTTGCCCGGTCATATGAAGAGTATAAGTGCGCACCCAGCTGATGACCGCAAGCGCTAAATAGATAAGCGCCAGGATAATAATAACATTCCAAAACTCTGCTTGGAGCTTATTTTTAAAGACATCGTCTATAAGACGTCCGATATACCTTTGCGGCTGCAACCCCAAATATGTGCTGAGCGCCATACAGCAAAAGCCGAGCACGACTATATGCCAATACGGTCTTATCCACATCACGAGCATCTTTATAAATACGATGCTCTCACCAAATGTCTTTTTCTGCTCGTCCGCGCCGCGCCTTAACCTTCCCAATCCATGCATTATACTTTAATTTCTCTCGTTTTGATTTTATGATATCTTTTAAATCTACTTTTAAAGATACCCTATATTTACTGCAATTTAATTATACCACACGTGAAGGGAAATTACAAGAGCAATTGCGCGTTAATTTAGCGGTCTCATACCAACTGACTCGTAAGTGCGGACGAAATTTTGGTCGTCAGCAGTATTAAATTCCTTATCGCGTCCGGCGGAAACCAGTTTTAGACCTTCGGGAACAAGCTCAAATCTTATTTCAGTCTCATAAATATCTAATAAGTGTTTATAGTAATATAGCGCGTAAATATCTTTTAGCCACGCAATGTATTCACTAAGTTCTGCTTCATTTATCGGAATGCTTCCCGTCATTTTCGGCTTAAATGTGCTGTTTTTTACCGTTTGTACTTCATATTTTTCAAGTCCATATGGCACACTGTAATACTTTTCCAACAGCGCGGCATTAGCATTAAAGCTCCGAACGACCTTGTCCCTTTCGCTCAGTGCGCTGTACCGCTCTTTATATCCTTCGTAAATATCTTTATCAAAGCTCTGCATCGTGCGCAATATATGAACCGGCATACCAAGCCAAGAAAGTATGTCCAAACTATCATTATTATCCAAGATTGCTTCAGCCCTGTCCAATTCGTCATTTAGCAAGTAGATGTAAAGGTCGCGCACATGCAAATAGTAGTCTTCTGCTAAATTTTTCCCATCAACAACAGCGCTTAAAAAGGCGGAGGGGTCATAGTAAAGTGCGCGGCAATATTTGTCCCCGTCTTTGTCCAGCCAAACCAACCTTTTCATTAAAAAATCGTCGCGCTCTTTGCTGGTATTGAAGGAATTGATATCCGATTTAGAAAATTTGCTATCCTTAAAGCCAAAGATAAACTCATAAAGCGTAACGTGCTCAAACTCACGCAATTTAGTCAAAGAGAACTCCGTGTATCCGCTATTTTTCAAAAAATCAGAATCATGCTGAAACTCGTATAACATTTGGTCTTCATGCTCGCACAATATCACGTATCGCGTAGCTTCGTCATACCCTTTTCTAAACTCCGGGGAAAATTGCTTGATGATTATTGATTTACCGTCCTCTGCTGTGGCTATTGTCTTTTTGTCTGTAAATTGCGGAATTTTAGAGCCACCACCATACGCTTCATCTACGGTAATGCAGAGTAAACGCAAAGAAAACAGCGCCATAATTATGATAAATAAAATGTGTCTTAGTGAGTTCATCTTTATATTTCCTATAATTTTTATTATACCACACACGCCGGAAATTTACAAGAGAATTTAAAGCAAATCTTCATGGTCGCTCTCTTTGACGCCATGCTCTTTAAGCACTTTTATTATCTCTCTGCTGTTGAATTCCAATTCTAGCGTTAAATACATAAATACAGTCATACTGTCCGGGTTTTTACGTTTTAGCTCTTTTATACGCTCGTTCAGTCTAATATTATTTTTAATCGCGATATCTAAAAGCGTAATCTTTTTATCATATTTTTTTGCAAGATAATTCGGGTCTGCTCCGTATTTGAGCAAAATATTCACCGCGTCTATATCGCTTGTTTTAACAGCAAAATGCAGCGGCGTATCCCCACCATGTTCAACATTAGGATTCGCGCCGTTTTCAAGCAAAAGGGTGAGTATTTCATGATTGTTAACCGCTAAAAATATCGGTAAAACCTTTTCGTCATGGTTTTGTGGTAAGAATGGATATACGCCACGCACAAATTCAATATAATACGTGCGCCATAAACTGTCAGAATAGCTTACCTTTGTGTTCACAAATTTCGGATTGCTTTTTATTCTCTTTTCCACGTAAAAATAGTCGCTTTCTGCTATCATTTTGCCATGGACGTATGGGATCAAGTTATATGCCGCGTATGCCATGTTAAAGACGACAAAAACTATTAAAACTATAAGCGCTATTTTTAGAACACTCTCATGAGCTTTTTTCATTTCTTTGCTTCCTCTTTCGGTAAGGCAGGTATGAGGACGCTATAACGCAAATATTCGGATTTTTTGCCCTTATATTTCGCGGTATACTTAAAGGTCAGTTCGGTCACGTCGCCCGATATACTGTAGAGCACCTTGGATTTATTTTCGCCAAAGATGGTATCGGTCAGCTCAAAAGGATAATATTGCGAGTTTTTATATATGTCAAAGTCGACCAAATTGCCGGCACGATGCTCTATTGAGTACGGCTTATAGGAGAGCATAACATTGTACAGTTCCATACGGGCGCGCGTCCTCTTGCTCTGTTCTCGGCTACCACAAAAACAGGGAAAGAAAAAATACAAAAAAACAGACAATATAAAACCGTACACGAGGTATTTTAAAAAGACTTTCTTTATAATCATTGTCCTGCCTCCTCTGATGTTGCCACACGGGCGACATCGTCAGCTGTGCCAAATTTCTTGTCAACGCCCGCTGATATTGCCTTTAAACCGTCCTTTAAAAGCGTAAATTTTATCTTTGTTCCGTAAACATCGACCAACTCACCCTCGCTTTTATAACCTTCCACAAAAGCTATCCATTGCAAATACTCTTTCAGCTCTTCCGCGGTTGTCGGGAGTTCTCCCGCTATTTTCGGACGTTCAAGCTCCGGTTTTAACGGATATTTTTTATACTCTTTACTTCTGGCATTCTCTTTTGCTGTATTGAGCGCGAGCGCGCGAAAAGTTTTTACTTGCGTGAGCTTTTCCGAAACTTTTGTTGTGTAATTTTCGAGCAATTTTTCATTTTGCACGCTCCTCGGCTTTATATCATCTTCGCCGTGAAATGGAATAATTTCCGTGCCATACACCCACATTCCGTCATACGAAAATGCGAATGCCAGCACGTTTTCATGGTCATTGCGAGACAATTTCACTTGAGAGATACTATTTCCGTGTTTGTCCTTAAACTCCGGCATTACCACATATGTTTGGTCTTCTGTTATTGTCTTATTATCCGGGGATTTCTTGTTTTTGCTTAAAAAATCCGCGTAATCGTCCGCGAACGGTTTAACTTGTGTAAGCGCAAACTCTTGCGTTCGTTTGCTCCTTGCGCCCTCAAATTCCTCTGCTGTCCTGTCTAGCAGGGGAAAAAGTATTCCAAAAGGCACGCCAAAGCCGACTATCGCCCCAAATATCACAGAAAGTATCTCATGTTTAGCTATTTTCATCATCTAAAACCTCCTGTTTAGCAAGTGGCACAATTTTCGTATTATGCACGCACATGCAGAGCATAAAGAAGATAAAACCCGGCAAGAAAAAAGTCGGAAAAAAAAGAATATAAAACATTCCCAAGCTCAAAAGACCTTCAAATCCCGATTGTCCGGGTATATTTATGCTTATTATGGAAAAAGCGAGCAATATATTTATTATAAACAAGACGTTGTAGAGAATATGTGCGATCTTGAAGTTATTAATCGTTTTTGCAGACATAAACTTTGCGCTAAAATACAGATAAAGTAATAACCCGCTAAAGCAAAGAATGAGTAAAATCGGTAAAAACCAAATAGGAGCTTCCGGAAAAAGCATATCGCCCATAAACAGAAATGAAACTATATACAGCGCCATAACACCTATAACGCAACGGATAAAATATAAGTTTTTCATTTTTTTACGCCATATAAAGAGAAACGCAGGCAAAACGATTAAAAGGAGCGTGTATATTGCATAAAATGGTAGAACATCGCTCTCAAGCCCTCCAAAAATTAGCGCGCCAAAATATATTATTACTGTTAAGAGATAAATGGCAATTAACAAATACGGCAATATTCGGTAAAACTTCCGTTCAATGCTCAGTAGCTCATTATTTTCGCTCTTTAGTTCATATTTTTTAGGATTTGTCCTCATCTTATAAACAAAAAAAGCGGCGAATACAACAATTATCGCCAGCTTTCCGCCAACTCCAATTATATAATCAAAAAGTAAGCTTGCAGCGATTAAAGCCGCAAAACAGGCGGCTAAATATGGCAGTATTTCGTAAACTTTTCGTTCAATTTCGAGCATTTTATCGTTTATTATTTTCTGTTTTATTCTGCGAAAATAAAGCACGAAAAATGCTATAATTACTGCAAGTTGAATTATCGCGCTAAAACCCTCTTCAAATGACATCTTTAGGGCAATAACCATGATAAGACACGCTGTCAGATAAACAGGTAAAAGTTTTGTCTTAATCACAGCTTTTTTTATGTTTTCGCTCATTCCGCTTCACCCCCAACATTTCCGCCCTGCTCTTTGTCATCATTTTCAGCAAATAATTCTCTTTCTGCCAATGGTTTTATTTTAACGTTATGCACGCTTGCGCAAAGCATAAAAAGAGCAGACCACGACAAGTAAGCAACAAGTAAAAGTGATATACTAAACATCACTAACAATAAAAACCCGTCGGTTGTCATAGGCATGTGGCGAGATATTATTTTGAAGAACTCATACGAAGGTAGCATATAGTCCGGGGATATAGCAGGTCTATCATATAATGTTATTATAAATAGTATTGACTTATATATTTGATACCCAATATGAACGGTTATCACAATAGATGCTGTCAGAAGAAGGGAATATAAGACATTTAATAGTGTAAAGAGCTTTTTCGTTTGTTTAAGTAGAAAGCGCAAACTAAAGAGCAGATAAGTCAAAAAAACAACTAACGCAATAAGTGCCTGTGGCAAATTCGGGAACAAATTGTGGGAAAAAGGAGGGGAAAACAGTAAAAAATATCCTGCTATAAATAACACTACAATTCCTATTACGCAAAAAATAAAATAGATACTTTTTATCTTGTTACGCAATAAAAAGAGTATCCACGGCAGAATAACTATTGCTAATAATATAGCTGCTATACTTATATCAAAGCTGCTGTCTTCTATCATGTCTTTAACAAACATATACAAAACCGCCATACTTATCAAAAGGTAAACCGCCATAAATACATATAAAGCTATATTACAAATTATCTGAGGGATGTTCTTTTTCATCTTATTTCTCTCATATTTTGAACAAATATATACAAAAACGCTATACTCGCCACAAGTTAATTATGCGGATATAGATATAAAGCAATATTAAAAATAAAGCGATAATGCTAATTATCTGCGGATTGCTCTCTTTCGTTATTTTTTTCATTCCTTATTTCACTTTGACAAACTGAAATTTGTCGCATTCTCTGACTATAAAAATTTGAAGCGAGGTTAATGTTCCAAAATACACTTATATATAAAGGGAGAAAAATATTCTGAGATAAATTGCTTGAATGTATCCTTGCTTAATACGATATTGGCAGCAGGAACCGATATGTTCTCACCGTTTTCAGTCCGTAAATAAATAATTTTTAATCGTCCGCATGCCCAACTAACCGGCGTAGCGGAATCATACGAAATTGCATCATTGATATCCCGCCAGAGATCGTCGGGAATGCTTTCAGTGGTCTGCAAAAAATGATCCAGTTCCGCAAGAAGCGCCTTCCCATCTTCGCGCTCTTTTTGATAATTCATAGACATTTACCATATCCTCCACGTTTTCAAATTCTAATTTTTCGGTTAAATATAAACATCATCTTTTACCCATTTATTTTATAATCAATAATACTCTCTGACAAAAACTATGTCGTCAGCAGTGCCGAAAATTTTGTCATACCCTGCTGATGTTGCCTTTATACCTATATTAGGAATTATTTCTACTTTTATCTCAACGCCGTAAATATCTAATCGATTATTGTTAGGCGCATAAAAGAAATCAAGCCAGATAAGGTATTTCGAAAGCTCATCTTCTGTCGTTGGTAATCTACGCTTTAACTTTAACTCTTTTGCTTTTTCGTCAGCAATGTAAGTTATTTTATCAAAATATGTAGTATAGCGCGTCAATATCGTATATTTCGTCTTCTTAAAATTATTTGCGTCCTCCTCAAGAGCCATTTTTGCCTGTTCCCACTCTGTGTTTAGCTCTTTTGCATTGGCAATATCTGCAAAGTCAAGCAATCTTAAATACAACGCTACTAGTTTATTGTCAGAAATAAGCTCATACCTATCAGTAATGTCATATCTCTTGATGTCATTTTCAATATATTCAATATATATATCACTAACTGCTATTACATACTCTTTTAGTCGAGTAAGTACGGCAACATCAGCAGCATAATTTTTTTCCAAATAATCTTGAAGTTCAGGTACATCATATTTTTGCTTCAAATACTCTTTGAAATCAGGTTCTTCATATCTATTATAAATCTCAATAACAAACTCATCATAAATTTTGTGTGATTGATAAGCATCATAATCTGCATAAAACTCAGTAATATTTAGCGGCTGATATGCCGTGCTTCCACAGAATTTTCCTTCATCTTTATCAACCCAAACAGTTTGATCTATAACAAGTTCTTTAATTGGTCTCTTGTAGATATCAGTCGTCCCATCAGGACAAATAGAAATGAAATTAAAATTATACGAAATAAACCTTTTATAATCTTGAGCTTTAGTTATAGTCAACGTATAATTGTCTTTATGGTTACTAAAAAAATCTTTCAAGTGATAGAACGCATAGAGTATATGGGTTTTGTCCTCGCAAAGCAAAACATAAGATACAGATTTATTATATGGTATACGCTCTTTTGCAGGTATAGGCGGTGCAAATATTTCTCCGGAAATAGCATGTCCAATCGGCCCGGGACCATCATAAGGACCTTTAGGACCTCTAACGGGCGGCAAAGATGGGAAACGCCGAAACAAATCTTTAAACGAATAATCTCTGCTACGTTGCTGTATATAAAACAAAGTTCCGTCGTCAGCAGTTATGGGGATGGGTTCACCCAACAAAAACGAAGCATCTTCTCTATTGTCAAGAAGTTTATAATCTGCAACATCTCTGGCTATACACAGTGTCGAAACTATAGCCAGCAATAAAAAAATCGCGATTTTTCGGTTAAACATAAAATTTCTCCTTTAACGTTTGCGGATTTTAGTGAAAAAAGACGCAACTCGCCCTAAGAAACGCTTATAATACTTATGGGCACCTCTAAAAACCTCATTTACGCGGGTTTGCGGCTATTTTTCCGTGATACTTTGTCCAATATATTATTACATAACACGCTTAGTATGCGCTAATATATTGTTCGCGTCTCACGAAAAACTATCTCGCACACCAACGAGAAAGCAGGTTTTTAGAGATACCCTTATATTATAGCATATTTCCTATGAAATTCACAGAAATTTCAAAGAAAAACCGAAAAGCCAACGATATTTGAACGAAAATTAAAGAAACGAGAGCACAGCGGCAGTCATTTCACTTGTGCTTAGCGGTTTTTTATCGCTGCTACCCAAGATGTCTGCAGTCCTGTCCCCGCGCGCTAAAACCTTTTGTACGCTCGATTCAATTGCTCGACTCTCTTCCTTTAAGCCAAAGGAGTGGTCAAGCATTAACGCTACAGAGAGGATGGTCGCGAGTGGGTTTGCCACGCCTTTCCCTGCGATATCCGGCGCAGAGCCGTGTATCGGCTCGTACATACCGAGCGCGCTTGCGCCGAGTGATGCCGAGGCCTGCATGCCGATAGACCCCGTTATCTGCGAGAGTTCGTCCGAGAGGATGTCGCCAAAGATATTTGAAGTCACGATAACGTCAAACTGATACGGATTTTTGATAAGCTGCATTGCCGCGTTATCAACGAGCATATTGGAAAACTCAATATCCGGGTATTCGCTCGCCACGCGCTCTGCAACCTCACGCCAAAGTCGCGAGCTTTCCATAACATTTGCCTTGTCTATGCTCGTCACTTGTTTTTTTCTCTTCCCGGCTATCTCAAAAGCAGCACGGCAAATACGCTCTATCTCCGTCACGCTGTACTCTTCAGTGTCGTATGCCGTGTCGCCTGCACGCCCGCTCTTGCCAAAATAAAGACCGCCGGTAAGCTCGCGAACAATCATGATATCAAAGCCGCGGTTCACTATTGTGCTTTTCAGCGGACAAGCATCGATTAATTCCTCAAAGAGGACAGAGGGGCGCAAATTGGTGTACAGCCCAAGCGCCGAGCGGATGCCGAGCAGCGCCTTTTCAGGGCGCAAATGCCCGGGCAGAGCATCCCATTTCGGACCGCCGACCGCGCCTAAAATTACGCTGTCGGAATTTTTGCACCCCAAAATCGTCTCTTCGGGCAAGGGAATGCCGACTGTGTCAAGCGCGATTCCTCCTGCCAAATATTCGGTATATTCAAAGGTATGTCTGTAGATTTCGCCGATGCGGCTCAAGATCTGCGTGGCGCTGTCTACTATCTCCGGTCCGATGCCGTCACCCTTTAAAAGCGCTATTTTGTAATTCATCGCAGTTTCCCCTCTCTTGCCATCGCCACCAGTCCGCCGGCTTTCACTATCTCCTCCAAAAAGCTCTCGGGAGGGGCAAAAGCATACTCTTTGCCTTGCGTTACATTTATAAGTTTGCCTTGCGTTAGCTCAACCGCCAGCTTATCGCCGTCGTTAATCTCTTCCGCTGCCTGCTCATGTTCCAAAATAGGCAAGCCGATATTTATCGCGTTTCTATAAAATATTCGCGCGAAACTCTTGGCAATTATAATAGAGATTCCGCTCTCTTTTATGACCAGCGGGGCGTGTTCACGGGAAGAACCGCAACCAAAATTAACGCCTGCGACCATGATATCGCCCGACTCCACTTTGTTTAGGTAATCGGCATCGATGTCCTCCATCGCGTGCTTTACCAGTTCGCGCTTGTCGCTTGAGTTCATGTAGCGCGCCGGGATTATAACATCGGTGTCCACATTATCACCGTATTTTAAAACTTTTCCACTCAAAATCATCTTACAAAACCTCCCTCGGGTGCGAAATTTTTCCGGTAATCGCGCTTGCCGCAGCAACGAGCGGACTTGCCAAATACACCTCAGATGTAGGGTCGCCCATCCTGCCGACAAAGTTGCGGTTCGTGGTCGCAACAGCTCTCTCACCACTCCCCAAAATGCCCATATGTCCGCCCAAACAGGGCCCGCAAGTCGGAGGCGAGATGAGTGCGCCGCTCTCTAAAAAGATGTCCCATAGCCCCAAGTGCATGGCCTCACGCCAAATTTTTGGCGTTCCGGGGATTATCAGCACGCGCAAACTGTTGGCGATTTTCTTGCCTTTTAAGATTTCCGCAGCTTGGACTAAATCCTCTAATCGTCCGTTAGTGCAGGATCCGATAACCACTTGGTCGATTTTTACCTCGCCAATATTTTCAAATGTCCTCGTGTTTGAAGGCAGATGCGGAAACGCTACAGTCGGCTCTATTTGGCTTAAATCTATATCAAAGGTTGCCAAATACTCCGCGTCCTCGTCACTATAGAGCGCAAGCGGCTCTTTTGCGTTTGCCTCACGTAAAAACTCTCTCGTCTTCTCGTCAACCGCAAAAATGCCGTTCTTCCCGCCTGCCTCGATTGCCATATTGCAGATGCAGAGGCGGTCGGAAACAGAGAGCGTGGAAGCGCCTGAGCCGGTAAACTCCATAGATTTATAGAGTGCGCCGTCAACGCCGATCATGCCGATAATGTGCAAAATGAGATCTTTTGCGGTTGCGTAATTTTTAAGCTCGCCGCTAAGGTTAAACTTTATGCTCTCCGGTACTCTCAGCCAAATCTTGCCGGTCGCGGCGGCGACTGCCATATCGGTTGAACCAACGCCTGTCGCAAAGCTTCCGAGCGCGCCATACGTGCAAGTGTGGCTGTCTGCGCCGATAACGAGATCTCCTGCCGTCACCAGCCCCTTTTCCGGGAGCAACACATGCTCAATACCGCAATTTCCACCCTCAAAAAAGTTCACAACCTCATATTTATGCGCAAATTCACGGCATTTTTTACATTGATTAGCGGATTTTATGTCCTTGTTTGGTGAAAAGTGATCCATAACGAGCGCTATCTTTTCTCGGTCAAATACTGTAGAAACATTTAGCCGTGAAAACTCGTCAATAGCTATCGGGAGTGTGGCATCGTTTGCCAGCACCAAGTCAAGGTCAGCTAAGAAAATCTGCCCGGGTTTTACCTCATCTCGCCCCATGTGGCGCGCTAATATTTTATTTGATATTGTCATTCCCATTTTATGCTTTCACTCCCTCATCTTTTTCGTCCAATGCGAGCTTATACTCGATAGAGTCGATTAACGCCTGCAAACTCGCGCCGATAATGTCTTCAGAAACGCCGATAGTCGTCCACGTGTGGTGGTCGTCGCGGCTCTCGATGAGCACGCGAACCTTGGCAGATGTCGCAAAACTCTGCTCTATCACCCTCACCTTATAGTCGGACAAATACATATTATTTAAGTTCGGGTAAAAGACGGTAAGCGCCTTTCTGAGCGCTAAGTCAAGGGCATTTACCGGGCCGTTTCCGCTCGCGGCCGTCATCTCGCTTTTATCGCCGACATTAACCTTTATCATTGCGGACGCGGTCATATCGTCATTTGGCGGCGGAAATTCGCCGCTCGTTTTGTAAAACACAACATCAAAATAGCTCTTATGCCGCCCCAACATCTGCTTGACAAGCAGCTCAAAACTTGCGTCAGCTGCCTCGTATTGGAAGCCGAAATGCTCCAAGTCCTTTAATTTTTTAACAATTCTCGGCAGCTCTTCGGAATCTTTTGCGACATCCGGCGCAAACGGTTTTATCTTTTCTAACACCGCGCTCTTGCCGCCAACTTCAGACACCAAGAATTTCCGTTCATTGCCCACCTTCTCCGGCACAATATGCTCAAATGACGAGGGGTCTTTTAATACGCCGTCAACGTGCATACCTGCCTTGTGCGCAAACGCGCTACGCCCGACAAAGGGGCGATTATGCTCCAAAATTATGTTTGCGGTTTCAGCGATTTTGTTCGCGGAATCCATAAGCTTGTGCAAATCTCCGTCGCAAGGTAAACCCATTTTGAGCGCGATATTTGGAATGATACTGCTGAGATCCGCGTTACCGCACCGTTCGCCAAAGCCGATAAACGTCCCTTGCACGCCGACTGCTCCGGCCTTGACTGCCATCAAGGTATTTGCGACCGCGCAACCGCTGTCGTTGTGCATGTGCGCCGAGATCTCGACATTCGGAAAAGCGTTCACGACCGCGCTCGTTATCTCAAAAATCTCAAAGGGAAGCATACCGCCGTTAGTCTCACAAAGGCAAACGCTGTCCGCGCCGCTTTCCGCCGCAACCTTAATAACCTTCATGGCATAAGCGCTGTCCTGCTTAAAGCCGTCGTAAAAGTGTTCGGCATCAAAGATGACCTCTTTACCGAGCGACTTTAGATACTTTATGCTGTCTGCCACCATTTCCAAATTATTTTCCGGCGTGGTTTTTAAAATATCGGTCACGTGTTTAATCGAGGATTTGCCAAAAATGACCACACAATCAGTCTCTGCTTTGAGGAGATTTTGCATATTCAAGTCGTTTTCTGCGAGTTCGTCTTTTCGTCTGGTGCTGCCGAAAGCGCAGATTTTAGCGTTTTTCAGCTCAATATTTTTAATCTCTGCAAAAAACTCCAAATCCTTAGGGTTTGACCCGGGGTTGCCTCCCTCAATGTATGACACGCCAAAGTCGTCCAAGATTTTCGCCACCTTTAGCTTGTCATTCACAGAAAAGGAGATCTCGCCGCTCTGCAACCCGTCGCGCAGCGTTGTGTCCAGTATAGTTATTTTTTTAGCCATTTTTTTAATCCTCGATATATGATAAGGGGAGTAAGAGATAAAGAGAGGGGTATCTCTCAAAACCTGCTTTGCTTGTATTTGCGAGATAATTTTGCGAAAGACCACGGACAATATATTAAACGCATACTTTTTTTATCGGTTAAATCTACAACCACATTAGCCAAATTTCTTATGGCGGCGTGGGTTATCTGCCATTTTAATCTAAAAAATTCAACAAATGACCGGGTGAACCGATAGTTTAATCAGCACACATTTGGAACGTGTTATGTAATAATATATTGGACAAAGTATCACACAAAATTTGCCGCAAAGGCAAGTAAATTAGGTTTTTAGAGGTGCCCTATTTATCCTTCCAGCTCATTTTTTCGCGTAAATCAGCGCCTACTTGCTCCACAAACAAATTCTGTTCAGTTTTACGACGTTCGGTAAACATCTGTCTGCCTTGCGCGTTTTCGTCTATCCAACTCTTTGCAAACTCGCCGCTCTGAATCTCCGACAAAACCTTCTTCATCTCAGCGCGCGTGGCGTGCGTGATGATTCTGTCGCCGATTTTGTAATCTCCGTACTCCGCGGTATCGGAAATAGAATAACGCATACCGCTAAGCCCATTTGCAACCACCAAATCGATGATGAGCTTCATCTCGTGAATACACTCAAAGTAGGCGCTTTCCGGCTGATACCCTGCTTCAACTAGGGTGTCAAAACCCGCTTTCATGAGCGCGGTAACGCCACCGCAAAGCACTGCCTGCTCGCCGAAGAGGTCGGTCTCAGTCTCTTCCTTGAAGGTGGTTTCCAAAATGCCGGCACGAGCGCCGCCGATACCATACGCATAAGCGAGCGCGGTCTCTTTAGCATGCCCGCTCGCGTCATTCTCTATAGCGATTAAGCACGGAACGCCGCGACCCTCCAGATATTGACTGCGCACGGTATGCCCCGGACCCTTTGGCGCTATCATTATCACGTCAACATCAGCGGGCGGAACAATCTGTTTATATTGGATATTAAACCCATGCGCAAACGCCAATGTTTTACCTGCGGTAAGGTTTTTCTCAATATCGCGCTCGTAAATACTCTTCATCTTCTCGTCATTTACGAGCATCATGATGATATCGGCGGTGGCCGCTGCCTCGTCAGCATTCATCGCGTTCAGCCCTGCTTTTTTAGCAAGATCTTTAGAGGGCGAACCTTCATACAACCCAACCACCACATTTGCGCCGCTCTCATGGAGGTTCAGCGCATGCGCGTGTCCTTGACTTCCGTAGCCGATAATCGCCACGGTCTTTCCGCTTAAAAGACCAAAATTGCAATCTTTTTCATAATACATTGATGCCATAATCTATTTACCTCTTTTTTATACTTTAGATTTATTACTGTCGCTTTCTTATCTCAGTAAACATTGAAAAATGTTAATCTCTTTAATTTAATCCGCTAACTAACCTTATTATTCTATTGTTAGTTTTTATATTTATTTACCGCAACAGAGCTACCGTGCCTGCCCTACAAACCTCGACAATGCCTATTTCCTTAGCGCGCTCAATAAAGTTTTCCGTCATAGAATTCTCCCCCGTTATCTCCACCGTGACGGTTTCATCGGAAAAGTCCACTATTTTCCCCGCAAATCTGTTTATGAGGTTCGTCACCTTCGCGGCGGTCTTATTTTTCGCTTTTAGCTTAATCAGCATATACTCGCGCATAACCGCGTTTTCCTCGGTCAAGAGCATTACGCGCTTCACGTCTTGGAGCTTGTTCAGCTGTTTTAACACCTGCTCTTCGACGTATTTGTCGCCCGTGACCACGATGGTGATACGTGAGAGCGACGGCTCTTCAGTCTCGCCCACAGATAAGCTCTTTATGTTATATCCGCGCTTTGAAAAGAGCGATGACACGCGGTTTAAAACCCCGAAATGGTTCTCTACTATCGCTCCTACCGTAAAATCTGTTACCATAACTAAATCCCCTCCTTAGAGATGCTCTCCCTTACTCTATTATCATATCCTCGACCGATTTCCCTGCCGGGATGAGCGGAATTACCTTTTCATCCATGTCAATACAGCAATCTATAAGCAGCGGCCCATCCGCATTAAAATCGTCTGTTAAAATATCCTTTAATTCCGTCAAGCTCTCGGCACGCCTTCCTTTAGCGCCAAAACTTTTGGCAAGCGCTACAAAATCGGTCTTGCGATTTAGCGTCGTTTGTGAGTAATTGTCGTTGTAAAAGCTGTGCTGCCATTGCCGAACCATGCCCAAAACGCCATTATTCATAACCACAATAACGAGCGGCAATTTTTGTGAAACAGCGGTCGCAAGCTCATTTAAGTTCATGCCAAAGCTGCCGTCACCGGTAAAAAGCACGGTTTTTTGACGTCCACTCGCGATACATCCGCCGATAGCCGCACCCATACCGTAACCCATAGTGCCGAGCCCGCCGGATGTCAAAAGGGTGCGAGGGTGCATAAATTTATAGTATTGCATGGTCCACATCTGGTGCTGCCCTACGTCGGTCGCTATAATCGTATCTTTTTCGCAAAAGGTATTTATAAGCTCTATCGCGTTCTTTGCCGTGAGTTTATTGCTCTCATTTTCGTAAGATATCTCCTCTGCCCTAAATTTCTCAATCTGCTCATGCCATTTTGGGTGATGATTCTCCTCAACAGCCACTACCAACTCGCGCAAAATATCTTTGATATTTCCGCAAAGCTCAATGTCTGCCGGGATATTTTTGTTTATCTCCGCCGGGTCAATGTCAACGTGAATTATCGTCCTTTCGCCGCGGTACGCCTGCTTGTTACCTGTCGCGCGGTCGCTAAAACGAACACCGAGCGCGATAACTAAATCCGCCGAGTGCTTGGTCATACTCGCGGTATATTTACCATGCATACCGGTCATGCCGAGGTTCAGCTCATAGTCGTTTGGCACAGCGGTTAACCCCATCATGCTAAGCCCAATCGGCGCAGAGAGCTTTTTCGAAAGCTCCAAGACTTCATCGCTAGCGTCCGCGATAACCACACCGCCGCCACAATAGATAAAGGGGCGCTTTGCACTGTTTATTGCCTCTACGGCAGCTGTTAAGTCATGCGTTTTTTGCGGTTCGTTTGCAGGATTTTTCGCCGCAACCTCTTCCGCCACATCATACTCGCACATGGCCTGCTGTAAATCTTTGGGGATATCTATGAGCACAGGTCCCGGGCGCCCGGATGAGGCGATCTCAAACGCTTTTTGTATTGTCGGCGCTATCTCTTCTACGTGTCTGAGCGCGAAATTATGCTTTACTATCGGCAAAGTTATGCCCACAATATCCACCTCTTGAAAGCTGTCTCGCCCGAGAAGAGGAGTTGCAACATTGCCGGTGATGGCAACTAGCGGCACCGAGTCCAGATAAGCGTTTGCGATACCGGTCACAAGGTTAGTCGCGCCCGGACCTGAAGTTGCGATAACCACACCGGGCTTGCCCGCAACGCGAGCAAAGCCATCAGCTGCGTGGATCGCCCCCTGCTCATGCGCTGATATCACATGCTCCAAGCGATATTGATTTTTGTAAAGCGAATCATAGATATCAAGCACTGCTCCGCCCGGGTAGCCAAAAATAGTGCTTACTCCGTGCTTTAATAATTCCTCTATTAATATGTCCGCGCCGCAAAGTTTCATAATAATTACTCCTACAGGTCTTTAGAGATGCCTTAAAATAAAAAAGCCCTGTAAAGATTGCTCTCTACAAGGCCTTTTCAAAAAAATCTGTTTTTTACTTTTATCTGTTTAGAGAGCGTGCAAAAATGACATTATCGACAATAATGCTGATAATGCTAATAATGCTCACCACGACTAGACTAGATAAAAATAAACTTTCCATCTGTAACAGTATAACACATACGGCTATCCGTTGTCAAGGGGTTTTGACCCTAATTTTCATTTTTTTTCAAAAAATATAAAACGTATAAAATGATACGTTAAAATAATTTTAAACCGCCTGCCTTTAATAGTTACCATGCTTAAAAGCAGTATAGTTTTGTTCAGCTAAATTTAAATTAGCGCACAAATTGTTTTCAAAGGATAAGTAAAATGACTTTACGGATTAAAAATTTGACTTTGTAACCTTACGGGCTCATACGACAGGCGGTGATGAGGGCAGATGCCGTGCAAAGAAATGAGCTCCAGGTGCTCTTTTGTTGGGTATCCCTTATGCTTTTTGAAATTATATTGCGGGTATTTCTCGTGCAAATCGAGCATTATTTCGTCACGCCGAACCTTTGCCAAAATGGATGCTGCTGCTATGTTAGCTGAACGGCTATCCCCTTTTACAAGATTTTGCTGCTCTATTGGCGGATTTTTTATTGGCAAGCCATCAATGAACGCAAGAGTAGGTGTTAAATCTAGTTGTAATAGCGCCTGTCGCATACCAAAGTGCGTTGCACCCAGAATATTTAGTTCATCTATCACCTGTTCGCTTATTTCAACAATTGAAAAGCTAAGCGCATTTTCCACTATCTGCGGTGCCAGCTCTTCACGCTTTTTAGGGGTCAATTTCTTAGAATCATTTAAGCCGTCAAGCACAAAGTATTGGGGCAAAATAACAGCCGCCACCACCAAAGGTCCTGCGAGCGGACCTCTTCCCGCCTCATCAACGCCGGCTATTATCATATCTTTTTTCTCAGCATAAACTTTATGCTCTTCTTGCCACAGTATAGGTATATCCATCGGTTTTATCTTAAAATTACTTGATGCCAAAAACTCTCATACGATGTAGTGGCCAAAAAATACAAACCGGACGACCGCGTACATCATATTCTGAAACCACACCCCAATAATGACTGTCAAAGCTGTTCGTGCGGTTATCGCCAAGCACAAAGAGGGATTTTTCCGGCACTACAAACTCACCGTCCGTGTTCATATATGGCTTAATATTTTTCAAATAAAGCTCATTATAGTTAAACCATGCTGCTATCCACACATGATAGTCCATATAAAAGAGATTACTCGCGTTTTTCAACTCCTCTTCGGTAGTAGCACCCTTTAAAAAGTCTGCAAGTTGCGGCGGGGCTCCCGGCTCAGAAGGAGTAAGAATTTCCGGGCTGTTTTTCGAAACCTCTTTTGTAATATACGGCTCGTCCAAAAGTTCTCCATTCCTGTAGACGCCTTCGCCCTCAATTATCTTTATTCTGTCTCCGGGAACACCGATAACTCGCTTAACATAATTTAGCTTAGGCAAAAGTGGCGGCAATTTTTCCAGTAACTCATCCCTATTTTTAACGTATGGCGTTTGAACCGCGCTTGAAAGAAGAACTTTTTCATCTGTAATGTAATAGCGAACCATTGAATTAAAATTTGTGCCGTTGGCTGATAATATTGTTGATTCAAAGATAACCATCTCACCATGCGTAAATGGACGAAAATGGTGAATAAACCTATTCGCGATTATCTTATCCTGCACTAAAATAGTCGGAACCATACTTTCGGTAGGGATAAAAAATGTATTTAAAAAGAATGGGCGAATGATGCCGAAAACAAGCACCGCAGCTATAATAAGAAGGTCCAAAACTTCTAAAAAATAGTCTTTGCGCTTTTTCTTTGATGTGTCTATTTCATTTACTTTTGGTCGTAATTTATATACCCACAGAAGACGGATGCCGATTAAAATCACTGACAGCAATATGACATTTGGCACGCTGTCAAGCCACATCAGGGTCTTCATATACGGAGTCATCTGTTCCATTTGTTACCTCAATTTAGTATTGTATTGGCCACGCTATAAATAGCATCTTACTTTCTATCAATTTTTCGTCAACTGCGCCAAAAATATGGCTGTCTAAACTTCTGTTTCTATTATCTCCGAGTACAAAATAGTGATTTTCCGGCACCACGTACTCGCCATTTTTATTTATATAAGGTGCGAGTGCTTCAACATAGGCACTTGCGAGATTTTCAGCAGGAGCGTAACGGTAAAACCTATATAAATCCGAGACTGACGGCGGAAAATTATACATAGCAGGGCTATAAGTGTATCGTTCGTCCTGTAATCTACCATTTAAAAAGAGTCCGCCATTTCTGACAACTCGAATTCTGTCTCCGGGAACGCCGATAACTCGCTTAATGTAACTAGTATCATCTGCCTCGTGCGCATAATCATCACCCCACTCTATCCTTTGCATAGTCTCAGAAGGTTTAAAGGTTATAATATCTCCACGGTCAAATTTATGCAATTTTATAGGAATAGGTGAAGCCACGACAGCATATGCTGCCTTTAATGTTGGCTGCATACTTACAGATTCTATACGATAAACGCGCAAAACAAAGGGCTCTATGACAAAAAAGACGAGGATTATCGCCACAATAGTAGCATCAATGATATTTATGATACTTCCAAACGGTTTGTCATCTTTTTTATCGGTTTTTGTCGGTTTTCGGATTATCTCTTGAGTGAGTTGTGAATCATCGGCAAAACCCTCAAAGTCATCGATTTGTATGCTTACATTCAGTGCCTGTTCATTTTCCTCAGCTCTTCTTTTTAGCGCTGAAGATATGGCGGTCAAAATCACTCTAAGCACAAAAAGTGTGGCGATAATGAGCAGTATTTTTAGAAAAACATCCGGCTGAAAATGCATATTGATAACCTAAAAACAAAAAGCCGAGCGGGGCATGGCGAAAACGCCATACCCCTTAAACTCAAGGCATCTAAATGCGACCACGCTCTTTGATGCGGTTAGCACGTGCACCAACTCTGTCACGCAAGTAGTAAATACGCGCTCTGCGTACTTTACC
>JGI994J12354_10000301_pt1 | contig 48708 bp, 44 predicted proteins | sample IntmicLarv3ML3BL_FD_12354 | JGI IMG/M metagenome (IMG submission 12354) | reverse complement strand
CCCTTCAGCCCACCTGCATAGCTTCCTTCGTCGGTCTCAATGCGCAGTTCGCCCATTTCCAGCGTCCTATCCGCCGTAAAGGCAAAGCCTGTCACCTGCTCCAGCGGCTGCTCCAGCGTATAATACTGCCAGGAAAACACCTGGCTGTGCCGTTGTTCCAGCGGGTTTTTCATGACCACAACGCTGCCATCCGCCTGATAAAACTGCAAGATATATTCCCCGTGAAACAGCCCGTAATAGCACTGTAGCGCCATCACTGTAGTCGGCTCATCCAAAAAGATTTCCACAGCCTGTCCATTCTCGAACCGATAAAAGCTCTGGGGTGCCACATTACTGCCCAATTGGAACAGGCTCGTACAGGCATAAATTGCCGTAACCACCAGCGCCGCCACTGCATCTTTTTTGTCGCAACGGTGCCGCTTTCCCGCAAAAGAAATCGGCGGTCGAGCTGCCTCCACAATCCAATCCGTGGTTCCTCGTCTGGGCAATGCCGTTTTCCAATACCGCCCTATAAAATAAATCACAAACATCAGCAGCACCAGCGGAAGCGCCAGCGTAGGCCTTATATATTGCATCATATTTTGAATCAAAATCACTTCCAAACACAAATCATCACAGTCTAGCAAAACACGCCTGTGAAAAAGCATCCAAACATCAACAACAGGGTGGACGAATCAAGCATATCGCTTTCTCATCCACCCTATATTCTATTTCTTTTTCTTTCGTTTGTCAAAGAAAGATTTCGGTGTCGGCGCCTCCATACCCATGGCTTCGCCAAAGGCCCGCAAACTGGCCTTCTGCTCGCTGTTCAGGTTGCGGGGAGTCACCACCTTTACTGTCACGTACTGGTCGCCTCTCCCCCGTCCGTTCACGTCGGGAATCCCCTTGCTGCGCAGACGAAATGTGGTTCCTGTCGGCGTGCCCTCCGGCAGGTCATACTGAACCTCGCCGTCAATGGTTGGAATCTTTAGCTGGTCGCCCAGCGTGGCCTGTAAAAAACTTACTTCTTTTTCCAGCATCACGTGGTTGCCCTCTCGCTTGAAAAAACTATGCGGAGTCACGCCGATGCGCACCAGCAAATCACCTGCAGGGCCGCCATTTCTTCCTGCATTCCCCTGCCCTCGCATAGAAATGGTTTGACCCTCGGCAATGCCCGCAGGAATATTCACCCGAATCCGCTGTTGCTTACGCTGGCTGCCCGCTCCATTACAGGTCTGGCAGGGACTGTGAATCAGCTTGCCTCGTCCCCGACAGCGGGGACATTCTACAGTCTGCACCATGCTGAACATGCCGCTTCCCCGCTGCATCTGCACTACCCCCTGCCCCCGACAATCAGGACAGGTCTCCGGCGTTGTGCCCGCCGCTGCGCCGCTACCGCTGCAATCCTTGCACGTCTCGGTGCGCCCCAGCAGCAGCTCTTTCTCGCAACCAAATGCGCTCTCTTCAAATGTAATGGTCACCGCCGCCCGCAGGCTCTCGCCTTTTTGCGGGCCGTTTCGGTTCACCCGGCTGCCGCCGAAGCCGCCGCCGAACATAGAACCCAAAATATCCCCTAAATCGAAGTCCTCAAAACCGCCGCTAAAGCCACCGCCTGCGCCGAAATTAGGGTCAATCCCCGCATGACCAAACTGGTCATACTTCGCCCGACTCCCCTCGTCTGAGAGCACCTCATAGGCCTGATTAATTTCTTTAAATCGTGCCTCTGCCGCCGCATCTCCCGGATGCAGGTCCGGGTGATTTTCCTTGGCCATCTTCCGATAGGCCTTCTTAATTGCGCTGTCATCTGCGCCCTTGGCTACGCCCAGCACCTCATAAAAATCTCGTTTCTCGCCTGCCAAATGCAGTCACCTCTTTTCGGCAGAGTTCTCTGCCATCAGTTGTAATAGTTTATTGTTTCGCCCACATAGGCGATTTTCTCTGCACACTGTGCAGATTCAGTATTCGCCCTGTTGAGCGAGTTATTTTTTCTATCGCTTTTTCACACATCACCCGAGGTGAATAGCTTTTGCGCTCAAAATAGTTACCAAAAAATCTTTCCTCCTCTGGTTTGCTGTTCCATTTCGAGAAATGCAAGCATTTCCCTCATGAGCAATCCCAGCGGGTGGGAAATTTAACATGTAGTAACATTGACAGTGCGGTGCATCTCACAGCAGCACCCAGTAATCATTCTCCGCAAGCTTCTTTGTTTGCAGCCGTTATTCAGGCGCACTGTGTGCTTTTCCCGGGGATATCCCGAGCCTCTATTTAATTGCTGAAACCCGCACATTCCCGCCGGAAAAGGGCAAGCTTGACAAAACTAGCTTGCACACGCACAGCTTCCGCTGCCATCGCCCGCAGGATCGGGCATTTCTGTGTATACTTTTACTTTTCATGCCGCATCCCGTCGGTTTTGCTGCATGGAAGACGTCCTCACACTAAAAAACCTCCGAAATTGCGACTCCCAGCCAGCAGAAAAAGAGCGTTTTTTGAGTGCAATAAATATTGCTTGCCTCAAGCAAAGTTTAAAAAACGCAAAAAAGCTGAATGCCTCCCCTCGAGTGAAACTCGAAAAAAGAAGGAATTCCCCTGCATCCTGCGCAGAAAAATCAAACAGTTATTTCCGCACCGAAAGGGAAGCGCCCAGCGCTTCCCCATTCAGGCATTCAATATTCTTTAGTCCACAACCTCATAGTCCGCATCAACCACATCTGGTCCTGCGCCCTCAGGCGCACCGCCACCAAACGGATCGCCACCGCCGAAGTCGCCGCCCGGCTGTCCATCCTGCGGCCCCGCCTGGCTGTAAAGCTTCTCGCTTACCATCTGAAACGCCTTGGTCAGCGCCTCAGTTTTGTCTTTCATCAGGTCAAAATTATCCCCCTTGAGAGCTTCTTTCAACTCACTCAGCGGCCCGTCAATGCTGGCCTTATCCTCAGCGGAAATCTTCTCCCCCATGTCCTCCATGGTCTTCTCTGTCTGATAAACCATCTGGTCGCCAGTGTTGCGAATCTCCACCTCTTCCTTGCGTTTGGCATCCTCGGCGGCGAACTGCTCCGCCTCCTTCACTGCCTTTTCCACCTCGTCTTTGGACATATTAGTGGAGGAAGTAATGGTAATTCTCTGCTCCTTGCCGGTACCCAAATCTTTGGCCGTCACGTTGACAATGCCGTTGGCATCAATGTCAAAGCCCACCTCAATCTGCGGCACGCCCCGGCGCGCCATGGCAATGCCGTCTAGCGTAAACCGACCCAAAGTCTTGTTGTACTGAGCCATCTCCCGCTCGCCTTGCAGCACATGCACTTCAACAGTAGTCTGGTTATCAGCAGCGGTGGTGAACACCTGACTCTTCTTCGCCGGAATCGTTGTATTACGCTCAATGAGCTTGGTGCAAACTCCGCCCATGGTCTCAATACCCAGCGACAGCGGTGTCACATCCAGCAACAGCAAGCCCTTCACATCGCCGGAGAGCACACCACCCTGAATCGCAGCACCCATGGCCACGCACTCATCTGGATTCAAGCCCTTAAACGGCTCTTTGCCGGTCTGCTTTTTTACTTCGTCCTGCACAGCAGGAATACGGGTCGAGCCGCCCACCAGCAGTACGCGGTGCAAATCCCCGGCGGTTACGCCTGCGTCGCTCATGGCCTGACGAACAGGCCCCATGGTCTGCTCCACCAGATGGGCAGTCAGCTCGTTGAACTTCGCCCGGCTCAAGGTCAAATCCAGATGCTTCGGCCCTGTGGCATCCGCCGTAATATAGGGTAGATTGATGTTGGAGCTGGTCACGCCGGAGAGTTCGATTTTCGCTTTCTCCGCCGATTCCTTCAGCCGCTGCATGGCCACTTTGTCGCCGGTGAGGTCAATGCCCGCATCCCGCTTAAACTCAGCCACCAGCCACTTCATCACGCACTCGTCAAAATCGTCGCCACCCAGCCGGTTGTTACCTGCGGTAGCCAGCACCTCGATGATGCCATCACCAATTTCCAGCACCGACACGTCAAAGGTTCCGCCACCCAGGTCGTAAACCATAATCTTCTGGTCGTTCTCTCTGTCCATGCCGTAAGCCAGTGCAGCCGCCGTCGGCTCATTGATAATCCGCTTCACGTCGAGACCAGCAATTCTGCCCGCATCCTTGGTCGCCTGACGCTGAGCATCCGTAAAGTAAGCGGGCACGGTAATTACCGCCGAATCCACGCTCTGACCCAAATAGGCTTCCGCATCCGCCTTGAGCTTTTGTAGCACCATGGCAGAAATCTCCTGGGGCGTATAGTTCTTGCTATCAATGCTGGTTTTGTGGCTCGAGCCCATTTCCCGCTTAATCGAACTCACCGTTCGATCCGGATTGGTAATCGACTGGCGCTTGGCCACCTGACCCACCATCCGCTCACCTTCCTTGGAAAACGCCACCACCGACGGGGTGGTGCGGTTACCTTCTGCATTTGCAATTACAACGGCCTCGCCGCCTTCCATAACAGCCACGCAGCTGTTGGTCGTACCTAAATCAATACCAATTGTTTTAGACATAGTAAATACCTCCTGAAATATAGAAAATGTTTATTTGTTATTATATTTATGTTCCGCCCCAACGGGCGAGGGATTTTCATTTTTCCTGCGCACGACGCAGAGTTTTTTCGCATTCCGTCCGAAGCGAGTTGCTTTGTGCGCCCACAAAAGCTGCACCCCGCAGGGCATGCGTGGGACAAAACAATCCGCCGAACCGATGAACCCTAGTTCGCCACCTTTACCATCGCAAAGCGAATAACCTTCTCCCCCAGCATAAAGCCCTCTTCAAAGACCTCCACAATGGTATTCTCTCCCGCTGCGCCGTCCTCTATGTGCATCACTGCATTGTGTCGCTCCGGGTCAAACGCTTCGCCCAGCGCCGCAACCTTGGCAACGCCCAGCTTTTCAAAGGCCTTCTCCAGCTGGCTCATAGTCATAACCACACCTTTGAGAAAATCTGCATCCTCGCTGCCCTGTTGCAACGCTCTGGCCAGGTTGTCATAAATCGGCAGCATCTGCACCGCAACCTGCGCCGTCGCATCCTGCCAAACGGCTTCTTTTTCCTTCTGGCTGCGCTTGCGATAGTTGTCATACTCTGCCGCTAGGCGCAAAAACTGCTCATCTTTTTCTTTGAGCGCTTCCGCAAACTTCAGCGTCTTATCTTCCGGTGACTCGTCCTCAACCACTTCGCTCTCTACCTCTAGTGGCTCCTGCGGCTCTAAAACTTCGTCCTTCTTCTTATGCTTTGGCATCTTGCTATACCTCACTTTATTTTGTTTCCTCTTCGCTGTCCGCCAGCTCTGCGTTACCGCCCAGCAGCGTCGTCATCGTATTTGCAAAATATTCCATACGGGCCGAAAGCTTTGCATAATCCATCCGTGTCGGACCAATCACGCCAATCACACCCTGCATTCCGTCGCCAATGTCATAACCGGCCATAATCACACTGGAGTTTTTCAGCGCCTCGGCCACGTTCTCCGGCCCAATGAGAATCCGGTTTTTCCCCTTTTCCTGCGGCAGAGGAAAATGTCCGCTCTCATGCTCTTCCGACAGATACTGCATCAGAGGCTCCGCCCGCTCCATATCTCGAAATTCAGGCTGGGCGAATAAGTTGGACAGCCCGTAGGTATTCATCTGCTGCCGCTCCTGCTCCTGCAATGCCTCCATCGCAAAAGACACTGCCAGTGAAATCAGCCCATACGCCCCGCCGGAGGCTCGCTGAGCCATCCCCATCAATTCCGGCGTAATCTCATTCACCGACAAATTAGCGAAAATCTGATTCAGCAGCGAATTTACCGCCTGCAACTGCTCGTCGCTCAAGCTCTGCGGCAGCCGCACCAGTCGGTTTTTCACCACCGAATTGCTCACCATCACCACCAGAATATACGCATGCTCCTCCACCTTGAGCACATCAAACCGCCGAATGGTCACCCGCTCGGCACCCGGTGTCAGCGCAAAAGCCGGATATTTTGTGAGCTTCGAAACCATCTGCCCTGCCGAAGCGACCACCCGGTCAAGCTCCTTGAGCTTCCCCTTCAGCGCATCATTGATATGTTTGGTCTCATCCAGCGTAAGCCGGTGCTCTGCCATCAGCTCGTTCACATACAGTCGATAGCCCTGCGACGAAGGAATCCGCCCTGCCGATGTGTGCGGCTGCTCTAACAACCCCAGTTCTTCCAAGTCGGACATTTCGTTGCGAATCGTCGCCGGGGACACATTGAGCGCACTTTGGGCGGCCAGAGTCTTCGACCCCACTGGCTCGGCAGTTTCTACATAGCTCTCAACCACTGCCCGCAAAATCTTCTTTTTCCGCTCAGACAGACCTTCCATCCTCTGTCACCGCCTTTGCTTTCCATCTTTAGCACTCATCGCACAAGAGTGCTAAAGATACGATACCATCCCTTGAGCCAAAAGTCAAGGGATGGTACTGTAAACAAACTATGAAATTTTATGTTTTCTTCTCTCGCTCTCGCTCTAACTCTCGCCCTGCCCTTGCAGGCTTAACCTGCAAGCTGTGGTTTTCCCGCACGCAGTGCAAAAAACACGTAGCTGTACATAATTACTGCTTTTTTAAATATAGAAATAAACCATGTAACCACGCCATATGCTACCCAGCCAATCCCAATGCCGAGCACAGCATGATACAACACACCCACAATTGAAGCACTGCGGATACGATGACCACTGGGATAGAGTTGGGCTAGCATAGGCATTTCCTCATTCTTAAAGGTATTTACTGATTCACTGTCAACATTGAGTGCCAGCAGAGAATTTCACTTAATTTGAACATGGTACAGGTCGAGCCCGCAAGGATGGGCGAACTCCAGCAAACTAATACCCAATCGTCACATCCCGAATCCACTGTCCCGCACCCAGCCGCTTTTGGCCCCAGACAAACTTAATCGCATTCTCAAACCAGTGCACCATCATTACCCAGAAGATACCCAAGCAGAACACATTGCCCACTAGAACTGCCGCCGGTACTGCAAAAAACCACAGGGGAATCACATCCACCCACATCGAGCCCTTCACATCGCCGCCGCCGCGCAAAATTCCCACAATATTAGTGTTGTTAAATGCCCGCAGTGGCATCTGCGTCGCTGTCATAAGCATCATCATCGTTGCAATATCACAGGCCAGCGGAGAGAGTGAAAACACGGGATAAACATAGGGTTCGAAAAATGTCTTCGTCGTCACTGCGATGCAAATGCCCAGCACTGCGCCCAGCAGCATCGCCGTCATGCCCAGCGCCTTGCCCTTTTGGTATACCGTATCCACTCGTCCTGCGCCGACCTCTTTACCGATGATAATCGCCGCTGCGTTGCCCAGTCCGAACATGAACACACCAAAGAGCTTTTCCAAATTACCCGACACGCTGTAAGCCGCCAAAATCGGCGTCTCGTTTTCCATATGACCCATAACCACCCGATACATAGAAAAGCCGAGGCCCCACAGGGTTTCGTTGATAATCACCGGCGATGCATACTTCACATAACGCCCCAGCAGCTCCTTCCCCGGCCGCAGTACCCGCCGCAAATCCAGTCGGAACCGCTTGGCCCGCACGATGTAGATAATCACCACCACGAACTCGCCTATGCGGGCAAGCAGCGTCGCAAAAGCCGCACCGAACACACCCCAGCGAGGGGCGCCCCAGTTGCCAAAGATGAACATATAGTTGAAAATCAAATTAAGCACGATAGACACCGACGAGGTATACAAGCCGAACTTGGGGTTCTCCATGCTTCGCTGTGCGCCAGTAAACACGCCGGCCAGGCTGGTGAAGAAATAGGAAATACCAATCGGACGGGCATATTCACAGGCAATTTCAATCAACTTCTGCTCCGGCGTCAGCAGCCGCATAATCGTCTCCGGCGTAAAGAGCATCACAAGGGCGAAAATCATACTCACTGCACCTGCAATATACCAGCCCACACCAATAACCCGCGAAATACTCTCCTCATCGCCCTTGCCCCAATACTGGGAAATCAGCACCGACGAGCCGCTCATCAAACCAAATACCAGCAGCTGAATCACAAACACCGGTACATTCGCCAAATCCACAGCTGCAATGATGGCCTCATCATCAAGCCAGCCCAGCATAATAATGTCAATCAGTGCGACAAAGGTAATAACTAAATTCTGCAAGATAATGGGCATCGCCAACCGCAGCAAATTGCGGTAAAACTCCTTGCCCTGCTTCATGTATGAAAACACGATTAAAGTTCCTCTTTTCTCTTCCTCTTTTGCTCTTGCGGTGCAACTCCCGCTCTCACCGGTGCGCCAGCTGCTTCTTCGCCGCCGCCAGCCCCTGAAACAGCCGCTCCACATCCTCCATGGTATTATCCGGCGACAAGCTCACCCGTAGTGCTCCCGTACTCACCTGTGGTGCACGATTCAGCGCACCATAAATCCGGCTGCCTTTCCCTTTCTGGCAGGCCGAGCCCGTTGAAATATAAATATTAAACTCCCGATCCAAAAATCGCAGCGTATTTTCTCCCGGATACCCCACCAGCGACAGCGCCACAATATGAGGCGCAGCCCCCTTAGCCAGTAGCTCCGCTCCGTCCATTTCCTCTACGCGACGGATAATCTCATCTCGCAGCGTCGTCATATAATCCAAATCCTGCACCAAACGGCTATGCCGCTCCTCAGATGCGGCCACAAGCGCAGCAATTCCCGGCATATTCTCCGTTCCGGCCCGCCATCCTTTTTCCTGCCCACCGCCCAGTATCTGCGGCGTAATCAGCTTACCCGGCTCCCGACAATACAGCGCACCAACACCCTTAGGGCCGCCAATTTTATGCCCGCTCACTGACATATAGTCGATGCCCAGCTCCACTGGATTGAGCTGCATTTTCAAATATCCCTGCACTGCATCGCTGTGAAACAGCGCCGGCGCTCCCTGCGCCTCGATGGCTTCCTTTACTGCCGCCAGCGGCATCACTGTACCCAGCTCATTGTTCACTGCCATCATGGATACCAGCACGGTCTCCGCCGTCACTGCCTCGTGCACCTGCTTAGCGCTAATCTCTCCCCACTTATCCGGCTTGAGATAGGTCACGGTATATCCCGCCTGCTCCAGCGCCTTGATGGGATTGAGTACCGCAGAATGCTCGATGGCGGTGGTCACAATATGGCGGCCTTTTGCGTGCCGGTTTGCATGAATCCCGCTCCGAATGGCCAAATTGGCTCCCTCAGTTCCGCCAGATGTGAAAATTACCTGCTCTGCCTTCTGTACTCCCATATTTTTTGCCAGCGTACTGCGTAGTTTTTCCAGTTCTTTTCGTACTCCGATGCCCGCCTCATACTGGGCAGACGGATTGAAAAAGCCCTCCTGCATCATCCGCATCGCTGCCTCTGCTGCCACAGGAAGAACCTTTGTAGTTGCTGCATTATCTAGATAAATCAACGAAATCCCCATCCTTAATCGAAGCATGATTTCCACGTTCTCTGACCACACTCGAATTCCTTATATTGTATTCCTTTCTCTATGCTCCGTCAAGCAAAACAGCTCTTTTCCATCCTTTTTGCGATGACTCTTGAATCAACGCTTCTTTTACTGGCTAATTTTCTTATATGTTTTCTCTTTTTCTCTTTGCCATCCTCTAAACCGGACAAGCTGTTTTTGGGTATTCCAAAAAAGAAACCAAAAAATACGTTTTCACCGGCTCGCGCAAAGCAACGCCCGTCTCGCTCGTCTCTTCACCTCTCTTCTTCGAGTTAAATCCCTTGCGCCGAGCTTCTATTTGGTCTGCCGGGCTTATATTTCCGGGGCACTGATATGTGGAGTACAAACACAAAGCCTGCACCCGATTATCCCTGCACTTTGCCGCAAAATGATAAGCACCGCCAATCCTTGACTGCGTAAAATCCTCCGTAAAAATCAAACAAGCCCCTGCACAGCCACGTGCAAAACAAAAAAGAGCCGCCATACCGGCGGCTCTTTCCAACAACCACAAAAACTAGATAACATCTACGAAATCATCATACTCCGCCTCATTGTTCTTTCCGCTCATGCGGCGATCCATGCGGCGGAAACAATTTGCAATGCAATCCCAATAACCCACCATCAAGCAGATTACAGAAGCGACTGCAAGGCTGAATCCGACAATTTTACAAACAAACCGTGCAAACTTCATACTCAATACCCCTTTCCTTCCACGTTCTATTTTGTATAGCTTACATGATAAGCCCAATACTTGCAATCCCTTTCTTATTTTTTGTGCAGATTTACTATACCTCTCCTCTTGACAAACTGCTGTGGCGTATTATAATTAGATAGACAAACTAATTAACCTAATGAGCGGGAGTTGTTGCCTCCATGACTGAGTTTGAAGAAAACCTAAATTTCTTACTTACCGACACCTATAATAATATCACCAAGGTGGAAGAAGAGATGCTGCGAGCCAGCGGCATTCAAACTACCATCAGTGAAATCCATCTGATTGATGCCATCGGCCGCTCGCTGAGCCCCACTGTCAGCAATGCTGCAGCTTACTTAAGCATCACGCTGGCTTCGGTGACGGTTGCGGTAAACAAGCTCATCGACCGGGGCTTTCTCACCAAGGAGAAAAACCCGGACGACGGCCGCAGCGTCCACCTCAAACTCACCCAGTCAGGCAAGCGAGCCTATCGGCTCCACCGGTACTTTCACCGCAAAATGGTGCAGGCCGTGCTTCAGGATTTGAGCGAGGCAGAGGCTCAGGCCATCTACACCGGCGTCAACCGGCTCAACGAGTTCTTTATTAAAAGTGCAAAACAGCAGGAGAGGTAATTATGAGTTTTGAAATCATCGGCTTCGGCAAGGGCGCACCCGCTCTCTCCGTTACCAACGACATGCTATCCCAAATTGTAGACACCAACGACGAGTGGATTTCCTCCCGCACCGGCATCCGCTCCCGTCATTTTTCTCAGGGCGAAACCCTCACCGACCTGTCTGCCACCGCTGCCCGCCAGGCTCTCGACTGGGCAAAGCTCTCGGCAGACCAGCTTGACTACATCATCTGCTCTACTGTGCAGGGTGATTACATCACTCCCTCGCTCGCCTGCCTCGTGCAGCGTGAGCTCGGCGCCACCTGCACCGCCTTCGATATCAACGCCGCCTGCACCGGCTTCATTTACGGCTTAGACCTGGCCGCCGCCCTTATGGATAGCGGCAAGGCAGAGCACATCCTGGTCATCTCCGCCGAAATGATGAGTAAGCATCTGGACTGGGATGACCGCACCACCTGTGTCCTCTTCGGCGATGGTGCTGGCGCAGTTGTCCTGCGCAAAGGTGGCAACCTCCGCTCCATTGTCACCTCCGCCATGGGCAACGAAGGCCCTCTCAACGGCCCCACCATCCACAAAAGCCCCTACTTCGACAATGGCGTCACCAAACCCAAGCTCGCCATGCAGGGCAGCGAGGTCTTCAAATTCGCCGTTTCTCATATGGCTCGGGAGAGCAAAGCCGCCATGGCCAAAGCAGGCGTCACGCCAGCAGACATTAAGAAGTTTCTCCCCCATCAAGCCAACGCCCGCATCATCAGCTCCTCCACGAAAAATCTGGGTTTTACCGAAGAGCAGGTGGCCGTTAACATCGAGCGCTACGGCAACACCTCCTCCGCCACGATTCCCATCCTTCTGTGCGAGCTAATGGAAGACGGCGCACTGGCCAAAGGCGACACCATCCTTATGGCCGCCATGGGCGGCGGTCTCACTTCCGGCGCCTGCGTCGTCACTTTATAACCCCCAAGCCGTTGCACCGCAGCTGCTTGCAGTAATAAAAACATATAACAAATCAATGAAAGAGGTAATTATTATGACATTCGAGAAGGTAGCACAGCTAATTGCAGAGAACAAGGACATGGACGTAGCCGACATCACCATGACTTCCACATTTGAGGATCTGGGTCTCGACTCCCTCGACACTGTGGAGCTTGTTATGGTTTTTGAAGAGGAATTCAACATCACCATCGAAATCGAAGGCGAGAACATGAAAACTGTTGCAGAACTGGTGGCCCTCATCGAGAAGCTGACCGCTTAATTGGCGGTGATGCGAGATGCAAACCAATCTTTGTGAGCTTTTCGGGATTGAATACCCCATTTTTTCCGGTGCCATGGCATGGATTTCTGACTGGAGCTTAGCCTCCGCCGTCACCAACGCCGGCGGCCTCGGCATCATCTCCGCTGGCGCTGCCCCCGCCGACTTCGTGCGGGAGCAAATCCGCCGCACCAAGGAACAGGTTGGCGACAAGCCTTTCGGCGTGAACGTAATGCTCCTCAGCCCCACCTGTGATGAAATCGCCCAGTTGGTCATTGACGAGGGCGTACCCCTGCTCACCACTGGAGCTGGCATGCCCCGTTACATGGACATCTGGAAGGCCGCAGGCATCAAGGTCGTCCCCGTTGTCCCCTCTGTTGCCATCGCCAAGCGGGTGGAACGGATGGGCGCTACCGCTGTTATCGCCGAAGGCGGCGAATCCGGCGGCCACGTGGGGGACACGTCCACTATGGCTCTCGTGCCTCAAGTAGCTGACGCAGTGAACATCCCTGTCCTTGCCGCAGGTGGCATTGGTGACGGACGGGGCATTGCCGCCGCTTTCATGCTGGGTGCTTCCGGCGTGCAGGTTGGCACTCGTTTTCTGGTGGCCAGCGAATGCACCGTCCACCAGACCTATAAGAAAAAAATCCTCGCCGCCAGCGACATTAGCACTATGACCACTGGCAATTCCATGGGGCACCCTGTCCGGGCGCTGCGCACTGCATTCACCCGCCAATTTCTGAAAAATGAGCGGGATCCCAATATGACTCTCGAGCAGCTGGAGGCCTTCGGCGCCGGCGCTCTACGCAAGGCCGCTCAGGACGGCAACGAAAAAGAAGGCAGCTTCATGTCCGGCCAAATCGCCGGCATGATTGACCGCGAGCAAAGCGCCTGTGACATCATCGTAGAGATGTTCACCCAATGTAACGACATTCTGAAAGGAGCCGGCCAATGGGTAAAATAGCTCTCGTTTTCTCCGGTCAGGGAGCCCAATACACCGGTATGGGTCAGTCCTTTTACGAAACTTCTCCTGCCGCCAAAGCGGTCTTCGACACCCTCGACTCCATCCGCCCCGACACGTCCACTCAGTGCTTCACCGCCGACAAAGAAACCCTGAGTCAGACCGCTACCACCCAGCCCTGCATCTTCGCCGCCAACTACGCCGCAGCAGCGGCAGTTGCCGAAGCTGGCATTCAGGCTGACTATCTGGCCGGTTTTTCTCTGGGCGAACTCTCTGCGCTGGCCTTCGGCGGCTATCTGAGCTTAGAGGATGCCTTCCGCTATGTCTGCCATCGAGGTGAGGAGATGGACAAGGCCGCCAAGGCGCAGGCCGGTGCCATGTTCGCCGTCATGACAAAGGACACAGAAGCGCTGGAGCGCCTCTGCTTCACCCTTCCCGGCGTCTACCCCGTTAACTACAACTGCCCGGGACAAACCGTTGTTTCCTGCGGCGCAGAGCAGGCCGACGCCTTCGCAGCGGAGGCCAAAGCCGCAGGCTTTCGAGCCATGAAATTGGCCGTCAGTGGCGGTTTCCACAGTCCCATGATGCTTCCTGCCGCCAGAGCGCTCTCTGCCGCTTATGCAGGCCTGACGCTTGCCGCCCCCCGTATTCCGGTTATCGCCAACAGCACCGCAAGAGCCTACGAGGGCGCACAGCAGATGTTCCTGCAAATCCATACTCCAGTTTACTGGCAGCACAGCATTGAGCATCTCATCGAGCAGGGAGTCACCACCTTTATTGAGGTCGGTGTCGGCAAAACTCTCACCGGCCTCATCGGTAAAATTTCAAGAGAAGTGACTGCTCTCACTGTGGAAAATCAGGAGGGCTTACAACGTACGCTGGAGGTACTGTCCTAATGGAAAACCAAACAAGAGTTGCCCTCGTCACCGGCGCAAGCCGGGGCATCGGTCGGGCGATTGCGCTGGAGCTTGCTAAAAACGGTTGCGACATCGGCCTGATTTATGCCAGTAACGACGAGGCCGCCAAATCTGTTGCCGCCGAAATCGAAGCTTTAGGGCGCAAAGCCCTGACTATCCGTTGTGACGTCAGCGACTTTGCCATGGCCAAGGAGACGGTCAATGCCGTCATCACCTCCCTTGGGCGGGTAGATATTCTGGTCAACAACGCAGGTATCACCAAGGACGGTCTGGTGGCCATGATGAGCGAAGCTAGCTTTGATACGGTCGTGAACACCAACCTCAAGGGTGCCTTCAACTTCACCCGCCATGTCTATGGCCACATGATGAAGCGCCGTAGCGGTCGCATTGTTAACATCACCAGCATCAGCGGCATGATGGGCAACGCAGGCCAGGCTAATTATTCCAGCGCCAAAGCCGGCCTCATCGGCCTAACCAAGTCGGTGGCAAAGGAGCTTGCCCCCCGGGGCATCACCTGCAATGCCGTCGCCCCCGGATTTATCACCAGCGACATGACCGCCGCCCTGAGCGAAACCATGGTCGAAGAGGCAAAAAAAGCCATCCCCCTCAATCGCCTCGGCACGCCGGAGGATATTGCAAAGGCAGTTTCCTTCCTCTGTTCTGACGCAGCGAGCTACATCACCGGCGAGGTAATAAAAATTGACGGAGGCCTGTATATATGAAACGTGTTGTCATCACCGGCATGGGTGCCATCACCCCCATCGGACACAGCGTCGCCGCCTTATACGATAGCCTTCTGGCCGGCCGCCATGGCTTCGGCACCATCACCCGCTTTGACCTCGAGGGCTTCAAAGCCACAGTAGCCGCCGAAATCAAAGACTATGACCCTCTCAATCACTTCCCCAAGCCCGATGCCCGGCGCATGGATTTCTTCACTCAGTATGCACTCGTGGCGGCGCAGGAGGCCATGGACGACAGTGGTATTCTCGATACCATTGCGCCCGAGCGGCTCGGCGTCTATGTCGGTTCCGGCGTCGGCGGCATGGACACCTTTGTTAACGCTGCGGTCGCTAACCACGAGAGCGGTGCCCGCAAGGTCTCCCCTTTCGTTATTCCCATGATGATTAGCAACATGGCCGCAGGCCAGATTTCTATGAAATACAACGCCAAAGGCCCCACCCTGCCGGTGGTCACGGCTTGTGCCAGCTCCACAAACGCCCTGGGCGAAGCCTTCCGCGCCATCAAGCATGGATATGCAGATGCCATCATTGCCGGCGGCACGGAGGCGGCGATTAATCCGGTTTCCATCGCCGGTTTCCAAAACGCCATGGCTCTGTCCAACAATCCAGATCCGGACAGCTGCTGCGTTCCCTTCGACAAGCGCCGCAATGGCTTTGTCATGGGCGAGGGTGCAGGCATTCTGGTGCTGGAGGAGTATGACCACGCCATGGCGCGAGGCGCAACTATCTACGCTGAATTCTGCGGTTACGGCAACACCGCCGATGCCCACCATATCACTGCCCCTCATCCAGAGGCGGAAGGCGCCGTCAGCGCAATCAAGCTTGCGCTGAGCGAAGCGGGTTACACCGACGATATGACTGTTTACATCAACGCCCACGGCACCTCCACGCCTTTAAACGACAAGGGCGAAACGCTGGCTCTGAAAAAGGTTTTCGGCGAAGACGCCGCCCGCAAGCTGCACATCAGCAGCTCCAAATCCATGACTGGCCACATGCTCGGTGCAGCCGGCGCAGTGGAAGCCATCGTCTCCGTCCTCACCCTTCACAAAGGCACCGTCACCCCCACAGTTGGCTATCAGGAGCCGGACGAGGACTGCGATTTGAATTACACCGTCAACGGCCCTCTAAACGTCACTTGCGACATGGCTCTCTCTAACTCTTTCGGCTTCGGCGGCCACAATGCGGTCATTGCACTGCGAAAGGTATAATCTATGAAAATCGACGAAATCAGAAAACTGGCCGAACTCATGCAGGAGTTCGATTTAGAAAGTCTCACTGTAAGAGAGGACGACAACGCCGTCGAGTTGCGCCGTCCCCGGGCACTGCCCGACGGCTTCCCCTTCCTCCCCGCTTCCTCTGGGCATTCTGCGCTTGCCAGCGGCATTTCCATAACGCCTGACGAAGCACCTGCCGCCTCTGTCATCGACGGAAAAACCATTACCTCCCCCATTGTCGGCGTGTTCTACTCTGCCTCTGCCCCCGGCGCCGAGCCTTTTGTAAGCATCGGCCAAACCGTGGCGCAGGGCGACGTGCTCTGCATTGTCGAGGCCATGAAAATGATGAACGAAATCACCGCCGACTTTGGCGGTCAGATTGTCGAGATTCTGGCCAAGGACGGCGACATCGTCGAATGCGGTCAGCCCCTGTTCAGCCTGAAATAAGGAGGATGTTTCATGAACCGTGAAGAACTAAAAGCCATCCTCCCCCATCGGGAGCCCATGTTGCTCATTGACGAAGCCGTCCGCAACGACGATGGCTCCGCCACTGGCTACTACACCGTACAAGGTGACGAATTTTTCCTCCAGGGTCACTTTCCCGGAAACCCCATTGTCCCCGGTGTGATCCAACTGGAAATGATGGCGCAAACCTGCGGCGTTCTCATGTCCGCAGGCGGCACTGCCCAAACCTTTTACACCGGCATCGACAAGGTGCGCTTTCGCGAAAAAGTCACTCCCGGCGACACCGTCCGCTTCCAGTGTCGCATCACCAAAAGCAAAGGCCCTTTCCACTTCGCCGAGGGCAAAGGCTATGTGGGTGAGAAACTCTGCGTTCAGGCAGAATTCTCCATTGCCGTCATTGCTACATAGCGCCTCGCCCAACAGGGCAACACCGTCCCTCTCTGCGCTGTGCGCAGACAGCCATAAGGAGGTTCCATGTTTACAAAAATTCTGGTGGCGAACCGCGGCGAAATCGCCGTGCGCATCATCCGCGCCTGCAAGGAGATGGGCGTGGCTACTGTTGCCATCCATTCCGCCTGCGACCGTCAGGCCCTCCATGTGGAGCTGGCTGACGAGAGCATTTGTGTCGGCGGCAATCCGGTGAGCGAGAGTTATCTCCATATGAAAAATATTCTCTCAGCCGCCCTGTGCACCAACGCCTCCGCCATCCACCCGGGCTATGGTCTCCTCTCGGAGAACAGCGACTTCGCCGCCCTCTGCGCCCAGTGCGACATCCCTTTCATCGGTCCCTCCGCCCAGATGATTGACCAGATGGGAAACAAGGAGCAGGCCCGTGCCATCATGCAGTCCGCCGGCATCCCCATTCTCCCCGGCACCGCCGTGATTGACAACCTTGACGAAGCTGCCGAAGCCGCCAGGCACATCGGCTTTCCTCTCCTGTGCAAGGCTCGCAGCGGCGGCGGCGGCAAAGGCATCCGCCTTGTCAAGCATATTGATGACTTTTCCCACGCCTTCCGCACCGCCCAGAGCGAAGCACAGGCTTCTTTCGGCGATGGCGGCGTGTATCTGGAGCGTTTTCTCACCAAGCCCAAGCACATCGAAATCCAGCTTCTTTGCGACAGTCAGGGTACCATTCTCTCCCTCGGCGAGCGGGACTGTTCTATGCAGCGCAAGCGCCAAAAAATGATTGAAGAGAGCCCGGCTCCCACCCTCAAGGCCACTGTGCGCAAAGCCATGGAAGAAGCGGCTATCGCCGCCGCCAAAGCGGTGGGCTATGTGGGTGTCGGCACTGTGGAGTTCCTCATGGACGAGGATGACAGCTTCTACTTCATGGAAATGAACACCCGTCTGCAAGTGGAGCACCCGGTCACCGAGCAGGTCACCGGTCTGGACTTGGTTAAATGGCAAATCCGTGTTGCCGCCGGTGCGGCTCTGCCTTACACACAGAAGGACATCCGTCCCTTCGGTCACGCCATTGAGTGCCGCATCGTGGCTGAAAACCCTGCTAAAAACTTCCAACCCTCCTCCGGCCGCATCACCGACCTCCATGTTCCCGGCGGCCCATGGGTGCGCTTCGACAGCGCTCTGTACCACAACTATTTCGTCCCCCCATTCTATGATTCCATGCTGGGCAAACTCATTGTCCACGCCGCCACACGGGAAGAGGCCATTCGCAAAATGCAGGCCGCCCTCTGCGAACTCGTTATCTCCGGCGTAGACAGCAACACCGATTTTCTGATGGAAATGCTGGCCAAGGGCGACTTCGCCAAGGGCAGTTACCACACCAATTCTCTGGAGAGGTGGAGTGAGAGTAGCCATGTTCACATTTAAAAAGCCGAAAAACGACCTAGAAGCCCTGCTGCAAACCGGCAGCAGAGAGCGCAGCGACTTCTCCGCCGACCTCTTTGTCAACTGTCCCTCCTGTGGTAAATCCATCATTGCCGAGCGCCTGTCTGAATACCTTCATGTCTGTCCCAAGTGCGACCATCACATGAAACTGCGCACCCGCACCCGCCTGAGGTACCTCCTCGACACTGGCAGCTTTTCCGAGCTGGATGCAGACCTCACCGCCCGCAACGACTTAGAGTTTCCCGAATACGAAGAAAAGCTGACCGCCGCAACCGCATCTTCCGGCGAAAAGGATGCGGTCATCACTGGCACAGGTAAAATCAAAGGCATGAACTGCTGCCTCTTCGCCATGGAAGGCAACTTTATGATGGGCAGCATGGGCTGCGTTGTGGGCGAAAAAATCACCCGTCTTTTTGAGCACGCCACCCGCCATCGCTTGCCGGTCATCGGCTATACGGTCTCTGGCGGTGCCCGCATGCAGGAGGGCATCCTCTCTCTCATGCAGATGGCGAAAACCAGCGGCGCAGTCAAGCGCCACAGCGACGAGGGTCTGCTCTATATCGCTGTGCTCACCAATCCCACCACCGGCGGCGTCACCGCCAGCTTCGCCATGGAGGGCGACATCATCCTCGCCGAACCCAACGCCCTCATTTGCTTTGCCGGCCCTCGTGTCATCGAGCAAACCACCCGGCAAAAGCTTCCTCCCGGCTTCCAGCGGGCTGAATTCCTGCTGGAAAACGGCTTCCTCGACGCTATCGTTCACCGCAGTGGCCAGCGTGACTATCTCGCTCGCTTACTGCGCTTCCATAAAGGAGGTGTCTCACTATGAAAGCCATGGATAACGTACTTCTCGCCCGCAGTAAGCGATGCCCCGGCGGCCTGAGCTTCATTGAGCATATCTTCACTGGCTTCGTCGAGTTCCACGGCGACCGTCGCTTTGGCGACGATCGGGCCGTCATTGGCGGACTCGCCTATCTGGGGGACACACCGATCACCGTCATTGCCTCTGAAAAAGGCAGCGATGCCAAGGATCGGGCTGCCCGCAACTTTGGTTCCGCTCATCCAGAGGGCTACCGCAAGGCCTTGCGCCTGATGAAGCAGGCGGAAAAATTCCACCGACCGGTCATCTGCCTCATTAACACCTCCGGTGCCTTTTGCGGCATCGGCGCTGAGGAGCGGGGGCAGGGTCAGGCCATCGCCGAAAACCTGATGGAAATGACCGCCCTGAGAACCCCGGTCATCTCCATTCTGACTGGCGAAGGTGGCAGTGGCGGCGCACTTGCGCTGGCTGTTGCTAACGAGGTCTGGATGCTGGAGCGTTCCGTCTATTCCGTCATCTCTCCCGAAGGCTGCGCCTCGATTCTCTATCGGGATGCCAAGCAAGCCGAGCTTGCCGCCGAAAACCTCAAGCTCACTGCCGACCACCTGTATAGCCTGGGCGTTATCGACGCTATCATCCCTGATGAAAATTACGAGGATAGCTATCGCCAGCTCCGCCGCAAGCTCCTCGACATCCTGCCCAAATACATCGCCATGTCTCCCTCCGAGGTGGCAGAGCATCGGCGTCTGCGTTTTCGCGCCATCGGCGCCAATTTCTAAACCTCCCTGCGCCATGAACATCCATGGCGCATTTTTTCTCTCCAGCTTTCCTTCTTTGCAGGCACGGCTCACGCACCTGCCCCTGTCGAGGCATCCGCTGCGCAACACACAGAGCCGAAGAAAACCCTCGCTTATCAGGGTACCGCCTCTTGAACAACCCCAAAAACAATGCTATACTTATACCAATTGCAATCAAGAAAGGAGCCACCCCAATGAACGAAATTATCTCCGCCCTCCACGCCCGCAAATCCATGCGTGTTTTTGAGGACAAGCCCGTCTCCGTCGAAACCCGTGATGCCATCATCGAGGCCGCCATGGCCGCCCCCAGCGCCGGCTGCCAGCAGATGTACAGCATCATTCAAATCACCGATCAGGCCATCAAGGACAAGCTGGCCAAAAGCTGCGACAATCAGCCCTTTATTGCCACCGCACCGCTGGTGCTCATTTTTTGCAGTGATATGCAAAAGTGGTACGATGCCTTCCTGCTGGCCGGCGCTAAACCTCGCCTCCCCGGCAGCGGCGACTTTGCCCTCGCCATGCAGGACACGCTCATTGCCGCCCAAAACGCCGTCACTGCCGCCGACAGTCTGGGGCTCGGCTCCTGCTACATCGGCGACATGCTCGAGCACTGCGAGTACCACCGCGAGCTGCTGGCTCTCCCTGCCTATGTTCTCCCTGCCACCATGTTGGTGATTGGATATCCCACCGAGCAGCAGATTAACCGCCCCAAGCCCCCCCGCTGCACCGTTGCCGATATCCTCCACGAAAACGTTTACCGCCCCTATGCAGGAGAGCGTTTGAAAACCCTTTACGCCTGTAAAACCGACGGTGATTTCGACGGTTTTATGCAACGTTTCTGCGCCCGCAAGTACAATGCTGAATTCTCTGTCGAAATGTCCCGCTCCATGGATAAATACCTCACTGCCTACGCCTCTTATCTGGACGAGGCATAACACCAACCCACAAATAAAATTGGAGGTTCTGCATGAACACATTCACCGACTACTATACCCTGTCAAACGGCGTCCAGGTTCCCTGCATCGGCTTCGGCACCTGGCAATCCGCCGATGGCGAGGAAGCCTACTCCGCCGTCTGCGCCGCACTCGACTGCGGTTATCGACATATTGACACCGCTGCATTCTATGGCAATGAAACAAGCATCGGTCGCGCCATCCGCAACAGCGGCATCCCCCGCAACGAACTCTTCGTCACCACCAAGCTCTGGAACACAGAGCGCAGCTATGAAAAAACCAAACAGGCCTTTGCCGACAGCATGGAAAAGCTGGGGCTTGACCAACTGGATCTCTACCTCATCCACTGGCCCAATCCCATTGACTGCCGGGATCGCTGGGCTCAGGTCAACGCCGAAACCTGGCTGGCCATGGAAGAGCTTTACAAGGCGGAAAAAGTCCGTGCCATCGGCATCTCCAACTTCCTGCCGCACCATCTGGATGCCCTGCTGGAAACCGCCAAGGTTCTCCCCACAGTCAACCAACTGCGCCTCTGCCCCGGCGACATTCAGCCCGAGGCGGTGGCCGCCAGCCGCAAGCACGGCTTACTGCCTCAGGCCTATACCCCCCTCGGCAAAGGCAAAATCCTCGACGTGCCTGAAATGCAAATACTGAGCAAGAAATACGGCAAATCCATCCCGCAAATCTGCATCCGCTGGAGCCTTCAGCTGGGGTTCAATCCCCTGCCAAAATCGGTCACTCCCAGCCGCATTGAAGAAAACACCAGGGTCTTTGACTTTGTCCTCGACGAAGCTGATGTGGCCCTTATCGAAAGCCTCACCGGCTGTGTCGGCATGGCCAAAAATCCAGACGACGTGCCCTTCTAAGCGCCAAAAAAAGCAGAGCCATCCCGCTGACAAAAAAACGCAGCGGTATCATAAACCACCCCGCTCCGTCATTCTGAGCGCAGCGAAGAATTTTCCCCTAATTCTTCACTCTGCTCAGAATGGCGGCTTTTTTCTTTTCCCTGACTTTCTATTCAACAAAATTTTTTCTTGACATAACGGGTTATGACTGATAGAGTTTAAATAGTTACACACCAATTCTTTCCATCACATCGCGCCTCGTGCGCCATTGGACTTTAGGAGGTCTTTTCATGAGCTATGTTATCTGTTCCGACTCCGCTGGCGATTTCGATGTTAAGCATGTTACCAACTTGGGCGTTCGGTTGGCAACCCTGAGTTTTACCATTGATGGTCAAACCTATCAAAACCATGTAGACCACCGGGACATGCCCATCAAGTCTTTTTACCAGCACCTGCGAGACGGCAAATCCGCCATCACCGCCGCCGTCAATGTGCAGCAGTTCACCGACCTGTTCGAGGCTGTGCTGCAAGAAGGCAACGATGTGCTGTACATCGGCTTTTCTTCCGGTCTTTCCACCACCTATCAGTCCGGCGAAATCGCTGCGTCTGACCTGCGTGAGAAATACCCCGACCGGAAAATCATCACCATAGACACCCTTGGCGGCTCCTGCGGCCAGGCTCTCATCGTCTGCCTCGCCTGCAAAATGCAGCAGGAAGGCAAGGGCATCGACGAAGTCGCCCAGTGGGTGCGGGAAAACGCCCCCAAGCATAACGTCTTCGTCGTCGTAGATGACTTAAACCATCTCAAGCGCGGCGGCCGTGTTTCCGCTGCCTCCGCCGTACTCGGCTCCATGCTGTCCATTAAGCCTATCATCTTCATCAACAATGAAGGTAAGCTGGTCAACATTGACAAGGCGCGAGGTCGCAAAGTCGCCTTTGACAAAGCCATCACCTGCATGGAAGAGCGCAAGCCCGCCGAGGGATACACCTCTGTTTTTATCGCCCACTCCGACTGTCTGGACTGGGCCAATCAGCTCGCTGACATGGTGCGAGCCAAATACGGCATTGAGCATATTGAAGTCCTTGACATCGGTCCGGTCATCGGCGCCCACACCGGCCCAGGCACCGTAGTCATCTCTTTCATCGGTACCCACAGAGAATAATGCAAACTAAAAACTCCGAAGCAGTATCACTGCTTCGGAGTTTTCTTGTCTTCAATCCCTTTTTCACATCCTGCTTCTTCGCCCCACATTCGCCCGTCAGCGAATCTAACGAAGCCTTCTGTCAATCACCCTCGCAACTTTCACTCCCGAGGCTCCTGCCTGCGCAAGCCCTCTCGTTGCGCCTGCACCGTCGCCGATGGCGAAAAAGTTAGGCATCGCTGTCTCCAGCTCGTTGCTCATCTCAATGCGGGAGGAATAAAACTTCACCTCTGCCCCGTAGAGCAGTGTGTCATAATTGGCCGTTCCCGGCGCAATTTTATCCAGCGCATAAATCATCTCAATGATATTGTCCAGTTGCCGCTTAGGCAGCGCCAGTGACAAATCTCCCGGCACCGCCGCCGTCAGCGTCGGCCGCACCGTGGACTTGCCCAACCGATGCTCATTGGTGCGTGCGCCCTTCACCAGGTCCCCAAAGCGCTGCACTAAAATCCCGCCAGCCAGCATATTTGACAAACTCGCAATGTGCTTGCCGTAGCGATAAGGCTGGTCAAAAGGCTGGGTGAATCGATTTGACACCAGCAGTGCGAAATTCGTGTTCTTGCTGCGCAACGACGGATCTGAGTAGCTGTGGCCGTTCACTGTATTGATGCCCTCCACATTCTCCGCCACCACGTGGCCGTAAGGGTTCATGCAAAACGTCCGCACGCTGTCGCCGTACTGCTTCGTCCGATAAACCAACTTGGACTCATACACCACATCGGTGATATGCTCAAACACAGCAGCGGGCAGCTCCACCCGCACTCCAATATCCACCTGATTGTTAATCAGTCCCAGACCCAAGCCCCGGCAAATATCAGAAAACCACTCGGCGCCTGAGCGTCCCGGTGCCGCAATGAGATACTTGCACCGCACCGGCTCGCCCTGCTCCAAATGCAGCACATAGCCCTCATCCGCCTGCTCAATCTTCGTCACGCAGGTATGAAAACGATACTCCACCCGCTTGCGCACATCCTCATAAATATTCGCCAGAATTTTCAAATTATTCTCCGTGCCTAGATGTTTGCACCGAGCCTGAAGCAAGTGCAAGTCAAATCCCAGCGCCTTCCGCTCCAGTTCCTTGGCTTCCGCCGTTTCAGTGGAAAACACCTTGTCCGTCGCCCCGAATTTCATATTGACCGTGTCCACATATTCAATAAGCTCCATAACCTCTTCGTCGGACAAATAATCAGTCAACCATCCGCCAAATTCGGTGGTAAAGTTATATTTCCCGTCTGAAAACGCCCCTGCGCCGCCAAAACCGCACATAGTGTCGCAGATTTTACAATTGATGCAACTCTTCACCTTTTTCGCCACAATGGGGCAACTGCGGGCATAAATATCCCCACCCTGCTCCAGATTCACCACCGACAGCTCTGGGTGAAGCCTACTCAGCTCATACCCCGCAAAAATACCTGCCGTGCCACAGCCGATAATCGCCACATCAAACATCAAAAACACCCTCTTATCAAAAATTCATTTAGATGAAAACAAATTATTTCAGCTTTACGCTTCAGTATAGCACATCACGCCATAAAAAAGCAACCCTCCCGAACAACCCTCTCACAAAAAATACAACCCGCAGAAAACGAAAAAAAGCCATAAAATTCCGATAGCACAAAAGAAAGCCGCCCAACAGGCGGCTTTCCAATCCATTTTATCTATTTATCCACAGGATGGGTTCTCCTCACAGCACCAGCAATTCCTTCGCTGCCTTCGTCAAATTCACAGGTCCCTGCGCCGTAAAGTGTATCATGTCCTCAATCCGCACGCCGAACTGCCCTGGCAAATAAATCCCCGGCTCAGCGGTCACAACCGCACCCTCGGGAATCGGCACTGTACCCTTGGGCGCCGCATTGGGTCCCTCATGAATTTCAATGCCCACACTATGGCCATAGCCATGGCCGAAGTAAGCGCCATACCCCGCATCATCAATCACTTTGGCCGCCGCATTATGAATCTCATAACCAATCACGCCCACCTGCATCAGCTCTATGCCCGCCAGCTGAGCCTTAAGCACCGTGTCGTACACCTTGCGCATCTCCTCGCTGGGCTCGCCCAGCGCCACGGTACGGGTCATGTCCGAGCAGTAGCCCCCCACCTTGCAGCCGAAATCCATGGTGATAAAGTCGCCCTTCTGTACTGGCCGGTCGCCGGGATGACCGTGAGGCAAACTGCCGTTGGGTCCCGCCACCACAATAGGGTCGAAGCTAATCTTATCCGCACCAAAACGCAGCATGTCATACACCAGCTTCGCCGAAATCTCCCGCTCGGTCATACCGGGCTTGATGAATGGGATAATTTCATCCAGCGCCCGCTCGGCAATTCGTTGTGCCGCCACAATGCACGCAACCTCGTCTGCGCCCTTGCTCTGCCGCAAATCGGTCACCAGCTTTTCCGTCGGCACAAAGGTGCAGTCCTGCTCTGCCACATACTTCTCTAGCCCCGCACAGGTCAAATAGTTCTCTTCATAGCCCATTTTGCTAATACCGCAGCTTGCGATAATTTCCTTCAAATAATCCTTGTTGCTCACTGTATGGCTCGTGCACTGCACCACCGCATTGGTCACTTTTTTCTGGGCTTCCTCAATATAACGGGAGTCGGTGATATAATAGTGCTTGCTACGGGTCACCACACACAGTGCGTCTGTACCAGTTGCATCCACGCCGGAGGCATAAAACCGATTCGCCTGATGGGTCAGCATCATAGCATCCACACCAAACTCGGCCAGTTTTGCAGAAATTTCATTCAAATGATTCATCTTCTTTTTCCCTCTCTCTACTTTGATTTTATGCCCTGTATTCAACACTGCTTCTTGCCCGCTCTCGCTCCAAGTCAGCGAAATTCGAGCTTATTTCCATGGTTTTGTCATCGCCCGAAAGGGCAGCTCCACCCCATAGCGTACATAGCGTCCCGGGTTCCCTGCCAGACGAATGGGTTTAAACAAAATCGAGTCGATGCCCGCTCGGCTCGCTCCCCAAATATCGGTGAAAATCTGGTCGCCCAGCATCACGGTCTCTGCCGCTGTAGCTCCCATCTGCTCCAGCGCCCGATGATAGCTCCCCGGCCGCGGCTTTCCTGCATGAGCAATGAACGGCACCCCAAGCGCCTGGCAAAAAATCGGCGCACGGGTTTTCGACCGTGAATTGGACAGAACAAACAGCCGCAGTCCCGCTGCCTCCACCGCTGCCTTCCAGTCCATCAGTGCCTCGTCCGGCTCCGCCTGACCATAGGCCGCCAGCGTATTGTCCAAATCCGCTAAAATCAGAGTCTTCCCCCGCTCCCGCAGCGCTGCAAGCGGCAACTGCTCAATGCGCTCCAAGCTCCCCGTTGCAATCAAGCCCAACCTGTCCGCTCCTTTATCCTTATGACCCGTTCCTTGCGCAACGAAGAAGAAAATCGCACCATCATACGTATCATAGTAAATATATCCTTTATTGTATCATAACAACGCAGGTTCAACAAGCACAATTTTCCCTATTCAACGCCATTTTTTAGAACTTTTGTTCCAACCTCTTGACAACACGCATTCCCTGATGTATACTGTATTTAACAACTGAAAACAAGTCTTCAGGGCAGGGTGAAACTCCCGACCGGCGGTATAGTCCGCGACCTGCATTGCGCCTCGACGCAGTGCAGCTGATTCGGTGCAACTCCGAAACCGACAGTAAGCAAGCCTCACGGTTTGCAAGTCTGGATGGAAGAAGATGTGACTTTGACGTATTGCGTCGGCTTTGCCGACTTTTGTGCTGCAACACGCTTTAAGAACACACCTGAAAGGCTCGGCTTTTCAGGTGTATATTTTCTTAGGAGTGTTGTCTCATGAACGAAAACCAGACCCAGGTTCAGCCTCGCAAGCGCTTTACCACCAACTACATGGTAAAAATTGCAATCCTCGGCGCCCTCGCCCGCATCATCATGTTCTTCGAGTTCCCCCTACCCATTTTCCCTGCTTTCTTAAAGATGGACTTCTCCGACCTCATCGTTCTCATCGGCGCACTCGCCATGGGTCCTGTGGCGGGCATTCTCATTGAATTTGTCAAGTGCTTCATCCATCTTTTCGGCTCCACCACCGGCGGCGTAGGCAGTCTTGCAACCCTCATTGTCGGCAGCGCCTATGCCGGTGTCACCGGCTGGTATTATCAAAAGCATAAGAACAAAAAAGGAGCCATCACCGGCATGCTTCTTGGCATGGTGGCCATGATCGTGGCCGGTGCTGCAGTCAATTACTGGATTACCATCCCGCTGTATGGCCTTGTCATGGGCTGGAGCACGGAAATGATTGTGGGTATGGGCAGCAAAATCACCCCCCTTATCCACGATAAATTCACGCTCATCCTCTTCGCCTTCTGCCCCTTCAACCTCATGAAGGGTGCCGTCATCACCATCATTGCCCTGCCCCTGTATAAAAAAGTCTCCCCCTTGCTGAAAAAAGGACTGCTGGGCTAACGGCAGCTCTCTCATCGGAGGTGTCCCTCGGTGCAACGGGTCATATTCCACTGTGATTTGAATAGTTTTTATGCCTCGGTTGAGCTGCTGTCTCACCCCGAGCTTGTTCACCTGCCCGTGGCGGTTTGCGGCGATCCCGCCAGCCGCCACGGGATTATTCTGGCCAAAAACGAACATGCTAAAAAGTTCGACATTAAAACCGCCGAGACCATTTGGTCTGCCCGCCGAAAGTGCCCCCACCTGGTTCTTCTCCCCGCAAGTCGGGGCAAATACAGCTACTACTCCAAGCAGGTCAACCAGCTCTACGCCGAATTCACCGACCTCGTCGAACCCTTTGGCATCGACGAAAGCTGGCTAGATGTGACCGGCTCCCTCCATCTCTTTGGCGGCGATGCAAAAGCCCTCGCTGACCGGCTCCGAATCGAAATCCAAAAGCGTTTCGGCCTCACCATTTCCGTCGGCGTGTCCTACAACAAAGTCTTCGCCAAGCTGGGCAGTGACTACAAAAAGCCGGATGCCACTACGGTGATTATGCCGGAAGATGTCCCCCGCATTGTCCACCCTCTGCCGGTCACCGACCTGCTCTTTGTAGGCAAATCCACCGCCAGACTTCTGGAAACCTATGGAGTGAAAACCATCGGCGACCTCGCCGCCTTTCGGCAGGATGCTCTCGTCACCCTCCTCGGTAAAGCCGGTGACCAGCTCCACCGTTACGCCGCAGGGCTGGACGCCTCCCCCGTCGCCCCTTACGGCCAATATACCCCGCCCAAGTCGGTGGGCAATGGCCTCACCTTCAAGCGTAATCTCCTCGGCCGGGAAGACATACTCACTGCCGTCATGATGCTCTCCGAACAGGTGGCCATGCGTCTGCGCAAGCACCACCTGAAATGCACCACCCTTTCGGTGCAAATCAAGAGTCCGGAATTTCGCACCATCTCCCGCCAAAGCTCCTGCCCCATGCCCACCTATCTGGCTCGCGAGCTTTTCCCGCAGGTCCTCAGCCTGATTGAAGCCGCTTGGGATTTGGCTTCCCCCATTCGGGCACTCACCATCACTGCACAAAATCTGGTTGCCGAGGACGAGGCTGTTGACCAGTTCGACCTGCTCGCACCCCGCCCTACCGCCCAGCGGCAAAAACTGGAGCAGCTGGAGAAAACCATCGATACTCTCCGCAGCAAATATGGTACGGATGCCATCACCTTCGGCTCTGCCGTCCGTGACGAGCTAGACGCCTCCTCTCATGGCGAGAGCTCCCTCCCCACCAGAGAAAAGGACTAACCCCAAAAACACACCCCCCGTCCCTGCCGACTGGCTGGGACGGGGGGTTATTACGCTCTCATGTGCTTAGGACATCAAGTCCTCGAGGCATACAAAATAGTTGCCGTTGGACAGCACCGCTGGCATGGTTACCGTCTGGCCGTCAGCCACCAGTTCCATGGTGGTCAGCTCGCCGGTCGCCGTGCCGGTCAGGGAAAGCACAGCGCCGGTATAAGCGCCGTTTTCAATAACCACCTTACCGTCAACCCAGTCCACATGGATGGGCTTGTCGCTGCCAGCTGCAATCACAGCCAGATCGCGCAGGCGGAAGTAGCTTCTGCCCTCCACAACAATTTCCTCAGCGGTACCGGCCACATCGTAAATGGTGGCGTTATCCAGCATGTCAATAACAGGAGCCAGCGCATTCACATTCAGGCTCTTGGCATAGGGGCTGGCCAACTGACCTTTATTGACCAACGCAATCAAAGCCTCACGGCTCTCATGCGCCAAATCCACGCCCACAATACGCCAGTTGTTGTCAACTTCGGGGCTAATCACGCCCTGCTCGGTAATGTAATCCACCAGCAACGTACGAATGGGTGCCGCAGATTCCCACTCCCGGTTGGCGGACACAAGACCGTTGGTCTTGAGGGCGGAGGAGTAACGGTAGTTGTTCACTGCCAGCGTCAGCTCCTGCTCGTCAGAGAGCGGTGCGCCCCGGAACATCACGTTCACGATGCGAGAACCTTTGGGCTGAGACAGATCGATTTCATAGTCCACGCCGGCGAACATGTCGTAGAGATAGCCGGGATACTCGGAGTCAAAGCTGATGGAAATATCACCAGGAACCCACTGGTTGTAGCACTCAGCGGACCACTCCATATAGGCCTTCAACTCAGCGCCGGTCACCTTCACCCGATACAGGGTGTTGTCGAACTTATAGATACCAAAAATGGTGCCGTAGTTGATGTCGCCAACCGGAATGTCGCTGGTGTCTGCGAAAAGTGCTGCCGCAGAAACGTCAGCGCCGCTGGCTTCCAACTGCACTTTGTTAATGAGATCCATGACCGCAGTATCCTGCAATTTACCCTCGGGAATGCCCAGAATCTCGTTGGACGGCTGGAAGGTCACAGAAGCCTGACCAAACACGCCGCCGCCTTCGCCGCCCTCAGCAGCGCCGCCGCCATAAATAAAGGCCACAGTTCTCTCGTGTGCAGTTTTTACCAGAGGAATGCTGCGAATTTCTTCACTGGAGGTATAGTTTGCCATGTCTGTCACGGTGACGGAAACGTCCTTGGCGCTGTTGTCAGCGTTCAGAGTCACATCAAAGCGCACCACGTCCCGACCCGCATTCCGGCCGCCGCCAATGGCAATGCCGTTTTGCTTGTCGTTAACCACGATATGGTAGTGGCCAATCATGAGCACGTCGATTTGAGGATAATTTTCCACAATCTTCTGTGCACCGTCGCCGCCGCCAACCTCGTCATACTCTGCTGCCATGCCGGCGTGCGCAGAAACAACGATGATGTCAGCCTGATCGCCAATGGCTTCGAGGCAGCGGCCCACGGCCACGCTCATGTCACCAAAGTCCAGTGCGTCAACCTTGTCCCCGTCCCAGCGGGGCACGTTTGGGGTGGTCACGCCGATGATAGCGATTTTAACGCCGTTTTTCTCCACAATGGTGTAATCTCCCACCAACAGAGAGCCGTCGGCCTTATACGTTGTGTTTGCAGAGAGCATGGGGAAATCGGCCTGTGCCGCAATCCGGTCAACCAGATCAATGCCGAAGTTAAACTCATGGTTACCCAGCGTCATCGCATCATAACCCATAAAGTTCATGGCAGAAATCACCGGATGATCGCCGTCTTCCTTGTTATACAGGTCGTCGGAAAGAATGGTGCCCTGAATGGTGTCACCGTTGTCAATAAGAATGCTGTTGGGATTTTCCGCCCGCACTTCCTGAATGTAGCTATACACTCGTGCCATGCCGTTGTTGGTGGAGTCCCTGTTGTCCTCGTAAGCGAATCCCCAGATATTTGCGTGCAAATCGGTGGTAGCGATGATGGTGAGGGTATCACCTTCGGCTGCCAACGCTGCAGGTACCATAGAGATGAGCATGAGGAGCGCAAGCACCAGTGCTAAAAATTTCTTTTGCATTGCATTTCCATCCTTTCATTTTGAGGGAGGTTTTTTGTGCAAAAATTTCGTCCTGTAATCGCCTTTTCCCCTCAACTGCCTCTTTTTTTCTTAACTGAATCTGCCATACTAAAAATACCACATTTTTCTTTCCCTTGCAAGAAAAAAGTCCCAGAGTTTTTCTGAAACCCGTCGTTTTCCGCAGCAATCCCTTCTCTGCACTCCCGAGCACAGAATTCCTTTAAAAAGCCGCTTTTATCCCTCTTTTGCAGAAGAAAAGAGCCGCCCACTGGGCGACTCTCTCTGTGCAATCATAATTAATATGCGACTCCGTGCCACTTCATGGCCTCGGCTACCTTCAAAAAGCCTGCAATATTCGCACCGGCCACAAAGTTGCCTGCCATGCCAAAGTCTGCCGCCGCCTTAGCGCTGTTTTTAAAGATATTCACCATAATGCCCTTGAGTTTCTCATCCACTTCTTCAAATGTCCAGCTCAGCCGCATAGAGTTCTGGCTCATTTCCAGCGCACTGGTAGCTACGCCGCCAGCGTTGGCCGCCTTCGCTGGGCCAAAGAGCACGCCGTTTTTCTGGAAGCACACCACAGCTTCCGGCGTGGAAGGCATGTTTGCGCCCTCCGCCACGGCGATACAACCGTTGCGCACCAATGCCGCTGCCTCATCGCCGTTGAGCTCATTCTGAGTCGCACAAGGCAGGGCAATATCACAGGGCACCGACCAAATTCCCCGGCAACCCTCCACATACTTGCCTGTCGCCACAGGATATGCGGAAATTCTCACCCGCTCCACTTCCTTGAGCTGCTTAATTACCTTATAATCAATGCCCGCCTCGTCCACGATATAACCGCCCGAATCACTCATTGCAATTACAGTTGCACCCAGCTCCGTCGCCTTCTGGCAGGCGTAAATAGCCACGTTTCCGCTGCCGGAAATCACGACCTTTTTCCCCGCAAAGCTCTTGCCGCTGGCCTTGAGCATCTCGTCGGTATAGTAGCACAAACCATAGCCGGTGGCTTCCGTTCTCGCCAGCGACCCGCCGGCACCGACCATCTTACCTGTTAGCACACCGGTGAACTCATTGCGCAGCCGCTTATACTGGCCGTACATAAATCCAATCTCACGACCACCCACGCCGATATCGCCCGCTGGCACGTCCAAATCAGCGCCGATGTGCTTGGCGAGCTCGGTCATAAAGGACTGGCAAAACCGCATAATTTCGCCGTTGCTCTTGCCCTTCGGATCAAAATCGCTGCCGCCCTTGCCGCCGCCAATGGGTAGGCCGGTCAGGCTGTTCTTGAAAATTTGCTCAAAGCCCAAAAACTTAATAATGGACAGATTCACGCTGGGATGAAGCCGCAAACCGCCCTTGTACGGGCCGATAGCGCTGTTGAATTGCACCCGAAAACCGCGGTTTACCTGCACCTGTCCTGCATCGTCAACCCAGGACACCCGGAACATAATCGAGCGCTCCGGCTCCACAATCCGCTCCACAATACCTGCGTCCACCAGATCGCTGCGCTGCTCAACCACCGGCTGGAGGGATTCCAGAACTTCAAAAACCGCCTGCAAAAACTCCGGCTCGTGGGCACTTTTCTCGGCAAGATTGTCGTAAATGCCCTTCAAATAACTGTTCGATAGTGCCATAATAACTCCACTCCTATTTTCTAATCTGTCTCTTCGCCTGATTTTACGCTTTAACGTGATAAAAGTATACCCTCTCTATTTCTGTAATGCAAGTCCTTTCTTAAAATATTGCAAAAAAATTGACCGTCTTTTCACACTCATTTTTATGCATTTTTCACATTTTTTTACTACTAAATCGCCGGTAGCAATCTGCAACAATCCCAAAGATTTTTCTAAAATATCAAGGGTAAAAGGGTGCTTTTCAAATAATTGCCACAAACTACCACGCCGCCCTCTCTACCCCTCTGCGCCACCCTTCGCATGTACTCACTCTGTCATATAAAAAGCGAGCGCTTTTCGGCGCTCGCTTTTTATATTTTTCCGAAATTCCGCTTACTTCCCGACCAATCTGGCGGTATCCGTTGCAATCACCAGCTCTTCGTTGGTTGGAATCACCAGCACCCGAGCCCGGCTGTCGTCCTTGGACACGTCGGTTTCTTTGCCTCGTACCTTGTTCTTCTCCGGGCACATGGAAATGCCCATAAAGTCCAGCCCGGAAACCACGTCAGCGCGCAGCTCGGTAGCGTTCTCGCCCACGCCTGCGGTAAATACAACTGCATCCACGCCGCCCATAATGGCCGCATAAGCGCCGATAAGCTTCTTTACATTATAAATGAAGATGGACTCAGCCAGCTTTGCCCGCTCACTGCCCTCAGCAATGGCGTTGTCCAAATCGCGGAAGTCTGAGGAAACGCCGGAAACGCCCAACACGCCGGATTCCTTGTTGAGAATGGTGAGCATATCGGCGATTTGCAGGCCCTCGTACTTATTTATCAGGAACTCCAGAATGCCCGGATCAATGGCGCCGGAGCGGGTGCCCATGGGCAGGCCATCCAGCGGCGTGAAGCCCATGGAGGTATCCACGCTCTTGCCGCCGTTTATAGCACAGACGGAGGAGCCGTTGCCCAGATGACAGGTGACGATTTTCAGCTCTTCCAAAGGCTTGCCCAGCATCGCAGCAGCACGCTGGCTCACATAGTAGTGGCTGGTACCGTGGAAGCCGTAACGGCGCACTTTGTCGTCCTCATAGTACCGATAGGGGATGGAATAAATGTAAGCCACAGGAGGCATCGTCTGATGAAACGCAGTGTCGAACACAGCTACCATGGGCACGCCGGGAAGCACAGCCTGGCAGGCCTCAATGCCAATAATGTTGGCCGGATTATGCAGAGGTGCCAGCGGAATGCAGGCCTTGATCTCCTTCAGCACTGCGTCGTCAATCATCACAGAGCTGGCAAACTTTTCGCCGCCGTGCACTGTGCGGTGCCCCACTGCATCAACCTCGGAAATATCAGCCAGCACGCCATGGTTGGGCGAAACAATCGCCTCCAAAACCGCCTTTACAGCCTCCGTGTGGGTGGGCATGGCAATTTCGGCCTTGTAGTCGCCTTTCCCTGTGGGTTCATGCTTGAGCACGCCGTCAATACCGATGCGCTCGCACAAGCCCTTGGCCAGCACTTCGGCATTCGCCATGTCAATTAATTGGTACTTCAAAGAGGAACTGCCTGCGTTAATAACTAAAACTTTCATCTTTTGAACAATCCTTTCCTACTCCATATATATAAAAAAATGTATTCTTTTTTCTTGTTTCCTGGGCTATAAACCTTGATTTTTCTCGTATTTTCAAGTAAAATGCATAGTGTCAGAGTTTATTTTAACTCTTTTTCGCCTGTAAGACAACCTTTTTATGAAAAAAAGCCGACAAAGGTTTTTCGCCTGCAGCTCAACACTGAAACTTTTCCGCTGCAAGACCACTGTGCCAGAGCTTTTTCCCTTAAACAGACACATCTCTCCCTGTTCCAAAGCGCTGCTTTGTCTGCCAGATAGCGAACAGGGTTTCTGGTAGCGGTGCTATAAATTGTTCCGCTCATTTTGGAGGATACTGAATGAAAATTGTTGGAGTCATCGCCGAATTTAACCCATTCCATAACGGGCACGCTCATTTGCTTGAGCAGGCTCGTCTGGCCGTCGGCGAAGAGGCTGTTGTCGTCTGCGTCATGAGCGGAAACTGGATGCAGCGGGGAGAACCGGCCATCCTGTCCAAATTTCCCCGGGCTCGCATTGCAGTGGCCTCCGGCGCAGATTTGGTCTTTGAACTGCCAACCCTCTGGGCTGCTGCTGCTGCGGGCACTTTTGCCCGAGGCGCTGTCAAGTTGCTGATCGATGCGGGCGTGGATTTGCTGGTATTTGGCAGCGAAAGTGGCGATATCAGCCAGCTACGGCAGGTGGCCGACTGTCTGTCTTCAGACGCCGCACAGGCTCTGATTCGAGAAGAGCTGGAAAAGGGCATCAGTTATCCAACGGCTCGCCAGCGCGCCGTCCGGCGTTGCATCGGCACCACTGCTGCCGCCTGCCTCGACCACCCTAATAACACACTGGCGGTGGAATACCTGCTGGCGCTGGCAGAACTAAACGCTGCGGCAGAGGCTCTCACTGTCTCCCGTTTTGCCGTGCCTCACGACTCCCTTACTGTTAATCGAGGCTTTGCCTCCGCCAACTATATCCGCTCCTGCATCAAGGATGGAGCCTGGGCCGAAGTGGCTATGTACGTCCCTCCTGCGGCTATGACAGTGCTTGCTGAAGAGGAGGCCGCCGGTCGCCTTCCGGCGGATTTTACCAGCTGCGAACAGGCCATTCTGGCTAAGCTCCGTTCCATGGAACCCACCCGCTTCGCCCAGCTCCCCGACGTAAGCGAAGGACTGGAAAATCGGCTCTATCGAGCTGCACGGCAAGCCTGTTGCATGGAGGAATTTCTCGACCTGTCCAAAACCAAACGGTACACCCACGCCCGACTGCGCCGGATTTTGACCCACGCCTATCTAGACACAGTGGCAGGCACCCTCCCCTCCGAGCCGTCTTATTTGCGGGTGCTGGCCGCCAACAAAGCTGGTCAGCGTTGCCTGCGCAGCCTTTCCAAAACCGCCGCTGTGCCAGTAATTAGCCGCATCGCTCAAACCAAGCAGTTATCCGCCGAAGGGCAGGCACTCTTTCACTATGAGAGCCGCTGCACCGACCTTTACATGCTCACCTATCCAGACAGTGCACAATGGAGCGGCGGCAGCGAATTTCAGGCCCGGCCTTATTTTCCCGAAGTCTAGTTTTTTCTCCTGTTATTTTTTGAGCTCTAATTGTTTCCGCCGTCTGATTTTCAGGCGGCGGTTTTTTTGCGACAAAAGTCGCCCTGAAAGCGAAGCGGCTTTTTTCATCTACCGGGTAACAAAAAGAATTCTATTTTTTCGCATATCGTTTTTCGATAATTAATTATCGTTTATCGATAAATTTTTATTGACAAACGATAATAGATTGTTTATACTTACTCATAGAATCCTGCGGTGCTGCTTTTTGCATTTCTTTCCCGACAGCAATCGGAAAACTGCAAGAAAAAGCGCAGGTTCTTGCAGAATGACATCAATCTTTAGGACGTGATTATTTTGAAAACACCCTTAGCCGCAAAAATACTCAGCGTGGTTTTATATGCGCTCATGGTGCTGGACTTGGTGCTCACCCTCACCCTGCCGCTCCGTCTGGAATTTTATAGTCTGCTCTTTTACGACGGTGGCCTGCCTCTGGGGCTGAACCGAGGGCTCACGCTGCTGTTTCTCATTGCGCTGGGACTGCTGGGTTTTTGGATTATGATTGAGCTCCAGCTGCTGCTGCGCAGCATGGCCGACAATCCTTTTGTACTAACCACCAGTGCCGCACTGCGGCGCATCGGTGCGGCAGCATTTCTTTGCGCAGGACTACTGCTGCTGAAAGTATTTTTGTCCTTCACTTTGCTCACGATTGTGAGCTGCTTTATCATGGTGGTGAGCGGGTTGTTCTGCTTTACGCTGGCCGCTCTGTTTGAGCAGGCGGCGCTATACAAGCAAGACGTTGACTTGACGATTTAGGCGGTGGCGTGATGATTAAAATTCACCTGGATCAGATGATGGCTCGAGAAAAAATCGGCGTGAACGAGCTGGCAGAACGGGTTGGGCTAACCCCCGCCAACCTGTCCATCTTAAAAACCGGCAAGGGCAAGGCTGTGCGCTTTACCACGCTGAGCGCTCTGTGCGATGCGCTCCACTGCCAGCCGGGAGATATTCTCAAGTATGAGAAGAGTCCCGATGACCCGACGGTTTTGACTGCCTCCCAGCGAACAACTCGTGCGAAATTCAAGGAGATAACAGGGATTGACCTCAATCGCCCGTTCAATATAGATGAGCTGGAGAACATGGACGAATCTTAAATTTGTCCGATTACCTTTTTTGAGTTGCGGCCCAGCCGCAGCTCTGGTTTGTTGCTGCTTTTTTCCTGACACATCAGTCTTTTAGGAGGTTTTTTTCTATGAATGAGCAAGTATCTCAGCCTCAATCAAATCCCACCAATGCCGGCCCTCTTTATACGCCCCTGCCGCCCACTGCAAAGAAACCCTATATTTACAGCCGGACAGAACAGATTTTAGCCGGTGCGGCAGTGCTTATCGGGATTTTCTTCCAGTTTATCGCCTTCGATTATTCCGGCTCCAACTCACTATTGCTATACTATTCGCCCTTCTTCGTCGCCTTTGCTCTACTCAATCGACGAACGCTCAAAGAAAACAAGGTGCTTCTTTTTGCTACTATATTATCCTTTTTACTCACTTGCGCAGGTTTTACCAACTCATATTACAACGAATACGAATATCTTTCCGCCTTGATTATGCCCTGCCTGCTCATTGCACTGGGGCGCTATGCCTGGGGCAATTACAAGCCAAAGGAAGCACTGGAGTTCATTCTTATGTGGACTCTCGGCATGTTCATTGACTGGCTTACCGCCATACATCGCCTGCCGCTGAGTTTTGCTTCGCTGCATAGAAGGGGCTCCGGACGGTGGAAGTTGGTGCTGGGCGGACTGGCTCTGGGCGGAGGCATGCTTATGTTTTTGCTGCCGTTGATGGCCACGGCAGACAGCGTGTTTTCCTATTTCATCTCCAGCCTTTTTGGTCAGCTCAATTATGGCACGCTTCCCTTCCGTCTGATTGCGGCTGGACTGGTGAGTTTTGGCTCTTATTCGCTGCTGTGGAACAGCCGGTTTCAACCCTACCAACGGGTGGTGAAGCGGCGGCCAAAGATTCCCTTTAACCCGACCATTGTGGGCGTGAGCTTTGCCGTGGTTCTGGCGGTGTACGCTCTTTTTTGCGGGGTGCAGTTCACTTATCTTTTCGCTGGAGTCGTTCTGCCTCAAGGGATGAGCTATTCAGAATATGCTGTGTCTGGTTTTTGGGAGCTGGTGCAGATTGCCTGCATCAATCTAGCTCTGTTTGGACTGACGGCGGAGTACGGGCCGAAAAACAAGCTCTATTTGGGTTTACAGCTGGGGTTGCTGGCCACCACTGGAGTGATGCTGGCCTCAGCAATTTTGCGACTGAACTTATACATTCTAGCCTACAACGGCATGACCTGGCTGCGGCTGATTTCTATGTGGTTTCTCATTTATATGGCAGCGGTGCTGGTGCTGTGCGTGGTGCGGCTGTTTGTGGAAAAGTTCCCGGTGGTGACGGTTTCAGCACTGTTGATTCTAGCCTGGTGGGTTGTGCTAGGCTTTGCCAGCGGATGGCTGGGGCAGATTTGGCCTGAAATATTTCATCAGAGTTGGAATTTTTGATTGAAAGGGTGACACGAATTGAATTATGGAATACTGAATATATTGAGCCTTGGGCTGGGACTGGTTGGCTGGGGTTTGCCTGTTGTGGCGCTGGACAAAAGCAGACGTTCCCGGTGGAGGAGCTTTGCTATGGGGAGCCTGACCTGCTGCATGCTGGCCCTGCTTTTCCAGATTATTTATACTTGGCACATGGTTGATATTGGAAATTTTTCAGCCTTGATGGACACCACATGGGCTGTGGCGCTCGTTTCCGGATTTCTCGTGCTGACGACATTGGGCGTGAACGGGATTTGCGGGCTTATCTGTCGGCGGGAGACGCACCCTCCTGTGGCATAATAACCTCACGAATCTCTATGCGGAGCAAAGCTCCAAAGAGCTTCGGAGAACATTGACGACTGATTTAGGCTACGCCTTTGCGGCTATCGCCGCTCATTCCGCTGGCGCAGAATGAAATCATAGTATAATATGAAAAAGCCGCCCGGATGGACGGCTTTTTTTGGTGGCTTTGATGGTTAATCTAGATTGCTCATGTATTTCTCCCCACCATCGGGAAGGATGACGGCAATACGCTTGCCGATGAATTCCTCTTCTCTGGCGAGAGTGACCGCTGCGGCCAGTGCTGCGCCGGAAGAAATGCCCATGAAGAGGCCTTCTGTGTCCAGCAGAGTTTTCAGAGCGGCGATGGCTTTGTCGCCAGTGACAGGAAGGATGCGACTCAGGAGGCTTATATCCAGCACGGCGGGGATGAAGCCAGCGCCGATGCCTTGCAGCGTATGAGGTGCAGGCTGACCGCCGGAGAGCACAGGCGAGTCAGCAGGTTCCAACGCCACAAGGGCGATAGCCGGATTTTTCTCTTTCAGATAACGGCCTGCGCCAGTGATGGTGCCGCCAGTGCCCACGCCTGCCACCAATGCATCCAGTGCGCCACCACTCTGCTGCCAGAGTTCGGGGCCAGTGGTTTCGTAGTGGGCAAGGGCGTTGGCTGGATTTTCAAACTGTTGAAGTACCAGACTGTTCGGGGTTTGCTCCGCTAGTTCCTTCGCTGTGGCAATGGCGGTGGTCATGCCGCCACTGGCCGGCGTGAGGATAAGCTCTGCGCCGTAGGCCTTTATGAGCTTTTGCCGCTCCACGCTCATACTGTCGGGCATGACGATGACCACACGGTAACCCATGGCTTTGCCCAGAGCGGCGAGGGCGATGCCGGTGTTGCCGCTGGTGGGTTCAATCACTGTGCCGCCGGAGGCCAGCTTGCCCTGTGCGGCAGCGGCACGCAGCATGTAGAGCGCCGTACGGTCTTTGATGCTGCCGGCGGGGTTTGCCCGCTCCAGCTTTGCCAGCAGAGGCGTTTGGAGTCCCATTTGGCGGGAGAAGTTTTCCAAAGGGTAGAGCGGCGTATTGCCGATGATTTGTGCAATCATGGGGGACTCCTTTCGATGGGGGGTTATTGGTATCTTCTATAAATCACGATTTCGGCGTCGGAGCCGCCGTTTCCGTATTCACAGACAAGAAGATGGGTTTCGCTGGCGGTCAAGCCATAGCAGCGGTCGCTATTTTTTTTAGAAATTTCAGCGGCATAATATGTTTTGCTACCATCCCACAATTTAATACTTTGTCCGCTTGGCATCTTGTATTCCAAATTGATAAAATCGCCGCTGAGTTCATTAAGCTCAGTTACTTCTGCCATATCAGCAATTTTTAATTCATTAAACATTTTTATCAATGCTGCTTTATTCATTCAAAAACCTCTCCTAGCAAAGTTTCGTTTATTACCGCATATTTAGGCTTGCTCGAAGCCATTAGGATGGCTCTCGTGCCAGCGCCAGGCGGAGGCGACGATGGCGGGGAGGTCTGCCCGGGTGGGATTCCAGCCGAGGATGCGCTTTGCCTTTTCGCTGGAGGCGACGAGCGCAGCAGGGTCGCCGATGCGGCGGTCGGTTTCGGCGGTGGCGATGGGCCTCGCAAGCGCCTGCTCGGCGGCGGCGATGACCTCACGGACAGTGAAGCCGATGCCGTTGCCGAGATTGAAAATCTCGCTTGTGCCGCCGTCCAGAAGATAGCGCAGGGCGAGGATGTGCGCCTCGGCGAGGTCGGTGACGTGGATGTAATCGCGCACGCAGGTGCCGTCGCGGGTAGGGTAGTCGGTGCCGTAGATGCTAATGTGCGGGCGTTTGCCGAGCGGCACTTGCAGCACGAGGGGGAGCAGGTGCGTTTCCGGATTGTGCGCCTCGCCGATTTGGCCGGATTCGTGGGCGCCGCAGGCGTTGAAGTAGCGCAGGGAAACGAAGCGCAGGCCGTGCGCCACGCCCGTCCAGCGGAACATATTTTCCATGGCAAGCTTCGTCTCGCCGTAGCAGTTGATGGGGGCGGTGCGGTCAGTTTCTAAAATGGGGCTCTGCTCCGGCGTGCCGTAGACCGCCGCCGTGGAGGAAAAGACGATGTTGCCCAGGCCGTGGCGCACCATGGCTTCGAGGAGGGTTTTTGTGCCGCAGAGGTTGTTGTCATAGTATTTCAGCGGGTCGGTCATGCTCTCGCCCACCTGCGAGTTGGCGGCGAAGTGAATCACGCCGTCGAGGCGCTCTTTTGCAAAGACCGTGTCGAGGAAGGCGGCATCCCGAATGTCGCCGTGATAGAAGGTCGCCTGCGGGTGGACGGCGGCGGCAAAGCCGGTTTCGAGGTTGTCGATGACCACGACTTCGACGCCGCTGTCGATGAGGGCATAGACCGTGTGAGAGCCGATGTAGCCTGCGCCGCCGAGGACTAAAATTCGTTGTTGCATCTGTGCTTGCCACCCTTTCTGCCTGTTGCGTTGCAGGCAAAAAGTGCCTGCGGCTTTTTTCTCATTATGACAGATTTTTTCATGCGCTGCAAGTGGTTTTTTGGCGCAGAGGGGCTGGCGGCGGTCTGCGGCTTTTTGCGCAGCCATTTATCGCACATACAAATAAAAAATAAAAGTTCTCTTGCGTGGTAATTGCCACTCGACAAAAGAATAATTTGTGGTAAAATATTATCATGAATTATTTCGCCTGCTGCCGGTTGTTTTTCGCAGCATGGCAAGGCTGCGGCGAGACTATATCGAATTGAGAGGAACGAAACAAAGCTATGCGACACTCCCATAAAAAATATATCCCATTTCGACCCATTGCCCTGCCCGACCGCACATGGCCGGACAAGGAAATTACCGCTGCGCCCATCTGGTGCTCCGTGGATTTGCGCGACGGCAATCAAGCGCTGGTTGACCCGATGACCGTGGAAGAAAAGCTGCTGCTGTGGGACACGCTCATTGCGGTGGGCGTGAAGGAAATCGAAGTTGGGTTTCCCTCGGCCAGCGAGACCGAATTTGAGTTTTTGCGGGTGCTGATTGAAGAAAACCGCATCCCCGACGATGTGACGGTGCAGGTGCTGGTGCAGGCGCGTGACCACTTGATTGCGCGTACCTTTGAGGCCATTGAGGGCGCAAAGAACGTGATTTTGCACTTTTATAACTCCACGTCTACGCTTCAGCGCAAGGTCGTGTTCCAGCTGGGTATGGACGGCATCACCGAGATTGCCGTAAATGCGGCGAAGCTGGTGTATGAGCTCAGTGCGCCGATGCTGGCAGCGGGGATGAACCTGCGCTATCAATACTCGCCCGAGAGCTTTATGGGCACGGAGGTGGACTTCTCCGTGGACATCTGTGCGGCGGTGATGGAGGCCCTGCATGCGACGGCCGAGCGGCCGGTGATTTTGAATCTGCCGACGACGGTGGAGAACTGCATGCCGAACTATTTCGCCGACGAGATTGAGTATTTCATCCGCAAGCTGCCGAACCGTGAGGCGGCGATTATCTCCCTGCACCCGCACAATGACCGCGGCACGGGCGTGGCGACGGCGGAGCTGGGCTTGCTGGCGGGCGCAGACCGCCTGGAAGCGACGCTGTTTGGCAACGGCGAGCGGACGGGCAACCTCGACATGGTCGTGGTGGCGCTGAATATGCACACGCAGGGCGTGGACTGCGGACTGGATTTCTCGCAGATTAACGAGGTGCGCGACGTGTATGAGCAGGTGACCAAGATGAAGATTCCCGAGCGGCAGCCCTATGTGGGCGAGCTGGTGTTCACGGCGTTCTCCGGCTCGCATCAGGACGCCATCGCCAAGGGGCACAAGTATATGGCCGAGAGCGGCACGAGCGACTGGGAAGTGCCGTATCTACCGATTGACCCGGCGGATGTGGGACGGGAGTATGAGCCGGTGGTGCGCATCAACAGCCAGTCCGGCAAGGGCGGCAGCGCATTTGTGTTGCAGGCAAACTACGGATTTGATTTGCCGAAGGCGATGCATGCGGAGTTTTATCAAGTGGTGCAGCTCGAGAGCGAGAGAGAGAGCAAGGAGCTGCCCGCCGAGCGCATCTACGAGCTTTTTCGCAAGCATTATTTGGACGTGTTTACACCCTATAAACTCATTCGGCACTCCTTTGAAGAGACGCAGGATGAGCACGGGGAATCTCATGTGCGTTTTTGGGGCAATATGCTCGTTGAGGGTAAAGAGCGCATGATTACCGGTGAGGGCAACGGCCCGATTCACGCTTTTTTCTCCGCACTGAAAGAATGTGCCGCCGGATTCAGCTTTGTGGATTACAAGGAGCATGCGCTCAGTGACGGTTCTGAGGCGCTGGCTGTAGCCTATATTCAGCTGCGGGATGAGGACGGCCGGGACTGCTACGGCGTGGGGCTGGCGCACAACATCAATGTGGCACCGCTGCGGGGTATTCTCTCCGCATTGAATCGGGCGAAATTGTAGCACGCAGTTGGCATGTCTTTGTTAAGAAGGGGGCGTTTTTCATGCGATCTTTTCTGGAGCAAAATAAAATAATGGCAGCCTTTCTCGTCTCTTCCGTTTTAGTTTTTGCCGTTTCTGTCATGGCGAGTATTATGATGTATCAGAGTGCAGTTGCTATTGAAGATAGCATGTTCTCCCAGATGCAAGCAATGGCCGAAAGTGTTGCTGCCATTGCGACAGCGGAGGAGCTCAATGAATTCCGAATCGTGGAGGACATGGGCTCCTACTCCTATATCAAGTTGCGACAGGAGCTCAACCACTATTGTCTGCGCTTTGATTTGGAGTACGCCTACTTTTTACGCTATGACTCGAACACCGGCATGCTGCAATACATTGTTGACAATGTGGTGGCTCCCGCAAGTGAGCAGGACGGACTGGACAGTCCGCCCATTGACAGGACAGCAGTGATTGCTGCGGCGCTGGCGGGTACCACCGGTGTGGAGCGACTGGCCGACGCTTATGACGAGGAGTGGGGCGGGTTGGTCAGCGGCTATGCACCTGTGCGCTACGCTGACGGACAACTGAGCACGACGTTGGTCGCCGCCGTGGATATGCGTGACACGGCCTTGCGCAATGCGTGGAACCATACTCGTCTTTTGGCGATTATGCTGAGTTTGACTGTGCTGGCGGTGCTGAGCACGGGATTCGTCTGTCTCTTTCTCTACCAGAAAAAGGCGCAGCAGGCGCAGAGTGCAAGTATGGCCAAGGGGAATTTTCTCTCCCGCATGAGCCACGAGATGCGCACGCCGATGAACGGCATCATCGGCTTGACCAAAATGGCCAGAAATGCCGAGGATCGGGAACTATTGCTGGACTATCTGGGAAAAATCGAAGCCTCCTCCGCCCATCTTCGGCAACTCATTGACGATATTTTGGACTTGTCTAAAATCGAGTCGGGCAAGGTGGAGCTGGAGATTATCGCCGTGAATCCGCTGGAAGAGCTGCGCAATCTCGACAACATCATTCGCCCGCAGACGCTGGCGAAGAATTTGGACTTTGTCCTTTCAGCAGACAGTTCCATGCCCGTGGCGGTGATGGCCGACCAGGTACACATACGGCAGGTGCTCATCAACCTGCTGTCCAATGCACTGAAGTTCACGCCGGAGGGCGGGTGCATCACCCTCTCGTGCACATTGCTTGAGCAAAGAGATATGTTGCGCTGCGTGGAGTTTTGCGTGACCGACACGGGCATCGGCATGGCGCCCGAGGCGGTTGAGCGGCTGTTTTTACCCTTTGAGCAGGCGGATGTGTCTACGACGCGGCGCTTTGGTGGCACGGGGCTGGGGCTTTCGATTTCCAAACAGCTAGTGGAGATGATGGGCGGCAAAATCAGCGTGGAGAGTCTGCTCGGCGAAGGGAGCAGCTTTTTCTTCTCGCTGTGGCTGGCTGAAGCCAGCGCAGATGATTTGCCGCAGGTGACGCCGGCCGAGGCCGATGCGAAGCCGTTGGATTTGAGCGGAAAGACGATTTTGCTGGCGGAGGATACGGAGATCAATCAGCTGATTGTCTGCGATATGCTCGAGCGGCTGCATGCGACGGTGGAAACCGCCGACAACGGGCAGAAGGCGGTGGACATGTTCCTCGCTGCGCCGGAGCGGTATGCGTTGATTTTGATGGACGTGCAGATGCCGGTGATGGACGGGTATGAGGCCACGCGGAGCATCCGCAGCAGCGGCGCAGAGCGGTGCATGGAGATTCCCATTTTGGCGCTGACGGCCAACGTGTTCAAAGAGGACGTGGAAGCGGCGCTGGCGGCGGGGATGAATGCGCATTTGAAGAAGCCACTGGATGAGAGGCAGATTCAAGCGACAATGCGGAGTGTTTTGATGTGAAGGGGTGGTTGTTGCGGCGGGTGATTGCCGTTTTGATGGGTTTGGTTTATGGGGCTCGCCGATGGTATCGGCGGGTCTTTTTTTGAGGACGCTGGGGACAGCGTCCCCTGCGTTTTTGCACACGCCCCAAATTCTCACCGCAAGAGGGCACAGCCCGACTAGAATATGGTTGCAAACACAAAGCTTGCGCCGCGATCGTCCGCAGTAACAAGCGTTTCTATGTGCCGTTCTGCTTTTGGCAAGCGTAGCCCCGCCGAATCTGCCCCACGAGGAATCGAAGCGCCGAATATTCGAACAGTGAGACTAAGGCGGAACGCAGACGACCAACACAGAAAACAGTTCGCAAACTGTTACTGTGTTGCGAGCAGAGAGACGGCTTAGACGAACGACCGAGAGAATGAACGAGGCGTGACAGGCGCTCCCACGGAAAGAGCGCTCCGAAGCTGGGGAGAAAGTCGGCGGTGGGCCCAGGGCGGAGCCCGCTACGCTTTTGGTGACTTTTGTCGTATAACAAAAGCCACTCGCCTCGGGCGAAATGCGAGAAAAGCGAAAGAGAGAGGAAGGCTGGCGGGGCGTTGGGGAGAGGGTCTCCTACGGAGTGGAGGAATTGAATGTAGGTCTGCGGGCGAACAGAGTTCGCCCCTACGGGGAATGCGAGGGGAGTCTAGGGGAAACAGATTCTTCGCTGCGCTCAGAATGACAGAGAAACGGTTGGAATAGAAAAAACGCCTCTCGCCGATTGGCGAAGGGCGTTTTATGTTGCGGACTTGTAAGGTGGCGCTCAAATAAGTGCGGTGCTGAATAAGCGCAGTCTAAATAAGTGCTTAATAATTTTGCAGAGCCTCGACCATGTCTAAGCGCTCCCAGGGGAGGTTTAAGTCCTCGCGGCCAAAGTGGCCGTAAGCGGCGGTTTGCTCGTAGATGGGGCGGCGCAGGTCGAGGGTTTTGATGATGCTGGCGGGGCGCAGGTCGAAGAGCTTGTTGACCATAGCGGCGATTTGCTCGTCGGGGATTTTGCCCGTGCCCTGCGTGTCCACTAAGAGCGAGACGGGGTTTGCAACACCGATGGCGTAGGCTACCTCGAGGAAGCACTTGGTGGCGAGACCGGCGGCGACGATGTTTTTCGCCACGTAGCGGGTCATGTAAGCGGCGGAGCGGTCAACCTTGGTGGGGTCTTTTCCGCTGAAGCAGCCGCCGCCGTGGGCGGCGCTGCCGCCGTAAGTGTCAACGATGATTTTGCGGCCGGTGAGGCCGGAGTCGCCGACGGGGCCGCCGGTGACGAAGCGTCCGGTCGGGTTTACATAAATCTTGGTGGCCTCGTCGATGTATTGGGCGGGGATGATGGGTTTGATGACGCACTCGACGATGGCTTCGCGCAGGTCTTTCAGCGCAACGTCGGGGCTGTGCTGGGCGGAGACGACGATGGCGGGGCAGCGCTTGATGCCGCCTGCACTGTCGTATTCCACAGTGACCTGGCTCTTGCCGTCGGGGCGCAACCAGGGCAGTGCGCCGCTGTGGCGCACGTCGGCCAGACGCCGGGCGAGCTTGTGCGCCATAGAGATGGGGGCGGGCATGAGCTCGGCGGTTTCGCTACAGGCATAACCGAACATCATGCCCTGGTCGCCGGCTCCGACGAGGCTGGCCTCGCCGGAGGCGTGCTCTTCGCGTTGCTCGATGGCGGTGTTGACGCCGACGGCAATATCGGGACTCTGCTCGTCAATGGCGGTGAGGACGGCGCAGCCCTTGGCGTCGAAGCCGCAGGCCGGGTCAGTGTAGCCGATGCGCTCGACGGTTTTGCGGGCGATGTTGGCGATGTCAACGTAGCACTCGGTGGAAATCTCGCCCATGACGAGAATCATGCCGGTGGTGGTGACGGTTTCGCAGGCGACGCGAGCGTTGGGGTCCTGGGCGAGGATGTTGTCTAAAACGGCATCTGAAATCTGGTCGCAGATTTTGTCGGGATGACCCTCCGTGACCGATTCAGAGGTGAAAACGTAGTGACTCATTGGTTTTTTCCTTTCCGGGTGTGAAGATTTGAGGTGGAATGATTATACTATAGAATGAGCAAAAAGAAAAGAGGGATGGCGATTTTTTTCATTTTACAGATGCTTTACACATTTTGCGCCGATTGCGGTAGACATTTTGCCTGTTTTGGGGTAAAATGGGTTCAACGAAAAAAAGGACGTGATCGTTTGTCTTTCCTCAATCGAAAAATTGATGAGTTCTGCGCACGCAATCGGGGTTTCGGTATACCAAATCTGATTCAGTATATTGTGTTGGGCAGTGCGCTGTATTATATGTTCGGGCCGTTTTTGCCCATCGGGCTGGAATTTGTGCCTGCGTGGGTCATTGAACGGTTTGAAATCTGGCGGGTTTTCACCTATATCTTTACAATTACTTCGGACAATGTCCTCATTTTTATTCTGATGCTGCTGTTCACCTACTCCATCGGGCAGGCGCTCGAGCGGACGTGGGGCACGGCGAAATTCAATCTGTTTTATCTGGGGAGCATGGTCATTACGGTGGGCGTGGGCTTCCTCGTAACAGCGCTGGGGCTGCCGCACTATTTTGCCACGGGCGACTTTATGCACTATTCCCTACTTCTGGCTTTTGCGCTGCTCTATCCGGAGATGGAGATTCGATTCATGATGGTCATTCCGCTGAAGATGAAGTATTTGGCTGTGATTGATGTGATTTACATTATCGTGCTGGTGCATCGCTACGTCAGTCTGGGTGCGCCTGCTGTGGCGATTTCGTTGCTGGCACCGCTGGTGGTTGTGATGATTTTCTTCTGGCCGGATTTTCTGCATTTGCTGAAACGAGGCAAGCACAAGACCAGCAAGCAGACCATCAACTTCAACACCGCACAGCGGGAGGCGAAGAAGGCGAAGGGGTATCTGCACAAGTGCACGGTGTGCGGGGAGACAGACGGGACTGCGCCTGCGCTGGAGTTTCGGTACTGCTCGAAGTGCAACGGATACCACTGCTATTGCAGCAATCATATCAACGACCATATTCACGTGGAATAGATAAAAATGAAGCGCCCTCGCTCCCTAGAAACGGGAGTGAGGGCGTTTTTTTCGTTTGGGGAGGTTGCGGGAGAGCAGCCAGAGGGCGGTGACGAGGAGGGAGGGGTTGCCGCCGCCGCACAGGAACATCACGAGGCCGAGGGCAGCGAGGGTGGCGGCAAGGGTGAGCGAGAGGCGCTCTGCGCTGCGCTCGCCCCATTGGGGGTTGTGCAGGGCGGCGAGGAGCAGGCGCAGAAGTCGGCTGCCGTCGAGCGGCTCGACGGGCAGGAGATTGAATACACCCAGCGAAAGGTGGACACCCGCAAGGAGATCGTGGTGCGGGACGGGGAGGTTCGCCAGCAGCAGGGCGAGAGCGAGGTTTGTCAGAGGGCCGACAGCGGCGATGGTGAACTCTGCGGGATAGGGCAGGGGCGACGGCGTTTGCAACTGCATCTCCGCACCGGCGGCGGTGAGGCGCAGGCGGCGCAGGCGTGCGCCGAAGCTGCGGGCGGCGGCGAAGTGGGCCAGCTCATGTAGCAGAGCGGCGGAGAGCGCTGCCCAGAAGAGCAGGCCACCGTCGAGGTAAAGCAGCAGGGCGAGCATGAGGAAAAAACCGGGGGAGGCTTCGACGGGTGGGGTCATGGGGCGAGCTCCAGATAGTGGAGAGGGTCAACGTAGAGGCCGTTGAAGCGAAGTTCCATGTGGAGGTGAGGGCCGGTGCTGCGGCCTGTGCTGCCGACACGGGCGACGACTTGCCCGGCGGTGATGGTTTGGTTGGGCTTGACTAAGAGGGCGCTGCAATGGGCGTAGAAGCTCGAGACGCCGTTCGGGTGGGTGATTTTGAGGTAGAGGCCGAAGTCGTCGGCCTCGCCGATGTACTCCACCGTGCCGTCCGCCCAGGCACGGATGTCCGTGCCCTCGTCGGCGGCGATGTCCACGCCGTAGTGAAAGCGCTCGCCGCCGTCGAAGGGGTCGCTGCGATAGCCGAAGTGCGAGGAGACGACACCGAGGACGGGCAGGACGGTGTGCAGGTCAAGGGGCGGCACATCGAGGGTGGCTTTCGGCGGGAGGCCGTCTGCTGGGGCGGGGATTGGCGGGAGGGACTGCGGGGCGGGCTCGGGTTCGG